>Ga0172375_10003854_pt1 | contig 22533 bp, 14 predicted proteins | sample LakKiv1m_FD_114537 | JGI IMG/M metagenome (GOLD analysis project Ga0172375, IMG submission 114537) | Freshwater microbial communities from Kabuno Bay, South-Kivu, Congo - kab_092012_11.1m | ecosystem: Environmental > Aquatic > Freshwater > Lake | place: Democratic Republic of the Congo... | reverse complement strand
TCAGATCAGTCAGATCAGTCAGATCCGGCGGATTGCCCACCGGCAGAGGCCCTGACCGCCGGGACGGGCGGTGGCAGATTCGGGGCACCGGCACCGGCCGCACCCCCCCGGTCGGCAGAAACCAGCAGGCAATGGCCCCCAGACCCCTGACCTACGCTGTCGTCCTCCTTGCGGCCGGCTGCATTGGGGCCAGGAAGCCGATTGGGGTGCACGCGATGACCAAGCCCGTACCGTCCGCCGCCGCCGGAGGCGTCGTCTACGCCCCGGGGCACGCGACGGACCGCAACCGGAGTGTTCACGACTGGCGCCACTGGTCCAACGACCCGTCCCAGATGCCCTCCGCAGAGCACCCCCAATGGCTTCTGCTGGAGTGGGCTGCAGACTGGCTTGTGGAGGAGGTCAGGCTCTACACCATGGAGGGGTATGCCGTCCAGGACTACGCCATCGAGACCTCGCGTGGCACCCGCGGCTCGCGACCGGGTTTGCCGCGCGTACCGGGCGGGACCTGTGCCCAGAGGTGCCGCTGCTGTTCGCGGATGGCCCTGGCGGGTGGCGTCCGCAACGCCCGCATCGGGGTCCTGTACCCCATCGCGGCCGCCCGGGCGAACCTGGAGCGGTTCTGGGACGAGGGTGGCGTGATCAGCGCCGCCGGGACCCTGCCGCGCAACTCGGAGCGGGAGCTCCCCTCCCCCGCCGCCGGACGCTGCGGCCAGCGCCTCTTCGGCCTGGGGCCGGGCGACGCCGGCAAGGCCCCCTCCTCAGCCACCAGCCGCAAGGGCGGCATCGGCATCTACCTGCCGCCGGACCGCGTGGCCGAACTGCCAGCCATTCTGGACCAGGTGATCGAGCCGGACGTCGAGCTCCTGGACCCGAAGGCTCCCCTGCGCATCGCGCGCCGTGCGGTCGACGGCCGTGACGTGTTCCTGCTGATCAGCGACAGCGGAGACCCCTGGCAGGGCAGCGTCAGCTTCGGACAGCCCCACCCGGCCGGCGAACGGCTCGATCCGGCCACGGGCGAGATCCGGCCGCTGACGGACGCCCGCGACGTCGCGCTGGACCTCGGTGCCTGGGGCGCCGCCATCGTCCGCCTGGAGGGCGTCCAGCACCTGCCCCGGCTGCGGCCGGCGCGGATCGGCTTCGCCACCGCCGGCCAGTAGCCCGCGGTTGGTGGACCCCTGGAGGGCGGGTCCCCCGCAACCCGCCGATCGAGCGCGGGTCCTCCGCGACCCGCCGCGCGGATACGGAGATCCGCGCCTCCAAGCCGCCCCGTCGCCGACCAGGGCTATGTTGTGCGTCAGTTCATGCCCGAAGGGACGCTATCATGAGCACATCCCGCGCCCTGTTCCGTGCCGCCACCGCGACGGTGCTGGTACTCTCCGGCGGCCTCGCCGCGGGGGCGCCGAGCCCCGTGGCCCGCTACCGCTTCGCCGAGGCCGCCGCCCCGGGCCGGGATGCCGCCGGCGGCGACCACACGGCCGTGGTGCGCGGCGGCACAACCCTCGCGGACGCCGCTCAGGGCTCGGCGCTTCACCTCGACGGCAGCGGCGGCCTGCAGGTCGAGGATACCGGCTTCCTGCGTGCCGAGGGCGGCTTCGCGATCGCGTGTTCCGTGCGCTTCGACTCGGTGGCGCAGAGCATGACCCTGTGCACCAAGGAGGGTGAGTGGCTGCTGCGCCTGGACCCGCCGCACGAGGGAGGCTGCATCTCTTTCTTCGTCGATCTCAAGGGCATGCTGGAACCCCGGGTGCGAGGGGTCCGGGCGGAAGCCGGCGTCTGGTACGACCTGGTGGCCACCTGGGACGGCGCGGTGGCGGTGCTCTGGATCAACGGCCAGCGCTTCGCCATGACCCGTGCCGGGGCCCTGGCGGACACGGCCAATCCGGTGCTCATCGGACAGGCCCCGCCGCGAGGCCCGGCCGGCCTTCAGGGGTCACTGAAGGACGTCCGTCTCTACAACCAGGCCCTCACGGATGGCCAGGTGCTGCAGGACATGTACGGCCTGGGCGAGCCCGGCGAGGCCCCGGGGGCGAGCGTGGCCCGCTTCGAGTTCGCGGCAGACACCGACGGCTGGGTGTCCTGGCAGGCCGACGCGGTCCGGGCGGCGGACGGGCTCCTGCGGGCGCACGTCCGGGGACCGCTCTCGGCCCTGGTGCGCCGAGGCCTGCAGGTACCCACGGCGGCGAACCCCTTCCTCTGCCTGCGATTCGCCGCCGACGCCGGAAGGGAAGGGCGCGTGGTGTTCGCCACCACCGAGGGCACGGGGGCTGTGACATTCCCCGTCGTGTCGGACGGCCGGATGCACTCATACGTCCTTCCCGTGGGAGAGGAGGTCGAGTGGGCCGGGGTCCTGACGGGCCTTGCCATCGCACCGGCCGACAGCGCTACCGAGACCGCCATCGAGTTCGTTCGGGTCACGGCGGCACCCGAGGGCCCGCCGGAATGCGTGGTGGAGCCGTTCTACGCAGTCCAGGTTCCCTGCCGGGCCGGGCGTCCCTGCCGGATCGTCGCCAGGCTCCGCAACACGGGGGGCGAGGGCAGCGGCCTGGTCGCGGGGCTCGGCGCCGCCGGGGCGGTGGTCCTGGGCGAGAGCCGCATCGCCGTGGGGCCCATCGGCTTCGGTGAGACCCGGCAACTGAGCTGGGAGGTGCAGGCCGAGGCCGCCGGCGAGGCCGTCCTGCGGCTGACGATCGAGACCCCGGAGGCGGCACCGGCGACCACCGAGCGACGGCTGACCTTCACGACGCCGGTCGAGGTCACGAAGGCCGAATACGTGCCGCCACCGCAACCGGCTGACACCGGCGACCTGCTGATCGGCGCTCACTACTGCCCCCTGTGGAAGCAGGGCAGCCGCGCCGGCGGCTGGGAGCAGATCGAGCCCTACCCCGAGCGCGAGCCTGCCCTGGGCTGGTACGACGAGGACAACCCCGAGGTCACCGACTGGGAGATCCGCTGGGCCCTGGAGCACGGCATCCGCTACTTCGTCTACTGCTGGTATCGGCACGGCCAGAACAAGCCGGTGGAGCACTTCCTCGGGCATGCCATCCACGATGGCCTCTTCACGTCACGCTATGGCAAGCAGTTCCAGTTCGCCATCATGTGGGAGAACCAGAGCAAGGGCCACGCCGGCGTCGCGTCCGAGGAGGACCTTCTGCAGAACCTGCTCCCCTACTGGATCGAGACCTACTTCAAGCGGCCGGAGTACCTGAAGGTAGACGGCAAGCCGCTGCTGTTCATCTACCGCCCCGAGTACCTGGTGGACGACCTGGGCGGCGTGGGCAAGGTCCGCAGTGCCGTGGACAGGATGCGGGAGGCCTGCAAGGCCGCCGGACTCACCGGCCTGACGATCCTGGGTGAGCATCGCGGCGCGGAGACAGCCCCGCTGAAGCTCATGGTCGAGGAGGGCCTCGACTACAGCTTCGCGTACTGCTGGCCGGTCGCCAACCCGCCGACGCCCGAGGATGGGATCCGCCAGCAGGAGGCCTTCTGGCAGGCCTGGCAGCAGGCCGGAGTGCTGCCCTACCTGCTGACCCTGTCCATGGGCTGGGACTCGACGCCCTGGCACTACAGCTTCAGCAAGTGGCGTCTGCCGCCCGCGGACTTCGAGCGGCTCTGCGAACGGGCCAAGGTGGCGGCCGCGGCGCTGCCGGCGGGCTCCCTGGGCCGGCGGCTCATCCTCCTGGACAACTGGAACGAGTTCGGCGAGGGTCACTACATCGCCCCGCACCGCCAGTATGGCTTCGGCTACCTGGACGCCGTCCGCAATGCCTTCTCCACCGCTCCGCGGGACCATGTCGATCGGGTCCCGGCCGACCTGGCCCGGGGCCCCTACGACGACGGCTGGCAGCGTTTCGTGGCCGGCCATGCGGAGTGCACCCGCCGCGTCACGGCCGAAGGCGGCTCCGAGCCCGGGCTGCTGGCCTGGTGGAGCTTCGACGACCCCGAGGGCAGCCCCTACGTGCTGGACTACTCGGGGAACGGCCGCGGCGGGGTGCTGCACAATGCCAGCCGGGCCCCGGGGACTCGGGGCCAGGCCATGGTGTGCAGCGGCGGCGACGTGATGGTGCCGCCGAGGGCCTTCGCGACGTCGATGCGGGGCCTGACGGTGGCGTGCTGGGTCCGGACGGAGGTGCCCGACCAGAGCGACAAGTGGTTCGTGAACAATGAATACGGCGATGGCGCTTCGGGCTTCCGCCTGGGCCTCTCCGGCGGGAAGCTGACCTTCGCGGTGCCGCAGTCGCCCTGGAGCCACCACCTGAGCGCCCCGGAGCCCCTGCCGTTGGGACGCTGGGTCCACGTCGCCGGCACCTACGATGGCCGGCTCATCCGTCTGTATGTGGACGGCCGGGAATGCTCGTCGCTGCCCCGCGGCGGCAAGGTCATCGGCAACGACTACCAGCTCAGCCTGGGCAGCTACGCCCGGGACCACAAGGCCTTCTTCAGCGGCCTGCTCGATGAGGTCAGGATCTACGCCCGGGCCCTGACGGCCGAACAGCTCGCGGCGGCGGCAAAGCGTTAGCCCTGGCCGCCGCGTGTCGGCGCGGGCACGGGGGCACCCCCGCACCAGCCCCGGCCGGAGAGCCCTGAGCCGCGCTGCCTCTTGCTCGTCGTCGAGGCTTTGGCCGGTTCTGGCCTGGCCCGCGGCCGCGGGCCGGCTGGCCCTGGCGCCATCCGCCTGTAGGGTGTGCCCCATGAACTCGACGGGGTCGACATTCGCCTGCCGAGAGACCAGCCCTCTGCGCCGACTGCTGCCGGGGATGGCCCTGGCGCTGGCGGTCTCGCTGTCATGCACGACCTCGCGTGTCCCTGCCACCCGTTCGCCCGCGGAGCCATCGCCGATGACGGAGACGTCCCCCACGCGGATCGTCCGTGTCCATGGTGTGCCGACACTGGAGGTGGAAGGGCGGCCCTTCTTCATCCTGGGCGCGCAGTGCGACATCTGGCGCAGCACGCGGCAGGATGCCAAGACCATGGCCTTCTTCGACGGCTATCGGGACATGAACGCGACCACGGTCTCCGTCGGCGTGCCCTGGTCGAAGCTCGAGCCGGCCCCGGACGCCTACGACTTCGCCTTCCTGGACTGGTTCATCCAACAGGCGGAGGCGCACGGCCTGAAGCTGGTGGCCAACCTGTTCAACGTCAACATCTGCGGCAAGGTCCAGGAGGGCGCCGGCCCGAACGCCTACCCACAGTACACTCCGAGTTACATCCTCGACGCCCCCAATGACTACCAGCGCATGGACCTCCCTACGGGATGCCGGTATGTGGACGGCGGACCGCCGATGTGCCCGAACGATCCTCGCACCCTGGAGCGCGAGCGACGGCTGGTGGTGAAGGTGGCGGAGCACCTGCGCCAGGCCGACACCCGCCGCACGGTGATCATGCTGCAGCTCGACAACGAGTTCTACTACCAGCAGTGGGACGGCCCGCGCCCGCCGGACGAGAAGGCCGTCCGCTGCCATTGCCGGTTCTGCGAGGAGAGATTCGCCCAATCGCCATGGAAGGACGGCGAGGAGTTCATGTTCTCCTCGTTCGCCGACTACGCAAAGGGGCTGACCGACGCCGTCGCCGAGGTCTACGACCTGCCGCTCTACCTCAACAGCCCGTGGTGGCAGCCGTACGTCATCCCGACCTTCCTGGACCGCTGCCCCAACCTGGACCTCGTCGGCATCGACGGCGTCTTCTCCACGCATGAGCCCGCCATGCTGTCGCGGTCGCAGCTCGGCCGGAACATCCCCTTCGCGGCGGAGAACCCCACGGAGAACCCGCAGACGCGGCTCAACCTCGACGCCCTCCCCTACTACACGCTCATCGGGCAGTGGGGGATCGGCAACCTGCTCTGGGAGTGTGGCCCGCCGCTCACCGTGGTGGAAGACCCCGTGGCCCGCGAGCGTTACGCCCGGGCGCTCTACCCACTCAAGCACGCCATGACGCCCATCGCCCAGGCCCGCGGCACGGACCATCTCGTCGGATGGTATGTCGTCCGCGATGTCGCCGGCGGGGTCACGACGGACGTGTTCGGCAACTTCATCCCTCCCCAGAAGGACGCCAAGGTCGCCCAGCGCGAACGAACGGTCATCCGGGAGGGCCTGCGGACGCGAGTCGTCGAAGGCACATCCTTCGAATGCACTCTCGGCGGACGGACGATCGCCGTCGAGGACAGCGCCGCCGGCATCGTGGTGGAACGCTCGGGGCGCGAGTGGATCCTGGCCGTCCCGACCGGGCGAGTGACCGCCAACCTGCCGGGGAGCGCCCAGGCTGAGCACGGGCAGTTCGACGGCAGGCGCTGGCGGCCTCTGGGTCCGCTATCCCTCACGCGTGCCGCCGCGGCATGGTCGCTGGAGATGGCGGACCGCCAGGTCGTCCGCGTTACCTGGTGAGGCGGATCGTCCGCGGAGCTGGCTCGCGACGCCGCTGGCGAGCCCCCCTCCGAGCGGTTGCCGCAGGCGGCGGGGCGTGCCACTCCCCGCCCTACGGTGGCCCCGATGGGCTGGTGGTTCGTCGTTGAGGCCTCAGCCGGACGCAGTGCTGGGGTTCGTAGTGAGGGCTTTCCCGCAACTGCGGGTCCGGCCGTCCGGCCGGAAGCCCTTTCGCCTCCGGGGCCTCCGGGCTGGCGGTTGGGCCTGATGGTCCCGTACGCCTACCTCGAGAGAACCGCCACGAAGAGCGCTGCGGATCCCCCTGGGGTCTGCATTGGCCTCACCTACCGCCGAACGTGCCGGTGCGGGCCCCCGCGCGCGGGGGCCCTGGCACTGGGGTGGTTGGCCTCGTGGTTCCGTTCTGATGCCGGGGTCCCTTGCGGCGTGCGGTCCCATTGCTCCCATCTTTCCCATTCCTCCCATGCCTTGGCGTCGCCCCATCCGCGCGCCGCCAGGAGGGAGCAGGGAGTGATGGGAAGCATGGGAGAGATGGGATCTGGCGGCGCGCTCTGGTCCCTGTGTTCCGGTTGCCAGCGTCAACGTGATCCGGAACCCGGGCGAGACGCCCTGGCGTGCCCTGATCGGCGAGCCGGCCGCGCGCGGATGCCAAGGGAGCCGCCCAGGTCATGGCGCTGGCCCAGAGCGTGGGCGGTGGTTCTGGCACCCCTCCAGGGTGCAATCGGTCCGATCCGGGGAACCGGGGGTGTCGGCGCTCACGCGCCTCGACCCCCGGCTACGGTCTGGCATCCCGCCGGGATGCCCACCGGTCGAGGCCGACCGGTGCTCTACGCACCGCGCCCACCGGTCGAGGCCGACCGATGCTCTACGCACCGCGCCCACCGGTCGAGGCCGACCGGTGCTCTACGCACCGCGCCCACCGGTCGAGGCCGACCGATGCTCTACGCACCGCGCCCACCGGTCGAGGCCGACCGATGCTCTACGCACCGCGCCCACCGGCTCGGTGCGGAAGCGTCCTGCCGCCCCTACCCACGCCTGGACTCCCCACCCGGCGGCGCTACGTTCAGTCGTCATGCCTCCAGATGGACCATCCCTTGTCGGTGCCCTGGCGGCCGTCCCCGCCGAACTGGCGGCCGACCTGGCCTACCTCCGCAACAAGTTCCAGTGCCCCGATCTGGACCCTGCCACCGGCCTGGACAACGAGGCCCTGAAGACGGGGATTCTCGCCCTGGCGGAGCGCCTGGCCGGGCAGCCGCATCCGGTCGTCAAGGCTCGCGCCTTCGAGTACCTGGCGCGGAATGTCCGCATCGACGCCAGCCCGCATGACGGGTTCGTCGGCTTCGGCAACTGGAACCGCAACGACCGTCTCCTCTCGGGGCTGATCCGGCGCTGGGATGCCGAGGTCACGAAGGAGTTCCAGCAGTGCGTGGGACTCATCCATGACCTGAACCGCTCCGGCGCGACGATGATGTGGAAGGACTACGACCACTCCGTGCCGGACTGGGACGCGGCGCTGCGTTTGGGCTTCGCCGGCCTGCGCGAGCGGGCCCGGGAGTACCGCGCCCGGCATGAGGACCGGGGAGAACTGGCTCCGGCCGCCGCCGCCTACTTCGACGGCATCGACATCACCTATGGCGCCATCCTCGAGATGCTCGAGCGCTTCCAGGCCCTGGCGCTGCGGCGCGCCGGCGGGAACCCGCGCGTCGGGGCTGTGGCTGAGTGCCTGGGGCACCTGCGCCAGGGGCCGCCGCGCACCACCTACGAGGTCCTGCAGTTCATCTACCTCTTCTTCATCTTCGGCGAGCACTTCGACGGCATCCAGGTGCGTTCCCTGGGCAACCTGGACCAGACCCTCCTGCCCTACTACCGCCGCGACCTGGCCGGGGGGACCTGCGACGAGCCGCAGGTCCGCCGCCTCGTCGACACCTTCCTCCTGCAGTTCGCCTCCATCAACAACTACTGGGGGCACCCCTTCTACCTCGGTGGCACTCAGGCCGACGGCACCAGCGCGGTCAACGAACTGACCTACCTTATCCTCGAGGAGTTCGACCGCCTGGCCATCGTCACCCCCAAGATCCAGATCAAGACCGCCGCCAACACGCCGGACGCGCTCCTGGACCTGGCGCTGGACATGATCCGGCGCGGGAACTCCAGCCTCGTGTTCGTAGGCGAGGAGCCCATCCGCCGCGCCATGATGGGCCTGGGCTACACGGCCGAGGAGGCGCGCACGTGCGACATCAAGGGCTGCTACGAGTTCAGCCCGCGCGGCAAGAGTAACGAGACAGGTGTAGGGCATATCAACATGCTCAAGCCCATCGAGCTGGTGCTGCACGAGGGCACCGATCCGCAGACGGGCCTGGCCGTCGGCCTCCGCACCGGACCGCTGGAGAACCTGCGCACCTTCGATGACTTCTACGGCGCCTACATCCGGCAACTGGGCCACATCATCGAACTCAACCTCCGCGGTGCGCTCGATATGGAGCAGCGGCTGGACCTCATCAACCCCTCGTCCGTGTTCTCGGCCACCATCGAGCACAGCCTCGCCACCGGCCGCGACGCCTTCTTCAATGGCTGCGTCTACAACAACACCAGCGTCCTCAACGCCGGCTTCGGCACCGCCGTTGACGCCCTGATGGCTGTCCGCGACGTCGTCTACGTCCGCCGGGAGTTGACCTTGGCCGGGCTGCGCGACGCGCTCGCCGCGAACTGGGCGGGACACGAGAGGCTCCGCCGGGGTGTCCTCCGCAGCCGGAACAGGTACGGCAATGGGCTCGGGGAGGTCGACGCCTGGGCCGCGGCGATCGCCCGCTTCGTGGCCAACAAGATCAACCTGCGACCCAATGCCCGCGGCGGCTTCTTCACGGCCTCCCTCCACTCGGCCAAGCAGTACGTCGACCTCGGGGCCAAGACCGGCGCCACTCCCGATGGCCGTTTGGCCGGCGAGGAGATGAGCAAGAACGCCTCGCCGACCATGGGCGCGGATGCGTGCGGCGTCACGGCCCTGGTGAAGTCGGCCACCCGCCTCGATGCCGCCGGCTTCCCGGGCGACTTCCCCCTCGACGTCATGCTGCACCCCGCGACCGTCGCCGGCGAGGAGGGCCTGGCTGCCATGCGGTCCATCGTCCGCGTCTACCACGGCGGCGGCGGCATCGCCGTCCATTTCAACGTCATGGACGCCGACGTCCTGCTCGACGCCCAGCAACACCCCGAGAAGTACCGCGGCCTCCAGGTCCGCGTCTGCGGCTGGAACGTCCACTTCACCGAGATGTGCAGGAAAGAGCAGGATGCCTTTATCCGGCGGGCCCGGGGCCTCGCGGTATGACCACCGGCGTGCTGTTCGACGTGAAGCGCTTCGCTGTCCACGACGGACCCGGAGTCCGGACGACCTTCCTCCTCAAGGGCTGCCCCCTGCGCTGCCGCTGGTGCCACAACCCCGAAGGCATCTCTCCGGCGCCCGAGCTGGCCTACTACGCGCACCGGTGCATCCACTGCGGCGAGTGCGTGGCCGCCTGCCCGCACGGCGCCCACCGGCTGGAGGGTGGGAAACACGCCTTCGAGCGCTCGCGCTGCGTTGCCTGCGGCCGCTGCGAGGAGGCCTGTCTCGGCGGGGCCCTGCGCTTCTGGGGCCGGCCAATGACCGTCGCAGAGGCCGTGGCCCTGGCGCTGGAGGACCGCCCCTTCTACGAGCAGTCCGGCGGCGGGGTGACGGTCTCCGGCGGCGAACCGCTGCTACAGCCTGAGTTCGCCCTCGAGCTCCTGGCCGCCCTCCGACGGCAGGGCCTCCACACCGCCCTGGACACCTGCGCCGCGGTCCCCTGGGCCGCCATCGCGCAAGTGCTGCCGTTCACCGACCTCCTCCTCATCGACCTCAAGCAGGCCGACACCGCCGCTCACCGTCGGCTCACGGGACGCGGCAACCAGCTCATCCTCAGGAACTTCCGCCGCCTCGCGGAAGCCGGCGCGACGATCGAGGTGCGCATGCCGCTCGTGCCGGGCAGCAACGATGGGCCTGAGGACCTGGCTGCCGCGGGGGCATTCCTGGCGCCGCTGGGGGTGGTCCGGGTGAAGGTCCTGCCGTACCATGACCTCGCCCGCTCCAAGTACGATGCCATCGGGGTCGAGGACACGATGCCCCGTGTCGCCGCGCCGACGGCCGCCGACCTCGACCGGGCCGTGGCCATCCTGCGCGCGGCCGGGGCCCCGGCCGTCGCCAGCCCCGGGCGGTGAGGCGACGGTTCCCGGTAGGTCCTCGGTCGCCTCGACCGGGTACCTGATCGCCGACGGTCTGTGGGTCTTGGCACCCCTCTAGGGTGCATGGGGTCTGACCCCGGGCACCGGGGGTATCGGCGCTCGCGCGCCTCGACCCCCGGCTACGATCTGGCATCCCGCCGGGATGCGTTCAGCCCGATCCCACCCCAAAGGGGTGGCAGACCGTAGCCGGGGGTCAAGCGCAGCGACACCCCCGGACCGACGACACCCACGCAGTCCGACCCCGGAGGGGCCGCAGACCGTAGCCGGGGGTCGGCTGCCCCCACCGCGCATCGCCGGCCGCAGAAGTAAGGTGGCGCAGCCGCGGCCCCAGGGGATGGCGACGGCGGCGGGGTGGGCGCAGACGGCCGCGCCGCAGCCGATCCCGTTGTCTGCCTGGAGCCTGGCCGAGCTCAGCCGCGACCGGCCCTGGATGCCCTCGCCGTACCCGCACATCACCGGCTTCTACTGGCTCACGACCGGCACCGTCAAGGACCCCGCGGCCGCCAAGCAGTTCACCGACCGGCAGCCGCCGGGCCGACGGGTGGTCTTCGACTGGGATGTCTACCGGATCGCGTACCAGCACCCCGACGACAGGCTCACCACCGCCACCGGCGAGGCCGAGCAGGCCAACGCGCGGGTCGGCTTCAGCGATCGTCGCACGCTGGTGCGGGCCGTGACGCCGGCGCACCAGCCCTTCGTCCTCACGGGCTGCGTGGCCAATGGGCGCAGTGTCTGGCGGCTGACGCCGGACCCGGACCAGGGGCCGGTCGACCTGGCCGCGGTCCGGACCGGCGAGGCGCCGCTGACCTTCCGGATGGGGGACCGGACGCTGACCATGCCGGGCGGCACGGTCCACACGCCGGCCGAGGCGCTCTCTGCGGCAGGTCACTGGATCGTGGGACCGGCGGATCCGCTGCCGAGAACTGCCGCGTGAGCCTCCCGAGGCGTCGCCAGGCCGGTGCGAAGGGGCTGGCCTTCACCGGCGGCTGAGGTGACCCTCATGGTGCTATGGACCTACCTCATCATCAATGCTCTGCAGCCCGTGGACTGGTCTCTCCCGCCAGATCGCCGGTGGCGAATTGCAGGCCGGCCAGCAGGTGCTGCAGGAAGCGGGGGTCCCAGTAGGTCGTAGGCTCGTGACCGAGGCCGGTGTAGAACACGCGTCCCTTGCCCCAGGACCGGACCCAGCTCAACGCGTGGTCGCGGTCCGGACGGCCGCGCTCCAGGCCGGGGGCCGGCAGTTGCACCTCGCGCGGGAAGACCAGCCGCGCCGGATCCAGGCTCAGCAGGACTCTCTGCGTCTGGCGCGAGTAGGACCCCGTGTAGATGTAGGCCTCGTCGCGGAGTGTCCACGGCTCTCCGGCGATGCCGGCGATGAGGGGGTGAGCGGGCTCCTCGAAGCGGACGGGCAGGTCGTCCAGGATGTACCCGCCGAACGAGCCCCCCATCATCTCGCCGTACTCCGCCCAGGACTGCAGGGCGCAGTTGGACGCGTGGATGCCGGCGATACCGCGCCCGCCATCGACAAAGCTCAGGATGCTCTTCTTCACGGCGGCATCGAAGGCCTTGGCGGCCTGCTGGGCCTCGGCGCTGCGAGAGGCGAAGTCCTCCGGCAGGAAGGGCTCCGGCTCGTGGATGTTGTTCATCACCAGAGCATCGAAGGTCGGGAGCCGGTCCGTGAGCAGCAGGCGTGGGTCGTCACTGATCACGGCCTCGAAGGCGCCGGCCTTGCCGCCAAGGACCTCCAGGGCCGCCTCGGCGAAGGGGTTCGGCGTATGGGTCCAGGCGTGCCCCCAGACCAGGACGCGGCGCGCCTTGGCGGGCTTGGCCAGCGGCTCGGAAGGGGCAGCCGCCGCGATCCGGGCAAGCTCCTCCGTATCCGGGCGGCGCACGCCGCGCTCCTCGAGCTTCGCCGCGAGGGCCTCCGGTGGGGTCGGGCCCGGCACGCGCATGACCGGCCGCCCGGGCCTGGGCTCGGTGGGGCCATCGAGGTCGCCGCAGGCGAACTGGATGCCGTCCAGGAAGAACTGGAGCAGGCGCGGGTCGGCGAAGACCTCCGCGCGGTGGCCGAAGCCGGTGTAGAACACGCGGCCCTTGCCATAGGACCGCACCCAGGCCTGGGCGAAGTCGTTGTCTGGCCGGTCGATCCAAGGCACCCCCATGTTGGTCCGCTCGGTGTCGACCGAGAGCAGGACCCGCAGGCTCTCCCGCGAGTAGGGCTTGCCCACCTGGTAGATCTCGTCCGCCAGGCGGAAGTCCTGGCCGCCAAAGGCTGCCAGGAGCGGGTGCGAGGGCTCCTCCACCCGGATGCCGACCTCCTCGTTCCAAGGGTGCCCGGTGAAGTTCCCGCCGAGGAGCTCGTGAAACTCGGTCCAGCCCGGGTTGCCGGCGATGGCGAAATGCATGGCGACGACCCCGCCGCCGGTGCGGACGAAGTCCAGGAAGGTGGTACGGAGGAGGGTCTCGACCGTGTTGGCGGAGGCGGTCTCGTCCTTCAGGCGGGCGCGGAAGGCCGGCATGGCCTCGGCTGCGGGCGTGATCCAGGGGCCGGCGGTGTTCCACAGGACGATGGCCGCGAACTCCCGGAGACGGTCGGGGAGGAGCAGGGCCTGGTCGTTGCTGACGACGGGCACGAACGCGCCGGACTTCTCTCCCAGTGCCTGCAGGGCGCAGGTGCCGAAGGGCAGGCAGTAGCCCTTGTGGGGGTCCTTGTCCATCAGGTGGGCGGGGGTGATCCAGATCAGCACCCGGCGCGGGGCCCGGGGCGGCACGCGGGGCGCGGCGGGTGCTGCCTGTGCGATCGCTTCCCGGCGGTGTGCGGGCAACTCGGAAGCGGCCGCGCCCGCCAGTCCGCTCGGGGGGACGTTCTCAGCCGCCTCCATGGACGGAGACAAGGCTGCCGACACCAGGACCAGGCCGCAGCCAAACCGGTACGGGGTCATCGGTGGTTCGCTCCTTCCAGCGCCGGGCCGTCCTCCAACCGGGTCACAGCGTCCAGCCGTCGCGGTAGGGCGGCCGCAACCGCCCCTCGGCCTCGGGGTGGTTGGTGACGCGGCCGGCGAGGGGATCATACTCCAGCTCACCCTCGAGCTGGGTGGCCACGTTGCCCAGGGTGAGCATCTCGATGTAGGGGCCGGTATGCTCAAAGGCCGAGAGCGTCGGCGGCCCGCCCCGGCACGCCCGGAGCCAGTCTTGTTCGTGCCCCTGGGAACGGGCCAGCGTCCGCGGTTCGGCGGTCTCGACCCCGGCGAAGCGGTCCGCGGGCGCCAGGGTGAAGGTGGCATTGTGGCCGGTGATATCCATGACGCCCTTGGTCCCGACGATGAGGGCGCCGGCGTGGTCCTTCCACACCTTCTCACCGGCATCGCCCCAATCGAGCTTGCGCCCGAGCCGCTCCTCGATGCGGGCCCGCCACTCGGGGGCATTGCCATTCACCCAGGTGATCTCCACCGGCGGCAGGTCGCCCCTGGCCGGGACCCGGAAGTGGATCACCTCCCAGCGCGGAAAGGAGAGCCGGTTGCGGCGCGACACCTCCGCCTGGACACGCAGCCTCGGCGACGCAGTGGCGGGCATGGACCAGAGCGCCTCGACGTTCAACGCCGAGAAGGCCAGGTAGTGACTGTGCGATCCCCAGAGCCCGATCTGGCCCGTGCCGAAGTCCCGCCAACTCACCCACCCCAGCCACTGGGGGTGGAACTCGCGCCAGGCGGCCGGTCCCAGCCACAGGTCCCACTTCAGGTACGAAGGAACCGGCTGCGTGCCCTCCGGGGGCGCAGGATGCTCCGGGCCGCCGCTGTCCTTGTAGACGAAGACCTCCCGGATGTCGCCCAGGACGCCCTCGCGCACCAGCTCCACGCCGCGCCGGAACGGGCCGCTGGCGGAGCCCTGGTTGCCCATCTGCGTGGCCAGAGCCTGGGTGCGGGCGGTCTCCCGCAGGGCCCGGGCCTCGGCCACGGTCCGCGTCAGCGGCTTCTCGCAGTACACGGGTTTGCCGGCCTTCATGGCCGCCATCGACACCACGGCGTGCGTATGATCGGGGGTCGCCACCACCACCGCATCGATCGTGGGGCCCATCTGGTCGAGCATCACACGGAAGTCATGGAACGTCGGGACGTCGGGGTACTCCTTGTAGACCGCCGCGGCCTTGCTCTCGTTGACGTCGCAGAGCGCGACCAGGGCCTCCATGCGGGCGAAAGTCCCCACCAGTTCCTTGCCGCGGCCGCCGGCGCCGACGAGGGCGACATTGAGCTTCTCGTTGGCGGCGTAGGTCCGCGCCGAGAGGGGGTCCCGCAAGACGAGGACTCCGGCCCCACCAAGGGCTGCCCCCCGGACAAAGGCTCGACGTGTCAGCCTGCTTTCCATGGCGCGCCCCCCGCAAGACCACGTCCGTATGCTCTCAGGACTATACTGCCGGCGGGCGCAAGTCCCTACCCCCGTCCGCGGCGCCCGGCGGGGGCTGAAGCCTCGACGACGAACCGGCTGGGAGACCACGGGGCGCCATGGGTGGGGCCCGCGCGGCGCGGCCAGCCGCGAGTGTATAGTGGTCCAGTTCTGCGGTCCACCGCCAACCGGAGCCTGGTCATGGCTCGCATCTGCTGCCTGCTGTGGATGGCCCTGCTGGTTCTGGGCCCCGGGCTGGGCCGGTCGGCAGACGCCGGGCCTGACCGGGTGCCGCTGGAGCTGGTCCTGCCCAAACCGCGCTTCATCGGCACCCCGCACCACCTGCGCACACCCGCCCTGGAGAAGCCCCGCACCGGCCCGCGCCCCGAGATGCTGGTTCCGCCGGGGACCACCAACGTGGCCTTGCGCAGACCGGTGACCGCCAGCGATACGGCGCCCACGCTGGGTGACCTGGCCCAGCTCACCGACGGCGACAAGGAAGGCATCGAGGGCAGCTACGTCGAGATCGGCCCCGGACGCCAGTACTTCCAGGTGGACCTCGGCGACACGTACCGCCTGGCGGCGGTGGTCCTCTGGCACTACCACAACCAGGCCCGCGTCTACCGCGACGTGATCGTCCAGCTCGCGCATGACGCGGGCTTTGCCGGCCAGGTCGTCACCCTGTTCAACAACGACCACGACAACTCGGCTGGCCTCGGCCTGGGCACAGACCCCGAATACATCGAGACCCACGAGGGCCGCCTCATCGATGCCAAGGAGGCCCGTGGACGCTACCTCAGGCTCTACAGCCATGGCAACACCGACAACGACCTGAACCACGGCACCGAGGTCGAGGTCTACGGGCTGCGCTGAGGGCGGTTGCCCCGCCGCGGCCCGGGGCGACGACACCCTCGCCTACGCCGACCCCGCCTGGACCGTCCTCGCCCGGGATGAGCAAGGCCGGCCGGCCATCCTCACGGCCCCCTTCGGCAAGGGCGAGATCCTGGTCGTCCAGCCGAGCTTCGGCGGCTGGGCTCAGGACAAGCCGATGGCTGTGAGGCTGCCCGAGGCGACCTGCCGGCAGGTGCTGGCGAACCTGGTCCACGGATGCGGTGCGCGCGCAGGGCTGTTTCAGGATCGCGGTCCGCGGGGCGGCGTACCCGCGGACCGGCGGGCTGGGCACGTGGGCGGCGGCAGCCTTGGCGTCGTTCTCTGGAGTCGCGTCTGGCCCGCACGCGGGCCGATGGCAGACGCGACCTACCGGGGGCCCCGCCGCAAGGCTGGCAGCCGTTTCTTGAAACCGCCCTGCGGCGCGCGGGCCAGCCGTTGACATCATTCTGTAGGGGGTGTAATTTTGTTGGTATGGTTCGCACCCAGATTCAGTTGCCGGATGACGTGTTCGCGCGCGCGAAACGCTTCTGCAAGGCGCGGGAGATGTCCTTCGCCGAGCTGGCCCGGCGCGGGGTGGAGATGGTGTTGGATGTCTACCCCCGGCCGGAGGAGACGCCTGCCGTGTGGGAGGTCCCGGTGGCCCCGCGGCCCATGGGCTGGCGCGGCCTGAGCCCTCGCCAGCTCAAGGAGCTTGCTCAGCAGGACAACGCTGAGCCGGGTGTGCTGTGCGTCGCGGAAGAGCCCCCGGAGAGTGATGCTCAGCGTTGACACCAACATCCTCTTCTACGCCGCCAACCCGGCAGCGCCCCTGCACCTGGTGGCGGTGGGGTTCCTCAGGTCACTGGCTAGCCGCGAGGATGTCGTCGTCTCCGAGTTCATCCTGGCGGAGTTCTACCGCCTGCTGCGCAGCCCGGTGGTCAACCCGGCGCCCCTGACGGCCCCAGAGGCGGTGGCCCTGCTCCAGAGCTATCGGCGGCACCCGCGCTGGCGCCTGGCGGGGTTCGCACTGGACAGCCGGGCGGTCCACGACCACCTGTGGGAGCTGGCGGGCCGACGGGGCTTCGCCTTCCGCCGGCTCTATGATGTCAGGACCGCCCTCACCCTCCTGCGGTTCGGGGTGACGGACTTCGCTACCGCCAACGTCAGCGACTTCCAGGGGCTGGGGTTCAAGCGGGTCTGGGACCCCCTGGCCGAAGGCACTCCGCCATGAGGATCGAGGAACAGTACCCGGATGGGTTGCGGGACCTCGAGTTCGCGGTCGCCAGTACCTGCCGCGAATGCCCGGAGAGGACGGACGACGCGGCCCTGCGGGCCTACGAGGCAGACAGGTTGTGCGCGGCCCTGGCCGCCGCGGCAGGCTGAGGGGCCTCACGCCCGGATGCGGACCCGCCGGTGGGTGTCGGCACTGCGGATGGCGCCGAAGACCATGGCCAGGCTCTTGATGTTGTCGGCGGCCGTGGTCTCGGGGATGCCTCCCTGGCGGACGCAGCGCGCAAACTCCAGGATGCAGCCCTTGTGGCCGCCATGCATGCCGGCGGGCATGACCACGGGCACCGGGACGTCCTTCATAGCGGAGAAGAACTTGCCGGTGGCGGCCACGGTCTGGGCCCGGAACGCGTCGCCGCCGTTCCAGGTGACGCAGCCCTTCTCGCCCATGATGCGCCAGTCGCACTCCCAGGTGGTGTTGAGGCCCTCGCAGCACCAGCTCCCGCGGTAGTTCAGGACGATGCCGTCGCTCATCTCGAAGATGCACTGGGCACTGGCGTCATGATCGTACCAGGATCCCGCGGGGTTCCACTCGTGGCAGTAGACTCTGAGGGGATCGGCCCCGGTGATCAGCCGGGCCTGGTCGAACGAGTGGATGGCCATGTCCAGCAGCAGCACGTGCTCCATGCGGTCGCGGAAGCCGCCGAAGTGAGCTCCGAGGTAGAAGTCCGCGTTGACCGAACTGACCCGGCCGATGGCGCCGCTGTCGAGGAAGGCCCGAAGGGAGCGGATCTGGGCCTGGTAGCGGCGGTTCTGGATGACCGCGAAGAGACGGCCGGCCTGGGCCGCGGCCTGGACCATGGTGCGGGCGTTCTCGAGGGTATCGGCCAGGGGCTTCTCGCCGAGCACGTGGCAACCGTGCTCGAAGGCCGTCAGCGTGACGGGAAGGTGGGCCTCGGGAATGGTCAGGTTGAAGACCGCATCGGGGCGCACCTCCCGCAGCAGGAGCGCCAGGTCGGTCGAGCGTGGCACGCCGGCCAGGCCATAGTCCTCGGCGACCTTGGCCATGGCCTCGGGGCGAAGGTCCACAAGGCCCACGATCTGGACCTCGGCCTCACCCTGGATAGACTTCAGCCAGGCGCCACAGATGCCGCCACAGCCCACCAGAACCGCTCGAACCGGAGTCGTGCCCATGACCCAGACCTCCCACCCGCTAAGCCGCCAGGAACCAGAGCCCGAAGATGCCCACTGCCAGACAGTAGGCGCCGAACCAGTGGAAGCGCGCGCCGGCGAAGATGCGAACCAGTAGCGCCAGGGCGGCATAGCCCACCACCGCCGAGGCCACCAGACCGGCCACCAGGCTCGCCAGCGGCAGGACCGCCCGCGCTTCCGGCGCCAGGGCGGCGGGAACGTGCAGCAACGCCGCTCCCCCCAGCAGGGGCAGGACCATCAGAAACGACAACTCCGCCGCCGCCGCCGGGTCCAGCGCCTGCCAACGCGCCGCGACCAGCGTCGAACCGCTGCGGCTGATGCCCGGCAAGAGAGCCACAGCCTGGGCCAAACCCATAACCAGCGCCGAGCGCGGCCGAGGCACGCCGGTGCCCCTCGGCGCAAAGCGCGTGGAGAGCAGTAGCAAGCCCGTCACACAGAGCAGTGCCGCGGTTGCTCGAGGGCTGTCGAACTGGGCCTCGATCAGCTTGCCGAACAGCGGGTAGACCACCAGCACGGGCAGCGCGGCAACCAGGATGTTGGCCACCAGTCGCCAGGCCGCGGGGTCGCGCCGCAGGGCCCCCGTGACCACCCCGATGAGGCGCTGGCGGTAGTAGACCATGATCGACAGCATGGAGCCGACGTGGAGCGCCACCTCCAGCGTCGGGCCCGCCGGCGTCTCTATTCCCATCAGCGCCTTGGCCAGGACCAGGTGTCCGGAACTGCTCACCGGCAGGAACTCGGTGAGTCCCTGGAGCACACCGAGGGCAAGCAGTTGGCTGGTGGTGGTCACGTCATCTCCTGCGCTCGCATCGGGTCTCGGGCCTGCGGCTGGCGGCGCCCACAGATCGGTCAGATCGGTCAGATCATCCTCGGCAGCCCGGCCCTCACGGTCGCTCCCACCGACCGGCCAAGGCCGAGAGCCGCACAGCCTCCATGAGCTTCTGGACGGTGATGCCTTGGGCCAGGTCGGGCGCCGCCGGGCGGCCTTCGTGCACGGCGGCCATGAACTCGTAGAGACACTGCACATGCGCGCGCAACCAGCCGATGCTGACCTTGGGTGCGGGGAAGCCGCCCGGGGGCGGGTAACGCTGGCCGCAGTCGATGCGGGTCCACCCGCGGGTACCGCCGAGGGGCTTGTCCGGGGCGCCGACGTCGTAGAACTCCAGGTGATGGGGGTCCATGCTGTTGAAGCGCAGGGCGCCGCGGGTGCCATGGAACTCAGCGCGGAGCTCGTCCTCGCTGCCTGTAGCCAGCTTGGTGGCCTCGATGGTTCCCACGGCACCCCCGGCCGTGCGGACGAGGGCCAGCATGCAGTCCTCTGCGTCGACCGGCAAACGACGGGAGGAATCGCCTGCAGCGGGCCGTTCGGCGAAGGCGATCTTGGTGAGGGCATTCACGGCCACGATCTCACCGGCGAGGAACAGGGCAAAGTCGAGGGCGTGCGAGCCAAGGTCGGCGATGACCCCGCCCCCGGCGGCCCCGGAGAGCTTCCAGCGCAGGGGAGCGCTGGGGTCGGCATTGCTGGCGTGCAGGAAGGTCAGGCGGAACTGGAGCAGGTCCCCGAGGCGGCCCTCCTGAACCAGTTGACGGGCGCGCATGGCCGAGGGGAAGAAGCGGTTCTGGAAGGTCATCTGGGAGACGCCGCGGTAGCTGGCCAGGGCCTGTTCGACGTCCCGGGCCTGAGACAGGGTCGCGGTCAACGGTTTGTCGCAGTAGATCGCCTTGCCGTGGGCCATGGCCGAGAGCAGGGCTTCGGCATGGAGGTGGTTCGGGGTGCAGATGTGGACGACGTCCACCGCGGGGTTGGCCGTGATCTCGCTTGGGTCGCAGGTCCCGCAGTCGGCCCCCAGGAAGACGCGCGCGGACTCGGCGCTCTCGGGACGACGACAGCAGACGTGGGTGACGCGCGTGCGAAAGGGCAGATCGGCAAAGAAGTAGGGCAGATTCGTGTGGGCAAAGGCATGCACTCTGCCGATGAAGCCGAACCCCAGGATGCCGACGGAGTAGGTTCTCACAGTCACCTTCCACTCAACCGGTTCCACCCGGGACACCCGCGGGAGCCAGGCGTGCCCGAATGGCACGACGGGGCACAACATACCGCGCGATCGGGCGGCGGCGAACGGTGATGCGGTTGGGGCCGTTCCCGGCCACCCAACAGGGCTGTTTCAGGAAACGGCTGCCAGCCTTGCGACGGGGCCCCCGGTAGGTCGCGGCTGCCATCGGCCCACGTGCGGGCCAGACGCGACTCCAGAGAACGACGCCAAGGCTGCCGCCGCCCACGTGCCCGGCCCGCCGGTCCGCGGGTACGCCGCCCCGCGGACCGCGATCCTGAAACAGCCCTGGGCCACCCAGGGCATCAGTTGCCATCACCGTCCGCGGCGGTATACTTAGGAGAAGCCAGGTCCCCGCCTCAGGCGTAGTCTGTGCCCGGCACTGCCGGTAGCAGACCCCGGGGGGGGCGGATGCCAGAGACACGGCTCGCGAGGAGTGATCGATATGGCCATGAACTCGCTGCGTCGCTTCGGTCGCCGCGTCGCTCTCCGGACGGCGGCTGGGTTCCTTCTCTGCCTTGGGGCCGCGGCGGCCCTGGCGGCGGACAACGGACCCATCACCGATCCTTTCCTGGCCCGGGCGATCCGCCAGCAACTTGGCCTGACGGAGGCCGACGCCCTGACGCCCGCCGTGCTGGCGAGCGTGACCCACCTCGACGCCGCCGGGGACGGGATTCTGGAGCTGACCGGCATGGGGGCTTGCACGGGGCTGACGACACTGACGTTGGCGGCACCCTACCTGCGTAGCCTTGAGCCCCTCAGCGACGTGGCGACGTTGACCTGCCTGGAGGCCTCCTGCAGCCTGGTACGGGACCTGTCGCCGCTGGCGGGTCTCGCCAACCTGGGGAAGCTGACCCTCGTCAGTGACGTCCTGACCGACCTCAAGCCCCTGGCCGACCTGCCGGCCCTCACCGAGCTGAGCGTGGCGTCCGACGCCCTGACCGACCTGAGCTTCGGCACCGAGGAGCCGGGGAAGGCCGTTGGCCGGCCCGCGGTCCTGGACACCCTCACCACGCTGAGCGTATCCAGCCGCAACCTGACCGACCTCTCGCCCCTGGCTGACCTCACCGTCCTGACGACCCTGAGCGTCACCGCCGACAACCTGACCGACCTGGGCCCCCTGGCCCCGCCGGTCTCCGACGACAAGGCGAGCCCCCTGGTGCACCTGGCCCTGGCTGGCGACAACCTCACCGACCTGGGGCCTCTGGCGTCCCTTGCCTCGCTGGAGACCCTCGCCCTCGAGGCCAGGGACCTGACCGCGTTGCAGCCCCTGGCCGGCCTGGTTGGCCTGACCTCCCTGACGATCCACAGCCAGAAGCTCCAGGAGGTCGGTCCCCTGGCGGGGCTCGCGGGCCTCAAGACCCTCGAGATCCAGGGCATGATCCTCAGCGACGTGTCGCCGCTGGGGAGCATGACGTGGCTAACCGAGCTGAGCCTCGTCAGTGACTACATCGTCACCATCGATCCCCTCGAGACTCTCACCGCCCTGACCCGCTTCGAGATCAGGAGCGAGGCGCTGGCCGCCATCGGTGCCGTGGCCGGCATGACCCGGTTGACGGACCTGACGGCCCACGCTCCCCTCGTCGCCTCCCTGGCCGCCCTGCAGGACCTGGCCCTGCTCAGGAAGCTCAGCCTGAGCGTGTCCGCGGAAGACCTGACACCCCTGGCCGCTGCCAAGGGCGGCTCCGGACCCGTGCTCGAGTCGCTGGAACTCCGGGACGGCGAGGTCGTCGACCTGGCGCCGCTGGCGAGCCTTCCCAGGCTCACCGCCCTGACCCTCGATACCCCGCGGGTCAAAGACCTGGGCCCCCTGGCGGACCGCGAGCCGGCCGCCGCCAGGCTTGAGAGCCTCGTGCTGGTGTATACCGGAGTCAGCGACCTCAGCCCCCTGGCAGAACTGGCCGGCCTCCGCGCCCTGGACCTGGGCGACTCGCGCGTGTCGAAGGTGACAGACCTGGAGGGACTGGCTAACCTGCAGGTGCTCAACCTCGGCTATAACGGCATCAGTGAGATCAAGACTCTGGTCGGGCTGGCTGCCCTGAAAGAACTCTACCTCGGGGCCAACCTCATCGGCAAGATCGATGCTGTCACCGGCATGGTCAGCCTCGAAGTCCTCGACCTGGGCTACAACCACGTCAGCAAGCTCCCGAACCTGGCTCCCCTCATCC
>Ga0172375_10003853_pt1 | contig 22536 bp, 21 predicted proteins | sample LakKiv1m_FD_114537 | JGI IMG/M metagenome (GOLD analysis project Ga0172375, IMG submission 114537) | Freshwater microbial communities from Kabuno Bay, South-Kivu, Congo - kab_092012_11.1m | ecosystem: Environmental > Aquatic > Freshwater > Lake | place: Democratic Republic of the Congo... | reverse complement strand
ACTCTTGCCCTTAACAGGGTAGGGAGTTAATGCTTCATTTTTCGGAAGTGTTCTTTTATTACCATAAATATCAGTAGCGGAAATGTCTTTGCTAGTTTTTATATTCGGCAAAGGGTTCCCTATATCTTCTGCTGTCATTCCTTTTGTGCCACGAAGTATTTGGGGCAATTCCTGTCCCTTCACAAACTCCTCTGCCTTCCTTGCTTCATTACTAAGAGCATCATCGGTGCTTAGTGGTTTGTTTGTAGAAAGTGCCGAATCAATTATAGTATTGCCGGTTTTTTTAATCTTAACTTTTACGGTCTCGGGGATTTGAACCGAATCCATAATACCGCTTATCTGTGGTGCTTGTGTTCGTAGATCGGGGTTAGACGCAACTTTCTTGAACGCTCCGGCAAATATCTCGTTATCTACAATATCAGAGCCTGTAACAGATTTGATCTCTGGTGCTAATTGTTCTCTTAGTCCAGGTTTCTGTCTGTCGGCGGCGTGAGCAATTTCGTGCCAGATTGTGTTTTCAGACACATCTTTTGGCAGAGTGATAACCGACTTGTTATTTTGCGCGTCAAACTGCTGAAATGCTTTTTTGCCAGTTTTCCACTCAATATTTAGAGAGGTTTCGGGTGGGACGATAGGTCTTTTTGTAAAACCAGCTTCAGCGGCCGATCCAATATCAGGCGCTTTTCCCCTGATTTTTGACACTATCTTGCCTCCAGCCGCTCCGGCTAATTCAAAACCAGCTTGGCCAACCAGACCAAGCCCGCCACCAAGAGCAACATTTTGAGCTAGGTTTTTAGTCGATCCCTCTTTGGCAGATTGCAACCCACCATAGGCGGCACCAATTCCAACAGACGGCAAAGCCCTTCTGCTCACTATTCCAGACAGTATCTCTTTTGCTCCTGTTTTTGCTCCTTGTTTTACGAGGCTTGATCCAACCCCGAACGTTCCAACATCAATCGCTGTCCCAACTCCAGAGAGTATCATTTCTTTTGGTGTTACCGGAGCAGGTTTGTCGTTGAGAATATAATCACGAGCCTTTGTGTTATTTGGATTGATCGCAAAAGCGATGTTATTGTAAGCCCTTTTGGGATTAAACGCATAACCAACACCTTTTACATAAGTCTTTTCGTTTTCGATTAAAGCGTTCCCGACATTTTTGGCCGCCTGAATTGGGTTATGAGCGGCATAAACTATTTGATTTTTGGCAAGACCACCGATATTTTTCGCACTCGAAATAATCCGCTCTATTAGGTTCGGTTTTTCTTGCGCTTTGTTCTGCTCTTCTATCTGCCGTTGCTCAATCTCAAGACGCTTGCGTTTTTCTTCTTCAGCTCTCTTGTCATATAGCGGTGTTGTGGCATAACTTTGTCGATATGTGTCCCAATCCAAATAACCGCTTTTAGAAGCGGAGGGTTGATTCTTGATTCTGTTATATGTTTCCCAGTCTAAGAGCATTAAAGTCTCCAATCGTCCGGAAGACCAGTGTATTCAGCCTCGCCATACCCTCTAATGTTTGAATAGACGAGATCAGCAATTACTTTGCTGTCAACTTTTCCTGAGTATTTTTGTGATAACGATTTGATTAAACTCTCCCTATTACTAGATGGTAAAAAATTATTACTCTCAAGCGCTACATATTTACCAGAGTTATTGATTGCCGTTGAAATGTCTTTGTTCAAGCTATCAAGCAGTTTTTGCATTGAGGAACCGCTCCCACCATTGCTTCCGTGTGGAGTAGCATTAAACTGTCGGACAGATTCTTGAAATTTGCGCTCTTCCAGAACTTTCTGCTCTTCGTATCTCCGCCTGTCCTCGGCTTCTTGTCTCGCCTGTCGTTCAGCCGCTAGGCGGTCTTGCTCCTCTTGATAAGCTCTATTGTAGCTTTGATTTGTTAAGTCATACTCATTCTTATATCGATCGGCTACACCCTGAACTGCTGCTGTTTGCGCACCAAAAGCATTAGTCGAGGCGGAGATAATATCAGCCATTGTTCCTTCGCGTTCTTTTCTCATCCCGCGCAAATCCTGAAGTCGTTTTTCTATTGACGCCTCTCTTTGAGCCGCCGCTTGACCGGCAAGGATCGGATTACCGGCAAATCGTCCTGATTGCATTTCAGCGGCATAGCCAGTTGGGGTGGTAGTTAGTTGCTCTTGAGCAACATTTTCCTGCTTAATCAAATCGGCGTTATTATTGTAAATTTCGCCAACTCGTTTTTTAATCATTTCAGGTATTTGATAAGCGGCACCTTGATATTGAGAAACAAGATCGGTCGCTTGTGTTAATTTTCCGCCTATTTCATCTAGTTTTCGTTTATAATCATCTAAAACAGACATTTATCTCCTAACTATAATATCCACCGACACCTTGCGCAGAATAGTAGTTCTGTGCTTGTCTGGTGTAGTTATTTAATGCTCTACCATACTGTTGACCGACGCCGTAATATCCGGTCTCAATCTGAGCCTGTTTATCCAGTTCATTTTGAATTTGTTGTTTTCTTAGCTGGTCGTTAATATCAAAAATTCCTCTCTGAGACAGAGTATTTTGACGAGCAATGTTTGTATTTGTATCCCTTGTCGTCTGAGCGACTCCGGTTTGAATATCCTCGGTATTTCTATTTCTAGCCTGTTCTAGTTGTTGTTGAGTATTTTGAGACTCTTCAGTTCGGAGTTGTCCCTGTCTAGTTAAATCAGCCAGATTTCGCTGATAACTTCGTTGGGTTCCTTCAGATGAACGAGTGTAGTCGGTTTTCAAATCCTCAAGATTTTTTCTAGCTTGGTCTTCAACAGATTGTGTGCTATACATATAATTTTTGTTGATGTCCTCAATTTGACGCCCGGTCTCTCTTTGAACTTGTCCGGCTTGACGATCTAATTGCGTTTCCATATCTTGTGTGTTTCTCATATAATCCGTATTTACATTTCCCGTATTTCTTTCGTAATTAGTCGTCAAATACTGCATTCCTCTAATAAAAGCAGTTTGGGCTTCTTGTGTTCCCCGACCATATTGAGTTTCGGCGTCTTGTAAAATCCGACTAGCTTGACGAATTACATCACCGGTATTTTGACTATATTGGTCTTGAAGGTCTTGCAACGACCTTCCTGTAATCCTCTCAATCTCTGCCACTTGCCTTGAATTCTCTAAAGCCAAGTCTTCCAGTTGCCGATCATAACCAGTATTTGTATTTTTAAAATCACGATTATAATTGGTTGCCAGATCGGATAAAGTACGTCCAGTCGATGTTTCTGTGCGACTTTTTTGGCGAGAATAATCTGTTTCCAGATCGGAGATGTTCCTGCCTGTAGTTCTGGCAATATCTTCAAGTTGTCTTTTCTCAGCATCAGTAATTTTGGCTTCCTCTTTAATCCGATTACCGGAAAAAGTTAAACCTCTTTTTTTCATCTCCTCGGTCTTGTTGACTAATTGTTCGCCATAGATGCGTTTGGCGTCATCCTCGGCCAGTCCCTGGTCTTCGATTAAACGACTTTTTTGTTTGGCGTAATCTGAGGATAATTCGGATAAGATAGTATTTTTATTTTCATTAACTCTTCCAGTTGAAGTTTGATAATCAGTCAAAAGTTCATCAAGCCGTTGTTGTTTGTCGGAAGTTAGGCGACCATTCGTCCGGCTGTAATCATCCAAGAGCTCAGAAAGGTTTCTTGATTTGTCTTCAGTAAGGCGACTGGTTTGTTTTTGGTATTCTGTCTGAAATTCACCCAAAACCCTGTCCCGATCTTCTGAGGTTCGACTGGTTGTCAATTGGTAATCTTGAGTTAGTTGATCTAAGCGTTGTTGTTTATCTGCTGTCAGCATTCCACCAGAAGTATTGTAATCGTCCAGTAATTGAGAAAGTTCCTTGCTTTTGTCCTCGGTCATTCTTCCCAACTGAAGGTTGTAATCTTGGTTTAATTCTCCGAGAATTCGTGATGAATCCTCATCAATTCGACCGGTTGTTCTAAATTTTTCTTCGGTCAATTTGGCTAAATCTTTTGCCTGCTGTTCGGATATTCTGCCACCAGTACGCTCATAATCAAATTGAAGTTCGGCTAATTGGCGATCCTTGTCTTCAGTTCCTTGTTGTTTTGCAATATCAATTGATTGAAGGTCTATCCCTAGTTTTCTAGCCTCATCATCGCGCGCTTGAGTATAGTCTTGTTCAATCCGTTGTTGGTCAGTTTGCAATTTATTCAAATAATCTTGAAGTTGGGTTTGGAGATTTTGAGTGGCAAATAGTGTATCTTCGTTGATTCTAGTTGTTGCAGTGTTGGCCGAGTCAACATATTCTTTTAATTGATCGGCAAAATACTTTCCATAAACCGATTCTGCGTACTGAATTGTGCCTTTTTCCCATTCAGCATATTTTTCTGGATCGTCAAGCTCAAAGTCCTTGTAAGGGGTGATTTTTTTATCAGCTGGTAGAAGCGAATCGACAAAATCTTTGGCGATCTGTTTTTGTTGCGCAGCTGCCGCTTCGACCTCACGCTGTCGATTCGCTTCGGCTTGTCGCTGTCGGGCGGCTTCTTCGTCTCTGGCCCTTTGCGCCGCTGCTTCAGCGTCTCGCTGTTGTTGGGTATCTCGACCTTCTAGCGCACGCAAAAGTCGTGTATTTTGATCAGCCGTTCCGCGATAACTTCTAGCCGAGCCAAGACCCATCTGTTCGTAAAGTGGCGCCCTCGATGAAACCGAGGGGAGCGATTGACCTTTTCCTGTATAATATTCGTATAAAGTGTTTGCCGTATGACCTACTTCCTATATTTAAAAAACAGACCAAGATAACGGCCTGTTTTATCTCTATTTAGTTACACGCTTTTTAGCTGATTTCTAATTCCGGAAAGATAACTGTTTTTTTAATTCCTTTCAAAAAATACAATAAAATAAATACAAGAATTTACTTGTAAATTCTTACAGAGTCTGTTTCGTCTGCGTATTCGCCAGTTTGTGGTTCGAACCACACTCCTACAACTGCGTGTAAATTATCGAGCTGTTTAACAATAATTATGCTTGAATGAATGCCTTTATTCTTTAATTCTTTTTGTAAGTCTTGGGAAAACTGCAAACATTGGTAATCATCAGTATATTCGTGTTTTGCAATATTTTGCATTGCTTCTTCAAGCGGTTGATATTTTTGGTATTTGAAAAAACTAATTGCGTATCCTGAGAAAAAGGAAAAAGCAATCGTGAACAGTATCAATAATGAAATAATTTTACGCACATATGTCTTTCTGGCCTGCTATCCGGTTATCGCGCTAAATACCGGAATATAATATGCTGTTGTTCCAATATAAATTTTTATAAAACCTGAACTATCTCTAGCAGTTGTACCTTTAAATTTTATTGTTCCGACTCCAGTTGAATTTGCGGTCAAGTCAGATACATTAGTCAGGCAATTTTTGCTCGTCAATCCCCCAAGATCCCCACTTGCCCTAATTTCTTTACCTTCAATGCCCCCGTTCGAGAAGGCATACCAATTACCTTTATTTCCTTCAATATCTATTCTCCTTCCTGGAAACATTGGGTCATCGTCAGCGCTAGTTATTCGCATAACAACAGCAGTAGTATCATAATTGGCGAGATCCAAAACATATCCAGATGAAGTATTGGGTCTCATTGTAAAGGTGTAATAATCCCCGATGACACCCCCAGTGAGATTATCAAACCCTACCATCACACCATTATTCAGCTCAATACCATCTTCGGTAATTTCTACCCCAGTCGCATCCCATGTTGATCCACCGTCATCAGACCATTTGAATGTGTTTGGACCACCATCTCCATCTATTTGAACTTTATAATTGACTACAGAAATAGATTGATATCCAAAGACCCCAGTATATGCCGTCAAAGACAAACTTCCAGTTTTAGATTCAGTCACAGGAGGGGTTCGATCAACTCCGCATCGAGTTAATAGAGCGAGTGAACCAGAAGAAGTCCTAGCAGTATCGTCAGTCGAAGTCATATGGCGAACAATATCTAATTCCGCACCAGTAAAATCTGCATTTGTCGTTTCATTCATGATCCAAGTTAAAGGCATGGATACCGCGCTTGTTGATAAATTCCAAATGGATAAAGCTCTCTGATTTGAAAAAACACGTGCTGAAAAGATCGAAGAATTCGGATCAGAAGAATTGTTAATATACCCAATTGAATCGGAACCGGAAGGTGGGTAGAAACTAACCCCAGCACTATTTAGAACAACTCTTTGTCCACTTGATGCAGTTTGAATTGTCCCACCAGTAATCGTTCCGCCAACAACAGACACATCACTTCCATTCCAATTAAGGTATTTAGTTGAACTTCCAATATAAAACTTTGCTTTATTTGAATCTGAGTCGTCGAGTCCCAAAATAAAGCCTGTTTGAACATTAGTAAAATCGGTTTTACCAGCCCCTATGTAGCAATCACCTTTGGTATCGGCAATTGATAATGTAAGCACACCCGAGGATGAAGATCCATCCCCCAAGGTAAGTGAACCCGTAAACGCTCCTGCATTCGCATTGACTGTTCCGGTAATTGTCGCGTTGGTTGCTGTTAAAACCCCGGCTTCAGTTACTCTGAAAGGAGCGGATGTCTTAGTTGTCGAACCTGCATAAATCCTGACATCATCACCCGCAGTCACAGTATTATCCAAACCAACCGTGGTAGCACCTGAGCCAGTAGTTAATGAATTTGTGCCTAGAGTCCATCCACCAATAGCTCCCGCGACTGCAGTAACTGTACCACTGAAAGTTGCCGACCCCGTAGCTAGAATTTTTACATTCGCTGTAGCTGGAGTTTGGCTTACTCCGCAGGCATAAAAGCCTGTATTATTTATCAATACCCCAGCAGAATTAACCGTTCCATCTCCAACAGTATCCGACGTTCTCAAGACAGCATTAGTATTTATCTCAAAAATTGTTGAGTTTATAATTCCTGATGAAAAAGTCGGTGCAGAACCATCCGTAGGCAGATTAAATGTGTTGCCCAAAACGGAATCATATCCGCGAATACCATCTTTATCAAAGATGACTCCAGTGGAACCCACCTCGACCGTAGCGGCCGTTTTAATGTAAGGTGTCCCAGTGCCATCGTAATAAATCCCATCGGTGGTAATCGACCAGTCACCGATCCGACCGGTAGTAGCCGTAACATCGCCTCGGACGACTACGTTGTTAAATTCGGCATCGCCGTTACCGTGAATCCGCCAGCCACTCGATCCGGCTACGAAGACATTTGATGAGATATAATCATTGATCCCGATCTTATTGATAACCAGTTTATCTATATTCAAGGATTTCGGCGGGATGATGAGCGCGACTTCATTCTGAGTCTGTTGCGGTGGGTAATTGATCACCCCAAATACCTCTGGTCGTGCCAAAAGCGACCGTCTATCTAATACTGGTTCTCTGACCAAACTTGTTGTGTAACCATCATCGGTATACATCTATTTACTCCTCAATGTTTTTTCGACTGAATATTCGATCTCTAACCCCTCAAAAATGAAAGTGCCGTAGTTAGAGGCAATTTTAACTTTTATTCCATAACCCTTGCCGTTGATCGAGAAATCGTTGACCTTATCCTTTAACTGTCCGAGTGGTTTCCAGTCCCCATTATCAATCGAATACCACGCTTCAGCTCTGCCGGAGCGGTGCATATTTACAACTAAGTTCTGGAAAGTCTTGCGTTTGTTGTATTCAATCGGAACTTGACCGAAGAAGTTATGAGTGGCAATGATTGACTCGATATTTGAGTTATTATCCGAAGTTCCCAAATTCCACTGGTAAACAATTCCTGTATTGTCACCAAAATAGAGAACGTTGTTGTAATGTGCCATCACGGTAATATCGACAGGCAAGGTATGAATAGTCCATAAGTCATCAAGAATCGAATAGTCAAGTAAAACATTGCTCATTGATTCAAGACCAAAGTATTCTGCTACATCACTATTTAGCGTGACATCTCCGATATACATATAAATATGATCATTGTTGATTCCACCGATTACACCAGAGCCAGAACAGCCATCAATGATTGGATCAATCGCCCGTGATTTCTTTTTTGCCCCTGTCCCGTCCCAGCAATAAACGCCCTTTTTCTTGTTCGAGTAGTGGAAAAAGTAAACATTTTTGTCGTCATCAGACACTATCGAGCGAGGCGAAGTGCAACCAGTGCCATCAACCTGAATAACATTTTGATTTAGATCGATTGAGTGGATTGAGTAATTTTTGAAAGCCAGAAATTGACCATAACTTTTTTGGACACCAGTTAGATAATCGCCATCATCGGTATCAATTTGTAAGTAATCCGTTGACGGAGTAAAGCTGAAACTCCAACCGCTTGAGTAAGTTGGAATCGATCCATAATAAATTCGATTGGCATATCTCACCCCATCAACTTCACAATCAGCTAAATAGAGTTGGTCAAAAAATACCCCGCCATAAGCCGCTTTAGGGAATGACGACTCTTGCGAGTAGGTCGTGCCCGAAAGAGAAGCGGTCGTCATAAAAGTATTAGAATCGTTTTTTCCAAAAATATAGGTTTGATCAAGAAATGAGGCAAAATTGACATTACAATCAGCCGGAAGCGAGGTGGCACCAGAAACTGCAGTCCAAGTTCCAGAGTTATTCCACTTTAGGATTGAGTTTGTGTCTCCGGAATTATTAACAACTGCTAGATGTTTGCCTCCGGTTGTTCGGTCGCCAAAAAGACCGGTAATGTCTTTACCACTTTGAAGCGTCCCTCCGGCTTTAGTTGACCCTAGGCGGGTTTTCCACGAACCTAAAATATCATTATAGACATTTTTAGCTAAGATAAGTTCATCTGGGCGAACGATAAATTTATTCGTTTTGAGCTGGACTCCCGAAGTGTAAGACGGTTGGACATATCTAGCCATTTTATTCCTTTGAGGTTAGGTATTTTTGATCGCCGATTCGTTCGTTTCTAATCACTTGGATAATTCCAGCGGTAGATTTTTTCTCAAACCTGTCAACTGCTTGCCAATCTTCTTTTTTTTCAGCCACCCTCATTGAACAATAGTCTTTGCAAGCCTCAACGAATTTCACTGGTAAAGTGTCATTTTCTGAGTCTGGTCTGGTGGTTTCTTTGTAATAATCAATTACGAGAGGAATGCCGTCATAGTCGTCATCTGGAGCGGCAAAAAGTCGCCCGGTTTCATTTTGGATCGTATAGTATTCCGGTAGTCCGCAAGCATCAGATTGATAGACGACTGAACCGTCATCGTGAGCTAAAATTCCCGAGACCCCTGTTAGTTGATTATCGGTCTTGCCAGTCCAAGTGAAAGTGTCTCCCGAAATGTAACCAGTCCCAGCCTCGGCAAAATTAGAAGCGTCCATCAGATCAACTTCAGTCGCCCCAATCAAAACAGCTCCATCTAGGGTTGAACGAGCTAATCCTGCGATCTTTTTGCGCCAGTCCGTGATCGAGATGTATTTTAGAGGCTCATAGCCCTCAATCGAGAGGCATTGAATAGATTTTTGGTCAGATGTTTTAATATCGCTCGGTAGAGAAAAAGTCTCACCTCCAAGCGAAGTTGTGTTTGAGTTATCCTGATCTGATTCCTCGTGTTTCCATTTAGTCCGAAGTTCAGAAACTTTATTGATAAAGCCCCAGATATAATCAGTTAAGACCTCTTTGCGAGTGATTTTTGCTTCCGTTTCCTCATTGGCTCGATTAAAAACTGCGTCAATAATCACCCCGATAGAATTGAAAGTTAATGATGAATAAACCTGTTCATCAGAATAATCCGAATAAGTTGTTGTTGTTGAGTTTTTTGCCCGAGCGTAAGCATAGCCGGTAGTATTAGTATCGGCGTACCCTGTAAACTCCTGATCTGGGGTAACAGCAACCGTCGCTAAAACCGCCTTTACTCCGCCAGACGATGTTGCTCTGGAGAATTCAATTTGATTGTAAGAGACAAAATAAACTGGACTATCTGAGGGATGAGCAAAAACGGTATTAGCCGCTAGGGTTATTGTAGTACCAGCTGGGGCAGTTGCAGCGTGAACTTGAACAATCTCGGTCTTTTCTGATCCGATTTCACCAAGAATGATGTAACCAGAAACAGCACTACCAGAGATGTTCTCTACAGTCAAAGTTCCTGAAGCCGCCGAAGCTGGCTCTGTTAAATAAGTTAAATTATTTGTGTCTAAAAGCTCTCGATTGCGAACTCGTAGACGAGAATTTTCCAGAATTAAATTTAATTTAATAGACATAATCTCCTTTTGAGTCCCAAGTTTTAGTAAATGAATCCATTCCGTCAGCAAATTTAATTATGGGATTTCCCGAAGACGTATATGTTAGCTTGGCTATGCGCCAAACAGCTGATCCAGTGTTGTTTTGGTTTTCCGGTAGTGCCCAGCCGACATATTCGATATTTCCGTCAGCGTCGTCTGTTGTTATAGTGGAATAATTACTCGAATTAAAGCTGTCAATTAAATTTCCATCTGAGTCAACAATCTCAACGGCTAAGACATTCGATGAGCCTTTAGTCTCAATGGTCACAACCTTATTCCCGGTTGTATCAACAATCTTTACCTTCTCGGCTGTAGCCATTTAGTCCTCTCTGGCGTTCAAAGTCAGCTCTTTTACCTTTAGTTTCTTGGTTTTGTCAAGCAGTTCCGCTTCACGGACATCCAAATCAAGTTCTCGCTCATTCAAGGTTTTTCTAAATGTTTCAAGCTCATTTTCCTTGTCAGAATTGACTAGCGACTGCTTGGTCAGCTTTTCTTCTCGGTTTTTTTGTTCATCTAACTCAAGAGCATATTCCGTCCGTTTCTTTACAAGTTCGACTGATTTTTTTTCGAGATCATCCTTGTCTTTTCGCAATTTGTCCTCTGCTTCAATTAGAGCTGAACGGCGGTTGTCTTCGAGCTTAACTTGATCGTTAAATTTTATCTTCTCTGATTCAAGTTTATAGATTTCCAATTCGTGCGAAGAGGTTTTGTCCTTTAGTGTTTTCTCAGCCTGATCGAGTGTGCCAGCGCGGTCATCAAGAGATTGCTCTTTAGAATTAAGACTTTTTTCCCGCTCGGTTAGGGCGTTATCACGCTTATTTGCCTCCAGAATCGATTTTGCGACACTTTCTTGCTCTCGCTGTAGTTTTAGGAGTTCTTCATTTAAATCAGCACTACTTCGATCAAGTTCTTTGGAACGAAGATCCAGCTTCGAGTTTTCGTCGCCTAAATTCTTTTTCGTATCAGCTAGTCTATTTTCTGCCCTCACATATTTCTCGGTCGCGATTTCAAGCGCTTTTCGTTCGGCAATCAGTCGGTCTTTGTCATCTGAAAGTTGCTTTTCTTTTTGAGCAATTTTAAGGTCGAACTCTAAAAGTTTCTCAATCTGTTTTGTTGCTTGAGTTGTCCGATAGTTAAACTCGGTAATAAGTTGATCAACCTTGCCCTGAAGTTCAAGTTTCTTGGATTCTAAATTTTTAATTTCATCATTTGACATAAATTCTCACTGTTGAATTTGCTCCTGAAGAGTTTGATAAATAGATATTCTTAAAAATCTGTCGGTCAAAGTCAGTTGTTGTGCCTGAATTAAGAGAAATTGTGTGATTGGTTGTAGCATCGAACTTAATTGAAATGTTTTGTGAAGTGTAAATCCGGCAATACATCGGCTCGGCAATGACAGATTTGAAAGTCGCCTGTTGCGAATCAAGATCATAATCAGTTATGCCTGTGTTAAGAGTAAACTCGATACTCTCATACCTATTTTTAACCTGTGATTGACCATTTGGGTCATTAGTAATTGTGCTTGACATTTTACTCCTTATGTTTTCTCATATGACTGGTTAGACCAAAGGAACTTTTAGCTACAAACGCACATTCAGTGCATTTTAGCGAGGTGGATTCAACTACGGGAACTTCTACCTCTTTTTCGCCTTTTTCTCTGGCTTCTTTAGCCAGTCTTTCATAGACCTGAGGCGACAGGATGCGCATTTCGCCCATAATTTTCCTTTCTTAAATAATTTTTCTGCCCGCCCCGGCCAACAGCGATGACCGGGGTTTGACAGTCTACTATTTCTTCTTTTTGACTTCCTGTTTGGCAGGTTCAAATGTCAATCCGCCAAGAGGTTCCGCTAACTTTTCCATCAATTCATTGATGGCTTTGCGAGCCTGATAGCTGGAAGACTGAACTCTGTCTAACACTTGAATGAGCGTGTTCGCCTCATTCTCGGTCAGAGAGTATTGATTCTCCTTTTCCATCTGGATCTCCTTATTTAATTATTAAGCTATTGCAGTTGTGCCACCTGTTCCTATCACCGCCCATTTTGTACCCGCGAAAATAAGCGTTGCGCTATCTCCGACAGCATTTAGGGTAATTGTCGTACCGTTATGGAAGTTGGCCGGGGAAATGACAGCGTCACCGGTGTAAGTGATACAAGTAATAATCTTAATTTGCCCAGCAACACCATCAGCCAGTGCATGAGTGGAAGCGGCGTTGTTGGCAATCGTTGTTAGGGTGTGGGTCACGTCAATGGCAGTATTAGCGTTTGAAATAGCCTGTGCGCCAGCCTTGATATAACCGTTGGTCAGATTGACATTGCCTGAAGTCAAAGTCGCATCACCAGCAGTAAGGGTAAGGGCGGCTGTTCCAGAAGCGTTACCAGCAATGACCGTTGCACCGTATTTCTCCACCGAGAAGTCAGAAGCGGCACCATCGTAACAGTCAAGATATTTACCAGTGGTCAAAGTAGCTTCAATGGCGTTGATCTTTAGACCAGTACCTTCAGTCAGACCGGCTGCGCCAATATCAACGATCGTGCCAGTAGTCGCCGAAGCGGCGTTAATGTCGACAACCCCAACTGTGCCAGCGTAAACACCAGAAGTTGTTATTTTTAGCGCTGAACCGTCAGTCGCCGCACCAGCGGCTAAGTTAAGAACACCACCAGAAGCAGTCGCATTTGCACCGCCACCAGTCAGTTCCATTGCAAAACCGTCAGTTAGCGCCGTACCAGATACTCTCACCAAACCGGTTGAAGTTGTGGCTGAGTTAGCAACAACTGAAATCATCTCGCCGGTTGTAACGACAGTGCCTGAAGAGGTAACGAGCAAACCAGTACCGGTCGTTAAAGCATTGTTGGTAATCGTCACCGCACCAGTGTTGGTAGCAGCGGTCGAGACAACACTCAATGCTTCAGCAGTTGAGCCGCCGTTGTTGACGTAAACTCCAATCGGGTTATTCGTCATCGTGGCGCCAGAATAATCGAAATCAACCAAGTAAGAAGTTGCCGCTGCGGGTGTTCCCGTGCCAGTAACTCGGAGAACCGAACCACCGGCCGCCGTTGCACCCGAAGTCGTGATTGAGAGAACCCCTTTATTATCAGCGCCAGCACCAGTTGAAGTAACCTCAAGTGCTTGAGCCGTGCCTTTGGAAGCAATCTTTACCGCTACTGGATTGTTGGTAGATGTCATTGCGGTATAGTCAAACAAAGCAAGGTATGAATCAGCCGCTGCAGGCGTGCCGTCAGCTGTTAAAGCAAAAGCAGCTTTTCCAGTTGCAATTGCGCCACCGCAGTTAATAGCGACAGCCGAAAGAGTTGCTGAGTCAGAATCAATATACAGACCGCCAGCATCCTTACCGTTAGCCAAAACTCTCACCGCGTAAGGATTATTGGTTGCCGTAATCCCGGTCACATCAACTCTTACAGCAGAAGCTGTGTTAGCCGCCGGTGTTCCGTCAGCCAGAACCTCAAGAACCGCCTTGTTCGCGGCTAAAGCACCACCACCGTTAATCTTGGCAACTGAGTTATCAACCGAGTCACCGTCAAGGTTAAGAGCTTGCATTACTTTTGAAGCACCAACAAATTTAATACCAGCCGAACCTTCTACAGGCGAACCAGAGGGGGCGATTCTGATTTGAGCCGATCCGTCAGCCGAAGCGCCAGAAGAATTGATCAAAAGAACACCCTGTCCAGTTGCCGTAACGCCAGATGAAGTAAGCTCAACCAAATCTTCAGCAGTCTGAATACCAGTAACTTTGAGACCGACAGTTGAGTTAGCCGTGGTAGCGATTGTGGTTGCACCATCGAGACCGACACTCATTACAGTTGCCGCACCGTTGTAACAATCAACGAACTTACCAGTAAAACCAGCCGCAGTCGTATCAAGATGAAGAATCGAGCCGGTTGTTAGACCGTCAGCGTTAATGTCGACAACGTTAGTCGCAACTTGCGAATCAGCAACGATTGTCAAAGCTGAAGCGTCACCGGACTGCGTAATCGAAGCTACACCATCAGACAAAACTAAATCACCGGCGGTTAAGGTAACAACAGCTGTACCAGTAGCTACCCCAGCCAAAACGGCTGTGACAGTAGATTCACCGGTTATCGCACCATCGAAGTTGACCGCACCGTGAAAATCAGTAAATGATGAAGCGTTTACCCATTGGATCGTAGCATCAGAAGTAGCACCAAGGGTAATTGGTTTGTCATCACCCATTGTGAGACCAGTAGCACTAACCACACCGGCTTTGGTAATGTCCCAACCTGCCGTGCCTTGGATATCTTTACCTGTCCCAGAGTTGGTAATTTGCAAACAATCACCTGTACCAGTGGCATTGGTGATGGTAATAACATCATTGGTTGCGTGCGTCCCTGCAAAAGTCAACGAAGCGTCATCAAGCGTTAAGGCTTTATCAAGGTCGTAGAGTGAATCGAGTGAGGCAACTCCGCCACCAGACGATCCTACGGTTGTTTCGGAACCAGCATTATAAAAGACTAGCGAACCGTTCTTGACATAAAGTCCATATTCTGTTGCGGTTGAGATAGGCGCGTCAGTCAGGTTCGGCAGTCTTATCGCACCGCTTCCTTCTCCTGTATTACCAGTGCCTTTTACATATACGCCTTTGAGGGCAGTATACTTTTTATTATCCAGATTCATTTTTTCCTTCTGGCCTGTTCTCTATACCTATATTGACTCGGAAAAGTCTCAAGTAAGAGGGGGCGTTTGTTAAGGCACGCCCCAAGCCTTTAATTATTAAGAACTGTAAACTTGACCATCGCCCTTTGAACCCCACACACCGCGGAAGTTTTGCATACCGTAGCTCCAACGAGCAAAACAGTCATAAACATAGCGGTAAGGGTTTCTCTTAAACTCGACGTCAAAGACATTGGGCTGTTCTCTCCACTGAAAGATCAGTTTGGCTTTTTCCGGATCGATCAAGAACCAAGCTGTGTCTGAACCACCAGCGGCGGCACCAAGCTCTGGCCACTCGATAACAGTCAACGAACCACCTTTGTAGATGTTAATATCGTTGTCAGCCGTATCTGGTCGTTTATCAGATTCAGTAATGATCGTTGCCGGTTTGCGAAGCTTTGGTGGAACCACTAGAATTTTGGCTTCACAGTTAGCAATCTGTCCCTGTTCGTTTAATTGCTCACGAACTGCAACAAGAGCAGTTTCAAGGTTGTCCTCTGTCAGTGTTAAACCAGTCGCCGAAGCATTGGATTTGACAGTTGAGTCAACCGTTGATTTTAGATGCTGAGTCGAGAAGAATCGAACTCCATCAGCCGCAAGTTGTGAGTTGCCAAAACGATCAGTTGTCAAGAAACCACGCTTGAGAGCGTCAGCGGCATAGACATCAGGTGTCTTTTTAGCTGATTCACCCAAGATTGAGGCTTCTTTTCTAATTTCACCAAATCTGTCGTCCTTAAATCTCTCGTAAGAAATTTGAGCTGAGAGAGAGTAAGACTGGTTGACCAAGGTGATGTCAAATTCGGGAATGCGTGAATCAACATCGGCTGTGCCGTTCTCCTCGATTGGTTGCATTAACCCGTGACCAGCCACACCAGAGTATTTTTCTTCATTACGGTCGGAGTCTTTCAACTGAAAGACTTTCTCGTAATATGTTTTGTATTTACCATATTCATCGGAGTAGATTTTTCGGAAATTCGAATCGTCTAAATCGGTGAACTGGGCTCGTGTCATTATTCCTGAAGGCATTTTGTTCACTTTCTACAGTTTAATACTGTGAGTTGGCCTTATTAACTTTGAAAACACCGCGAGAAGTATCTGAGGTGTCTGGTGCTTCATTAACGCAGACCAGATTCAAAGCGGCAGTCGTTGCGGAGGCGGAACTTGTATCGACCAATACAGCGCCAGTCGTGCCTGTAATGTTGTATGCTTTGCCTGCGCCATAACCTGCGCCAGCAAATGTGTTGGTATCGTTGTCATTATCAACGATATACTCAATATCAGAACCGCAAAGGATTGAAATTTTCTCTGCCCCGTCACCAACAACAGTGTCAACGCCTTGGTATGTTCCAAGAATTGGCAAAGCAGCCGTGGTGACAATAGCAGTGTCATCCTCAAGGGAAATTGGATCGCCCTTGGTGATGGTTGAGCCGCTTTTGACGACTTTTTCGATGCTTTCGGTAAATCCATTGAGCTTGTGAACTTTAAATCCATATACGCTCATAGTAGTCACTTTCTATTAAATTTGTTTACTTTTGTGAAATTCGATAAACCTTTTCTTCTCTTCGGGAGTACCAGGCATATTTTTAATATATTCCTGTTCTTCTTTGGAGAGATTAAAGGATTGCGTTCCATTTTGGGCACTGTTTGAAGTAGTGTAGGTAGCTTCAGAGTTGACTTTGGATTGAGCAAATGCTTGTTTTTTACCAGATTCAGTCGCTTGTTTGACTATTCCGGTTTTGTTTAGACGGATATAGGCAATTTCAAGGGCTTCCTCGTATGGGACATCTACGCTTTCCAAGTTTTTTGCGATCTCACCAATTTGCCTTCTAACATCATGATTAAAGACGAAACCAAGAGCTTTTTTGTCAGATTCAAATGATTTGATCGTCAATTCTCGTTCTTTTTTTTCGATGTTAGCCAGCCGTGTTTCAAGCTGGGTCAACTTCTCTACTTCCTTACCAAACGGTTTGCCGGTTTTATTTTTGACGGCTTCTGCAAGCTCTGGGTCAGACTCGACAAACTGAACCCAATCGTCAATTTCTTTCTGTTTTGCCTCGACTTCTTTTGCAAGGCGTTGGGCTTCTCTCGAAGAATCAGCGTAGCGCTTTTTGAAGCTACCGTCTTCCTCTATTTTAGATGTGTTATCGTCCTCTGAGCCTAAGTAGTCCGAGACATCCGTTTGATCGTCATCGCCTTCGTTTTGACCTTGAGTATCGTTCTCAAGTTCACCGTTGTCGCCGGTTGCGCTCGATTCTCCTGTGCCTGAGACGGGAGAAGTTGGAGTGGTTTTGTCCATTTGAATCCTTTACTGCCAGTCCTTGTGGAGTTAGGCATAAATACTAAATTTTGCGGTCAAAGATTGTTTTTTAACTTTATTTAATTGTCAAGGAGCCTTTTAAGATGTTCAGTGCTTCGGTTGAAAACAGGCCCGAAATCAACCGAAACTCCAAACATCCTATTGTTTTAATCTTTTTTCTCTGGCTGTCTCGACCAACTTAATCATCGAGTCTATTCCAGCCAAAAAACCGTTGTTCTCTCTTATTTGTTCGATTGCAGATTCGTGAATGATTGTCTCCTTAGAGACAAGGTCACGATTTTTAGCCTGCGAATTCTTGACTAATGTCTGCTTCGCTACTCTCTCCCGCTCTAGTAATAAAACGGCATAACCCCTGTGACTTTGGAGCGATTCCAAATCCTCAAGTTGTCTTTTTGAGTAGCTCATATTAGTTACACGCTTTTAGTATGATCCCGAAGATTTTATCTTCTTCGATCTTGTAATAAACTTTCCCCTCAAAAGTAAGTTCTGATGATTTATATGTGTCAAAAAGCACGGTGTCACCAACTTTTGCTTCCATATTTACAATTTGATTTCCTAGAACCTTCTTTCCGCCGGTCGCAATTACCTCGCCTCGGATCGAACGAGAGATTTCGGCTGAATCACTAGCGATGAACAGCCCTGATTCGGTCTTAATTTCTTTTTCGGTTGGTTTTAGGATCAAATTGCCTGTTGTGGCCTGAAACATTAAACTCCTTTACCAATATTTACAGGCACACCGGCCGAGGCAGTCTGTGCTACTGACGGGGTTGCCTGTGGCGCACCTTTAAGCGCCATCTGCTGATTAAATTTTTCGTTGTCCATATTTTTCTGCATATTCATATTTTGTGCGGCTTGAAGTGTCTGCTGACCCTCATTCATTCGCTGTTCAGCCACTTCTCCTTGAGCGTGTTTGACTATGACTTGCTGTATTTCTGGGGAGAGTTGGTCAAAGTCAGTTGAGTCAGCCAAAGCTATATGGATAGCGGTGTGCTGTTCATTGGATCCCTGAGTTGCTGGGATATTCTCGCCATTCATCATTCTTGAGTTTTCTTCTTCTGCCAGTTTTGTTAAGTTGTCCTCAATAGGTTCGGCGCTAAACTCTTCAGCATCAAACTCGTTTATTTCTCCCGTCTTTTGCCACAGTTTTTTCCAGTCGGCTAATTGGACAAACTCTGGTATCGAGTTAATCGTTTTCAAAAATTCATTCCATTTTTGCTGTCGGAGTTCCTTAGAGATTGGCAGTGTTGAGCGTGAAGCCACTCGGACAGTGAATTGAGCAAATTTATCATCTTTCACGCCAAGAGCTTCGGGCGAGAGGGTAAAGTAAGCGCCCATTTTCTCGCTAAATTCTGTCTCGCCAAACTCATTCTCACCTTGCTTGAGTCCAATCGGCAGAGAACGGTATTGCGGCTCCATCATCGGCTGATTGTTCTCATCCATCATCTGTTTACCATCCTCACCTAAAATCGGATTCATTTTTTCTGGTTGTGAGTAGAACTGCTGGATGATATTTAACTTCAACCACTCATCACGAACATCAACATCCTCTTCGAGGAGCTTGAAAAAGAGATCAATTTTTTGCTTAGTTGCTTGAGCGGCGATAGCGTTTTCAGTTGCTGTGCCGCCAGTCTTGACTCCGAACATCGGATCATCAACACCGACTTTCTTTTTGGCGTTCTGTTCGACTTTGTCGATTCCTTCAAAGATCGACTGATCAATATTAGGGATATCGAAGAACTTAAAATTATTGACATCGGAGACGGTGATTCTCTTACCAGCTTCTAATTCGATCACATCGCCCTCGCCCTCCATTTCGTCACCGGATGACTCTAAAATCGGTTTATTGAGCATTAACTTCATCCAGTCCACGGTGAGGTTAAGGAGTGTATCCAAGAGCGCTTGATCGTGTTCAACTAATTCAGGAATACCAATACCATCAAGACGCTTAGCATCCCTCGTCTGGAAGACCGAGATTGTGTAGGGCAATTGCTTATGGCGATAGGGGATTGGAATATTTTGAAGTAAAACTCCATTGGCGATCAGAACTCTCATATCCTTGACCTTATGCCAAAATTCCCAAACCTCGACATCATTCTGACCAATATTGGTAAAGATCGGCTCTTGGCGCTTCTCATCTTGTGTTCCCCAAATCCAACTTCCCGCCTGGACGTATTTAGAATTAGGATATTTTTCAATTGGATATTCAGCTAAAAACGAGGAATAAGGGACAATCTTGCGCTCGGCACAGTAGCGCATATCATCGTGTGAAGTTGCTCTCTCGTCCCAGTAGAACATTCGGGGATCAACATCAATTAAATCAGCGTCATCATAGTCCTTGACTGTGGTTTCCTTGTATTCAATATTCTCTGTTTCGGGATCATAACTGATGATCTCTTTAATCTTTCTGGTGTCGCAGCGATATATTCTCTTTCTGACACCAGTGCCCAACATAATAGTTGTAAGATAGTTTTTAAGTTTGATTACAGTTTCTTTCGAAACATAAGAGAGATGGTCAGATAGTTTCTGAAATACTGGAGCCAACTTATTGTCGTTCTCAGACTGCATAATGAGCTGAACTTCGTTGTTCCTAGACACCGTCATCGCCAAAATGCCAAAAACAGCCTCACGAGTGAGAGACTTCTTTATTTTTGACGGGTTCTTGATGTGTAGGTCAGTCCCTCTCTCCGCTTCGCTTGGTTCGCACTGTTTAGTCCATTTGTCCCAATCGGTTTCGAGATTATGATTTTGTCGAGTCAAATTCATATCATAAATTCGGTCTCGAACATAATCAAGGACTTTTTTGTCTGCTTTTGAAGGATTGTAGGTTAGTTCTGGTTCTTTGATCTCAAGATCATTCTTCACTTAATTCCCAACTGGCCTGTTGGTTAATGCTGTTATCTAGTTACACGCTTTTAATATCCGGTGAGACTACTGACTTTATATATATTAGCCTTTCTCGTCTCTCGGCGTTCTCGACGCTCTTTAATCTCTGAATCTGTCGGGGTTTTAGTGTAGTAGTAAGTCATTGCCCAGTTTTTTAATGCGTCCAAACAATGATTAGCATAGTCGAGTGGTTTTTCACCAGAATTTAACTCTCTGTTTTGTCGCTTCAAATCCCACTGGTAGTTCTCAAATTCAAATATTGTGTTGAGGCAATTTTCAAAAACAAACAGTTGCGGCTTACCAGCAGAATTTAATCTTAATAGTTCCTGTATTCTCGTAATTCCAGAGATAATGCGATGTTCTTTGTGTTCAGTTCCTTTAAGTCCCAGACGGTTATAATCGATGATCAACTGCTTTCCTAGGCCGTGATGGTCAAAAATCGTCCCGCGATAAATTTCTTTTGAACTCATAAAACATATATCCTCAGCGTGATCTTCGGTTGCTCGGTTGCTCTCGTAATATTCTCGGTAGATATAGACATTCTTATCAGCGTCTTGAGCGATCCAAAGACAAGCGGTTGGATCATTCACTCCCAGATCGATTGTGCGGTATCTGTTCCAGTTCGCCGGTATTTCGAAGGATTTAACTACATTTCTCTCTCTGCGGAAGTCCTTGTAGATTTGCCCTTCAAACTGAGCGAAGTCGGCCATAATTTCTTGCGCAAATCTCTCTTCGCTCATCGAGGCTTTAGCCTCGTCAATTTCTTCTTTGGTGATGTGAGGATTATCGTAAGTTGTGGCGTAGAATCTCTCCCAATCAGCCTTACCGGACGTGCTCTCCCATAATCTGTAGAAATGGTTATACCCTTGCGGAGTAGAGATAAACATCGCCCAGCCTTGAGTGTCAAAAAGCATCGGCCTGATCACTTCTTCCCAGACGAACGGTTTGATAAACGCATACTCGTCAAGGATACAGCCATTTAGCCCAACACCCTTTAATCGGTCGGGGTTGTCAGCCCCCTTCAAAACTATTGACGATCCATTGCGAAGTTCGACCGAAAGCTCCGTTTCGTTTTTTGAAGCGATTACTCCCTCCGGTATGAACTTACTCAACATCTGCCAAGCAATGTCTTTAGCCTGACCATAGTACGGAGCGATAAACCAATACTTTCCCGGTGTTTCCATTGCATTTGCAATCAGCATTGTGACAGCTAAATAAGTTTTTCCGAATCTGCGTCCGCAACGAACAACTTTGAATCTCGCTTTGGATTGAGCAATTTCACTTTGTTTCGGATGTAGAATTATTCTCATTGGTATATACAACCTCAAACTTCAAATCCTTGCCGTCTTTGCCGGTAAGCTCAAGATTGTTGTTGATTTTCTTTTTAACCTTGTAGCCGAGCTCAAGATACCTCTCGCGTATCGCATAGTCGGGATCTTCTACGGTCTCCTTGCCGTTATACTGTTTTTTGGTCGCTCTCAGTCCTTCAGTGTGAACTCTGATGAGTTCCTCGTCTGGCAAGAACTTGTCCATCAATTCAGCCCAGCCAGCGGAGTTAGTAAGATCACTCGGAACTTTCGCCGTTTCCGAAGAATAACCAGCCTCCCTCATCGCGCTTGAGACTGATTTTCTGGGGTTTTCTAGGAGTATTGCTACCGTTCTTTTTTGTTTGATTGTTGCCATATTCTAGTTACACGCCCTTTCATCCTCATATTTACAAATTGACTCTAGAACGTCCAAATCAAATCTGCACTCTCCTGGCTCTGTGAGCAAACATTCGATTGAATCCATTTTTGGTTTTGATCTGCGCCAAAGTGAGATCTCCTTGTTGCGAAACAACTTAAAAGTAAATGTGGTGGGCTTTGATTTACCGTTGATTATTTTGTCGTATTTTTTCCAGACCTCAATCCGAAGCTCCTGGGCAATGTCTTCCCAGTCCATACCAGCAATACTGGACTTTTGGGCTCGAACTACAATGTAGGGTTCGAGTTGTTGTAGCAATTCATTTAAGTCTGGCATAGAAGAAGGCCTATTTTTGTTTTTTATTCATTGTTCGATGTTATACATTGCTTTACTTACTAGAGGGAAGAGGTGGCAAAGCCTTTCACTTTGCACGAGATGGGAGTCGAACCCACACAGGGGATAATCCCCTTAACCGTATTGATGATGGAATTGGCAATATCCATCTTCTCTCTTTGACCTTTGCCATAGGCCGTGCGTCTATCTTCCGCCACACCTCATCTCTCTAGTATGCTTTAGTTACTTAAAATACTCATCAAGTGAGTGAACATAACCGTTAAGATGGCTTAGCCATCCGTGAGTTTCAACGCATTTGTCGTCGAGCTCTATCTGCTCGTTGAGTTTATCTAGTATTACGACCAGCTTGTCATACCACTCTTTATTGATTGTTATTTCTTTCATTTT
>Ga0172375_10003852_pt1 | contig 22539 bp, 43 predicted proteins | sample LakKiv1m_FD_114537 | JGI IMG/M metagenome (GOLD analysis project Ga0172375, IMG submission 114537) | Freshwater microbial communities from Kabuno Bay, South-Kivu, Congo - kab_092012_11.1m | ecosystem: Environmental > Aquatic > Freshwater > Lake | place: Democratic Republic of the Congo... | reverse complement strand
CATAATCTTCATAAATAGGTTTAGAAATTATATTTGTTCCTGTTTGTTCTATATTACAAACTTGTTCTTCTGTTCCATTCTTACTTATTTTCCCTGTTCCTTTACAAATTGTCTCATAAATAGATTCTTCTTCTAATTTATAATCTGTAATCAAACTTAACTTATAACTTCTTACATCTTGTTTAACTCTTGAACCATCTTCTTTAATTGTATAAAAATCTAATGCATCAATTAGTTTTCCTTTTTCAAAAGTTTGAATTATAAATTGAGAATTACAATTATCTGAACATTGAGAAGTGTGTTCTGTAATTGCTCCTTTTAATTTTGTAGAACTAATTAAAGGTAATCCCCACCAAGTTTTAATTTCTATTGGTTTATATGTATTCCAAATATCTTTATAAGGAATTACTTTATTCCCTAAACTATAACTACCATCTTTTCCTACACTTATTTGTTCTTTTGAATCTGTAAATGGATTAAGTTCAAGAGCAGAAACCATATTAACATTTAAGATCATTATTGTTAATACTGCAAAAATACCTAACATCAATGATAACTTTTTATCCATATTGACCTCCATATAAATCATTCTCCTTTGATCCCATTCTAACAAACATTATGATCCCTCCAACTATTCCAATAACTGCAATCCATATTGGCAATTTCAACATGATGAAATTTGCTCCAACAAATCCTGAAAAAGTATCTGCAAGAGTTGGATCTGCAATAACTGTTTCATAAGCATTGCTTAATCCAACTGCAATTATTATTGCAATTATGACTATGAAAAGATAAGGTATAAAGAAAATTGGCTTTGTTGTGACTAAATAAGATCCAATAAAGATACTTAAAACCATTCCAACCATTAAGAAAATAGAGATCCAATAAAGAGATTGATATGCATTATTTACTTTTCCCAATGTATTATCAATAACTTGTGTTGTGTTTGCATCTCTAAACTGCATCTGATTCATTTTTTCATGCACTTGACTTGTGATATTTCCACCCATATAGATGAAAATTCCACAGATCAAGATAATTACAAATGAGAAGATCATAAAAATGAATAGATCACTCATTCCACCTTTCTTTCCTTTAATCATGAGAAAAACCTCCTGTCTAACTTGATCTTTAAATCAACTTTTATATCTCCTGCTTTAATTATATTCTTTTCAATCTCATTGAACATGGGATTTGAAATTATATCTGTTGTAATCTCTCTCAAACTCTTTTTCTGACCTTGTGCCATCATGATCTTCTTTTGGATCTCATCTAATTTCTTCTTAAATTCAGGAGAAACTTGCAATGGAGTTCTATTTTTTGCCATTATAGATCCCTAAAAGGATTATAACCTTTCATTTCTTTTAATTCTTTATCAGATGGCAATAATGTTTCTTGATTTAAAATCTCACACATTATGCAATTGGGATTATATTTAAAATGCTTTCTACAACACTTTTTCTTTTTTGCCATTATATTCTTACCATCCCTTTTCTTTTTATTCTGAATTTAATTGATTTTATTCTATCATCTCCATAACCATAAATATTTTTCAAATCCTTTTTTAATTGATTAACATCTTTTGTCATAGCATCAACTGACATTTCTGATGTATCTGTCTTTATATCAAAAACAAAAACATCAACTTCTTTGTATTTTTTTGCCATTATCTAACTCTCCTCCTTGCCTCTTGCTCTGAAAATCCTTTGCCCATCAATCTTTCTATTTCTTTTATCTTGAAAAGCATGATCACATACCATGCAAATGCTCCAATCAATAGAGGGAATAACCCTGTAATAAGAACAAAGAATGCAATCCTTAACATACTTATGAGAAATGGAGATGATGTCAAAAAGTCATTTGCCATATTCCATCCAATAAATGTAACTGAAATTAAAAGCAGATATGCAAGTCCAAATAATCCAACTCTTGCAAGAAGATTGTCAAATGAAACAAACCCAAATATGCTGAATGCCAAAAAGAATAAAAGAACTACTAAAAGTCCGATATAAAATATTGCCTTTCCCTCTGTTGCATTCTCTCCATTTGGAGTTACTTGAAACCAATCCATATCACTATTAAGATACAATCCATCAGCATCATAATGATAAGAAACAAAATATCTGCCCAAATTTGATGTGTCACAGAAAGAATAATTGTATAAAAAACCACTTGTTGAACTCATCTCAACATTATCAACAATGATTGTTCCATTGGGAGCAATTATAGACATATTTACAAATGTGCAATTGTCACAATCATAAGGAATGTTGAAACATTCATTTTGCTTAACTGCAACAACATAATCTCCAATATTTATTGTTTCAGCAGAAACAAGGAAAATGCACATAAAAAGCATGAGGATTATCATTGGGAGAATCATTATCTTTGATCCTGTGCCTCCTAATCCTTTATATCCTTTTTGATATACCATTTTAAACATATTTCCCTTTAACGTATCGCATGGGATTAAGTAATCCCCTCTCCTTTGAAACTTGTCCTTGTGCATTCATGCCAAATCCTTGACCTAATTGAGCAGATGTTGATGTTGCTTGACTAACTGTGATCATCTCTCTCAATGATCTCTTTTCTGCTCCATCCAATGCTCTCTTATAAGTATCATGCACAATATCTTTCATTTCTGTGACCAACATTTCATAATTCTTTTTTTTCTCCTCTGTATCCATACCAAACTCATAATCTCTCATAAAAATAAGATTATTAACTGCTCTGCCAAAATCAAAAACCTTGACATTTATCTCATCATTGGTATAATCTGCAAGAACTTTATTTCTATTTACATACAATGCAAGGATTTTCATGATCTCTTGAACTCCAACTGCATTTAATGGATTGTTTTCAGGATGAGGATTATCTGCCCAAATGACATGACCATCTTTGAATTTTGGAATATCTCCTCTTAAAATATGCTCTGCTCTTTCAAGAATATCATTTAATTCTAATTGCCATCTAACAATATTATCCTCTGATTTTGATGAGAATGATGATAGTTGAGAATTGGATCTTGGATCAGCAGATCTCTTTTGATTGATCTCCTCATAAGATTCTGATAACTCCTCTCTTTCTAACTCTTTCAATGCTTGTTGGATCTCTTTTTCAGAATATCCTTGCTTTTTAAGATCTTCTACATCATTGATTGATAGTTTTATCCCCATCTTTTTTATTTTTTATTTGGATAGCATGTATCCAACTCCAATTTATTTAAGAACTCACACTTAATAAATCCTTTGTTAATCATTTCATTATCCCTTTTAACAAACTCTTTTCATCAATTGGAGAAAATCCCTTGATCCTGCCACCTCTCCTGACTTCAAATCCTGTTTGCAACATCTTGATCTCTTTCATTGCATCTTTAACAGATCCAAACTCTGTTGGAGCAAGACCAATTGCTCTTGATGTGAAATCAGGCAATAATGCAAATGTTTCTGCTGATTTCTTGCTTTTCTTTGCCTTGATCTTTGCTTTTAATTCTTCATTTCCAAAGATCCTTTTATTTGGAAATGGTTTAACAGGAGGAGGTTTCCATGTTGGCACATTTAATCTTGGCAATAATAATTCTAAATTCAATGTTGGAGTTTGAAATCTTAAAAGAGGAGCAGTTCTTTGAGCAGTTTCTTGCCTTAATTGTTGTTTTAACAATTGAAATGAGATCTGATTGACTTTTAATTGTTGCACTTCTTTTAATTGGAGTTTAACTGCATTATTTGTTTTAAGATTTTGTTTTAATTTAACTGCTGAAACTGATGCAAGACCAACATCTAATCCTGCCAATTGATCAACTTTAACCTTTGGAATATTTACCATCTTTGTTGGTTTTACAGGAGCAATATCAAGACCTCCTTTGAGTTGTTCTGTTAATTGCATAACTTTTTGATTTGAAACTCCTGTTGATAAATCTGTTTTTGGAGTTGTAACTCCTGATTGACCTGTTATCTTTTCAACAACTTTATCAACATTCTTTGAAACTACATCAGATCCAAATGCTCCTTTATTTCCTTTTTGGATTATGATATTCTTTCCTCCAATTTTATCAAAATCTAATTCCCACTCAAACAACTTTGTTTTTCCTAAATTATAAGATCTTCTTTTATCCATGATCTCAATAATTGTTTTTGTTCTCTTTGGAGTTAATGTTATTGAGAAACCTCCTTTTGAAACAGAATAAATATCTTTGTAACTTGCAGGATCTCTATAAATGTCCATTCCTCCTTGCTTTCTTAACCATTCTGCTCCTTGTCTTGTATCTGATGCCCATGCTTTATTTACTGATGTTGAAAATCCAACATCCTTGACTTTAACTGCAACTCCTTTCTTATTAAGATATTTTCCAACATTGAATCTCATTTCCAACATCAATTGCTGATCATTTAATTCAACAATCTTTCTTTCAACTTTGAAAACCTCTTGAACAGTTCTGCCTCCTCTTGTTTTTATTCCATCTCCTAAATCTAAAATTGGCTTTCTTGTTTCATAAGTGAATGTTCCTGATGCTCTTTTATCATTTAAAATAGTTAATTGACCTGATTTTAACCATTGCTCTGTTACTTTTGGAGCATAATATCTTAATGTTCTTGTTGCTTGACCTTTTGTATATCCATAATCCATGAGTTTTTTCATGGCTTTTTCATATCCACTTTGAGTGATCTTATATCTGCCTCCTCTGAAAACATCTGATCCATAAATTGCTCTTTGTTGTGATGGTATGCCCTCATAAATATTACTTAATTTTGTTGTGCTTGGCTTGAATGAAAATCTATAAACAGAGTTTAATCCTGATCCTCCAACTTTTTCAATATTCAATCTCTTATCAAGATTAAGGAGATATTTATTTGCAAGATCTCTCCATTTTGTTGTTACTATTGTTCTTCTACCTGCTTGTGAAACTTGTGATAATTTTTGTTCTCCATATAAAACTTTATTAAAACTTTTTCCATTTCCAATCATTTTTAGATCCTTTCCAATGATCTCTGATGCTGTGAGATCTACTTTTGGTTTTGGTATTTTGGCAGTTTTAACAACAGGAGATTTCAAATATCTATATCCTGCATATCCTAATGATGCTCCTGTTATTGCTGATGTTACTAAACCTCCTCCTCTTTCTGAATAAGTTTTTGTTGGATCAAGAGTTGTTTTAACTCCTGAAACAAAAAATGCTCCTGTCAATCCTAATTGAGCAGATGTTGGCAATAATTTTAATACTGATGTTCCTGTCCATACTGCTCCAACTGTTAATCCTGTATCAAGAGGATTATCAAAAATATTTATTCCAAATGATCCTAATCCCAATCCTGTTTGTGCAACTCCTCCTCCAACTCCTTTCCAACTAAAAAAATCAACATCTGTTTGCAGTTTTTTATAATCTGCTCCATATTCCTCTGCATATCTTTCTCCAATTCTCTTTGCCTCTGCACTTTTTTCAAACTCTGCTGATGCTGTTTCATAATCAACTTCTCCATAGATCAACTTTTTCATATATTGTCTTTCAAAGGCATTTTGATAGATCTCTTGATATTTTGTTTCTTTTTCTTGTTTAAATTCCTCAATTTTATCTTTTCCAATAACCCATTCATCAATATTTTGAGAATATTCTTGCAATTTTTCTTTTCCTGTATCTGCCCATTTTTCAACATTTGTCTTTTCATCTTTTAATCCAAAAGAAAATATATCTATTTGAGGCATATTTGTTAAGGGATTTGTTGAAACTCCAACATCCCAATGCACTCTATCTTTTAACCAACTATATCCACTATAAATCTGACTTGTTACAGGCATTGTTGTTGCAAGAAAATTTCCAAAACTTTGAGGAGTTCCTGATGATCCTCCTTGACCTCCAACAATATATTTTGTTGTTGATGCTTGTGTATTTATTGTTCCTCTTGTTTCATAAGGCAAAAGACCAACATTAACTGCTTTAATATCAAGATCTATTGGTTTATTTTTTTGTTCTGCCTCCCATTTTGCATATTGTTTTTCAGGAGTATTATCAGCAATAAATTGATTATAAGCATCCAAACTCATTGATTTTTGTAGTTTTCCACTTTCAACTCCAACAACATTTCCCATATTATCAAATTGGAGAACTTCTGTTGGATATTTTTTCTGCCATTCCATTGCTGATTTATTGACAACATTCTTTGCAAAATCAGGGAGATTTGCAAAACCAACTTTATCTCTCCATGCAAGGATCTGATTATTATATGCAACATCTTTATTGTATTGATCTGCTCTCTTAACATAAGTATTATAATCAATTTTTTCTCCCTCTTTGAATAATTTTGGAATATCTTCTTGCAATTTTGATGTTGGATCTTTCAATTGTTTATTAAAATCTGTTCTTGCTTTGTTTTTTGCCTCTGATTTTCTTCTTTGATAATCTGCCTTATCTTCTGCATAATTTATAAGATCATTAACATCATATCCTTGATCAATCTTGCCCAATTCATTCTGCAAATATCTTATTTTGTCCTCAACTTCTTCAACATCTCTTTCCTTGTCATTCTCTCTCTCTCTGAAATCTTCTCTCCTCTGATCTCTTTTTCTGCTTGAAAGATTGCTCCACCATGTCCTATATTTTTCTAATTGTGCCTTTTTTTCTTGCAATCTGCTTTGCCATTGTATGATCTTTTGCTGTGCAGTATCTTTTGCAACTTGCTTTTTTCTTTCTTGTTCTGCTGTAATGCTTTCAGGAGATACAAAGAATTGTTGGATATTTGGATCTAATTTTTTATATTCTTGCTCATATTCTTCAAAAGTGAATGGATCATTAACATCTCTTGTTCTTTCAAATCTGATTTTATCTCTATCTCTTGTATAATTTAATATAGAATTTCTTGTCTTATCTGACATTCTTTGCCATTCTCTTGTTGGATTTCCATATCTATCAAGATATTTTTTTGGGATATATTCAACATATTTTTCTTGAACAACTTTATCAACAAAAACTTCTGATCTTAATCTTTCTGCCTCTGCTGACCACATATCAAAATTATATTTTGCTTGTTTCTGTTGTTGCTCTTGTGCTATTCTTTGAGTTCTTGTGATCCTACCTTGCTGTTGCTGTGATGATGATGCCTGTTTTTGCTGTGAAAATGATCCTTGTGCCACTTTTGATTTTTACTTCCCATAGTTATACAGATGTTATACTTTATAAATATTGGCATTATTGTATCCAATGGATAAGTTTATAAAATCTCACACACTATTTATTTTAAAAGATGGTATTTACAAAAAGAGAGGCAGGAGAAGATGCTGTTGGTTTAGGCACACAGGCATGGAATATTGCAGATGGTTTTACAAAGATAAAGATATTGAGATTGATCATTCAATTAGATCTTGATGAGGAGATTGCAATGTTTGGCAGAAAAGATGATCTTGATCCAACTCCTTATGAGGAGATTCCATATAAAAGAGTTGAAAGTTTTGAAAAGTTTATTTTTCATTTAAGGCAATTGATTGGAAATTGTAAATTTGCCATTGAAAAAGGCATTGATGAGAAGATCATTGCTCAATTTGAGGAGAGAATAGATCAAGTTGAGCAATATTCTGATGGAATTGCATCTTATTTTGTCAATGATGTGACCAAAGAAACATCATTAAAGATCAATGAAACTCATTTTAAAAAGTGCATAACTATTCTGCAAAATATCAAAAATGAATTAAACTTCCCTGTTAATAGAGCAGGATTGATATTCAGGCAAGGAGAAACTCTTGATCTTGATGAGGTTATGAGAACTATTGAAGATGGAGGATAGTCATGAGCAGAGTTATTCTTAAATGGAGATTGTATAAACTGATCAAACTTATTGTTGCAACTCTCCTCAATAAATATGACTTCTTTATGGTTATAGAGGGAGGCACAGGAATTGGAAAATCAACTCTTGCTTTTCATATTGGATCACAAGTTGCAAGAGAATTTCATAAATTATACTTATTGAAAGAAGATGCAGTTGAATATTATTATAACAGAGTTGCAAAGAAACAAGGATTAACAGAGGAGGAGTTTATAAATAAGATCTTGAAATTAAAAGAGGAGAAAAAGTATAAATTTCATCCTGCAAAAGCATTGGTTTATACACAGGATGAGTTGCAGAGATCTCTTGCAGGATGGCATGGGATCTCCATCCCTGATGAGATGATCAACATCACTTTCAACAGAGATTTCTATTCAGAGAAACAGAAAGATATTATCAAGATGCTTAACATGTTCAGAGATCATGAAAACCTGACCATTGCATGTGTTCCTCAATTTCAAAACCTTGATAATCAGATCAAGAACTTAACCAAAATGAAAATCACTGTCAAAAAAAGAGGAGTTGCAATTATTCATACTCCAAACACAACTGTTTATTGCAAAGATAAATGGGATCAGGCAACAAATGAAAAGATAGAGAGAGAATGGATCATGAAAAAAATTACAAGACCAAACTATTCAAAACTAACAACATTCAGAGGATTAATCAAGTTTCCTCCTCTATCAAGAAAGCAAGAAGCAATGTATCAACAGATCAAGAATGATAAGAGATCTGTTGTGTTAAAAGATGAGATGCATGTTAAGATAGAGGAGAAAAAGGATGATGCTTTTCAAAGGATCTTAAAAAGATTAGTTGATGGAGGAGTTAAAAATGGCAATCTGCTTGATGGATATGCGGAGGGCATGGGCTTAACTCCTGATCAATTGAGAACAAGATTAAAGAAAGAGTTGAATAAGATGGGCAAACCAACATCAGTTGCTTATTATTTTTGGGATAAAAAGAGTAAAAGAGAAGGAAAAAGTGAATTAGCAATAGATAATCTGTAAAAATACCTTCGTTTCCTGTGGAAAGTGGCAAATTTGGGGTTTATAGGGCTTATAAAGGCAAAATTGGAGTGTTTGAGGCACTTCCATACAAAAAAATTCAGGATGGGAACTTTGAAAACTTTTTCCTCCTACAACCACTTAATAGGCATTAAGTTGCAAAGGTTTAAAAATCCCCAAATCAGATTATTTTTATGCCTGAAAACAAAAATGAGAGAGAGGAGTTTAAACTATTCTTATCAAGAAAGATCTTATCTAATGAAACTATAAAACTTTACACACTCTATTATGATAAGTTTATCTATTTATTAAAAGCAACAGAGAAAGATCTTGATCAGGAGATTGCCAATGCTTTCCTTGATGCATATCCCCATGCCATATCAAAAGCATTTTTAAAGAATTATTCAGAGTTTAGAGATATACCCATAAAGATTCCAAAGAGAACAGGCACAAAAGAACAAAAAGAAGTTGAGAATATTCCTGATGATGAGTTAGAGAGAATTAGGCAAAAACTTTATGATCATGATATAAGATATGGTTTAATGTTTGATTTGAGTGAGAATTGTGCATTGAGGAGGCAAGAGGTTATCAATATAAAATGCCCTGATATTTCTTTAAAGGAAATAGATGGAGTTGATTGTATGTTTATTAAACTGAAAAAAACAAAGGGAAATAAGCAAAGATCTGTGTTTGTTTTAGAAAAAACTGCATTACAGATCATTAAGTATATTGCTGATCAAAACTTATTAAAAGATGATTATCTCTTTAAAAGTAATGCAAGACAAGAAAAACCAATTGACAAAACAATGTGGAATAAAGCATTTACAAAAGCATCAATTGAGGCAACAGGCAAGAAATATCATCCCCATCAATTAAGGCATAAAAGATCTCTAAAATGGTATGAAAAAGGCATAGATATTGTGAGGATACAGCAGAGATTAGGTCATTCAAATATTTCAACAACAAGATTATACATAAATCCTGATAAATTAACTGAAATGAAAAAATGGAGCAAAGAAAGTGATTAAAGTTTTCTCAATGTTTGCAGGAAATGGGCAAGATATAAATGTTGTTGCTTTGATTTTAAAAGAAATGCTAAAATAAACCAAAAGGGATAAGTGTGGATGTGCCTTATTCTATTAAAAGAACTTTGTCATCCTCTTTTATCCCTCTTGGGAAAAAGAGGTGATCAAATAAAAAAATAAATAAAATATATAAATGTTTGGATATGTTGGATAGAATTATTCTACTTTGCAGATCCTTAAACTCTCAACCTCTTTCTTTGTTTTTGGAGAATTAACCAAAACTTTCTTGAAAAAGATCTTTTTTCCCAAAAGTGCTTTTGGAGTTTTTACTCCTGCATTTTTGCAGAAATTAGAGTTTGTGACATTAAGATCAAAGATGAAAACATCATCTCCTTTTCCCATATATGTTCTTAATTTTGGAGATTCATCATCATTAAAAACTTCTATATCTTCAACGACAAATGCATCTTTTTCATCAACAACATCACTTGTTTTAAGAAATCTTTTGCCACAAAAATTATTCCAATCCTCTGTTTGTTCTGTCATGTTTGTTTGTCCTCCTTTCATTATTGTGTTTCTGCCTTAATTGGCAATAATACACACACTTTTTTCTTTAAATACTTATGTTTTCATTAAGGAGTTACAAACTTATTCATGCAAAAACATTCTTGACCAATTTTTTCAGAATAGAATTTTAAAGGATCAGCAAGGCATAAATGAGCATTACTTGAAATATAATAAATAACAAAGCAACATGCAACAATTACAAATGCGATCATTATCCAATATGCAAGATCTTTATTTTCCATTTCTTAATTTTTCAAACTCCTCTTTAAATGATGGTTTTTCATCTTTCTTTGCTTTGCTGTTTTCAATACATTCAGAGATCTCTTTTTCTAATTCCTTACATGCCTGATCATAATTCATTCCCCTCTTAACCTTGTTAAAAACAAGCATTTTCATCTCTGTTTGAGTGAAAGGTTTATGCCTTGTCATTTTTTCCTGCAAGATCTACCAATGTTCCTGCTACAACAACTAATGCTTTATTGATCTCCTGTAATTGATGGAGCAATTCTGCTCTAAATCTGCCATTATTTTGCAACATTTCAATTTCCATTGCAATTTGCTGTTCAGGAGAGATCTGTTGTGCCTCAACTTTTTCAGTTTCAACAGGTTTTGGAGCAACTTTTTGCTCTATTTCAGGCATTTCCTCCTCCTCATCAAGATAATCATCTTCTACCCCCTCTACAACCTCAACCTTTGCAGGTTTTGGAGCAGGAGCAGGTTTAGATTGTTGGGAGTTCTGCTGATTGGATTTCATTCTTGCTATCACTTCTCTGATGCTTTCTGCCATTATTTTTACCTCCTTTTTGATTATTAAACTCATTTATTATTTGATCATAGATCCATAAAGTTTCATTGATCTGATCTGTTGGGAGCATTTTAATCATCATCATTTTCTTTACATCGTAATATCCAATTCCTTTTTCTATACAATCCAAAGACCATTTTATTGTTTTTTCAGGATATGATCTTCTCATAATTTTATATCTAAAAATAAACTTTCCTGCCTTTGTCCATGCATTATGAACTGCTTTTCCAACAATAAAAACTATCCATCCTGCAAGACCTCCAATAAATATCACTTTAACAAGAGGAATTATAAAACCTTTAACCCAATCCATTTTATTAAGCAGGAATCAACCCAGAAACTGTGCCTCCTCCTGTATAATTAGTGGCATAATTCTCTCCAAAGACCTTTAATAAGATCTTTGCTGTTTCAAATTGTGCTTGTTCATTTGCTAATTGTTGATCTTGGATCTTTCCAAATTGATAAAAGATAATAACCATACAAACTGCAATGACTAAAAAGAAAATAACTGTCATGATCACATTTCCCCATTTTTCCCAAAAAGTTTTGTTCATCAATCTCTGTTCCAATAATCTTTCAGTTGCTAATCTCTGCAATCTCATATCTTCTTGAACAAACCTGATCCCTGCCTCTTTTGAAATTTTGTTTAGATCTGATAATGCAAAATTGATCCATTCCTGATCCTCTCTAATATAATACCAAAATTCTCTTGGAGCAGATTGAATCTTTCCAACAGGCAACCATTTTATTGTTTTAAACTTAAACATTCCTGATGGAGCAACTTTCCAAAGTTTATCTCCTGCCATTCCAAAAGGAATTTCTCTTGCATCATAAATTGCAACTCTTGTTGGAATATTTCCAATCAATCTGAAAACATGGATCTTAATCCAATATGTCTTTTTAACAGATCTCCAATAAATTAAGAAACCAACTAATCCCAAAATAACAATTGCAATTACAATAATAATGGCAATTGATCCCATTGTTCCCATAGATGTTCCCATATCTACATTTGCAAAAGGATTAAGTTCTGATGGTGTTGGCATTATAAAACAACCTCTTTATCCAAATATCCACAACTTCTACATTGCCACGCTTTCTCTTTGATTTTTAAATAACCAAAAGAGGAGTTACATTTTATGCATTTGTGCTTTTCTCTTTTTTCCACTTCTTTTTGTTTTTCCATTGAGTTTTTTCTTGATCTTTGATTTCAAAACAGGATCTGCTTTTAAAGGCATCTGCAACATATTTAATACTATTCCTGATCCCTGAATTTGATCTAATAATGCTTTTATTTGAGGAGAATTAAATAAACTCATTGCTTTTTCTTGCATAAATCTAACATTTGCTCTAATCTTATTTTCAACTCTTTTATTGAAATAATCAACCCAACATTGAAAATGAAAATATGCATGATCATCCGGAGAAATTGCTCTGTTTAATGTGTGCAATTGCACATGATAATCCTTTTTAAGATCTATATATTTAGAGCATTCTAAACAAATCTTTCTGTCCTGTTTTTTTTCACTTCTTTTTGCCATGATATTTATACACACTCACTATTTATAAAGGTTATCCTTGTCTTTCAAATTCCCAAATAATTCCATTTGGAATTATCAAAGGAAATCTCTCACATAAATTTTGAAGAAAGGAGGAACTATTCACAATAAATTCTATTGGCTTTAAAAAGGGATTAAGATATTCAAATTTTATCTTTGTAAGTTTAAATCTTCCATGTCTTGAAAATACATTAAGAACATTATTGTGCAATGAAAATTTATGTATATTCATTTCAGATGCTGAACAATAAGAGAGAAAATAAGGAACTTCAATATGAATTTTGCATCCTGTGTTTGATATTCTTGACAATTCTGCAATTCCCATTTCAAGATCTCTTATATGCTCTAAAATTCCAATAGCAATAATTTCATCAAATTGAGAATTTTCAAATGGATATGGATAATTATTCAGATCATGAGCAACATCAATTTTTATTTCTTTTCCATTATAATCCTTTGATCCCAAATCAAGATTGATCCATCCATCTCTATAATCTCCTCCTGATCCCAAATTAAGTTTGTTCATAGTGGTTTTAGCAAACCGGCCAATGTTCTTCCAATTTTTTCTCCTTCTTTTTTAAATAAGTAAATTATTACAAAAAGGAATAAAGTTATCACAGCCAATAATATAATCATCCCCATACCATAAGAATTGAAATTAAAAATAGAAATACATTTTTCACAACCTTCTCCCCACTTACTTATATCGCAATTAGCAGGATAATAACTTTCATAAAATACTTTACAAGTCATTCTTTACCTCCTGGGGTTTGCTCCTCTTGTTTTTCAAACTTAATAAAACCACTATCATATAAAGCTATTGTTTGAAAATAAACTTTATCATTATCTGAATCATATTCCTTTACTATTATATCTACTCCTTCTCCAAATTCCCCTATCTTTACTTCATATTCTTTTTTAAAAGAGTTTAGAAATGATGTTATTTTATTTAGAATCTTTTCTTTTCTTTTTTGTTCTTTTAGTGCTTCATCTATCTCATCACATTCTCTATTATATTCATATTCAGTTGGCATTATTCTTTACCTCCTATGGATTGCTCCTCTACAAGTTTGTCTATTTCTTTTAGTATTGCTTCTTGAAAACCCAGTATTGCATCTTCTCTTTCTCCTATTTCTTAAATATTTATATACTCCTTCGTAATATTTTGAATGTAATTTACAACAAGTTAGCTTTATTTTTTTACTATGTTTTACTTTTTCATTTATTTTGTATAATAACTTCTTACAAACAACACATTTCTTTATCATTTCATTACCTCCAATTTTCCAATTCTGATCCAATAAGAATGAACATGCAAACAATAATTGATGAATTATCCATCAGAATATACTCCACAAAAATTTAATTAAAGAATAAACTGACCATAAAAAACAAGCAACAAGGATCACTTTTTCATAAATTTTATCAAAAACCCAATCAAGAGAAAGATTTTGTTTATAATTTTCCCACATATTATCTGCTAAACTCTCTTTTAAGGATCTCATTCCCAATGGATTTTGTTGAGTTATTTCTATCATTTTATGACATATCAGAAAATGTATTTTGAAATCTACAATAAGACATATTTGCCATTTTAATCATCCTCCTTTAAACTATTTAAATAAATCTTCAAAACAGAATATTCTAAATGCATTGTTCTGTTCTCGCTTTCTATTTGTTTTATTACTTTATTTGTCTTAATTAGTTCTTGTTGATTCATGGTTTTACCTCAACTAATTCTTTTATATTCATGCTAACCTTATATTATTTTTTAATTCTTCAATCATTTTATTAACTTCTTTTTCAATTTCATTTTTAAAATATTTTATTTGATTATCAAGAAAATTTCCATAATCTCTTGACATTCTAAATCTAAAATAATTTAAACTATCATTAACTCCCTTATTATATGCACATTTAATTGCATCTTGCTTTTTCATTTTAATTAACTTTCCTATTTTTCTATTATTCATGCTAATCCTCCTAAAAGATACAAAGTAACATATATGAAAAAGAAAACAGGGATAAATGCTGTTTCTTTTTCTTTTGGCAATCTCCATTTAACAAAAACTTTCCAAATAAGTCCAAATGTCACAGTTAAAAGGATCAATGCAAAAAGATAATTTGTTGTTGAGATCATAAATCCTAACATAGTCATAATCTTCATATCTGCAACTCCTAAAAAGAAATCTGCCTCATAAAGCAAATAAGAGATTATAAATGCCATGATCCCAAACCATAGATTTGCAGGATGTAAAATAGCAACTGCAAAAAGCATTGCTGTGAGAAATATTGATGGAATTGCCTTGACTTTCCAATCAATGATGCTGAAAACCAAAAGGATCATGCCAATAATCAAAAGAATGAGATCCATTATTTCTTTTCTTCCAAAAATTTAATAAATTCTTTTAAAAATTGAATGCCTTTATCTTTTGGGAGATAAAATTCAACACAATCATGAATTGAATTAACCTTATAATCAGTTATAACTCCCTCAATCAAGAATGAAAACCCAATCTCCTCTCCAAACTCACTTTCTCCATTTCTGACAAAGATCTTTGGCTTTCCCTTGAAAACCATATTTTTATCCTTGAATGCAACATTGCAGTTTGTTCTTATGTTGGGATAACCATTAAGAAATCTCTTGCCTTTTGTATCCTTGTTCTCTTGGAAAATAAATCTATCAGGATTTGGATATTCTTTCATTTTCTCCTCCTGCTGAAAAATCCAAAGATCAATCCAAAAACAATTGCAATTGAAATACCTAAAAATCCATCAAAGGCAATATTAAAAATATCTTTGAATGATCCAAATAAAAATGCTTTGAATAGATTAGCAAGGCAAAACCATCCAATAAGAAATCCCATACATGCTCCTGCTGAAAATCTCATGGCATAACCATCCTGATTTCCTTTAAAAGATTTTCTACTTCTTTGAGTTTTTCAGGAAAATCTTGAAATTGATTTGTCTTGATAACTTCTTGCATTGCCTTAAATCTCTGCTCATTAAGTTCTGATTTATATTGAGGCAAACCTCTCTCAAATAGAATTATTGAAACTCCTTTCCTGACTGCCTCTGTTGGAGAGATATTATAATCATCCATGAATTGCCTGAACTCTTTTGATAATGAAATAGATGTGATCTTTGTTTGACCTGCTCTGACCTTGATCTCTTTTGTTTCCTCACTCATCTTTTGGCACTCCTAAATCTTTTAAAATTTCTTCTGCCTCTTTTTGTGCATCTACAACAGGAGCAGGAGTTTTTAAACTTTCATTGATCTCAATTTGTTCTGCCAATAATTTTTGAAAATTGGCTATCTTGCTCAACAATTTGTTTGCAGGATAATCAATTCCCTCTTTTTCTGCAATAAGAAATTTGATTCCAAATTCAAGAGCATCATTCCATGCAATGTTATAATCCTTTGCATCTTTATAAATAAAAGCATCAATTGTCGTTGATATTGTGATTTTCATAATAGAAAATAGTGTGTGTTCTTTATAAATCTTTCTATCTTTGTGTTACAACTTAATAATTACATATATGTATATATATATATACTATAATAATAATAATATATTGTATATTGTATTACATATTACAATATTTTAATACAAATATAGATAGTGATAGAGATAAAAGTTATATATATATATATAGATAAATTAAAGATTTGCAGAATTAAGGATCTTTTTCATCCTCTCATTCATTTCTTTATTAGATTTTTCAAGGTTTTCCATGACTTTTGATGCAGAAGATCCCATCTGCCTTAATGTAACTCCCATCTGATCAGAAAATTTCTTTAATTTTCCAACAGTTTTATGCTGTTCAACAAACTCCTCACTCCATTTACTCATTTTAATATCCCAACATATCAACCATGTCCTGATAAGTTGTTCTCCCTGATTTTCTCTTTCTTAATCTTAAAATTCTTGCCTTTATTTTTGCTTTATCAACAAATCCCTCTCCTCCAAAGAGATCAACCATTTCATTAAATTTATCCTGTTCTTGTTTTGTTAATTTTTTTACCATTATTTTTTATGACAATTTCTTCTTTTTTCTTTGAGTTCCTTGACCAATCTTGCATTGATCCTGCCAACTCTTTTGATCCTTTTGATCATTTAATAGTCAAATGCCATTCTTCTTATGTCGCCTTGATGACCATGTCCTGATCTTACAGAATTTTTGGATCTTGTTGCTCTATCTCTTGCTAATGATCTTTTGATTCTAACCCAATTCTTGATCTGACCTAATCTGTTTCTTTCAACATAATATTTGCCTATTTTTGTTCTAACTGTCATGTTTTACCTCCTTTTTAGTTTTTTTTAATTTTGCCATTTTAATACCCACAATATTTTTTTATCCAATCTTTCTCCCATTTTTTATAAGCATCTAATGTGATTGCTCCTTGACTATACCTATAATTCATTTCTGCACAAATAGGGCATCTCCCTCCACTCATTTTTCCCATATAATTCCTCTTACACTCTTTACATTTTGCCATGTTAATCCATTACTCCTCCCTCATGCACAAATTCCAAATTCATTGCTTTAATCTTTTCTTTTAGGGATTGTTCTGCTTTCCATGATCCACTTTCACTCATCCCTCTTTCTTTCCAAAAATCAATAGGTATTCCTTTATGTTTAACAATTGTTCCTGCTCCTAAAACACATGTTCCTCCATCATAAGTTGATCCTGCAATGTCATAATATTCTTGTTTTATTTTTTGATATGCAGGAGATTTTTTGAGTTTTCTTGCCCTTAATCCTCCTAATGCACATGCAATCTCATGAGATTTTGCTGAAATAGAATTTGATGGATGCCCAATATTAAATCCTGCCTCTCCCTGCAAAATATCCATCTCTGCTTGTGTCCAATCTTGAAAACCTTTTTTTCTGTTTCCTTTTGAAATTTCTGTCCATCCCCAAACTGATCCTCTGCCTCCTGTCATAGAAATATTCTTGATCCCTAACTTGCTCAACTCTTTTTTTAACTCACTTCTAACTTGCTTTAATTCATCATTGTATGCTCCCATTTTAGATCTTTCCCCTCAATAAATTATCTTTTGCCATGTTAAATTATAACTCCTTTGTGGATTAACCCTGCAATAATTCTTTTCTGTTTTGCAAATTCCATCTTTGTGAATTTTTCTGCATTTTCTGAAGAAAGTTGTTTTTTAATCTGTTCTACTCTAACCCTAAAAAATTCATCCTCATGCCAATGCTTTTTCTTTTGACCAAAATATTTCTTTTCAATCATTTTTCCAAAATTTTCTTTTGCCATGTTAAAATCCCTCCAATACTTTATCAATATCAGCTAATCTTTGAGATTGAGCAGAGAGTTTTTCATTAAATTGTTTTTTTGCATATTCAGATTTATGCAATGGTTTTAATCTGACCTCATTATCAATCATTCTTGCAACAACATCTGCATAACTTTCTCTTTGAGCAATTTTCTTTGCTTTCAATTTGTTGAGCAGATCTTGATCCACCCTCATAAATGTTTTCTTTGCCATGTTAAACAAAATTTATAATCTCAACATTGAATATATTTTCCAATGCCATTTGCATGTTTTTTAATTGATTATATTGAGCATCAGTTGTTCCTTTGATCAAAAGAACAGTTCCCTCTGCAATTCTCTGAAACTTTACTCCCTTATACTTTGCTCTTATTTGGCTTTCTGATATCATGTTAAAATTCTCCTCTCATTGCTCTTGCATGAATAAATGTTTTCTTTGCCATGTAGTTATACAGATGTTATACTTTATAAATGTTTGGTTATGAAAAAAATAAAGAAAAATTTGGGAGTTTTTTATGCTCCCAAAAAGAAAAAAAATTAAAAAAATTCAGTTATTTAAGCAGTTCCAACTTGATTTGCTCCTGTTGATGATCCTCCTGCAACCATTCCTGATGATCTTATTGCTGTGATTATTATCACAGTTAAAAGTATCAAAACAACCATTGCTGTTATGACAACAAATATGTCAAACCAATCAGTTACTCCTGCAATTGCAGTTGATGTATCATTCATTGTTCCTGCTGTTCCATATTGATCAGCAAGATATGTGTATGTGTAATTTACTGCCCAATTCACAGTTGAGAATGTGCTTGTGGTATTTTTCAGATAACAAGAGTTTGTTCCTGATGTATAATTGCCTGATGCAATTACTAATCCTCCTGTTCCATTATAAACTTCAACAATTGTGCAAACAGGTGATCTCAAAGTTGCCATTGTGAAAGGATCTCCATTTGCAGATCCCATCAATGCCTGTGTTGTTGCCTCTCCTGTGACATTTGCTGATGATGTTCTTTCATACAACATGTCTTGATCCTGTATCTCTGAACTCATTAGAGAAAAGATCATGACCAACAGACCGATTACAAATAACATAACTACAACAGAAAGCAAAATAGTTAATCCTGCTTGACCTTTGTCCTGCTTAAATTTGTTTGTCATTTTTTTGTTTTAAAAAAATGAATAAGATCAGGAGGAGTTCATCTCATCTCCACTCTGATCTTATTCTATCTTCATGAATTGGATGATCAATTATTGACCACTTGCAACCATGCCTGAACTTCTTATTGCAGTTATTATGATAACTGTCAATAATATAAGAACAACCATTGCTCCAATTACGATAAAGATGTCAAACCAATCTGTAACTCCTGATATTGCCTGTCCTGTTTCATTTATGACAGAGATAGCAGTTGCATCAGTAGTTGCTCCTTGTAATTCTGAACTCATCAGAGAGAAAATCATAACGATTAAACCTATGATAAATAACATAACAACAAGAGAAAGCAGAATAGTTAAACCTGCTGTTCCTTTATCTGTCTTGTATTTCATTTTTTTTATCCTCCTTTCAATCCGATCTATTAGATAGATCTTTGTTATAGAAATATACACAATATTATTTATAAACTATTGGATATAGTGTATCCAATTAGTTGTTATCTAAAAGGAGAACTATTGTTCCTAATATTGCCAATCCCAAAGAGATCCCAAATGCCCATGCAGAAACAAATCCTCCAATCCAAAATAAAAGACCAACAACAAATACTCCATATCCTGCAACTGCCAATGCCCCTTTGAAATCTTCTTTTGCCTTATAGAAACCAATTAAGACAATGAAATAGATGGCAATCAAAAACATATTAGAGATCCAACTATCTGTGACCACATTTACATAGTTAAGAACTTCTCCAAAACCTTTTGTTCCATTGATAGAAGTTACACTTGGATAACTCATCTTAATCCTCCTGCATATCTCCCATGCTTTGTATTTGCTTTTGCAATCTTATTCTTATGTTCTTGTGTTAATTTATCTTTTCTCATTTGTTACTACTAATTAGTTAATCTCCTACCTTAATTAACCTCCAAATTCCAAAGATTATGGATAATATAAGTATGCCTACTAATACATCAGCAACTATTGTTGGCACTCCAAAGATATTTGTCATGATATTTGAGATCAAAGACATTGGAGATATTATGATCTTAAATATATCTGTTGCTATTCCAAATATTCCCTCAACAACTACTCCTGCCAATGCACTCCAAACATTTCCTTTTGAAAATCTATCTTGAAAATGCTGTGATGCTGATTTAACTCCTGAAACATTGCCATAAAAATTATTCTCACTTAATGATCCTCCTGTGACCTGTGTTGTATCCATGCCATAATCAGATCCAATGCTATTAACAGAATAGATCAATAAATATCCAAATAGAGTGATCAGGATAAATGTTATCAACATATTGTAAAATCTATCTTCCATGTTATTGTCTTGATCCCCTCCGATTAACTAATTTCCAAATTATTATTGCTCCTGCACTTATGATTGATGCTAATGCTAACCAACTTAATGCGACTAACTGCATAATTCCAACAATGATCAAAGCAAGAATTGTGAAAACAACAAATCCTGCTCCCTCTGAAACTGCCATAAGCATCATTGCAACAACAATTAAACCTGCAAGGATAACTCCAAATGTTCCAAAATAATCCTTTGCATCCCCTGATAAAGAGATTCGTTCCCATCTAATCAATTCTCCATCACTAACCACTTTTATATGAAATGTTGCATTGTTATATGCTAATGGGATAAATATTGGGATTGATCCTGCTGTTGCAGTTAAACTTGATGAGTTAATTAGTTCATAAACTCCATTATAATATCTATAAACTGTTGCATTGACTAAACTTATACTATCAAGAGAGAATGTTGTTGTTACAATTCTTGTTGATTTATCTGTTGAAATTGAATATTTCCTGCCTACATCTTCAATTATATCCCAATCAACACTTTCTGCTGATGCTGAAAGAGTTATTGTGCAAGGAGTTGAAAGACATTTTGCATTATATTCATCAGATGTGAATAAAATATTGCCATATTGAGTGATCATGAAATAATAGATCACATCTTCCTCAACAAGATGAACATGAGTTTGACCTGCATTATCCTGTTTAGATCTCTCAACTTCTCTATAAACTCCCTCTCCAATGTATTTTCTGAATGTATGAACAATAATATCTTCAACTTCTTGATTATCTGCATCAGTATATTCAAATAAGAATGTTGTGCTATCTGCTGTTGCAAGATTAAGGAGATCTATTGTATTATCAGTATATGAATTAAAATAATTTGTGTTATCAAGAGTTCCATTATCCATATAGAAAAATTCTCTGACATGACTTGATGTATCATAACCAACAACAAAATCAATTTTGTATGATGTTGAATTTAATAATCCATTTGGTATGCAAACTGCAACTGAATTATTCTGTGTCCATTTCTTTGAGAATTGCCATGTTTGAGTTGTATTAACTAAACTTGAAACAATAAGATCCACTTCAATATTTGCTGTATTTGGAGTTGTGACATTAACTAATGTTGTCAATTCCTCATCTTTCAAAGACATATTAAGAATCACTCTGCCTGAAACTAATGCACAATCTGATATAGAAACATTATAAACAGTTTGAGTTTGAGTTGATGTATTTCTTGTTGTCAATTGAGTTGCATTATAATTCCAATACCAATTAACTGCTTTTCCTGTTGAATTTCCTGATCCTGATGGGATTGTGAATGTTGTTATGAAATAATATCCATTTGTTCCAACTGCTGTTTTTGTTGTTACTCCCTTATTAACTCCATTATACCAAAGATTTGCAGAGGCATCTCCAATTGGCAAGGATGTTGAATTAACCAAAAGAGTGAATGTTTGTTCTGATCCCTCTCCTGCTGTTGCCTCTCCTGATTGTGTGACATTGAAATCATAAAGAGTTCCAAAATAAGAGGTTTGATTTTGATTTCCAAGAGTATCATTTGCATAAACATAAATTGTTTTTGTTCCTCCTGTGTTATATGAAACATTAAATGCAGAATTGCAGGTATAACTTGTGTTTGTTGCTCCTGCATCTGATGAAAACCAACAAGATCCTAAATTTGCATCTGTTGTTGTTACATCTACTGTGATATTTTCAGGCAGAGTTGTTGTAGATCTATTTGTTATAGAATTTAAAGTGAAATATGGTTTAATAGTATCTATTGATAAGGTTCTATTTTCTAAACTCCAACCACAATCTCCATCGCTGTCACAAGCTTGAACTCCCCATAAATAAAAACCCTCATTTTCAAAATCAAAAGTTAATTCTCCGCCATTAGTTGTAGAGGTATTTGCTCTTGCCCAAGAACCTGTTTTATTTGTATATAAACTCCAATTTACAAAAGTTGCACCTACAACTGTTGCTGTTGCATTAAAGGTT
>Ga0172375_10003848_pt1 | contig 22547 bp, 24 predicted proteins | sample LakKiv1m_FD_114537 | JGI IMG/M metagenome (GOLD analysis project Ga0172375, IMG submission 114537) | Freshwater microbial communities from Kabuno Bay, South-Kivu, Congo - kab_092012_11.1m | ecosystem: Environmental > Aquatic > Freshwater > Lake | place: Democratic Republic of the Congo... | reverse complement strand
TTTAGATAAGGTTGACGATCATTTAGAATTTGCACTAAATGATTTTTCTGCAGATGTTGAAGCTATAAAAAAGTTAACAAAAATAAATTACTTATAATGATAATATTGATAGCGGTTTATTATAACACATGAAACTTAATTACATCTGTCCTCACTGTAAAGGCCACCTTAGAGTGTCTAATCATATTATTTTCTTGACAAAAACAACTACAGGAAAATCAGGTCTTCTACTTGTAAATTCAGAGCTGGGTAACTACGAAGTAATTCTTCATCCTTCACTCAATTACGAACCGGGCGAAATGGTAAACTTTATTTGTCCTATTTGCTACGAAAATCTTGATGCAGAAGAGTATGATAAAAATCTTGCTAAGGTTATTATGCAAGACGAAACAGGCAAAGAATCAGTTGTTGTTTTCTCTAAAATTACTGGTCAAAAATGCACTTTCCATATTGACGAAAAACAAGTAAGAGCATTTGGAAACGACAAAGAGGAATACAATAGCACATTTGGTGAAATTTTCTAGCTTCAATCAAGAAATATTTTTTATCTGAATCATGTTGGATATATCAATTTCCAACATGGCATTTATCAAACAAAGCCCTTTGTAATTAGCTATTTCTTCAACATAAATTTCCTTTTCAAAAATTATTCTATCTTGCAATAATTGTTCTCTCTTTGTTCCTTTCAGTAATGGCTTTTTAGGAGTAAACCAATGTTCTCCATCAAAAAAAACAACATTAGAAAAACTTGTATCAGTTATTTTTCCATTCTGTATTATTAGAATTTCATCCTTATCATTTGATACCCTATTTTTTTCAATAGACGAACGATCAGAAAATTTATAAGCATAACGCAAACTATCATTATGAACGAGTTTCAGTGTGTTTATAGTTTTTTTAGAATAGGGAAAAAACTCAATTCTATCAATTTCTTTTCCATAAAACAATTTACATTTAACAAGACCTTGGGTTGCTTTCTCCGGTATATTTATAAGTTCTGCAAGATTCCATAGGTCGTGTTTATTGAAAACTTCAAAACGCGAACGGTTTAATCGCTCACTATGATACGCAATGTTTTGTATCAGTCCATCAATAACCTTTATTGACTCAAATAATTGGCACATAAACTTTATCAATCATTTCTTGGTATTCTTTTTCAGCTTCACTAAACATAGTAATACCACCACCACTTTTATATATCAAACCTGATTTGGTAATTTCAATAAACCGAATCATAACTCCACTATCAACATTTTTCCCATCAAATATACCAAAAACGCCAGTATAGAAACCTCTGTTGTATTTTTCAACATCATTAATTATTTCAACAGTTTTCTTTTTAGGTGCACCACAAATGGAACCTGCTGGAAGCAATTTCATAAAGATATCGCCAATTTTTGATTCCCAACCATGTTTCATATCTCCACCTATTTTCGAACTGATCTGAAGTATATTTTTCTGATTTGTTCGTATTATTTCAGGATACCTAAATTGCTCTACTCTTATTTTCGCTGCAACAGAATTTAAATCATTGCGAATTAAATCAACAATAGTATTGTGTTCTGCTTTTTCTTTAGCATCTTCCATAATTTGCTGAGCAGCTTCTTTAATATCTGCATCAATTGTACCTTTCATAGGATACGAAGAAACAATATTATCTTGAATTTTCACAAACGATTCCGGAGAGAACACAACAAAATTATCCTCAAGAAATAATTTGTAATTTGCCGAGCTATGAAGAAATATTTCCTTTGGGCTCAGGTTTATCCTTATTTTTGTGGGGCAAGTTAAATTGAGCAAATAGGTATTTCCTTTTTGAATTTCACTTTTAACAATAAAAAAACGCTTGCTGTATTCTTCAAAAGAAATAGGAAATTTTTCAAATTCAATTTTTTTATTAAGTGGAAAAACATTTTCAGAAAAATTTGTTTTCCCATTTATATCATAAAGAATTTTATATTTGTTCGACTCTTCAAGCGGAAAGATATAAGTATTTTCGCAGGAAAAATCAATCATGAAAAAGAAGGGAATACGAGCACTCCCCCATTCGTTCATGATATTAAAAACTGTATTTTTATATTCGTTTTTCAATTATGCAAAGTAACATTTTAATAATAGATAATAACGATTCTTTTACGTGGAACTTAGTTCAGATTATCGAAGAACATGGCGGATACAGGATTAGCGTCGAAAACAATCCAACCTTATCCACAAATTCACATTGCAAATATCATAAAATTTTGTTTTCGCCAGGCCCCGGACTTCCGTCTGATTTTCCAATCATGGAAAAATTTATTCGTAACTTAACTGGGAAAGTCCCTATTCTCGGCATTTGTCTTGGGCATCAATCAATCGCTTGCACATTTGGTAGTACCTTGATTAATCTTCCGCAAATTTCTCATGGTTTAAAAAAGAAAATAACTATTATTGACAAATCTGATTATCTCTTTCAAAATATTCCCACATCTACAGAAGTTGGATTATATCATTCCTGGGCGGTCTCGAGAAATAATTTTCCTGATTGTTTAAAAATTACTGCCTTAACTGACGATGGAATTATTATGGGTATTGCGCATAAAAAATTCGATATTAAAGGAATTCAATTTCATCCGGAGTCTATCATGACAGATTATGGTCGACTAATTCTGAATAATTGGCTGAACCATTAGTAAAATAAGGAACGCTAAAACTGACAGTACGCAAATTGTTTTCTTTTCATTAAAAAAAACACTTTGATTTTCTAATAATCACCCTGTCTTTTTTATGTATTAACTTCAATTTATTTTACTAATTTAGCACACTTAAAATTTCAAAAAGGATCATCGTTTCATGCGTAAAATCAAACTAAATATTTTAGGAATTACTCCCAGTCAAACTCAATCGGGTGCATACACACTAACATTGGTTGACGCTGATGGTGATTTACAGTTACCAATAATTATTGGTGGTGCAGAAGCTCAGTCAATAGCGATTGAACTCGAAAAGATGAAGCCAACACGTCCACTTACTCATGACCTTTTTAAAAGTGTTTCCAATGCTTTCGGTATTTCTGTAACTGAAGTATATATATACAAATTTGTTGAAGGTGTTTTTTTTGCAAAACTTGTTTGTAAAAACGAAACTCAAACTGAAGAAATTGATTCACGCACCTCTGACGCTGTTGCAATAGCTGTTCGGTTTAATTGCCCAATTTATACAGATGAAAAAGTTATAGAGGATTTGGGATACAATCCTTCAAAAGAAAACGAATCAAACTCTTCGGTAGATTTAAAATCCGAAGATGACTTTGACGATACAACGATTTCATCTTTAACAGCTGATGAACTCAATCAACTATTAATGAATGCCATTGATGAAGAAGCTTACGAAAAAGCTTCACGTATTCGTGATGAAATCAACAAAAGAAAAAAGGACAAATAATAGTTTGTGACACCGGTAATGCCATAAATTAGAATAAATAATATCTGAACATCCAAAAAATCCATGAGACAATATTTAGAATTAATGGATCATGTGCTTAAAAATGGCACAACTAAAGAAGACCGTACAGGAACAGGAACAAAAAGCATTTTTGGATATCAAATGCGATTCAACCTGCAAGAGGGCTTTCCTTTATTAACTACAAAAAAAACCCATCTAAAATCAATTATACATGAATTACTTTGGTTTCTGCAAGGAGACACAAACATAAAATACTTGAAAGATAACGGAGTTTCTATTTGGAATGACTGGGCAGATAAAAATGGAGAATTGGGTCCTGTTTATGGCCATCAGTGGAGGTCGTGGAGCAATGGAGAAAAATCCATTGATCAAATATCTCAGATAATAAATCAAATAAAAAACAACCCTGATTCTAGGCGCATTATTGTAAATGCTTGGAATGTTAGTGATGTTGAAAAAATGGCTCTCCCTCCTTGTCATTTGCTTTTTCAGTTTTATGTCGCGGATAACAAACTATCCTGTCAGTTATACCAACGAAGTGCAGATATCTTTCTTGGTGTGCCATTTAATATTGCTTCTTATGCCTTACTTACAATGATGGTAGCTCAAGTTTGCAATCTGCAAGTTGGTGATTTTGTTCATACTTTTGGTGATGCACATATATATTTAAACCATGTCGAACAAGCAAAGCTTCAATTATCGAGAGAAATTAGGTCATTACCTAAAATGAAAATAAATCCTGATGTTAAAGATATTTTTTCATTTAAATTTGAAGATTTCGAATTGATCGGTTATGATCCTCATCCACATATTAAAGCCGCAGTTGCTGTGTAAAATTAAAAAAAAGAAACCAATTATGAGCATAAAGATTCGATTAGTACTGATGAATTTTTTACAATTTTTCATTTGGGGGTCATGGCTTCTAACCATTGGTGCCTATTGGTTTCAAACAAAACAGTGGTCTGGAACTGAGTTCGGAGCCATTTTTTCAACTATGGGAATTGCATCTTTGTTTATGCCCGCTATTGCAGGTATCATAGCCGACCGTTGGATGAATGCCGAAAGACTCTACGGCATTTTTCACATTTTAGGAGGGGTGGTTTTATTCTGTGTACCAATGGTAACCAATCCATCCGATATGTTTTGGGTAATGCTCCTCAATATGATTTTTTATATGCCAACGATTGCTCTTTCCATTACTGTTGCATATTCATCGTTAAACAAATCAGGATTGGACATTATTAAAGAATATCCTCCTATTCGAGTTTGGGGGACAATTGGCTTTATTGCGGCATTGTGGATAGTAAGTCTGTTAGGATTCGAAACTTCTTCAGCACAGTTTTATGTTGCGTCAGGGGCTTCTATATTTCTTGGTTTATATGCTTTCACTTTACCAAAATGTCCGCCATTAGGACAAGCAATGAAAAAAACCTTTGTAAGTGCTCTTGGGTTAAATGCTTTTGCGCTTTTCAAAAATGCAAAAATGGCCGTATTCTTTATTTTTGCCATGCTGCTTGGTGCATCGCTTCAATTAACCAATGCATATGGAGATACCTTTATCCATGATTTTGCTTTGGTTCCTTCATACAAAGATTTAATCGCCGTAAAATATCCCGCTATTATTATGTCTATTTCCCAGATTTCCGAAACACTTTTCATTCTGGCAATTCCATTTTTTCTTAAGAAGTTTGGAATTAAAAAAGTGATGTTATTAAGTATGGTTGCGTGGGTTTTACGATTTGGTTTATTTGCCTACGGCGATCCGGCACAGGGACTCTGGATGATTATTGCATCATGCATAATATATGGAATGGCTTTCGATTTCTTTAATATTTCAGGTTCTCTTTTCGTTGAAACCCAAAGTGACGCAACTATCAGAGCTAGCTCCCAAGGACTTTTTATGATGATGACAAATGGCTTTGGCGCTTTTCTTGGAAGTCGTATCAGTGGAATTGTTATAGATAATTATTTTCTTCTTGATGGTGGAAAGTTTGACTGGAAAGGAATCTGGCTCGCATTTGCTGCTTATTCTCTTGTTGTGGCTATTTTATTCGCCATTTTCTTCAGACATAAACATGACCCGAAAATGGCTATAAATGCTCACCATTAGGAACAAAGCATAATTCTACTAAAACAGAATGCCACCAAAAATAGCTAAGTTCAATAATATGCAATAAACCCTTTTCTAATGTCAGAAAATAGCATCCTTATTATTACGTGTTCCATTCCAATCATAATAACTTTAATTTGTGGTTTTATGATACATCGAGCCATTAAAAAAGGAAAAATTTCGTATGCAGGTAACAGACCTGGAATGACCACTCAGACATATACTCGTAAAGATTTTCCATTAGGTTTCTGGGGCGGTATTTTAGTGTATATTTTCATTATCATTTTAGCTCTCATTGCCGAAGTGATTTTTATTTTATCAGGTGTATTTGGAATCAATATTTGAATGCTTTAAAATATTATATTGGTCAAAATATAATTGAATAAAATATTATTTCATTTATATAAAAAAGTTGTACTTTTGCATTACTAATTTTATTCTTAGAAAGAATAAAAGTCGTTTTCTACTTTAAAAAAAACAAATGCCAAAAAAAACCCTCAATATACAAGAGTTATTAAAGGAAAATAAACGACTTCAAAAGGAGCTCAAGACTATCAAAACACGAATCCAACTTGCAACATCAGCGAACTGCGTTTCAGCACCTAAAAAAATCATTCCTTTTTTTATTAAGTCACAAAAAATTGTACAGAAGTATTTTGAAAGTTTAAGCATTAACCCTGAAAAAGGAATGATATTAGTTGGTGGAGAAAGATATATTTTAGTAAGGGCATCAGCATTAAGCTATGATTTCTTAAAAATATTTAAAAGTATGTATGCCGATCGTGGAGAGGATGAAGCAACTGCTATTGCAAAAAATTTATTGTTTGACATGGCGCATTTTTTAGGCATAGAAGATGCTAAAAAATTTCATAAAAAAATGTCCCTTAAAACCCCAATCGAAAAACTTTCAGCCGGTCCTGTCCTTTTTGCTTTTAACGGTTGGGCTCAAGTAGAAATCTTATCCCATAGCAATCCGGTTGCCAACGAAAACCTTTATTTAAAATATTCTCATCCTAATTCATTTGAAGCTGAAAGCTGGTTACAAGAAAATAAAAAATCAACAGAAACTGTTTGTATCATGAATGCCGGTTACTCCAGCGGCTGGTGTGAAGAAAGTTTTAATATTCCACTCACTTCTGTAGAAATATCATGTAAAGCAAAAGGTGACGATAGGTGTACATTCATCATGGCCCCACCCAATAAAATTGAAAAATACCTTGGAAAAGTTAAGCATCTTCATAAAATGCAAAAACCAACTATTCCAACATTTTTAGAACGTAAAAAAATTGAAGAAGCATTAAATAATTCTCTTAAAGAAAAGGATCTCCTTTTGAAAGAGGTTCATCATCGGGTAAAAAACAACCTTCAGGTAGTTGCCAGCTTACTTAATCTTCAATCAAAAACATTTACTCAAAATGAACACAAAGATGCATTTAAAGAAAGCATTAACAGAATAAATTCAATGGCTGTAATCCATGAATTGCTTTATAGCAGCGGGGATTTATCAAAAATAATGATTACCGACTTTATTCATTCATTGGTTCATTATATTGCTGATTCCTATCCTTTAGAAACAAAAATAAAATTTGATGTAAAAATAAAAACAAAAAGGAAAGTCATTGATTTAGATAAAAGTATTCCATGTGGATTGATTTTAAATGAACTTCTGTCGAATTGTTTAAAATATGCTTTTAAAGGAAAAGAAATCGGAAACATTCAAATCGTTTTAAAAGAGTTCACATTAAATGAAAAAGAAACTTGTGAATTAGTGGTTAAAGATAATGGAGTTGGTTTCCCAAAAGATATTAATATTTCAAACCCAAAATCCTTCGGATTACAAATTATTAATTCGTTGGTTTTGCAATTGAATGGTACTTTTAATATTGAGGTTAATAATGGCACAACTTTTACTGTACGTTATTCTACCTAAGCATGGTTAAAGGTTTTTAAGTATTGTATAAATCAAACTACAAAGAATACATCAAGCACTTTTCAAATCATACGTTATAATAGGAATGTATTGAATTATCATGAATAAAAAATACAGTCAATGATAACACAGATTGTGAAGATAAGTTAATAAGAATTACAATTACTCTAGGAAATAATATCCTAATATACTATTCGTATCTTTTGAAAAAATCGTATTAATAGTAATGATAGTAGCATTTTGATAGAACATAAATTAAGAATACACCAATCGAAAATAAAAATGTTGGGATATGATATTCCATAAATCATTAGGTATCACAATGCATTGACGCAAGAAATAAATGTTGATTAAGAAATGAAAAAAATTATATAATTTTGAAAAAAATATTTTATGAAAAAAGTGTACACATCAACCCTATTTACCTTATCACTTGCAATAGTTTGCATGTTTTTAAGTTGTTCAAAAAAAATCGCCAAAACGCCAACTCTTCCAACGGTTTTATATTCAATGAGTGGAAATGAAAAAACGTCACCATGCTTAGTTACATTCACAAATAATTCAAAAGATGCAAGCAGTTATAGTTGGAATTTTGGGGATGGTAGTGCCGCTTCCTCAGACATAAATCCTTCACATACTTACACTGCAGGTGGAATATATATTGTAACATTAACAGCAACATCCACTAATGGAAGTTCATCTCGTTCAGATACTTTTTTAATTAAAGAAAGCCCAAAACCAACTCTAGCAGATTTTACATTTACAGGAGACGGAAAGCCCGCACCATGCTTAGTAACATTTACCGATTCTTCAAAAAATGCGAACTCGTTAAGTTGGGACTTTGGTGATGGAAGTCCTACATCTGCCGAAAAAAATCCAATACATAATTACGTTCAGTCAGGAGTATTTACGGTTACGCTCCTTGCTACAGGCACAAGTGGTAGTCATTCTAAAACAGCTACGGTAAATATTAAAGCACTCGAACTTCCCACCAATCCAACCACGGCAAGTTTTACTTTTACTGGCAACAAACAACCTGCACCATGTAAAATTACGTTTACCAACACTTCACAAAATGCAACAAGCTATTTATGGAACTTCGGAGATGCCTCTACTTCAACCGAAGTAAATCCGGTTCATACTTTTAAATCAGCCGGGAAATTCAATGTTACATTAAGTGCAACTGCTACTGACGGTGTCAAAACATTCACTGAAACAATAACTATTATTGCACCCACAACACCGAATAATCCCTCTACTCAAACAATCAGTTTTTCAAAAGACATACAACCCATGTTTAATAGTATTTGCTCATCATGTCATAACGGGAAAAAGCACCCGCTAAATTTAACCTCAGGGAATTCTTTTGCAAGTCTTTCTGCTAAATCATGCATAAATAAAGCCAGTCCTTCAAGCAGCAAATTTTATACAAAAATTAATGCAGGGGGTTCTATGGCAAAATACTCAAATGCCCCCTATACTGCAAGAGTGTTACAATGGATTAAAGAAGGTGCTAAAAATAATTAATTTTTAATGAAACAAGTTTCAATCATAGTCGCTATTGCGGAGAATAATGCTATCGGAAATAACAATCAGCTCCTTTGGCATATTCCTGATGATTTAATACGTTTTAAAGCATTAACTACCAATCATGATATTATAATGGGGAAAAAAACTTTCGAGTCTTTACCAATCAAGCCATTGCCTAATAGAAAAAATATTGTTATTACAGATATTCCAAATGAACAAATTTCCGGTTGTACCATGGCGTATTCCATTCAGGATGTTCTAGAAAAAATGAACCCAGAAAAAGAAAATTTTATTATTGGAGGTGGAAGTATTTACAGTCAATTTATGCCCCTTGCCAACAAACTCTATATTACGAAGGTTCATCATACCTTTGAGGCAGATACATTTTTCCCTGAAATAGATTCAACTGCATGGACTTTACAAGAAGAATCAGAACTATTTGTATGCGAAAAGAATTTATTAAAATATTCATTTTTAACATTCACTAAAAAATAATTATATTTGTTAAAATAAAATCTATATAACCAATGAAAAAACATAGCTATCTTATTCTTGCCACTTGCAGTATTTTTGCTTTAAGCACACTATTTATTTCCTGCGGAAAAAATAAAAGAGAAACATACAAACAAACATCTGAAGATAATGCATTAGCAGAAGGCACTTTCTCCGATATTTTTAATCAAGTGGATGATGCCTGTAAATCAAATAATCACGCGTTTAAAATGGCTTCCATGTATGATTCACCTTGTGCAACTTTAAGTATTAGTGATACTATTAGTTTTCCACGTATACTTACTATTGATTATGGTTCAACCAATTGTTTATGTGGTGATGGCAAATATCGCAGAGGAAAAATTTTAGCAAATTTGTCCGGTCGTTATAGAGATTCATTGACTGTTATTACCATTACATTTTCAGATTTTTTTGTAAACGATAATCAGGTACAGGGTACTAAAACCGTAACTAACTTAGGTCATGTTGGTACTACAAATGGAACTCACAATTTATTGTTTTCAATTAAAGTTCAAAACGCAAGCATCACAACCCCTACAGGAATAATTGCATGGGAATCAGTAAGAGAACGGGAATGGATTGAAGGTGAAAACACTCCCTGGCCAACCTTGGGTGACGATGTATATTTGATTACTGGTTCAGCAAATGGCACAAATCGAAATGGTAAATCATATACTGCTACCATTACCACTCCGATAAGAATTGAATTTGATTGCAAATGGATTGTTAGCGGAATCGTTGAAATTCAACCTGAAGGTCTTGATATACGAACCCTTGATTTTGGTACTGGTGATTGCGACAATAAAGCAACACTGAAAGTTAAAAACAAAACATACGAAATCACTCTTCACTAAAATTTAATTCACCATTATGAAAAAGAAAATCATTTATCTAACTGGACTTGCTATTTTTATTGTTGTATCATTCATTTTTACATCCTGTAAAAAAGACAAACAAGATAAAGATACGAAAGCAGCCGAAAACAATGCGATGGCTGAAAATGTATTCTCGGATGTTTTTAAACAAGTGAAGGAAAGTGCAACAAGCGACACTAATGTAGCCCGTTATGCACACAAGGGAGAAAAAACAGGTTGTGCAATATTGTCGGTAAGCCCAATAGGTTGGGGTGTTTGGCCAAAAACTTTAACCATCGATTTTGGTTCAACAAATTGTCAAGGTTATGATGGTTATTGGAGAAGAGGGAAAATTATTGCTGTTTTTTCAGGAAAATGGGAAGATTCTTTGACGACGGTGAATGTGAGTGTCGATAATTATTATGTGAACGATAACCATGTTCAAGGAACAAAAACAATTACCAATAAAGGTCATATTGGAACTACAAACGGAACACATAACTTGGTGTACGAAGTAGTTGTTTCAAATGGCGTTATTACAACTACTGACGGAACGATAAGTTGGAGTACAACTCGAACTAACGAATGGACTGAAGGCGAAGGAACACCTTGGCCAAATGTTTTTGATGATGTTTATTTGATCAGAGGAAATGCTGCTGGAACAGACGTAAATGGAAATTCTTTTACAATAAATATTACTGAAGCATTAAGAGTACAAATTGGTTGCCGTTGGATAGAAAGCGGAAAACTTGAAATTATTCCTCAAGGATTGCCTACACGAACGGTTGATTATGGCTCCGGATCGTGCGACAATCAAGCGACTGTAACTATAAATGGAATAGTGTATAACATTGTTATGCAATAAAAAAGATAGCCCGAAAAAAATTCGGGCTATAATCATTTATCGTGAAGTCATTGCAGCCACTACTTTATCAATATTAAGCATACCATAATCAAAAATATGTTTTTCACCATTTTTCATGGTAATGATCGCTTTTTTACTTAAAAAACTTTTTGAAGTTTCAATGTTTTCTATATCATCTTTGGGAAAACTTGAATACCCTAAAGAGCTAGGTGCATAAGCTGAAGATGCAGCAATAGTCCCCAAAATACTAGCATCATACTGTGCTTCATAAATAAGTCGTTTGTTGGTAATCGTTAACTTCCCGTTAAATTTTCCACCTGATGGTGGTACATAAAGAAGTGTCCATGTGTCAATTTTAGTTTCTCCTTGTTCTAGTTCAAATGTGCTCATAATTAATAAAATTAAATGAATATAAAATGAATAACTATTTTCTTAGGTCTTTTGTTTCTTTTTTTTAGCAGCAGGAAAAAGGACATTATTCAATATTAAACGATATCCTGGTGAGTTTGGAAATAAATTCAAATCCGTTGGAGGATCATAAACAAAATGATTATAATCTTCAGGATCGTGGCCTCCATAAAAGGTCCAGGTTCCTTTACCATAATCGCCGTGAATATAACGGGCTTCATTTGCGGCCTTATTTTCACCCATAATCAACACATTTGACTTTATATAATTTTTATTAAATGCAGTTGTTTGACCCATAAAACCTTTTATAACTTGGGTGTGATTTTGGCATAACATCGTTGGAACAGGGTCCCATTTTGCAGAGAAGTCAAACAAAGTGAAGAAGTCATCATTCGGATTTACCTTTCGTGTTTGGGTGTCATCTATATTAGAAATTTCATATTCATAAGGGCTAGTACTTAACGTAAAATTTGTAAAAGCAAAACAATTAGAATAATTCAATTTTCTATTAAAATCAGGATCTGCAGGATCGCCATCAAACATCGAAAGGCAAATATCGATTCCATCGGCTGATAATGCAACATCAAAACTATCGGGTGCAGAACACATGGCAAACAAATATCCGCCACCAGTTACAAATTCTTTTATTTTTTTTGCTACTGCAAGTTTGCAAAGTGATACTTTTTCAAATCCTAATTTACGAGCTGTTTCTTCCGATTTTTTAACATCTTGTTGATACCATTCTACATTTTGGTATGCTGACCAAAACTTTCCATACTGACCAGTAAAATCTTCGTGATGAAGATGAAGCCAATCGTAAAGCGGAAGTTTACCTTGGATAATTTCTTCATCATACACCACATCATAAGGAATTTCGGCATAGGTAAGAGCAAGCGTAACAGCATCGTCCCATGGCTGCTTTGTTTTGGGTGAATAGACAGCAATTTTTGGTGCTTTTTGTAACTTAACTTCATCCATGTTTACTTCAGGATCTGACATTTCTTTTAAAATAGTAGCGGCTTGAACATCTGCAATTACTTTATAAGACACACCTCGAATGGCGCATTCATCTTCAATGAGCTTAAAGGATGTACACATAAAGCTTCCACCACGATAGTTCAATAACCAGCTTACTTCAATATCTTTGGTCAAAGCAAAATAGGCAATACCGTATGCTTTCAGATGATTTTTTTGCTGATCGTCCATAGGAATAAAAATGGAAGATGCTCTGCAAGCAAATGAAATATTTAAAATTAATATAAAAACTATTTTTCTAAGCATTATAAATAAATCAAAAAGGCGGTTCATTCTCATCATTCATTTTAGATGGGAATGTATAGGTTTGTGGCTCGTTCTGGAAGTTATCATTTGGATTCACATCATCTACAATGTTGAAAGTATCAAAATCAAAATCTTCGAATTTTGCAAAACGATCAATAAATTTTAGATTAACTGAACGAAGAGCTCCATTTCTGTGTTTTGCTACAATAAATTCAGCCGCACCATTTGCTGGAGTACCATCTTCTAAAACGTCTAATTTATAATATTCAGGACGATAAATAAAAGCCACAATATCGGCATCTTGCTCTATAGCGCCTGATTCTCTAAGGTCGGAAAGAATTGGTCTTTTTGATCCTCCCCGTGTTTCAACCGCACGACTAAGCTGCGAAATTGCAATGATAGCAACATCCAATTCTTTGGCTAATGCTTTAAGCGAACGCGAAATATTGCTTATTTCCTGCTCTCTGTTTCCACTTTTATTATCAGTAGAAATTGACATCAGCTGTAGATAGTCAATAATAATAAGTTCAATTTTATGTTGAGCTTTCAATCTTCGGCATTTGGCTCTTAATTCAAAGATTGATAATGCAGGAGTGTCATCAATATATAAAGGTGCATCAGCAAGCCTTTTAATCCGTGTATTTAATTGCTCCCATTCATATTGTTCAAGATTTCCTTTTTTAAGTTTTTCTGCAGGTAATTCAGATTCACTCGAAATTAAACGTGTTACCAGTTGTATAGCCGACATTTCTAGTGAGAACATAGCAACAGGTATATTTTGCTCAACCGTAATTTTACGAGCCATCGAAAGTACAAATGCAGTTTTTCCCATACCCGGGCGAGCTGCAATAACAATCAAATCTGATTTCTGCCATCCATTTGTGAGTCTATCCAATTCCTTAAACCCCGATGGAACACCACCAATATGTCCTTCTTTACCGCGTGCCTTCTCAATCTGTTCTATTGCACTTTGAATAAGAGGTATCATTGCCTGATATTCTCTTCGGATATTTCTTTCACTTACTGAAAACAAATTTTGCTCCGCTTGATCTAATAAATTAAATACATCCGTAGTATCTTCATAAGCATCTTTTATAATATCAGAGGAGATACGAATTAATTCACGTTGAATATATTTTTGTGAAATAATTCGGGCATGATATTCAATATTTGAAGAAGAAGCTACTCTACTAGTTAATTGGGCTATAAAGTATGGACCTCCAACTAACTCTAACTTAGCAGTTCTCTTTAATTCATTGGTAACCGTAAGAATATCTATTGGCTCAGACTTTGAAAATAAATTTTGAATGGCTTCAAAAATATGCTGATGGGATTCTTTATAAAAACTGTCTTTTTTTAATATATCTATAACCTCTGTTAATGCATCTTTATCAAGCATAAGCGCTCCCAAAACAGCTTCTTCCAAATCAACTGCTTGTGGAGGCAATTTTCCATATTCAAGAATATTTTGAGTAAAGGTTTGTTTTTTAGTTCTTTTTTTTGTTATATCCTGATCCATTTATTTTCCTTCGTTTAAACATTACAAAAGTAAACAAATCTTAAGTGATTTAATTAATTGAAAACATTTAGTTTTCAACAGTTCATATCAATTAATCTTGATTTTTTATTTTTTTGTAGACACTTTATATTGGATTGTGTTTAATCCTGAAAACGTCAAAATAATTACACCTTTTTAACAACTTGATTATTTAAACTTTAGTAAAATATTCATAATACTTTAAGCTTCTATTATAAATTTGACAAAAAAATTAGTATTTATATATAATTTAGTATTTATTTACATATTTTTGCAACTTAATAATTATACAAGCTTTTATATTTCATGTTTCGATGTGATAATTTTTATAATTTTGAATTTTAAAAACCATAATTTTTATGGACAAAAAACAGGAAGAAGAGGAAAATAATACCAGGCGTGGTTTTTTAAAAAAAGCAGGTCTTATTGGAGCAGGTGCTATAGCCGGAGCTGGCGCAATCTATTCTGCACTCAGTTTTGAAAAACAAAAAAATGTATCAGGTAACAAGACTAAGCTTCTAACTCAAGATAATAAACTTGTTGAAGTTGATTCATTAAATATTGAATTTACCGAGAAAGCACCACTAGAAGTTTTTCAAGCCCAAGGACGCGAAGGTATCATAGGGAAAAAGTGGGTGATGATTGTTGACTTGTCGAAATGCCGTAATGCACGTAAGTGCGTTGGAGCATGCCAAAGCGCGCATCATTTATATCCCTATCAGTATCATATGAATGTCTTGCAAATGCAGGAAAATCAAGAAACCGCTTTCTTTAATATGCCCAAGCCATGCCAGCATTGCGACAATCCACCTTGTGTTTCGGTTTGTCCGGTTGACGCAACCTTCAAAAGGCAAGATGGTATTGTGTTAATTGATAATGAACGATGCATTGGATGTCGTTTTTGCATGGCCGCTTGCCCTTATTCCGCACGCACATTTCAATGGTTTGATCCTAAAGAAGCTGAAAAGGATAAGAATATTCCATACAATATTGAATTAAATATTCCACAAAAAAAAGGGACTATCACAAAATGCTTATTTAGTGCAGATCATTTACGAGAGGACAAACTGCCTTATTGCGTTTCCGCTTGCCCGAATGGAGTGTATTATTTTGGTGACGAAAATGAAGATGCTGTAACGAATGGAACTACTAAGGAAACAGTTCGTTTGAGCCAACTTTTAAAAGATAATGCTGGGTATCAATTAATGCCTGAACTCGGCACAAAACCAAGAGTGTATTACCTTCCACCTAAAAACAGAACTCAAGATTTTAAACGCACACAGGACGACATTGAATCAAAAATAATATAATACAAATCGATTAATGAGCGCAATTAATTCAGACTATCAAAAATTAACAAAAGATCTGACAAACCATATCAGATTAAACAAAAGCTATTTGATTTGGATGACATTTCTAACGCTTTCATTGTTTGCTTGTCTATATGCCTACTTTATTCAATTACAGACTGGACTTGGTGTTACGGGCTTGCGTGATTTTATATCATGGGGAATGTACATTTCAAATTTTGTTTTCTTTGTTGCTGTAAGTCTTGTAGGAATGCTGATAAGTGCTGTACTTGGAATGATTGGAATGAAATGGATTACTCCTTTAACAAGAATTGCTGAAATAATTGCTGTTGCTTTTTCCGCTGTTGCAGGATTAGTAATTGTTTCGGATATGGGACGTCCTGACAGACTCATCAATGTTTTTTTGTATGGTCGTTTTCAATCGCCAATACTTTGGGATGTTACGGTAGTTACCATTTATTTTCTTTTGAGCTTTTTGCTATATCTTATTCCTATGATACCTGATATTGCAATTACTAAAAAATATAATTCGAATATGCCGAAAATATTAAGTATTTTATATAAATTTTTATCATTTAATTGGATAAATAAAACGGAACAAAATGATATAATCAATAAGTGTGTTCGAACACTTTTGTTGCTAATAATACCAACAGCGCTTGCCATCCATACTGTTACCTCATGGCTCTTTGCTGTTACCTTAAGACCTGGTTGGGACAGCACTATATTCGGGCCATATTTTGTTTCTGGAGCTTTTGTTGCAGGTACTTCGGCTGTAATTATTGCAATGTATTTTTTTAGTAAAAATTACAAACTTCAAAATTATATTACGGAAAAACATTTTGACTACATTGGTAAATTATTAGTATTGGTTTCGCTTGTTTATTTGTATTTCAACATCAACGAATTTTTAGTTCCGGGATACAAACTTAAAAGAGCAGAAGCTATCCATTTAATGGATCTTTTTACTGGCGAAAATGCACTATTATTTTGGGCAGTTCAATTAGGTGGATTAATTATTCCTATAGTACTTCTATTTTTTAACAAAATGCGCAAACCTATTCCAATAATGATTATTGCAAGTTTTGTTTTTTTAGGATCCTGGTTTAAACGGTATTTAATTGTTGTTCCTACAATGGAAAATCCTTTTCTCCCTATCCAACACGTTCCATTAAATTTCAAAACATATTCACCAACTATGATTGAAGTAGCAGTTACGTTAGCTTCTTTTATATTAGTTTTAATGATAATAAGTGTGCTCGCAAAATTTTTCCCTGTGATCCCAATACATGAAACAGCAAAAGAAAAAGGCATTATTGAAGAATAAAAAAGTAAAATACAATGAAATTAAAAAATAGTGTTTATATCCTTCTTTTATTATTAATTCCTGCTTACGCGTTTTCTCAAAAATGGATTGTTCCAGAAATACAGAAGAAGAAAGTAGCTCCTTTTAAATTCACGACTGAGACACAAAAAATTGGTGAAAAATTATTTTCTTCAAATTGTCAATCATGTCATGGCACTCCGGGGAAAAATAATTTCTCCAACATAACACCTCCTCCCGGGGATCCTGCTACCGATAAGTTTCAGTTGCAGTTAGACGGTGAATTATTTTATAAAATTTCAAATGGCAGAAAACCCATGCCGACATTTAAATCTATTTTATCAGTTGATGATAGATGGAATATTATTTCCTTTTTCCGTAGTTTTAATAAATCTTACATTCAGCCTGACCCGACTATCAAACAAAACGATAATGAATATTTTATTTCTTTTCAGGTCAATCAATTGCCTGACAGCAATAAGTTAAAGGTAATTGCTACAGCTACATCTGTAAAGGATACTATTCCGGTTGTTGTGAGTGGAGCCGATATTACCCTATTTGCTAAAAGAACATTTGGATTTTTGCAAATCGGTACAAAAAAAACAACGAATAAAAATGGAGAAGCTGTTTTTGCATTTCCATCAGATTTACCTGGAGATACTGCCGGTTATGTAAATCTAACTATAAAATTAATGGATGAGATTGGTAGTTTTGGAGAGGGAGAAACCAATCTAAAATTAAAAATGGGCAAAGCAACTCATCCTAAAAGTTTAATTGAAACACGTGCCATGTGGACTGTCCGATCGCAAGCGCCCGTTTGGCTTATTGCTGCTTATTGCAGTTGTGTTTTGACTGTTATTGGTTTTGTACTTTACATCTTAATGCAGATTAATAAACTTCGTAAATTAGGTTCCCATTCAGCAAAAGAAAATGATTAATTTATTTATAAATAGATTTTTTAAATAAAATTATGAAGAAGAAAAACATCACTGCTTTTTTTATTCTGACAATTCTTCTCTCTTTCAGAATAGGAATAGCACAAAACACAGGTTCAGAAGTAGGAGTCGATGAACATTTGGGCACACCCATACCTCTTGAACTAACTTTCCAAAATGAAAAAAACGAAAAAGTATCTTTAAAACAAATTATAAACAAACCGACTGTATTAACGTTTGTTTACTTCGACTGTCCTGGTTTATGCAGCCCTTTACTTGATGGTGTTTCCGATGTTATTGAAAAAACTGATATGGAACTTGGAAAAGATTATCAGGTTTTAACAATCAGTTTTAATTTTAATGACACCCCTGAAAGAGCAGCATTAAAGAAGAAAAATTTTTTACGCACTCGAAGTAAATCACATGCAAAAGATTGGATTTATCTCACAGGAGATAGTTTGAGTATTTACACTATTTGCAATGCAGCAGGATTTAAATTTAAAAAAGTTGGTCTTGATTATATACATCCTGCGGTTATAACTATTTTAAGTCCCGAAGGAAAAATAACGAGATATTTATATGGTACTCATTTTCTTCCTTTTGATCTAAAGATGGCTATTATAGAAGCTCAAAAGGGATTGGAAAGACCTACTATAAATCGTGTGCTTGAATTTTGTTTTAACTTCGATCCTCAAGGGAAAAAATATGTTTTAGATATTACAAGAATTATAGGAATCATCATTTTGTTTTTTGCAACAGTATTATTAATCATTTTGCTTTTCAAGTCAAGAAACAAATCAAAAACAAAGAAAATCCAATCAACTGAATAATTATGTCATCAGAAAAAACAAAAATCAATATTCCCAGCTATCTGGACAATCATGGAAAAAGGAAAGGTCTGATGGCTTGGATAACCTCCACCGATCACAAGCGAATTGCAATCTTATATCTGTGTTCTATATCTTTCTTTTTCATTCTTGGGGTTTTACTAGGAGAATTAATGCGTGCTGAATTGAATAGACTAGGACAACAACTTATATCGGCACAAACCTATAATGCAGTATTTACTGTTCATGGCATTATCATGATCTTCCTGGTTGTTATACCAGGATTATCAGCAGTCTTTGGAAATTTCTTTTTACCCATTTTAATTGGGGCTAAAGATGTGGCATTTCCTAAACTTAATTTATTATCATGGTATTTATATGTTTTAGGGGCATGCATCGCTTTTTATTCACTTGCCGCAGGTGGAAAGCCGCCGGATACCGGATGGTCTTTTTATGCACCTTACAGCACTCAATCAGGGTCCAATGTTATTTCAGCAGTTACAGCAGCATTCATTTTAGGATTTTCTTCGATATTAACAGGACTCAATTTTATTGTAACCGTCCATCGAATGAGGGCACCAGGGATGACGTGGTTCAGAATGCCTTTATTTCCGTGGGCTATTTATTCAACAGCCTGGATTCAAGTTTTAGCTACTCCTATCATTGGAATAACACTATTAATGCTTATTGCAGAACGATTATTTAGCATTGGTTTCTTTAATCCTGCACTTGGTGGAGACCCTATTTTATATCAACACTTATTTTGGATTTATTCTCATCCTGCTGTTTATGTCATGATTCTGCCAGCAATGGGCGTTATCACAGAAATAATTCCAACTTTTTGTCAGCGAAGAATATTCGGTTATAAAGCAATTGCTCTGTCTAGTCTTGCTATTGCTTTTGTTGGATACTTTGTTTGGGGACATCATATGTTTACTTCAGGTATGAGCAACACGGCGCAGTGGTTTTTTTCGTTTCTTACATTTGTTGTTGCTGTTCCAAGTGCAATAAAGGTGTTTAATTGGGTTGCAACCATGTATAAAGGTTCTATCGATTTAAAACCGCCTTTTCTTTATTCTGTTGCATTTATTTTTTTGTTTATGATTGGTGGTCTCACAGGATTAATCTTAGGTTCGATTGCTACTGATATGCAGGTTCATGATACTGCATTTGTAGTTGCTCATTTTCATTATATAATTTTTGGAGGAATGGGTTTTGCTTTCTTTGCTGCAATCCATTATTGGTATCCTAAAATGTTTGGCCACATGTATAATTTCAAGGTTGCAAACATCGCTTTAGGACTTATTTTTATTGGTTTTAATTTGCTTTACTTTCCTCAGTTTATAATAGGAATTCAGGGAATGCCAAGGAGATATTTTGATTATTTACCTCAATTTCAATGGGGACACCAATTGTCAACTATTGGTGGAATTCTGCTAGGCATCGGTATTTTCATTATGATTTTTAATCTTTTCAAAGGTCGTAAAGGCCCAATTGCACCTGCAAACCCATGGAATGGCAACACCTTGGAATGGCAAATTTCATCGCCACCCCCTGAAGAAAATTTCGAGGAAGTACCTGAAATAAAATCGTCACCTTATAATTATGATTAAAAATTTATGAATTCAGTTGAAGAACATAATAGCAATGTAACTGCTCGTTTTGGAATGTGGATTTTTCTTTTTACTGAAATTTTCCTTTTTGGTGGATTGTTCATTGTTTACGCCGTGATGCGATCAAAACATGATGCAGAATTTCATGCCGCTGCTGCTCATCTAAATGTTGTTGTAGGTGCATTTAATACAATTATCCTTTTGATAAGCAGCTCAACCGTTGCAATGTCAATCACCGCAGTCCAAAAGCAAGATAAAAAAATGGCGACCCGATTACTTCTCGTCACAATTTTATGTGCATTTTTGTTCTTGATAAATAAATATTTTGAATGGAGTTTGAAATTTCATCATGGTATTTATCCTGGCTCAGATGTAATGCTTGAGCTAAACAGAGGATATGTTCTTTTCTTTAGCTTATACTATTTCATGACCGGATTACATGCATTGCATATCATTATTGGATTAACAATATTAATTATCGTATATTTAAAAATTAATAATGGCCAGGTAAATCACAAAAATTATGTATTACTTGAGAATGGGGCCTTGTATTGGCACTTGGTTGACTTAATATGGATTTTCCTATTTCCACTTTTATATTTAATTACTTAAAATATTTATGTTAAAAATATGAGTAACCACGAAGAACATATAGTCCCTTACGAATCTCATTTGAAGATTTTAGTCATACTATTATTAATGACCGTAATAACAATTACAGTTACTGTGATTGATTTTTCAGCATGGACCATTGCATTAGCACTGATAATAGCAAGCATAAAAGTTTTTTTTGTATTGACATATTTTATGCATTTAAAATACGAAATCCTTATTTTCAGAGCTCTAACATTACTGATATTTTTGGTTTTTGCAGTGGTAATTGTTATTACATTTTTAGATTATGTTTACAGATAAATAAAAAGACATGAATAATTATCAAGAGACCTCAAGTTTTATTCAAGGCGTAGATTGGGCATTTATCTTTATCATTGGTGTAGGGGTGTTTTTCCTCGTTGGAATTACAATTGTTATGTTATTTTTTATGCTAAAGTACAGACGAAGCAAACACCCGATAGCATATCAAGTAAAGGAAAAATTGTGGGTTGAGCTAACATGGATAATCATCCCTTTGATTTTAGTTATGTTTATGTTTTATTTTGGTTACGTTGCATACAAACCTCTGTTAAATGCTCCGGCAAACGCTATGCATGTTAAAACAATCGGAAAAATGTGGGAATGGAGTTTTGAGTATGATAACGGAAAAATCGCTAAAGAGCTTGTTATTCCTATAAACAAACCCGTAAAATTAGATCTAATCTCATTGGATGTAATTCATGGTTTTTTTGTTCCTGCATTCAGAATAAAAGAAGATGTTGTTCCCGGTAAAATAAACTATACTTGGTTTACCCCAACTGAATTTGGTGAGTTCGAAATAATGTGTTCAGCTTACTGCGGACTAAAACATTCCTTTATGTTATCAAAAGTCGTTGTTGTTACCGACTATGCTTTTGCAAAATGGTTAGCAGGATTACCTATTACCAAAGTTGAATCAAAAGGTCTTGCATTAATCAAACAAAATGCGTGCACAGGATGTCACTCACTTGATGGAACCAAAGGTGTTGGCCCAAGTTTTAAAGGCCTTTACGGAAAATCTGAAACAGTCATTACAAATGGAAATGAAGCCCATGTTGTTGTTGATGAAATTTATTTACGCAGATCAATTTTAAAACCTGATGATGACGTAGTCAAAGGATTTCAAAGTGGCGTGATGCACTCTTATCGTGGAACTATAAACAATTCCGAAATTAAACTTATCATTGAATACTTCAAGGAAATCAAATGATAAAACTATTATTTTGAAATCTTTTATATTTCCTTATATCAAAAATATTTATTCACTAACACGTTTTCCTTTATCTCTATCCGTTGGTTTCTCTGGATTTGCCAGCTATTTATTAGTTTCAAAAACTATCGACCAACATTCAATTTTGATCTTCCTTGGCATTATTATTCTTGCTTCAGGTGCTTCAGCATTAAATCAAATACAAGAAAAAGATCAAGACGCTTTA
>Ga0172375_10003847_pt1 | contig 22547 bp, 11 predicted proteins | sample LakKiv1m_FD_114537 | JGI IMG/M metagenome (GOLD analysis project Ga0172375, IMG submission 114537) | Freshwater microbial communities from Kabuno Bay, South-Kivu, Congo - kab_092012_11.1m | ecosystem: Environmental > Aquatic > Freshwater > Lake | place: Democratic Republic of the Congo... | reverse complement strand
TTTTCAGCAAGACTTCATCCGGTACAATCGGCCGGAGCGGTTTTTCAGTAAAATTTATATTTTCCCCGTCGTAGACAACGGCGCGCATTCCCTTTTTCATCAGTTCTTCAATCCCGTCGTGGCCATACTTTCGATAAAATAGCGCTGGAAGAAAGCGTACACCAACACGATCGGCACGGCCAGAAGCGTTGCCGCGGCGAGCTGGGCTCCCAGTTGGCCGTCCGCCTGACCGCCGACCGCGAAAATTGTCACCATCTGCGGCAGAGTCATTAATTGCTGCAGACGAATGACGATCAACGGCCAGAGTACGTCATTCCAGCTGCCCATAAATGATACAATCCCGACTGTAATAATCACCGGCCTGGAAAGCGGATAAATGATCCGGAACAGGATTTCAAGATCGTTACAACCGTCGATTTTTGCGGCATCGATCAAATCCTGCGGAATATCCATGAAAAATTGTCGAAACAATAAAATGCCGAACGCGCTGATCATGCCCGGCACGATCAACGCCATATAACTGTCCACCCAGCCGAATTTCACCATCAGGATATACATCGGGATCAGCGTAATCTGGAACGGAATTACCATCGTAAAGAGAATTAATCCGAACAGAAAATCACGGCCGAAAAAACGCAGGCGCGACAATGCGTAACCAACAATCGAGCCGAACAGGATCACCGAAAAAGTAACACACGCCGAAACAAAAATACTGTTCAGGAAAGCCCGGCCGATCGGAATTTTCTGAAAAACCGCGGCGTAACTGCGCATCGTAAAATTCGACGACCAGAGTCCGATGGAACCGATCTCAACCTCCGGTTTGAATGTCGCCGAAATCATCCACAGGAACGGATAAGCGAATATCAGGCCGCCGGCAATCAGTAAAATGTAGATCAATGGTTTCTTCATCAGTCTTTTCTCTCAACAAATTTTTTCTGGAGTAAAACGACTAACAGGATAATGAACGCAAAGAAAAATCCGAGCGTCGCGGCATAGCCCATATGCCCGAAATAGAACGCCTGGTTATAAATGTACAGCATCGCCGACAGGGTGCTGTTCATCGGTCCTCCGCCAGTCATGACGAACGGCTCGATAAACAACGAGAAGCCGCCAATCGTTGACAGAATGACCACCAGGACCATCGTGCTGTTCAAAGCCGGCAGTGTGATGTGGAAAAATTGCTGCACCGGCCGTGCTCCGTCAATTTCGGCGGCTTCGTACAGATAGCGCGGAATACCCTGCAAGCCGACCAGGAAAAGCACAATGTACAGTCCGACATTTTTCCAGGTCGCCATGATCGCGATCGAAGGCATCGCCCAGCCGGAATCGATCAGCCAGGGAATCTTCGACAACCCCAGTTTCGTTAATAATAAATTCAACAGTCCGGTTTCATAAGCGTAAAGTTGCTGCCAGAGAATCGTAATGACTACGCCCGACACGATCACAGGCAAAAAATAAAGCGCCCGGAAGAAACCCTTAAATTTGATTTTCTGGTTCAATAATATTGCCAGTAGAAGGGCAATCGTGATCTGCAGGGGAATATGAATTACGAGGAAAACAAGCGTGTTGCGGATCGAAATAAAGAACTGTATATCCTGAAAAAGACGATAGAAGTTCCTTAGTCCAATCCATTGCATCGGCATGACGATATTCCATTTGTGGAAAACCAGGAAGAAGGAAAAGAGTAATGGAAAACCAATGAACAGGCTAAAATATAAGACATACGGCAGGCTCATCAGATAGCCGGTTTTATCACCTCGGGTTTTCAGTTGAGCTGATTTCATCACGGACGGCTCCATTCGATGATCACCCGGGCCCGTTTGGCGGTATTGGCAACCGCAGTTTCCGGCGTTCGTTTACCGTAAATCGCACAGGCTTCATATTCCTGCGAAATGGCATCGAAAATCTCTTTCAGAACGGACGAACCATCGACGCCGCGGGTATAAATGGCCTGCTCGGCGAATTTTCGCATCATTGGATTTTCGGAAAAATATTGCCGGTAAAGTGAATTACCGGTCAGGTTCTTTCGCAAAGGAATCTGGCTACACAATTCCAAAAGTCGCAGATCAGCCTCTTCCGAAACCAGATATCTGGCAAACTCCCAGGCTGCCGCCGGGTGGCGGGTTGTACTGAAAATCGAAATGTTCTTATGATCGCCGTAAGTATAAACCGGACCGCGGTAATCATCCGGAACCGGGACCGGAAAAATATCGTACTCGAAGCCGGGCTTTCTAAATTTTTCCACATGGGTAATGTTCCAGGGGCCTGTAATAATCGTGGCGAATTTTTCAGCCAGAAAATTGTCGCCCTGAAAGGTTGTCCGCGGAAAATAACCCTGGCGATAGATTTCCTGAAAAAACCGGAAAACTTGTACGGACGCCTCATTCTCGAAACAAATGTCCGTACTGTCGAAAAGGGTCTGGCCGCCGGATGCTGCGATGTAATGCGTATAAAAATCGAAAAATCTCTGCCACCAGATCGGCCGGATGTCCTGATAACCCATCCATTGATCCGCCCGTCCGTCGCCGTTTAATTCTTTTGTAATCGCTTTGGCGGCCGCCAGGTATTCGCTGTAAGTACGCGGCAGACGCTGAATGCCGGCTTCCCGGAACAGGCGCTTGTTGTACATGATCATGATCGGGTTGGTTTTCCAGGGAATCTGGTAATAATGCCCGTCCGGGGCCCGAAATGATTCCAGCAATTCGGTCGGCATGCGTTCCGTCAGATAGTCGAAAAAATCCGGGAACTGATCGAGCTGTACCAAGCCGCCCGACGATGTAAAATCGTCCATCGCCCCCGGCCACATATTCGCACAAATATCCGGCGTCGTTTTACCGGCAATGGCGGCCAGCAGAGCCTCTTCGGAAGATTGACTGGCCGGGATCGGTTGCAAAGTCACCTGAATTTTCGGATGACTCCCATTCCACTTTTTCACCAATTCCGCTGCCAGATCAATCTCGCTCTGATTCGAAGCACACCAGTAAGTCAATCGAACGGCGCCCTGTTCGGCCACAGTTGGCGCCGTCCGTTTTTTCTCGCAGGAAACGCACACGACACCCAAAAGGAGAATAAAGGTGATTGTTGCTTCGATTCGCGTCATATTTCCTGTCTTAAAATTTTAAACGTAGTTCATTACTGGCAGACGTCATTTCAAACGTAATTGAAATGCGATAACCGCCGTTGATTTTTTCATTCGTCCATCCTTCAGATAATTGCCGACCGTTCAATGACATATTTTTTAGTGCCTTTGGGCCGATAATGACCGTATTATTGGGCTGCGCAATTATCCCGCCGAGGTTAATGGTCAGGCAATTATCTGAGTATTGGCAGTCATGCAGAATGGCGGTCGTACTTTTCAGATACGGTTCTTCAGGTTGACCGAGATCGAATTCGGCCATTTTGACAGCTGGCATTGCGGCCGGAAAAACCGCCGAATGAACTGTCTGGCCATCGAATTTAATTGAGTTAAGCACCTCTCCGCGACCGGTAATTTTAATTATAACCGGGCGGCCGTTTACAAAAAGCGTAAAACTGCATTGCTTCTGTCCGGGAGTCAGATACGGATCGAGGCTGATATTCCAGTCATTTTCGGTCACGCCGTACAATTGATAAAGACTATTCAGGTACCAGGCGCCCGCCCACAGAAAATTAGGTTTGTCAACTGTGCCGTACTCGGCCGGATTTTCCTTATTGGCGTTGCGAACTTCATAGTAGGCCGGCTGGCCGTTCGGGCCGTTCAAAATCCCGTTAAACGACATAGTTTGTTCGATAAATTTCGCCGCCGCCGGTTTTTCATCATTGGCGATTAAAGCCATGGCATACCAGGCATTACCCTGCGGCCAGATCCCGCCGTTGGCGTAATAATATTTATCACCGGCTTCATTGCCGACGAACTTATAAAAGTCTATCAACAGGTGAAAGTCCATCGGAAAAGCATTGTAGATGCCGACCTTTTCGTCAAGCAGTTTGGCATTGGCAGTTTGCACAAGCCGATTTCGTTTTTCGGCATCAAGCAATCCATAATGCGCCGCCAGCAGGGAGCCGATGTAATAATGTCGATCCTGCGAACCGTCATCATTATAATTAATGAGATAATTTAGTTCGTTGCTCCACAGTCTGTCAACCAGCGCGGTCTGCAAACTATCAGCCAGAGTAGAATATTCAGCCACCTTTTCGGGATTTTTCCCCAGTACAGTCGAGATAAAATTATAATCGCGTAAAGTCTTGATCGCCAGGATCGTCATATAGGATCGTGAACCGTAATTATGCCCAATATCCCACCAATCCGGCCGATATGACCACATCAGATTATCGGCTTCTTTCGTCAGCAGTGCCCGCTCGACACACACTGTCAGGTACGGATAAAGTTGGGCGACAAATTCGGTGGCGCCGGAATGGCGCAGATATTTGGCCGTCACCTGCACGAACCAGAAATTATTCCAGTTGTCGGAACTGGCGAATTCAGTCACGTATTGCCCGTCTTTCCAGTAATAGGCATGCGGAATGACCCGGTCTTTATCGGCGTGCCGGACGATATAATCCAGGTCGCGCCGCACTCGTTTCAGGTCGAAATTTACCGCAGCGAGATTAGAGACCAGTACATCGTGGGTAAAATAGAAATTGTATTCGGCCGGGCAAGGCATCGGAACCACTTCTCCGTCGAGATAATGCGCATTGGTTTCCATTTCAGCCCTGGCCCAGGCGATGGAATGATCGGTTAGGACATTTCCGGTGCGGAGCAGATTATGATTGGTTGCCTTTTCTAAAATCGCCGTTTCGTACTTTTGGACTTCCTGCGGGTAATTTTCCTGCAAATAAGCGACTGTCGAACGACCTTCATCCTGATTCGTCGAACCGATCAATTGAACTATTTTCAGAGTGTCACCGGGAGCCATTTCTCGGCGATAAACTAAGCGAGCGTAAGGTATACCGCTTTTCCCCGGAATAACCACAACCGGCTGTTCGCCGGCATTAGCCACGAAAACCTGAGCCATGTAAGCATCAGCATCCGGAAAACTTGTGAAAATCGCTCCGGTTGTTGTATCGCAGACAACTTCTGCCTGATCGATCTCACGGTAAGTGTGGCAGGTTTTGATAGAGGTAAAAAATCGTGTGTCGAACTCAAATACGGCCGGAGATTTCTGGCGACTGACAATCTGGTAGGTAACGACCATCGCCGGTTTCTCGCCGCAGAAATGGTAAGAAACGTCAATATCACGGGCGGATTGCCGGTCAATAAAGTTAACCGAATAAGGTGTCAGGCTAAATTTGGCCGGTTTCCGACCAACGATTTCAGGCTGGCCGTCTCCAATTTTTAAATACCATTCCGCGACAAAAGACGTGTCGCGTTTCCAGTAATCCTGACTGCGGTCGATGCTGTTCGCCACCGGATAAAAAAAACTGATCCGTTGGGGAATCATGCAACTGTGATGAAACGACACTCCGACATAAGGTCCGCCGACCTCAATCTTGGCATCGCCCTTGAAATCAACTGCCAGTTTGTTTTTTTCAATGCCACTTTTTGGAGAGCAACCAAAGAAAAAAGTCAAGATTAAGGTCAAGGCTAAAGCGCAGGTTGAAAACAATGACCTCGATAATAATAAATGTGTCTTATGCATGACTAAATTTATACCCTCATTTTAATTTCACGCACTTTTTCACCGCTGTAAAATCGCCGGCATTTAATCGAACGAAATAAATTCCCGAACTCACGTTTTGCGCATTCCAGATTGCCGAGTAATGTCCAGCCGGTTTATTCTCATCAATCAAGGTCTGCACTAACCGCCCGCTCAAATCGAAAACCTGTAATTTAACCGCAACCGCCTGCGGCAGATCGTATTTGATGGTGGTAAGCGGATTAAAGGGATTGGGATAATTTTGAGATAGAGTGTAACAATCTGGAATATTAAAATCTTCAGATTCAGGCTCGGTAATAGGTTTACTTAATGACCAGGTCACAACTTCTCCAACCGCCTCGCGAGCCAGATATGTCAGATCATCGCCTGGGTATTTTTGTTTCAATATATCTGTATATTGTAATGCTTTTTCCTTATCACCAAGGTCATTTAACGTTGCTAAAACCATAGCATATATTGCCATTTCTTCTGTCATTGAATTTGGATATTTATTTATTATCCTTTCGGTTTCATACAACGCTTTATTTACTTCTTTATTATCCAAATATACATTTATTAATAATGAAGTTGCCATCGGATAAATACTACTATCTATTTTAGAATTGCTCAATAATCCGTTCAGATAATCAGATAACCCTTCTTTACCGATTTTATTGTACAAGTGATACATTTTTACTAAAGCTAGATTTGCATATTCATTATTTGAAAATTTCTCGACCAGCAGCTGATATACACCTATAGCATCTTCAATATCTCCATTAAGAAACAGATAATAACCCCAGAGCCAGAGATCAGAAATGCTGTTTACATCGGGATTATCGGGATCGAAACCGGCCCATTTATCTTTACTATTATACCCAGAATAATTGTCGGTTGTCTGCTTAGCTAATGACGATCCGCCACCAGGATCACTTCCGAGTGCATATGAATAATTTATAGATGATCCATAACTGGCTAATCTGACAGGCGAAGTTCCCCACCAATTATATTCGGCTTCAATGTCCGTATAAAAGTACGCTGTTGCATCTCTGGTATAATTATCACAAATACTGTTATATCCACCGATTCTGGCGCCCGGGTAATAACCGTGACTACCCATGAAAATGTCCGAATAATACTGGGCATATACTCCATATGAATTTTCTGTAATAACATTATTACCTTTCCCGGATCCAGAGGTAGGTCCAAATTCCGGACTAGAACCCGAAACAAAGTATACTCCGTGTGTATTGTTATCTTGAATAGTATTTTCGAAAAATTTCGGAGAACCTCCAGAGAATAAAACACCACTGCCATTATTTATTATTAAATTATCAGTAATAATAGGATCAGAAGATATTCCGTAAATACCGGTTCCATTATCAGATATTAAATTAGTTTCCACATGCGCCGGAGATGATTGATATAAATAAATACCGTAATTTGAATGTGATATTGAATTGTTCTGTATCTTTGAATTTGCCCGGTTACAATAAATGCCGTACTGGGCATACTTTATATCACAATATTTTATCTTGCATGAAGCATCCACGCTGGAATCCTCAAATCGTATGCCGTACCAATCATTCTTTGCCGGATTCTCACTAAACGAAGTAAAAACAATCGGATTTTCATCAGTTCCCTCAGCAATCAAGGTACCATTAACTGTCATCCGAGTATCTTCATCAAACAATACAAACACTCCCGAATCTATTTCCAATGTCACGCCGCTACTTACCGTCACATCTCCTGTCACATGAATAAAATTTTCCGTCCAGGTTGTATTACTGCTGATTGTCCCGGACATCTCTGTAAAACCACCATAGTCAAAAAAACCTCTCTGATCAAAGATATTCAGGAGGATTGTCAGATGTTCGCCATCATAAATATCACGATCCGCTTGTAACATACCGTAAATAACGTCATGTACCGGGGAAGAAATGCTCACATGCCTCACACCGTCCAGTAGTAATGTCGTGGCAATATCCCTCCCGATCGAACCATTTTCCTCAATATCCATCATCGTCGAAGCCCAGAGCGTACCTTGAATATATTTTGAAGAATCATCCCAAAATAAATTTTCCCATAACCAATGCTCTTCATAATTATAATCATCTTCAAGAGTGCGCCCACTCCAGCATTCACCATTTCCCTTCCATGGGAATATTTTATCCGCTTGGAAAGATGACAACTGCCTTCGATAACTGATTGCCAGGTAATCGCCGATGCTTTCGCTGACACCGCGCTGATCGCCACCAAATCCATAACCGGCGATAAAGGCATCATGAATTGCGTGTCCGTATTCATGTACTACAACATCCTGATCTTCACCAGCGTCTATACATAAATCGCCAAAAGAAACATAACAGTTCGAAGGAGAATAATGCGAACCGTGATTTCCCCAATTGCCATGGGCGTCGAACCTGATATATTCACCAACATCCCAGACAGGATTGAATCCTAAGGAACCGACATACTCTCTTAAGGTATTTATATGATAATAAATATTTACCTCTTCAAAGCTTGTCTGACTACGATTATATATAAAAGATGAACTTGCGTTTGTTACAGGAGAGATATAAGGTGGTTCTATGTCCTCTGATATTGCATATTTCCCCTGTAAACAATATACACCTCCGACCGGATCGTTCAAATTGGTCAGCGTTACCGTTTTATAGGCGCCCTGCAGTCCCTGGTGATCTGCATCATTCTGATCAGTCAACGATGCGTCGTTAAGAGCGCTGATCGGGTCGGGATTAAATACACTTCCGGATCCGTTGACATAATTAACCATTAAATTTTGGATCTCTATTATCTCCCCGGAATTTGCGTTAATAAATATTTGCCAGTCGCCAAGCGGTTTGCCGGCGCCAAAATTCACCTTCCAGACTAAATTTGCATTGGAAAGAGAATCCTGATAAATATACAGATCACATTGCGGTGAAGCTAAGAGAGTTGTTTTATCCACATTTATTTTTTCAAAGGCATTTTCAATGGCTTTTTCAATGCTGATATTTGGATTAGTTGACTTTAAATCAGTAATAATTTTATTGCCATTAATAACCATCGTAATTCTATTATGTTTATTGATACTAACCACAGTTTCCGTACCAAACACGGGAATTCCCTGATAGGTTTGTAAAAACGTAACACTCTTCCCCGAAGGGCTTTTGATAGTCTGGATAGGCTTCAGATTCGAAACATTGGAAATGCTAAATAATTCTTTATTATCGTCCAAATATTGTCTTGCGATATCTTCGGAAGAGCCCTGATAAACCGGCGACTTGATATTATACTTAGCCGCAATGACTCCGGTTTTAACATTAATCCTGCAATTATTCCGATATTCGTACGTATCCGCATTTCGTTGTTGCGCAAAAAGAAATGTACTCATGAAAAGAGCAATAAAACACGATCTCATCAGTAATGTTTTCATATTAGCCTCCTTGGTAAAATAAAATCATTATTTCAATAAAATTAGTTTCCTTCTTTCAACTCTATCACTCATGATAAGCTGACATATATAAATACCCGACTCGAGTGGCTTACCAGAGTTACTAATTCCATCCCAACATACCCGATAATTTCCCGGCTTCTGGTTTTTACTTACCAGAGTTTTGACTTCTCCTCCCAGAATGTTAAATATCTTCAACTCAACCTGAGTATTTTGATCTATTTTATATCTTATTGTGGTTTGCGAATTAAATGGATTAGGATAATTTTGATATAAAGAAATCTCGTGAGGTAGAGATATTTCGTCCTCAATTACTCCAGTCAATCCACTCAAATCGGCTCGATATAATCTGAGAGTATAATTATCAACACCCCCAAAAATATATGCTACTTTATCTTTCTTTAGGATGATTATTTTACCTCGCGAGAAGTCGAGGTTTTCCAATTGTAATTCCCAATTCTCTCCGCCATCACAAGTCATCAATATTCTTCCACCACTTGCCAATATCCAGCCGTACTTTTCATCCAGAAAGCCAATATCTTTATAAGATCCATCTCCACATAACTGCTCTATATCCCAGTGAATTCCTCCGTCAATCGTTGAATAAATAAATGCCGTGAAAAACGTGAAGTCGGTGCCGACAACAAAACCCTTTAACGAATCAATAAAATCCACTCCGGATAATATTACTGCGATAGAGTCCTGGTATTGCCAGGTTTTACCTCCATCGATTGTATTAGCCAAATACCCGGAATCGGTAGCATATTTATTACCACCACTGACTATCCAGCCTAAACTTTTATTGACAAAACAGACATCACTTGGTGGTTCATTATCAAATAGATCATCACTCTTTTCCCAGGTATAGCCGCCATCCGCTGTAAACCAGCGATGCTCATTAAAGGCAATTCCGTTTAGATTATCAAAAAAATGTATTTTTGAGATGCTCGCAGCAAGATGTTCATCGGCTATTCTCCTGTCAATCCAGGTCTCACCGCCATCTTTGGAAATCAACGCTCCGGCAACACTGTCATTATACATGGCTATGAAATAATCCGGTTCCATCGAAAATATGGAATAGGCTTGAGCAGTATTAACATCTAGTTTTTGTCTATTAATATATTTCACATGCCAGTTGTCACCACCATCTTCTGTTCGATATATTTTTCTGATAAAATCAAATCCACCTGATTCGTTATTCTCAATTAAACAAGATGATAGCCATCCAATATCTTGATTGGTAAATGTTGTTGCATAACACGATTTTGTCTCATTCGAATCACCGAGTGCAAAATGCATCTCAACCTCTTCCCAGGTTTGAGCAAGTAACGTCTGGTTGATTATCACAAATAATAGAGCAAATGTTAATCTGGATACATTTTGAGAATTTTTCATCGTTATTTCTCATTTATAATTTTATGGTAATCACCTTCATTTTAATTTCACGCACTTCTTCACCGCTGTAAAATCACCGGTATTCAGGTAAATGAAGTAAATTCCCGAACTCACGTTTTGCGCATTCCAGACGGCGGAATAATGTCCGGCTGGTTTATTCTCGTTGACCAAGGTCTGCACCAACCGCCCGCTCAAATCGAAAACCTGCAATTTAACCGCAACCGCCTGCGGCAGATCGTATTTGATGGTGGTAAGCGGATTAAAGGGATTGGGATAATTTTGAGACAATTTAAAATCTGTCGGCAGTATGTCCGTGTCGCGCTGAATAGCGCTTGGTTCGCTGAAAAGTTTACTGATTTCACCTATTGATAAAGCATAATCGTAGATGCGAACATCATCGATCACACCCTTGAAATTGTATTGACTTACAGCAGGCAGACATTGCCCGATCATCAGATCAATGTTGGTTGTATAAATATCGCCGGAAAAGGTCGAATGACTGCTCAATTCACCATCAACATACAGATCGAAGTTGGCGCCGTCATACAGCCCGACGACGTGATACCACTGATTCGTGGTGACAGCCGTTGGCGAGTCGAGGTCTTTGGTGCCGTCGGTCGTTTTTACCGTCCAACGGATTTTTTTTGTAGGAGTGATGGAAACCTTCCAGCGGTTTTCCCAATTGCCGTGTGAAATCGGATAGGATTCGCGATCAGTATATAATGCCGCAGGATTCATCCAGAAACTGACCGTAATCGCTGCCGTAAAATTCAGATCGGAGCTGTTTGGCACGCGGATATTGTCCGAAGTTCCGTTGAAATAATAAGCGCAATTCTGATTGCCAAACCGGTTGGCGGTCAGATCGGCGCCGTTAACCGTGCCGTGATTGTTCTGCCCGCTCTGATCATTGGCATTCCCCGCAAAAGGATAATACGCAACCGGTACACCGATCTCATGGCTGGAGGTGTCGCCGACTACAATTAGAATACTATCAGAGGTCGTTCCGCCGAACCGATCGCTTACGGTGCATTTTATTGAAAAATAACCCGACGAGTCGGGTGCTTGCCAGACTGCCTGCGAACTGTCACTCTCCAGTACCCCGTCTGCGGCCGACCAATTGAATATCAGCGAATCGCCATCAGGATCGCTGGCACTGCAATGTAATTCCGTCGTATCCATTGGTGCGATACGGCGCGCGGAAGCGGTCAAACTGGAAATGACCGGGGCCTGATTCTGCGCGGTATAAACCTGAATCTGGATGCTATCCGAAACCGGATCGCTGACACCATCGCTGACCTGACAGGTAATCGTTAAAGTCATGTCTTCTTCCGGCATAGTCAATTCAATTATAGAGGAATCAGAACCGATTTCCGCTTCGCCACTTTTCCAGGAATAATGCAGGTCATCGGCATCACGATCCACAGCCGTGCAATAAATCTTGTATGTCCGGCCGGCTTTGAGAGCGGTCGAATCGCCGGCAATCGCCTTGATCCGAGGCGTATAGTTCGCGACCGTTTGTCCGGAATGATAATCAACAACGATATCATCAACCAGCATTTTTTCTTCCTGATAACTAACAGTTCCACCGGCGGGCGTCAGGACGATCAGAACGGCCCCATCGGCCGGAAGATTGAGATTGGTTTCGCCGGTAATTCCGGTTGCAATAAAAGTCTTGCCGACCGCGTCGTAAAGATCGACAGATTGGATTCCGGCATCGAAAAGCACCGATTTGACCGCATCAAAAGGATTATAAAAAAGGTAACTCGGATAGGCATCATCTTGGAAATAATCGGTTTTGCGCAGGTCGAGTTCTAAAATACCGGTAACATTGGTTGTATCAATAATCCCGCCCAAAATCCCGACATGCGATGAACCGTACAGCGCAAAATTGGTCGCGCCCCAGCCGCCTGAAATGGCGTCGCCAGTTGCAAAAGGACTGACTCCGGTATAAAGCGCATATTCACGCATCGACTCGTGTGCGATATATCCCTCGGGATCATATATTTTTGCCCAGGCTTCTCCGTCCTGCAGACTATCGGGTAAGAAAGGCGCGTAAAACAAGCGCGAGGCGTTGGCCAGATTCAGCACCCATTTGCCAATTGCCCGCGCGAAGCGGCTATCATAGCGCAACGTCGGCACCAGCGCGCCCGCCATTTCAAAACCGTTCATGGCAAAGGCATAACCGTCATTGAGCGCTTCGCCGACTAATCCATGGCAATCGTAGGCACCCCATTTGCCGAGGGTCACGCCCCATTGCCGGACATTATTCTCCGGATTGAAGCACCAGTTCACCATTTTTTCAATGTCGTAAGTCGTTCCCAATTCGGCGTTCATCCGGGCGGCGGCATAGACGCCGTATGGCAATTGCAATTCATAAGAGGGGTTGTTGGCATAGGAATTAAGAAACTCAAGGCACCATTCGGCGCCGATCCGGTATTTGGTTTCACCGGTTTTGATATAAGCATTGTACAATAACCAGGCAATTGCGCCGGCGGCTTCCGGTTCGGTCACGCCGGAAGGATACGGCTTCATTGTCGAAAGATACCAGCCACGATAGTTCATAGATGGCTTATGCCAGGGCGTCGCGTCGCCGCCCATCGCGACGACCGCTCTCAACCATTGATCGGCAACGGAGATTAGCTGAAAATCGAAATCGCCGGTTCCCGGATAAAGGTCATAAAGCTGGTAGAAAAAAACATTCGGCATCAAAGCGTACCACCAGTCGTCGCCGCTTTGCGTAACGGCGTTGTTCAGATAAACGTTTTCTTCCGGCCGATTGTTGAACCACTCTTCACAACCCAGTACCCAGTTATGGCCGTTCTGGTTGCTTTTATCAATACCGGCCAGTGAAGCGCCGACAACGGCCGGAATAGCGTTAATAGCTTCAGCATTATCCGGATAGGGCGTTCCGACCACTGTATGCAGTCCGAAGCTGGAGTGTGCCGGATAATTGGTGGTACTGTTGTTGATCCAAACCAAGGGAAGATACGTTCCGGTTTTAGTCAGATCGAACACCAGACTGTCGTACCCGCGCGCGACTTGTTTCCAGTCGCGCATTTCGTACGGCGACGGCAGGTTGGGCATCTGTTCGACGCGGTTCAGGTTAATCTGCTGGGCTCGGGCTCCGCTCAGCATACTTAGGAACAAAAACAAACAGATAGGAGACAGTTTTCGCATTTTTCTACTCCCGATTTTAGTAAATATCCGGCACAATTCCGGGAAATAACCGGAAGATTCTTTCCAAATTCCTTAAAAATCCAGGCGCAAGGTGTACCGGCTGACATTTTTAAGGCGCCCAAAATCGGCAAAGGCATAATCAAATTTTATGTACGACTGACCGAACATTTTATAGCGCAGACCTCCGCCCAGCGTCAAGCCTTCTTCGGTATCGGTTTGCCCGATCGCCTGGTAACCCGCCCGGATGAAGAGCAGATCGAGGATCGCGATTTCCGTACCGGTGTTCACACTCTCACTGTTATTAATGGGATGAAAGGCATCCGCCGCGACGGTCATTTTAATAAATTTTGTCGTAAGCAGATCATAGGCAATCCCGAATTGCATATTCAGGGGCAGCGGCCATTCATCGGTTATTAATTTTCCCATGATGCGGTCGTTATTGCCATCAATACTTACATCGGCATCATAATAGATAATCAGGTCGCTGCCGTCCATCGTCAGCGACGGTCCGAAGTTGCTGATCGTGGCGCCGATCCGCAGACCATTGAAATTCGTTTTGTAAAGCGTCCCGATATCGAAGGCTACACTGTGGGATTTTTCATGCCAGATACGCTCTTCGATATATTTTCCGGTCAGTCCGATCGAAAAACGATCGGTTAAAGAGAACGCATAAGACAACCCAACGGCGTAACTGGTGGCGTCGAACATCTCGCCGGTTCCGTCCGGGTAATCGACGGTGCGGACAGCCATTTTTGGAACCGACATGGCATCCAAAAACACTCCGGCGGTTCCCCAGCGACCGAATGGGATAACGACACCCAAATAATTGAAACTGATGTCGGCCAGCCACTCGACTCTCTCGAAAACGGCTTCTGGTCGTGCAATCCGGCTGATTCCGGCCGGATTCCAGTAAAGCGCCGAAACGTCGTTGGCCACGGCCACGAAAGCGCCGCCCATTCCGACCGCCCGCGACCCGACGCCGACTTCCAGAAACGGCGCCGCAGTCGTGCCGACATTTGTTAAACGACCCGAACTGGCCAAGCCCAGCGAACTGGTTATTAAAATTAATGTCAATACTTTTCTGCCAATTGTTATCATTATATTATCCTCATTCATTGCGTGTGAATGCAATAAAGTCGATTTTGCGTGCCAGCCCGGCGTCCGTAGTCTCAACTGCCATCAGATTGTCGTGATAAATTTTTACATTCTCAGCCTGGCGTAATGCGGCCGTATAATCGGTGAAATATTTTTCAGGTTTTTCCTGTGCGTTGGTCGTATCCGGATTCCCGTTATAATATTCCCTAGCAATTCGGGCCAGCATTTTGCGCATTAACAGATGCTCGCGACGGGTCGTTTCTTCGGCAATCACCGACGGCCGGCGATCCAGCTTTTCCCGGATACCGCGCTCGGAGAGTACCCAGTCGCGGACATACATTCCGACGGCATTCTTCAGACTTTCGCGTACCGTCAGCTTGCTTTTGTATGAGATTTTCACCGGATTGACTTTGTAATTAACCAGAATGTCAGATACAGTCAGGCTTCCACTGGCAAACCCGGCGATTTCATACTTAAGAAATTCCTGGCTGGTTTTAGTCAGTGAATTGATTTCCTGATTGGTAATGTACTGTTCAAGCGGCGCGGTTGCAGTCGGTCGTTTTTTCCAGACCTCTTCAGTCAGTTGGTTTAGAGCTGCGGCCCGGATCATAACGTTCTGATCGGCCATTATTTTCTGGACATATTCGCCAGAGACTTTCTGCTCTTTGCGTTTTTGAAGAATTCCATGCAGGCTTTCGCGATTGGCCTGAAAATCGTTCTCGCGCAATATGGCTTCCTTTTCGATTTCAACTACCTGGAAAACATGATAGCACCGACCGTCGAAAAACGGTTTGGAATATTCTTTTATTGGCAATATGTAAAGCACATCGGCAACTTCTTCAGGAATATCGCGCCAATTGACCTGGTCGACCACTCCATAGCCCGGCATGTCGACCTGACGAACACCGGTAAACAGCGGTGTATGTTTTAACTGGATAATTCCGGCGGAAACCTGGGTGGCCAGATCGGCCTGAGCACTACTGAAATGCCGTACAAATAATGTCGTCTTCGAATATTCAAACGCCTGACGTTCTTCAGATTCGGCGACTCTAACCGGTTTACGGACATTTTTCAAATACAATTCACGGTTAATGGCCAGCCGTTTGTACAGATCAACCGTTTTTTGGAGAAGAGAATCGTTATCCAATCCATCTTTATCGGCCTGGCGGGCCAGGACAATTTTCTCAATCAACTGGTCCAGAATCATTTTCCGGGCTTGCGAATTTTCCAGACTGGTGATCGCCCGCGGCGCCATTTCATAGGCAAATGCAAATTCTTCGGCGGTGATCACGCGGCCGCCGACTTTAGCGACCGGTTGGTTTCCGGATTTTCGCGCACAATTTGCGAGAAACAGCAGGCCTAGTAACAAGCTTATTGTCAGAAACGAACGGTTTATCATCGGGAGTATTTTTATCATTTGATCAAAGCGAATTTGCCGATTTTGGTTCCGACTCCCGGAGCATCGACATGAAAAATGTAGACTCCGTAAGCGATTTCATTGCCTTCTTTGGACAGGATGTCCCAAGGCTCCATACCGTTGTCCGCGGTACTGTTATGCTCGATCGTATCGACCAGGTGGCCGCGTACATTATAAATCCGGATTGTGCATTGGCGCGGCAAGTGGAAGAAATGGAGCCGCCGTTCACCGCGTCCGTATTTATACATGTTCGTCGGTTCCCAGGAAGCCGTAACGACGTATGGATTGGGAACCACACAGATGTCGTCCAGTTCCGATTTAGCTAAAGCATCGCTGGAGTCGGCGCCCTGCAGTGTAAAACGAAATTTGTCCCCCAGCCGAAAGGGTTTCGTCGTGGCAAAGTAGTATTTATCACCGGCTTGCGGCGGGTCAACCGTTGTCCAGATAGTATCTGCATAGGGAACATCGTCTATCCACACCGTATCAATTTCAAACTGAGGTGAAAACCGAATCATCCAGGATGTATAGCGCTTATAATAGAAATCAGCGTCCGGAAGAATTACCATAATATCTTCACCATGGCTGTATTTTCCATCATAATCCGGATCTGGTAGTGCAAAAAGAGCCTCCATCGAATCTGTGACATTATATACCCCAACGGTTGAAGGGATTGATTTTATTCCAAACGCATTATAAGACATTGTATGAACCGTGTCATAAAATGTAATAATATAATCCGCAGGTTGTTCGAGGTTCACGCGGTAACCGTTAACATCCTCCCTTCTCGGATCCAGACGGATTTTGGGGACATAGTCAGAATTACCTTCAATAAAACGAGAGTTTTTCTCATCAATCCAGATTGTAGTATCATTGTAAACCGTTACAGTAACCCCATCGAAAACCGGACTCTCGACCCCATAAAGATCAACATAAAGGCTGTCTAATACCAACGTATCCGCAACAACGTTCCGCACAGAGTAATGAGGATGTTTCTCCGTGTGAAATTTCGAACCCTCAGTAAATTCAATTTCGTAGGTTGTTTGTCCGGATGGTATTTGAAACTTTTCCACAATATCTATCGCAATCCGACCTGTACCAGGGCCGACATGGTCTATATCTCCATCCACTCGGGCCGGGATATATCCAGCCGCCGCAGGATGGGGAGTGGCAATGCCGCAATTAATATCGGTAAAGGTCACCTGCCCCAGGGAATTCATATTAATAATGGCAGAACATTCCGAAGGCTGAAGACCTTCAACGCCTTTATCGGTATAAGTGTAATAACCATAATCATAGGATACGATGGCATAGTAATAAGTTTGTCCGTTTTTCACATCTCTATCAGTGTAGGCGTGCCGGATGCCTGTATCGTTGCCAAGATTAAATTTGATCCCATAGACATCAACCGGGTGCGGGCCCTTTTTGCCGTCGATCAGGTCAAACTGGACAATCGGTTTCCGGTAGGTTTTATTACCATAGGAATCGGTAATAACTTTACTTTCCAGGAACTGCGGCTCAGTGCCCCGATAGATCAGATAGCCCTCAAAATCAAATTCCTGCATGAACGGATCGAAGGATTTTTCCGCGACGTCATCCCAGACCAGGGTGACCTCTCCATCACCAGGATAGAGCTTCAGGGTTGGTTTCAGGGGTGGTTTGGCAAACTGGTAATCGGCGTTATAGATCTGCTGAACCGCTTTTTTATTCTTTACCAGATCATCCTTATCCTCGCCAAAAAGCAAGGCCATGGAATATCGCTCGGTTTGATTTTGCATCAATGGAAAAGATCCGGAAGAAAAAAACATGCTGAGATTATTAGGCTGGACAATTTCATCCATCGGCGGCGCCAGCCGGCTGAAGACTTGCCAGTTGCCTTCGTCATCGGTCAGTTCATACCGGTGAGTGGGAAAAATATCAAAACCTGTCAGTCCGATCTGGTCAGACTCATCAGGATCGGTTGCATTATAATTCGGTTCACCATTAGTCGGCATCCCGTCGCCCTCACCTTCATCGGGACCGGTATAATGGAGATCATAGGGACCGACGCCATCCGCCCCGAGATCATCATTGAGCGGTTCATCGGGATCCCATTTCCCGTTGCCGTTGACATCCGTATAGGGAGTCCAGTCGCAGTCCTCATCATTCGACCAATGGGGTCGCGGTTCATATCCGAAGAAATTAATGAAAGCAGCGACATTGCTGACGCCGTAAGGATATGTATCCAGGTACACTCCCGGGCCGTCACTTTCACGGGATTCATCAATCAAACCGTCGCCATCGTTATCTTTGCCATCGGTTTCGATGCCCGGACTTTCCAGAAATGCATATCCGGCATACCCGATTTTCCAGCTGCCGGGATAGCCCAGTGCACCGGGAGGCCCGTAGGCAAAAGCCATATCCAGCTGCAAATCGTATTCGCCGATATTCTGGATATTTCCGCCGATTCCGCCGATCCCCCAATCAATGTATTGTGAAAAATAGGATTTCAAATAATCATGTGTCGATTCATTCTTGATATCATACAGCCAGAAGATACAATCCTCCGCCAGCACCTGGCTCCACTGAAAACCACGGGCTTTTACCACCAGACCGATACCGCCGCGGGTCGAGTCGCGGGCATCACAATAAAAATTCATATGCAGGTTCGGTTCTTTATCGGCATCGTCGTCAAATACAAAGACGGTTTCGAGATCGGCATTAAAAATTCCTTTACCGAAAAAACCATTCCAGTATCCCGCCCAGGTAGAGGGTTTATCTAACCAGTATTCAGGCCAGGTTATGGGATTGTTGCTCATCGCGGGTGAAGTATTGGCTTCCATGTCCATATTGAACCAGTACGGCTGGGCTTCAAAGCCCCATGGCACACCTTCGGGAGAAACATCTACGAATTCACGATATTGAGTTTCCATGGGATGAATTTTATCCCCGTCCTCATTAATGGCTTCCACCGATACAATCAGAGTAATATCGTCAAGATAATGCTGTTCCGGCTTGGGCCAACAGCCGGAAGGATCATCAGGATAACTGCCGACTTCACAATAGTTCCAGAATAAGGTAAACACCAAGTTGCCATTCATCAATCCACGACGGCGATATAACTGATTACCACGCATATTGGCGGGCGTCTGAGCCTCAAGACCAATACTCCCGATAATTAGTACTATGCAAAACAGTATTTTTTTCATGGTTATCATCTTCATTTTATTCTCAATTATTTCGGCCAAAAGTTAATGAACAGCCTATAATTGCTTTACGCGGTTCATCATAAAAATTGGGCTGGATGTACCATTCTTTCTGGGTTTTATATCCCCGGTATGTTTCAAATATCATATTGTAATCATAGTCCGCCGTACCACTGGAAGCATAGACATCGCGATTATTTTTTCTGTCAAACAAATTGGTGATTTTTAAAAAAGGCGAAATCATAATCGAATTTAATTGAAAATCCTTGGTAATATTCAGGTCGAAGGTCATTGTCATGGGTTTGCGCTCACCGTTCAAAATACGATTATTATAGCGGAGAGACTCGCGGGTATAGGGCGTCCCGCTGCCTATTTTTCCAATCAGGCTGATATGGGTATTTAGCTGTGTTGTGGTCACCGCCAAATTTAGTGAATGGGTCTGATCCCAGTTCAGTGGCTGGCGTTTCTTCTCCGATTGGATCGGCGGCTCTGACTCCTGGTTCCGGGATTCATCAAGCGGATCGGAAGCATTACCGGTGGCTGACTGGTAGGTATAGTCTACGGAAAAACCTACCGCGCCAGGTGTTTCACGCATTTCCAAGGCAATCGTAATGCCCTTTACATTCGCATAATCCCGGTTAATAAAATACCAGTATCTGCCACCATAAATATTGCGGTAGGTGATCTGCCCGATTAAGTCCCGGATATCCTTGTTATAGCCGGTGACATCAATGGTCAGATCCGGCGTGATGCCCTGTTTAATCCCAATCTCATAGCTGACTGTCTTTTCGGGTTGCAGCTCGGCATTTCCCATGATATTGAAACTGCCCCGGGGCGGTTGATCGCCTTTTAATTGAATCAGCGACACCTCAAAATCCGGGTTTATGTATAAATGCTCATAACTGGGTATTTGAAAGAAATGACCGTAGGAAAAGTGAATTACGCCCTGGTCGGAAATTGGATAGGCAATGCCAATTCTCGGACTGAGCTGACTGGAACTTTTCGCTTTTCGTCTGGGAGCGTCAGCGGTACTGTAAAAATTCTCCGGCACGACGCCGTCAGGTTCAAAATAATCGTACCGCACTCCCAGATTGATGATCATTTCCCCTAGTTCAAGTTTATCCTGGACATACGCTGAGATTTCTTCCGGGAAATGGGTGTAGCTATTGTTATACCAGGAAGAAGACGAGGGAATCTGAATGATACCATTCTCATCGAAATACAGTTGATATTCATGCAACCAGAGCCTGACTATTTTATAACTTGCGCCAAGCCCAATCGTTTGGTTTTTACTTATCTGACTCCGTAAATCCGCCTTTAAAATCCGTGTTCGGTTATCCCGAAAATGATGCCACATCCGCATTCCGCCTGTCGCATAGCCATTGGAATTATTTTGAGTCAGATACTCAATCGGAACATATCTTGAATCATACGGATTTTGATATACATACTGAGCGTATTCGGTATAGAATTCGGAAGCATTTGCCGTTAAAAATGTAAATTGTCCAAACATGCGCGTATATTGCAATGAATGTTGATAACTCCTGCTATTATGATTGTAATTCCCGTCAGGATTATATTTAAAAAGACGATCAAAATCACGATGCTCTTCATCTTCGAAAAACCCGGTATAGTTTAATTTATCACGCTGAGTTAGTTTGAAACTTATCTTACCCTGTAGCGTTTTGTTAATATTTGGATTTAGTGAGATATAAGTGCTATCACCAGTCGATTGAATATACTGCTCATCGGATTTCTCCGAAAAATATGACATATCGCCAGGCTGGAAAATTCGCTGTCCATAAAGCCAGCCCTCATTATTGTATATTCGCCCCAATAATGAAAAAGATAATCGTCTATTTGATAGCGGAACCGGTCCGCTTACGCTAATCTGAAGATTATTTATTGAGAGTGGGTTAATATCATCAATATTCATAAATACATTAGTATGATTACTAAGATAATCACCTGTGTAAAAAGACACTTTTCCGGAATAATATTCCTGTCCCTCTTTTGTCACAATATTCACAATTCCTGACATTGCCTGACCATATTCGGCATTAAATGTCCCGCTAATGACTTCGACTTCCTGGATCATGTCACTTTCAACATCAAAAAGATTATCGCCGGAATAGGAATCGTTCATCGGAACGCCATCGATAATATACATTACTTCCCCATCACGACCACCCCGAAAATGCCCCTCAACCACACCCGCCTGAAGTGAAACGATTTCACTAAGATTCTGCACCTGGAGCTGGCCAATCTGATCAGAGCTGACCCTAAAAGATGTCGAGGTGACGTCTTTTTTTACAACCGGCATCTGGGCGATAACCACAACTTCTTCACCTTCCAGGATTGCCGAACTCATCCCAAAATCAAGGGCGGTGGTCAAATCGACATATACCTGGACATTTTTCTGGATCAGGGTTTGGTAACCGATCATACTGGCTTTTAAAGAGTAGTCACCCGGCAATACATTCACGATGGAATAATACCCCTCAAAATCCGAGGCGGCCCCCTGCGAAGTGCCATCCAGAACTACGTTAACCCCAATCAGGGGATCGCCAGAATTTTGATCGATAATCCGGCCTTTGATCTTACCGGTTGTGCCCGCTCCCAGAAGCGAAAACAGCAAAAAAATACTTAATATTATCAGACATGGAAATCGCTTCATAACAGACCTTCCCACTTTCGAGTTAAAACCCTCCGAAGGCCGGGAAAAGCCTTCGGAGGATTTTTTCAATGAAAATTAACGCACGAGAACCATTTTGCGTGTGACGCGTTGTCCGTTAGTCGTTAAAACACCGATATAGATACCGGTCGGCACATTCTGGCCGAAGTCATTACAAGCATCCCAGGTCAGAGTGTGTGATCCGGCTTCCTGAACCGTATTGGTCAGTTCGCGGACTTTCTGTCCCAGAACATTGTAAATCGTCAGATTGACCTTTCCGGATTGCGGCAGAGCATAAACGATTCGGGTTTCCGGATTGAACGGATTAGGATAGTTACTCAACAAAGCGTACTTGGCCGGAACATTCTTGCCAGCACTTGTTTCCGGAACGATACCAACACCCGGAGCAATCTTCATTTTTTCGACGCTGAAGTCATCGAACCAGGCAGTCCCGGTCACCCAATTATTAAACCGGGCGCGCACCGATATGCCAGTGGCGTCGTCTTTGGCCTGATGAACGGCTTCATAATGCCTCCAA
>Ga0172375_10003846_pt1 | contig 22550 bp, 15 predicted proteins | sample LakKiv1m_FD_114537 | JGI IMG/M metagenome (GOLD analysis project Ga0172375, IMG submission 114537) | Freshwater microbial communities from Kabuno Bay, South-Kivu, Congo - kab_092012_11.1m | ecosystem: Environmental > Aquatic > Freshwater > Lake | place: Democratic Republic of the Congo... | reverse complement strand
TGCGGATAAATCGGATTCTAAAACCAGTTGTGTTAAACCTAAAATCGCATTCATTGGAGTGCGAATTTCGTGACTCATGTTGGCTAAAAATTCCGATTTTGCTCTGCTTGCACTTTCCGCCACTTTTTTGGCATTGACTAATTGTGCTTCGGCATTTTTACGTTCAGTAACATCGACAACTAAACCGACAAAATTAACAGGTTTTCCTGCATCATTGCGTATAACCGTCACATTTAAATCGACCCAAATTAAAGCCCCGTGTTTGGTTAAATAACGTTTTTCTAAACGGTAATCGTCAATGCGATTTTCGCAAATATCTTGAAATAGTTTTAATTCCACAACTAAATCATCTGGATGGGTAAAATTCCCAAAATTGAGATGTAGCACTTCTTCTTGAGAATACTGCAACATATTCAGAAAACATTGATTTACTTGTAATAAATTGCCATTTTCATCACCAAAAGCAATGCCGATATTAGCGCGTTCAAAAATGCTGCGAAAACGTGATTCATTTTCACGCAGCGCAAGTTCAGCTAATTTATATTGCGTAACATCTTGCGCTGTGCCTAAAGTGTCAATTAACGTGCCGCTATCATCAAACATCAATTCAGCTTGTTCGCGCACCCATTTATGTTCACCTTTAGGTGTAATGATGCGATGAATCACGCGATATTCATCACCTTGCAGCGCATCAAGCCAGGCGTTATTAACTATTTCACGGTCTTCAGGATGTACGCATTTTAAAAATTCGTGGTAATTGAGAGGCGTATTTTGCGGCAAACCAAAAATACGATACGTTTCATCAGACCATTCCAGTTCATTGCTTGCGTTAATATGCCAGCTACCGATTTTGGCAACTTTTTGAGCGCGGTCTAAATTCAATTTACTGCGTTGTAGTTCTTGTTCAATGGCTTTACGTTGCGTAATGTCAACACCAATACCTAAAAAGCCTGTCACTTCACCGTTATCATTTTTCAAGCAGCTAATCGATAGCAAAATACAAAACCGTGAACCGTCTTTACGAACATGTGTCCATTCATGTTCATTAGGTAAGCCCAGCAAACTTTTAATCACAAATGTTTCAAAACCGACTGGCACTTCGCGCTGCAATTCTTCACTGAATTGTTTGGCGCGTTCATGCACTTCGTTTGCATCGTGAATAATGGCGGGCGTTTGTTTGCCAATCAATTCTTCTGCGCTATAACCGAGCATTTGTTCAGCCGCACGATTAAAAACCGTAATAATGCCGTCAATGTCTGTGGTAATGATTGAAAACGTAGAATGTTGCAAAATTTCAGAATGCAAATTAAGCAATTCATTTAATTCATTATTGGCTTTGGTTAATTCTGTTGTGCGTTGTTCAACACGCAATTCGAGCGAGCGTTTTTCTTCGATTAACTGCTCAGTCATGTTATTAAAACTGCGAGCGAGGTGTTGCAATTCACGCACGCCATAAATGGGCAAACGGCTAGAAAGTTGATGATGCAGAGCGATTTTATTTGCCATTTTCGTCATGCTACGAATAGGAATGACTAAATCTTTCCCAAATCGAAAAGCAAGGCAGCAAGTTAAAAAAAACAAAAGACTCAAAGCAATGAAGCTATCACGGCGCAATTTGAGTAGTGGCGCGAAGGCTTCGTCATAATCCATTTTTACAACCATTCCCCAACGCAAGGCGGGCAAATACCGCCACACAGCAAAAACTTTTCGTTGCACATAATCTTGCGTGACACCGTTGCCAATAATGCCAGATAAAGCATCTCGCATGGGTGGGGCGGTTTTTGCAAATTCAACCCGATAACGAAACGTCGCATTGTCAATATATTGCAAAGAACCCGTATAAAGCACTTCATTTTCGTGCTTTTGCCCTAAAACCGTTTCACCCGTTTCACCTAAACCTGTTTTATCTTCGGTCACTTGCGCTAACGATTCTAAATTTAATTGCAACGCCACTGTGCCAACGATTTCACCATTGTGAAAAATAGGCGTGACCATAAAAAGGGAAGGGATATTATTAGAAGGTGCATATTGTTCAACATCGGTAATTTGCGTTTCCATTAACTCAAGAGCTTCGCGCTGCGCTTTAGCAACTACGCTGTCTTTATAAATTCCTGTATTGAAATTTGTCCCTAAATCGCTTTCGTGGCGAACCGAAAACACCACATCACCTTGTAAGTTGATTAGCAATAAATCGTAATAATCGTTGCTATTAAAAAGCATCGAAAAATTTTTCTGATTCATCGAAAGCAGTTGGGCGTAACGCTGGCTTTTTATATTTTTATCATTTTGATACAGTGAGTTAGCGGCTTGCAGCGTTTGATAAATAAAATCTGCTTTCGCTAAAAATTGGCTTTCCAAAGAACGATTGTGAATATAGGTTCGCACTTGATCCATTTTTTTATTCGAAATCGAAGTGAGATTTTCAGTGATGGTTTTTTCTAGGGCTTTTTCAAATGCTTCAAGATACAAATAAGATAAGCCTGCCAGCGGCAGCACAGAGATTAAAAGAAAACCAAGTAACAAGCGGGGCAAAATTCTATTGGGCATAAAGCGGCTTTTCGTGCAGATTTGATTTAGGCAAGGAACGATTTTTTATCGTTGCAACTATGCCATAAAATTCAAAAACACATGACATGTCAATTGAATTATTGCAAAAAATGCCAAATAAAAGTGATTGCTAAGTTAATAAGCGTGTTGGAAAGTTCGTTTTATTGGGCGAATACAGGAAATCGCCCAATGGAATGAATTTTTAAATTGTGAAATTACCGACCATTGCCGATAAATTGCGGGTTTGGTGTTCAAGCGATTTTGCAGCAGCAGCGGCTTCTTCAACTAACGCCATGTTTTGCTGTGTGACATCATCCATGTGTGTAAGTGTGTGATTTACTTCTTTGAAATTATTCGTTTGTTCATCCGATGAAGCGCGAATCTCAGCAATGCTTTTTGTTACCCCTTCAATGGACGTTAAAATCTCTTCCATTGTTTTGCCTGCTTTTTCAACTAGAATTGTACCGTCTTGGACTTTATCAACTGAATCATTGATTAAACTTTTAATTTCACCCGCCGCTGAAGCGGCACGTTGTGCGAGGCTACGAACTTCGGTTGCTACAACAGCAAATCCACGACCTTGTTCACCCGCTCTTGCCGCTTCAACGGCAGCGTTTAACGCTAAGATATTGGTTTGAAATGCAATGCCGTCAATGACTGAAATAATGTCAACAATTTTTCCTGATGAGTCGTTGATACCTTCCATGGTTTTAACCACTTGCCCAACAGCTGTTACGCCGCTGCGAACAATGTTTGAGGATACTTTTGCAAGTTCGTTAGCGCGATTCGCACTTTCACTATTTTGCTGCACGGTGTAAGTGAATTCTTCCATATTCGCAGCCGTTTTTTCTAAACTATCGGCTTGTTCTTCAGTGCGATTTGATAAATCATGATTACCTGCTGCGATTTCTTGCGCGGCAGCAGAGATAATTTCACTGGAATCTTTGATTTGTCCGACCATCGATTTCAGATTTTCAACCGTGCGATTCATACCAAAAATCACTTCACCAAATGTACCAGGATATTCTTTGGTTATGCTTTGCGTTAAATCACCTTGTGCGAGTGCAATAGAAACACGAGTAATGTCTTTTAAACTTCCTTCAAGTGCATCAAGTGATAAATTCACATTATTTTTTAAAACAGCAAAATCGCCTTGTCCTTGCGCGGTCACGCGATGCGTTACGTCACCTTGTGCAACATACGCCATCACCTCGCCAATGCTATCAATCATGGCTTGCATCGTGTGCATTGTTTCTTTTGCACAGTTAATGGCTTTAGCAAATTCCCCTTCGACATTGACATTAACTTGTTTATTAAAATCCCCCGCACTCAACGCGATCATCAATTCATTTATGCCCGTTGTGGTGGCTGACAAAACTTTCGTCAATGAATTTAACCGTTTTAAGGCTTGAGAGAAACTGCCGTGCAATCCTTCTGGATAACTTTTGCGGGAAAAATCGCCGTAAGTGACATAAGCCATTGAGTAATACATATCCACTTGGGCGGTTTCAACTTGATCCATTAAGTCATTTAACGCCCATGCGGTTTTTTGTAAATCTGTTTTTTTACCGCCAATGCGGGTAATACGAGGGCTAGATTCACCATCGCGCCATTTTTCACTGGCTTCTAAAATTTTTTGAAACAAAATTTTGTTAGCTTTTCGAGAACTACGCCACGCTGCAACGGAAATAATTGAACTCGTGCTTAAACAAATGGGGAGGATTAAATCGGTTGCGTGCATCCAACTGTAAGCAAGTGAACTGCCCCAGGTTAAGCCAACCGCACTAAACGCGATGGTTTCGTTTATCTTAAAGCGATTGGAGAACATTGATAAGCTGCTCATAAGTTACGCCTTTATCTTTGAGTAATTGACCTAAAACTGCACCTGAAGCCGCCATTGCGTCTTTTGCGCCTGCATTTTTTTCTGCTTCTAACATTTGTTTATACACTTCGGTAACGATGGGAATAGCCTTAGGATTTGGCATTCTTCGCACGGAGGTATAACCGACTTTTTGTTTATTTTTATCAATAATCGGCGCAACATGCGTGAAAACCCAATAAAAACTACCGTCTTTTGACATATTTTTGACATAAGCGAAAATTTCTTTGTCTTCGGCTAAATAATCCCAAAGTAATTTAAACACCACTCGTGGCATATCAGGATGGCGAACGATATTGTGTTGTGCGCCTAGCAGTTCTTCTTCGTCATACCCTGAAAATTCAATAAAAATTTCATTTCCGTAAATAATCCGACCCTTTAAGTCGGTTTTTGACACGATAAAATCATGCTCTCGCATAAAGCGTTCTTTATCGGTGGGAATAATGTCTTTGCGTTTCATGATGTTTGGTCATTTTGATTAAAATTGCTCGATTGTAAGTGAATTCAAATTGAAGTACAAACCACGAAAATCCTACAGTTTGCAATGTCATCAATTTGTTTATTGCCGCTATAATGTCGGCATTTCGACAGATTTTTCATATTTTATTTTTATGGCACTTTCTCAAACTACACGCTTACAGTATTTAGATGCAATGGGAATTTGTGTTTGGCAACCACGATTCATGCCAACTTATACATCATCATTGTGTGAATCTTGTGAGGATATGATGCCGCCTGTTGAACAACCACAACAAATTGTCATTACGCCTGATTCGTGGGAAAACCTGCGTGAACAAGTGTCTAGTTGTCAAGCATGCACATTATGTACCACTCGCACACAAACCGTTTTTGGCGAGGGTAATCCAAATGCAGATTGGTTTTTTGTTGGTGAAGCACCTGGTGAAAACGAAGATTTACAAGGTAGACCATTTGTTGGTGAAGCAGGGCAGTTGCTCACGCAAATGTTACGCGCCATGTCTTTGACGCGCGAAGAAGTGTTTATCGCTAACATTTTGAAATGTCGCCCGCCGCATAATCGTGACCCACATGTTGATGAAATTGCTCATTGCCGAGATTATTTGCGGCGACAAATGGCACTTGTAAAACCCAAAATGATTATTGCCGTTGGACGTATTGCAGCACAAACGTTACTTGAAACCCATACAACGATTGGTAAATTACGAGGGCAAGTTCATCACGTTGAAAATACGCCTTTGATAGCCATTTATCACCCTTCCTATTTGTTACGTTCACTAACTGAAAAACGCAAAGCGTGGCAAGATTTACAATTTGCGTTGCAGACATTTAAGTCAGTGTAGCTTGAATAGTTAAATTTTTCTCACTCGGAGTAATTATTATGACAAAACCTACTTTAAACGAAAAAATTGAGCAAATTCTTGCCGAAGAAAATGCACAAATTGAGCAAAATACTTGGCAAGGAAAATTAAAACGTGTTTGGCAGTCAGAAAATCGCAAAATTGCGATAAAAGCGGAAGTTTGCACGTTGTTGCGTGGTTTGAGTAAAAAAGGAATTTTTACCTTGTTTTTAATTGTCGCGTTTATTTTTATGTTGACGTTTTCAGTGTTGTAACAGATTGAAAAGCGACTCTATTCAAACCTTGTAACACTAAATCATTTTCTAATAAAAATGGACGTGAAAGTTGCAAACTAATTTGTTTTGCATCTCCGCCTGTTAAAAAAAGTTGTGTATTTTCAGGCAATTGAATCATAACTTTTTCAATCAATCCGCAAGCGGCATATAACGTTCCGTTAAAAATTGCTGCTTGCGTATCACGCGCTAAACCGTCGTTTTTAGCAATATCGACTAGCGGTAAATCCGCCGTATTTAATGCTAATGCTTTTTTCATCAACGACAGACCTGGACAAATTAAGCCACCTTGATGTTCGCCTTTTTCATTTAAAACATCAATGGTAATTGCTGTGCCACAATCGACAACGCAAATAGGAAAATCTGTTTTTTGTTTTGCAGCAATTAACGCTAAAAAACGATCAACACCGAGTTTTTCAGGTTGCGAATAACCGTTAATTACGCCGTTTGTTTGCGCTTGTGATTTTGCAAAATAAGGAGAAATATCGCCCCACAATTGTTCAATTGTTGCTGCGATAATTTGCTGTAATTCGATGTTTCCCACACACGAAATAGCAATTTTTTCAGGCTTTAAATCTTGCCAACAAGAAATTAGGGCAGGGCAGGTGATTTGAGTATTTGGCAAACTTTGCACGGGCAAAAATTGTTCATTTTCAACGCAGACCCATTTCAAACGGCTGTTGCCTAAATCAAGTAGTAAATTCACGCGCTAAAACTCACTTCACCCGATGAAAAAGTTTGTGTTTCGCCATTTTCAAATTCTAGTTTTAATAATCCTTCATCATCAATTCCGCGCACAATTCCTTGTAATTGCTGTGAATGGGTGAACAATGTCACGCTTTTATCTACTAAACAATCTAATTCGCGCCATTCATCTAAATACGCGCAAAGACCTTGTTTTTCAAACATTGCGACAATCGGTAGTAATTCGTTTAGCAATTCTGCGATTAACAAATCACGCGCAATTTTTACATTTGGAGCAATGGTGTATAAATCGGTATAGGGTTGGGTAATTGCATCAATATCTGAAGGCAATGCTAAATTTAAACCAAAACCAATAACCGCACTTGCGCTGCCGTTTGAATGTGTGCTGACTTCAATTAAAATGCCACCTAATTTTTTACCGTCGCTGTAAATATCATTCGCCCATTTCAAACCAATGTTGGTAATACCTTGTTTTTCCAAGGCACGAACAACGCCGACACCAATTGCTAAACTCAAACCATTTAAATTACGCGCGTCATGAAATCTCCAAAGTAATGAACCGTAAATGTTTTGCCCTTGTGGGGAAATCCATTGTCGCCCACGTCGCCCTTTGCCAGCGGTTTGCATTTCAGCAAAACACACATATCCTGACCGCGCGTCAGATTGTGCATGTGCCATCAAATAGGTATTGGTTGAATCAATTTCGCTAAAGAGTTCGAGTTGTGAAATTAATGCTTTAGAAATCGTGTTTAAATTGGCTTCGATACGTTTTTTATCTAGCGACCTACTCTGCATGGGGACGCATTTTTTCTTTTTGTTCACGGATTTGTTGCAGCTGTTTTTTTGCAACGTGTTTACTAAGTAAATCGCGGTCGGGTTCTTTCATGCTCACATAATCTACGCCGACAAAATATGGATAATTGCTATCAGGATTGGAGTTTTTAATGCAATGTACCACCCTTGCGTTTGTGATAATTACGGCTGTGCTGTGTACAAGCAATATCTTGAGTTCCAAAAACTGCCCTACTTGTAAGGCTTCGTGACAATCAAAACCAATTCCAGAGGCACTGATATTTGCGTTACGGGTTTGATTTTCAGTAATTTCTTCAGGGCGACTTAATGCAATAACGGCTTGTGCAATCAAATTAAGTTTGATGTCGAGCAGTTTTAAATAATCAGCAAAATCTGAATGCACTTTTTCAAGTTTGTTGTAAATAATGTCTGCCTCTTCACTAATTAAATCTAGCGCAGAAGAAAGTGAACAATTATCGAGCAAACTCGGTGTTGAAGCAGGAGAATTTTTAGCTTGTTGTTCATCAATTAAACGATAAGACAAATTTACCGAATCGCTGACGCGAAAATAATGGCGTTTGTCATCTGCAAGAGAAAATTTATGTTGAATCATGGAATGCCTATTAAAAAAATAATGAAATGTGCGTTAAGCAGTTTAGTCGTTTTACATCAAAAAATCATTCCGCGTCTTTGCGAAACTGACCTTCTAACACATTGTTATCGTCTGGATTTGGCACAGCAAAACGTTCAAGAATAAAACTAATAATATGTTGTCGTAGCGCAGGTAATAAACAGCATAAGCCCACAATATCAGTAATAAAACCAGGGGTTAAAAGTAATGCGCCACCGAGTAAAATTACAAATCCTTCCATTAACTCAACGGCGGGAACTTCATTTTTTTGCAGTGAGGCTTGAAAGCGTTGATACGTTGCAAATCCTTGTTGTTTCAATAAAAATGAACCGAGCGCAGCAGAGGCGATAATTAACAAAATCGTTAGCATTGATCCTAAAACACTACCAACGGCAAGCAAAACATAAAGCTCTAAAAACGAAATAAGAATAATCAAAATAAACAACGAGCGAAAAATGTTCATAAAAACTCAAAGCAAAGTGAATGAATTTGTACAATATAAAGGCAAACAAGCTGTTTTTCTACGATAATGTGACACATTGCCACTAAAATTCGACAATTTATGAATACCGAGTATCAAATTATTTTCTGTACCGTTCCACAACTCGATTTTGCTCAAAAATGCGCTCGTGAATTAGTCACGCAAAAACTCGTCGCGTGTGTGAACATTTTGCCTGCGATGACTTCGGTTTATGCGTGGCAAGGTGAAATTGAAACCACGCAAGAACATTTACTAATTATCAAAGCAAAGGCAAATCACTACAGTGTGATTGAAAATTGGTTAAAATCGAATCATCCCTATGAAGTGCCTGAAATTATTGCTTTGCCCATTACGCAAGGTTTGCCCGATTATTTAAACTGGATTTCGTCATGTCACGCCTCATAATTTTTTTATCACTTTTTCTTTTTAGTGTTTTGGCGCATTCAAGTGATTCGCTTGAGCAATTAGTTCGCAGTGTTGCTGCTACTCAACTGAATGTTTTTAGCAATGAAACGTTGTTGCCAGCTGAAGAAGCGTTTCAATTTTCAGCGAGTGTTAAAAATGCCAATACGTTTGTTGTACATTGGAAAATCGCGCCTGATTATTATCTATATCGTGAAAAAATTAAGTTTGAATTGCTCAATAATGGCGCAACAAAATTAGGCGACTATCTCGTTCCAAACGGTTTGCCCAAGCACGATGAAGCCTTTGGCGATGTACAAATTTTTCATGAAAATTTAGAATTCGATTTGCCCGTTTTGCGTGAGGATCACAACGCGCAAACGGTAAAACTACGCGCTTATTTTCAAGGTTGCGCGGAGCAGGGAGTTTGCTATCCGCCAATGACGCAAGAATTGATGCTTGATTTGCCTGTTGCCCATTCACTTGAAGCCTTGCCCGAATCAGATTCGCAAAACTCCTACGTTATCAACATGCCGATTTTAATTTTGCTGATTTTTTCAATTCTGGTGCTGATTTTGTCTGCGATAATTGCCATCCGCTTTAAAAAGTAAAATTCATTTTTTAAAACTCAAATTAAATTTTAAGGAAAAAACTCATGGAAAAAACCTACTCCCCGCATTCGATTGAACAACGCTGGTATCAAAACTGGGAAGAAAAAAATTATTTCGCGCCATCTGGCACAGGCGAACCGTATTGCATCATGATTCCACCGCCAAACGTCACAGGCAGTTTGCACATGGGTCATGCGTTTCAAGATACGATTATGGATGCGCTAACCCGTTATCACCGTATGAAAGGTTGTAACACGTTGTGGCAAGCGGGTACTGACCACGCGGGGATTGCGACGCAAATGGTCGTCGAACGTTTATGCAACGCCGAAGGCAAAACGCGCCACGATTTTGGACGCGAAAAATTCATCGAAAAAATTTGGGAATGGAAAGGCGAATCAGGCGGCACAATTACGCGCCAATTACGTCGCATGGGTTCATCGCTCGATTGGTCACGCGAACGTTTTACGATGGACGAAGGCATGTCGGAAGCCGTGCAAGAAGTTTTCATCAATTTGTATAACGAAGGCTTAATTTATCGCGGCAAACGTTTGGTTAATTGGGATGCCGTTTTACATACAGCGGTTTCGGATTTAGAAGTTTTATCCGAAGAAGAAAACGGTTTTATGTGGCATTTGCGTTATCCATTATCGAATGGTCAAGGGCATTTAATTGTTGCTACAACGCGCCCTGAAACGATGCTCGGTGATGCGGCGGTGGCTATCAATCCGAAAGATGAACGCTATCAACATTTACTCGGTGAATTTGTGGAATTGCCTTTAACAGGTCGCAAAATTCCGATTATTGCCGACGAATATGTTGACCCTGAATTTGGAACTGGTTGCGTAAAAATCACGCCAGCACATGATTTCAACGATTACGAAGTGTGGACGCGCCATCGTAATACATCCGTAATTCAAGATTTGCCACATGGCGGTTTGATTAACATTTTCACGGTCAACGCTAGCATTATTGATGATGCTTTGATTCCTGAAAAATATCGCGGTTTAGACCGCGTCGAAGCTCGCAAACAAATCGTCGCCGATTTTGAAGCGGCTGGTTTGCTCGAAAAAATTGCTGACCATAAATTGATGGTTCCTCGTGGCGATCGTTCTGGCAGTATCATCGAACCATTTTTAACTGACCAATGGTATGTAAAAATCGCGCCACTGGCTGAACCTGCGATTAAAGCGGTTGAAGATGGCGACATTAAATTTGTGCCTGATAATTGGAAAAACACTTATTTTGATTGGATGCGAAACATTCAAGATTGGTGTATTTCACGTCAAATTTGGTGGGGACATCGCATTCCTGCGTGGTATGACGACAAAGGCAATATCTACGTTGGAAATTCAGAATCTGCAATTCGCGAAAAACATCACCTGCCTGCCGATTATCCACTGAAACAAGATGAAGACGTTTTAGATACTTGGTTTTCATCAGCATTATGGCCTTTTTCAACTTTAGGTTGGGACGGCAAAAACGAACCTGATTATTTAAAAACGTTTTATCCGACTAGCGTTTTAGTGACAGGTTTTGACATTATTTTCTTCTGGGTGGCACGGATGATTATGATGGGCTTGAAATTCCGTGGCGAAGTTCCTTTCAAAGAGGTTTATATTCATGGTTTAGTGCGTGATGCCGAAGGACAAAAAATGTCTAAATCGAAAGGCAACGTGCTTGACCCGATTGATATTATTGATGGAATTGATTTAGAAACGCTGGTTGCAAAACGCACATCTGGCATGATGCAACCGCATTTGCAGAAAAAAATCGAACAAGCCACGCGCAAACAATTTCCTGACGGTATCCAATCTTACGGCACGGATGCGTTGCGCTTTACCTTCGCGTCGCTCGCTTCAACAGGTCGAGATATTCGTTTTGATTTGGCAAGAACCGAAGGTTATCGCAATTTCTGTAACAAACTTTGGAATGCCGCGCGTTATGTATTGATGAACACCGAAGAACATGATTGTGGTTTGACAGGTGACTGTGAATTTTCATCGGTTGACCGTTGGATTGTGGCGCGTTTAAATCAGGTGATTTCAACCACTAGCCACGCAATCGAAAATTACCGTTTCGATTTAGCCGCGCAAGCGATTTATGAATTTACTTGGAATGAATACTGCGACTGGTATTTGGAACTGGCAAAAGTCTCGTTGCAATCGGATAACGAAGCATTGCAACGTGGCACACGCAAAACGTTGTTACAAGTTTTAGAAACGATTTTGCGTTTAGCACATCCGATTATGCCGTTTATCACCGAAGAAATTTGGCAACGTGTCGCGCCACTCGCTGGTGTAAAAGGTGACACGATTATGTTGCAACCTTATCCAATTTCAGACGAAGCGAAAATCGATAACGATGCGATTCAAAACGCTGATTGGTTAATGTCGGTCATTTTAGGCGTGCGTCGAATTCGTGGCGAAATGAACATTGCGCCAAGCAAACCGTTACCGATTTTGCTTAAAAATGGCAATGCGAACGATGCGTTACGTTTAGAAAACAATCGTATTTATTTGCAAAAATTGGCGCGTTTGGAATCGATGACATGGCTAAATGAACATGACGTTGCACCAGAATCAGCAATTGCGCTCGTGGGTGAAATGCAAATTTTAATTCCGATGGCGGGCTTGATTGATAAAACCGCAGAACTCGCCCGTTTGGATAAAGAAATCCAAAAAATTCGCAACGATTTACCGCGTGTTGAAGGGAAATTGAACAATCCTGCATTCGTTGATAAAGCTCCTACGGAAGTTTTAGAAAAAGAACGTGCCAAACTCGCTGAAATGCAATCGATACTGGCAAATTTAGAAACACAACACGCAAAAATTAGCGCGTTGTAAATCATCAAAATTTCAAAATGCGCTGGCAAACTGTTAGCGCATTTTTTATGAGCAAAATTTATGATTACAGTTATTCAACGAGTGACGCACGCGAGCGTTACAGTAAATGAGCAAATTATCGGCAAAATAGAGCAGGGAATTCTCGCGTTAGTCGCAGTTGAAAAAAACGATACGCCTGCCCTTGCTGAGCGTTTGCTGGAACGAATTTTGAATTACCGCATTTTTTCTGATAGCGATGACAAAATGAATTTAAGCGTGCGAGATATTCAAGGCGGTTTGCTGCTTGTGCCGCAATTTACACTGGCTGCAAATACGGATAAAGGCAATCGCCCGAGTTTTTCTTGCGCTGCCTCGCCAGAATTCGGACGCGAACTGTTTGCTTATTTGCAACAGCACGCGCAGAAAATTTATCCTAATGTGCAATTTGGGGAGTTTGGTGCAGATATGAAAGTAGCTCTACTCAACGATGGTCCCGTGACTTTTACGCTCAAAGTTTAATCAACGGCGGCGCGTCATGCCCGCCATACCACCACCCATCATGCCGCCACGCATTTGTCCTTGCATACCGCGCACTAAATTTGTCATTTTTCCACCTGCCTTCATTTTTTTCATGACTTTTTCCATCATCATAAATTGTTTGAGCATTCGGTTAATATCGCTAATATCTTGACCACAACCATCGGCAATGCGTTTTTTACGTGAACCTTTGATTAAATCAGGAAAACGTCGCTCTTTCATAGTCATCGAATTGATAATACCGATTTGACGCGCCAATAATTTGTCGTTAAGTTGTTCTTTGGCTTCTGAGGATACGGCACTCATTCCTGGTAATTTATCCATCATCGAGCCAATACCCCCCATACGTTGCATTTCAACTAGCTGCTCACGAAAATCTTCTAAATCAAAGCCTTTACCTTTGCGAATTTTATCCGCGAGTTTTTGTGCTTTTTCTTTGTCGATTTTTTTCTCGATTTGTTCAATTAAACCGAGCATATCGCCCATGTCTAAAATACGCGATGCCATACGATCTGGATAGAACGGTTCGAGCGCACTGGTTTTCTCACCCATCCCAACAAACTTAATCGGTTTGCCTGTAATTTGACGAATCGAAAGTGCTGCACCGCCGCGAGCATCGCCGTCAGCTTTGGTTAAAATCACACCAGTTAAGGGCAGGGCATCGTTAAAGACTTTTGCAGTATTTGCCGCGTCTTGCCCTGTCATGCTATCAACGACAAACAAGGTTTCAATTGGGTCAATTGCCGCGTGTAGGTTTTTAATTTCAGTCATCATTTCATCATCAATATGCAAACGTCCTGCGGTATCGATAATGATGACATCTAAAAATTTGCGTTTTGCCGCGTCAATTGCGTTGCTAGCAATATCAATCGGCTTTTGAGAAATATCGCTTTCAAAAAACGTTAAACCCACTTCACCTGCAAGCGTTTCAAGTTGTTTGATAGCGGCAGGGCGATAAATATCCGCGCTGACTACGCCGACTTTTTTCTTATGATTTTCTTGTAAAAAACGTCCAAGTTTTGCCACTGTCGTGGTTTTCCCAGCGCCTTGCAAACCAGCCATTAAAATAACAGCAGGCGGTTGAGCATTTAAATTTAAGGTTTCGTTTTGCTCGCCCATCGTTTTAATCAGTTCAGCATGAACCAATTTAATCATGGCTTGACCAGGCGTTAAACTCGTTTGCACTTCTTTACCTAATGCAGCGGTTTTTAAATTTTCTAAAAATTCAGTGACAACAGGCAGCGCGACATCGGCTTCAAGCAAAGCCATTCGCACTTCGCGCAACGTTTCTTTAACATTATTTTCGGTGAAACGCGCCTCGCCTTTGAGTTTTTTTAGGGTGCCGCTAAGGCGTTGAGTTAAATTATCAAACATGGTGGGTACTCGAAAAAAAATAACGCAGACAATAAAAAGAGCTAGCAAAGACTGCCAACTCTTAGGTTCGGTGCTATAGTAACACAACGGTAAATCAGGCAAAAGCACGCACTTTACAGCGTCGCAATGCCTTTGCAGAATTTACAAAGAGATTTAAAAAATGATCAAAATAATTGCTCTTAGTTCCATTTTTGCCTACGCGCTTAATACATTCATACTTGCGCGGCAGTTTAAACAGCCATCGATGCAACGAACTCCACTGTTGTTTGGCTGGCTTGCCGTCGCGCTACATACACTTTATATAAGTTTGCTATGTGTAAAAAATAACGGCTTTAGTTTTAGCCTTTCAAGTGTTGCGTCTTTGAATGTGCTAGGCGTTGCGCTCGTGTTATTGTTAATAGCTTTAACTAAACCTGTAGAAAAATTAGGGTTGTTATTATTTCCTCTTGCGGCAATTTTACTTGGATTAGATGCGAGCTTTCATTTAACACCACGCCTCTTATCGGTGCATACGGGTGCAATGGCGGTGCATATTACGACTTCGATTTTGGCATTTAGCTTGCTTACGGTCGCCGCGATGCAAGCCATTTTGTTGCTTTTACAACACAAACAGTTAAAAACCCACCCACCTTCACGTTTTATTCTTTTTTTACCTTCTTTGCAGACAATGGAGACCTTTTTATTTCAAATGATTACAGCGGGTGTACTGCTTTTGAGCTTATCATTGGGGACAGGATTTTTATTTTTGCAAGACCTATTTGCCCAGCATCTAGTACATAAGACTGTGTTGTCATTGCTAGCGTGGGTGATATTTTGCGCTATTTTAATTGGTCGTAAAGGCTATGGTTGGCGTGGGCGCGTGGCAGTAAATTGGATTTTGGCAGGGTTTATGCTTTTATTTTTAGGATACTTTGGTAGTAAATTTGTTTTAGAGTTGATTTTAAGTCATTGAGATTTTGCAGTTGATGGGATTGGTAAAGCAGAGGAACCCTTTACCAACCCACTGCTTAATTAAGTACGATTTAAGCCAACTCGCTTAATTTTGCAGTTTTAAACAGACATTAAAAGCCATTGTGAGAGGCTGTTTGTGATTACTTTTTTGATAAAAAACTGCAGGGTAGTTCATTTTTTTAATGTACTGCTGTAATTTTTCGTTATTTTACAACAAACCTGTTTGACAAATAGAAGCGGGATGTTTAGCATTGTGACGTAACAAGTCACGACCTTGTCAGATTTTGTAGTAAGATTTAAATTCAATTCCCTTATTTTTAGGATTTTAAAATGGCAAAAATAACTTATTCAAACATTCGTAATGAAGATAGCGGCGATGGTTCGTTTTACCAATTGGCCGCGACTTTGACGGATGACACTTTTTACGACGACGCTGAGTTAGAATTCGGCGACGTTGCGGCATATTTGGAAGTTCAAGATGATCCAGCACAAGCAATCATTTATTTTTATGGTGAAGCTGCAAGTGCTTTTGCTTTCACGTTACCAGCAGAAGTTTTTGAATCAAATTCAAAACCTGATGACGTAGACACAACGATTGACTTTGAAGGTGCTGTTCCAACTGATCCTACAGACCCAACTGATCCTACCGATCCAGAAGAACCTGTTGTTCCTTCAGGTGAATTTGTTGAAACCTCAGATAATGACGGCAGCGTTGAAGGTGAGGTTGTCTTCCAATTAGATGGCGATACATTCTGGGATGAACTTGTTGGTGAAGACTTGAATGGCTATGCAGGCGTTGAAGTTGTCACAGGCGTGCCAGAGGGTTTGACTGCTAGTTTAATCGTTAATGACGATTTAACTTCTGCTACCTTAACATTGTCAGGCAATGCTTTTTATCATGATGAAATGGATTCAACCGAAATCGTAGTGAGTTTTGACTATGATTTAGGCACTTATTTTGAGTCACAAACCGTTCCAGCAGCTCAAACTTTTGCTGTTTCTTTTGATGACACCTCTTCAATTACCATTGAAAATACACTTACTGAAAGTGCATTAAACGACGGCACTGTTGAAGGTAGCGTTGTTTTCACATTAAACCAAGCTGAATTTAATGCAGATATTGATGTTGAAGCCCTTGTCGATTCTGTACCAGAAGGCTTAACACCTGAACTTGAAATTAGCGAAGATGGACAAACTGCAACGTTAACTTTCAGTGGTGAAGCCTTTGAACACGATGTTGATGTGAATTTCAATGTTGGTTTTACGGCTGATGATTTTGTTGATGGTAATGCACCTATTGAAGGTTTAGATGAAACAGGCACTGAATTAACGATTGATTTTGTTTCGCCAAAATTGGTGTTGAGTGATGAATTTGTTGCGGATGGTTTGAACTTTGATCAAGGTTGGGAAGATACAGAGGGTGATAACACTATCAGTACACTTTTAACTCTTGAAGATGCCACCTTCATTCGCACTGGATTGGATTTAACCAGATTCGTTAGTAATCTGCCTGAAGGTGTAAGCGCAACATTAACAACGATTAGTGATACTGAAGCTGAGTTGACGTTTGTCTTTGAAATTGAAGACAGCATGACATTTGATCCAGCGGATGTTGAAATTAGCTTGCCACGGGTCGTATTCACTGGTCGTGTGGAAGTTGAAGGTCGTGATACAGTCGTTATTTCATTAACAAATGATGATCAAACAGCTCCCGATGCACCAACTATTAGCATTGAAGCAGGCGACAATAACACCACTATTACTGATGTAGAGCGCGAAGAAGGCGTAACCATTTCAGGTACAGGTGAACCAGGCTCAACCATTACGTTGACTTTTGGAACAGACGGTTTCTCAACTATTGTTGCTCGTCCTGCTGGTGCTGAGATTGACCCAGAAGAATTGGCGTTTGCTGAAGAAGAATTAGCATTTGCTGAGGAAAATCTTGTTACAGCACAGGCTGATTTAGAAGCACTGATTGCAGAAAATGAACAAGCAATTGCTGACGCTGAAGACGAAGAACTTAATGGTGTTGGCGATGCGAAATCATGGCTCGAAGAAACAAAATTAGCCTTAGAAGAAGCTAAAGCGGATCCAAATAATACCGCTGAAGATTTGGCTTCTTATGAAGATGATGTCGCGACAGCAGAGGCTGATTTAGCCGTTGCGGAAGAAGATGCGGCAACAATACTTGCTGAACTTCAAGATAATACGCTTAACGGCATTGCTGATGCAGAGCAAGCGGTTGCTGATGCAGAACAAGCAGTTGCTGATGCACAAGATGCACTTGATGCGTTGACAAGTGGTGAAACACCCACTGATCCTGAAGTCCCTGTTGACCCAGAAACACCAACTGATCCTGAGGTTCCCGTTGATCCAGAAGTGCCAACAGACCCTGTTGATGGTACCGATGCTGAAATTGTTGACGTAATCAGCACTGCAACAGTGACTGTTGAAGAAGATGGTACTTGGACTTACACCTTAGCTGACGCAGACTTAATCGATGGTTATGGTGATCAGTTAATCAGTGCAGTAGCAACTGATGCTGCCGGTAATGTAAGTGATCCTGTAACGATTGCAATCACGCTTGAAGATACTACGCCTCCAGCTTTGAGTGCTAACGTCGTAAACAAATACGACTTTGTCACTAAACAAATCAACGTATCACTTGCAGGTACTGCTGAAATTGGCTCGAATGTAGTGATTACATTCTCTGATGACAGCACCGCAGAACCGACTGTTGATGAAAATGGCAACTGGACTTATGAATTCAGTGAAGACAATTATTTACTGGCTGATCAAGGCATGGTGAATTTAAGCATTGTCGCTACTGATGAAGCGGGCAATGAATCAGAAGCGGCGGAATATGAAGTCAGCGTCCCAGATAACATTGCACCACCCGCTCCTGTATTTGATGCGTTTGACGTATTGAATGTGGGTGATGTCTTAACGGGTAGCGTTGATCTTTCAAGAGAAGCTGATGACGTATTTGTTACCTTAACTTTCGGTGACGAAGTCATTACTAAACCGATTGCGGTTGATGCTGATGGTAACTGGAGTTATGCAGTTAAATACAAAGATTTGAATACTTTTGATGATGCTGGCAAACCTATTCGATTTGAAACTGTTACGGCAGTAGCTACCGATGCGGCGGGTAATGAATCAGAAGTGTCAGAAGAATTCGCAATTCCATTGCCAATGGCAAGCGTTGCTATTACAGGCATTAACGCAGGTGATGACAATTACATTTCTAATGTTGAACTCGAAGGTGAGGGCGATGTCACGATTAGTGGTACGGCTGACCCTGACGCGGTAATTACTTTAGTCTTTGCTGATGGTAGCGAACTTGAAGGTATTACAGCAGACGAAAATGGTAACTGGGAAGAAATCATTCCTGCGGTTTATTTGACTGAAGACAGTTTGTCTAGCATCACGGCAAATGTTTCTGTTGACGGTAAACAAGATGCGACTTCTGAAGCCTTTACGGCGGCACAATTTGATTTTGTTGCACCGCAAGCCCCTGTGTTTGTCACTGAACCTGCATTAGTAGGTGCAAATTTAGAATTTACAGCAACCGTTGCCACAGCTGATGATGGTGATGAAGCGGCAGCAGTGAAAGTTTCGTTTGATGGCGGCGACTTTGTTGATGCAACTTTGAGTAATGGCTCTTGGACATATTCAGCCCCTGCACCAGATCAAAGTGAAATCTCTGTTGTCGTGGCAGCATTTGATAAAGCAGGCAACCGCACAGATGCTGATCCAATCACAGTAACGTTAGATACTTCTGCACCAGTAGGAACATTGACTTCTGCACCAACGATTGCTGATGCACTTGTGAGTAAAGCCGAAGAAGAAGCAGGCGTAACCGTTACTGTTCCATTTGATGGTGTAACCGCTGAAGTCGGTGGTACAGCGCAGTTGTTCTTAGGTACTGAAAACATTGCACAGTCGCGCGTTTTAACTGCTGATGATTTAACCGCTGGCAAAATTGATGTCGTGATTGCCAAAGGTAAATTAGGTGCGGATGGCGATAAAGCCTTAACAGCTAAATTAACTGATGCGGCAGGTAATGCGACACCAGAAAGTCCAGCATTGACTGTAACGGTTGATACTGTGATTGCTGTCGCAGCAGGTGCAACGCCTACAGTAGAAGGCGATTTAGCAGGTGTGTTATCGGTTACTGGTTTTGACGAAGCAGTTACAGCGGTATTCTCACACAACGGCGCAGTGTTAACTGATGGCAAATTAGTTTCAGGTGTTGAATATCTTGCTGGTTCAGTCACAGCAGTAGTTAGCGATGCTGCAGGTAACACATTAAGCGATGTGACTAATGCAGCAGAGTTAATCTCTGACAGAACACCACCAGCAGTACCGACTTTCACTTTTGGTGGCAAAGACAATGTAGCAACCGACACAGTTGTTAGCACAAACAAAACTGTAACGGTTGTGTTGGCTGATGACGTAGCACGTTGGGAATACACGGTTGATGGTGCAAATGCTGACGCGGTTTATGTTGCAGGTACAGGCACCAGCTTCGATTTAACGCCTGATGTCTACGGCGCAGGTGAAATTAAAGTTCGTGCTTATGACGCTGCAAACAATATGTCAGAAGGCAGCAACGCGGCACAATTTGAAGCGGAAGTTTCAGTTTCAGCAGCAGGTAATTTTGATGCAGCTGGCGCAGATGTCGGTTTCCAAGTGGTTGCAGGTGAATACACTTACAACATTGCAAACTTTGGTGCAGGCGATCAAATTGACTTCCCAGCAGTAACAACACCGACTGTGAAAAATACTAACTTCACAGATGGCGTAGTGGATTTGCAATATGCAGCAGATGGTAAAGTGACTTTGATTCATTTAACAGGTTTGACTGCCGCGCAAGATACGGCGTTGTATTCTGTGAATCAATTTAACAAAGCCGTTGCTGATGGTGGTTTTGGTGCTAATACCATTACTAACTTTGGTACAGGGGTTGCGGGTACGCCTACAACACCAACTGAACCAACCACACCAACTGAACCAACTACGCCAGCAGCGAAAGCTCCTGAAGTGACGGTACCAGTTAGTGCCGCAGGTACAACTGATGTCGCTGCAAAAGCGACGCAGTTGGATTTTGGTTCAGGTAACTACAATGCGACGGTTACAGGTTTTGGTACTGACGACGTGTTGAACTTCCCAGATGATGTGAAAGCGACTGTGAAAAACAGTAATTTCACTGACGGCAATGTGGATGTTCAATGGGCAGCAAATGGTCAAGTTGTGTTAGTTACTTTAACAGGATTGACACCAGCGCAAGATGCAGCGTTGTACTCAACCAATGCGTTTAATACTGCATTTGGTGCGGGTTCGATTATCTAAGTTGCAACGAATTGTAGGGGTGGGTTCTTAAACCCACCCGTCAATTCACATAATTTCCAGAATAAGCGTTCTATTTAAAATGGGAGTTTTGTTTATTGCAGGGCGGGTTATGAACCCGCCCCTACGATTGTGGTGTAATACCGATGCTTTAAACATTGAACAAAATTTTTACTTCTTTACAATGTGTAACCGAGTGATTCACTCACTCACTTTTTTTATTTTTGGAGTTTTTTAAAATGGCTAAACTATTTTTAGATGCAACTGACACTAGCTACAAAGTTAGTAATGGCAACACCGAAGTTTTTGGCGCAAATGGCGATCAAGCAATCACCATCGACGGTAACTTGACAGGCGTTGTTTTAGACGCAAACGTTGAACGTGTTGCGTTCACAGGGGTAACCACTGATTACACTTACAAACAAGTCGGTACCGATTTAGAAGTTTATAATTCAACAGGTGCTTTGGTTACTAAAGTCGGTTTGCAAGACGACACAACAGGCACCCAATTGACTTTTGCTAACGGTACCGTTGATGCGAAATTCGCACCGTCTGCAACAGGTTTAGGTTTGACTGTTGGCGGTCAAACGGTTTCTGCTACTGCACCAGCTGCTGTTACTATTCCAGCTGCAAACATTGACGTAACCACTTACCCAATCACTTCGCCAACTTTCTCAGTGGCTAGCGTTGCCGCAACCGCTACTGAAGGTTCAAATGCTGTTTTCACGGTAACTTTGGCAAATCCAGCGACTACCGCAACGACTGTTCAATATGCGTTGTCAAACGTTGATACAACCACTTCTGCTGACTACGGCACAGCCACTGCAACTGGCACAAACGTCACTGACGCATCAGGCGTATTGACTTTTGCAGCAGGTGCAACCACTGCAACGGTTACGCTTCCTGTTTCATTAGATTCATTGACCGAAACTACAGAAGGCGTTTCATTAACCCTTTCAAACCCAACAGGCGGCGCGATTGTTAATGACGCAGGCAAAGTAGCAACCGTTTCTTTCGTTGATGCACCAGCAACGACTTTCACTTTAACTTCAAATGGCTCAAGTTCAGAAATTCAAGAAGGTCAATCAATCACTTTCACTGTTACGCCAAATGCACCAGTTAACGCTGCGACAACATTGGTATTGAACGTTCAAGGTAAAGCATTAGGTGCGGTTACTTCTGTAACTTCAGCTGCTGACTTTGAAAGCACACCTTCAATTACTTTTGCTCAAGGCGAAACCGCTGCAAAAACTATTACTTTGAAAGTAGCTACTGACTCAGTGGTTGAAGGTCGTGAAGCGTATGCCGTTGACGTAATTGACACAACTTCTTACAGTGCAAGAGGCAATCAAGTAACTGGTGTTATCACTGACAAATTGCCAATTTTGTCTTTGTCACAAAATGTTGCAACTGTAGCTGAAGGCGCAACAGTTACTTACACAGTAACTTCAGACGAAAATGCACCAACAGGCGGCATTACTATTCCGTTCACAGTTACTGGTACAGCTACTTCAGGTACTGACTACACTGCGTTGACAGCAAGTAGCATCACTATTGCTGCTGGTACAAAAACGGGGTCTGTTACATTAACAACAACTGCTGATACATTCACTGATGGTGCTGATGAGACTGTTATCGTTACTTTAGGTACAGCGGCGAATGCAACTGTAGATTCAACAAAAAACACTGTTACTACAACTATCACAGACAGCAGCAAAGCATTAGGCACTGCTGAAATGACTTTGACAGGTGCTACTTCTGTTGATGAAGGTTCAACTGTTACTTACACGGTAACTTTAGGTGCAGCGGCTACAACTGCATTGTCAGTGCCTTACACATTGACTGGCGCAACTTCAG
>Ga0172375_10003845_pt1 | contig 22551 bp, 21 predicted proteins | sample LakKiv1m_FD_114537 | JGI IMG/M metagenome (GOLD analysis project Ga0172375, IMG submission 114537) | Freshwater microbial communities from Kabuno Bay, South-Kivu, Congo - kab_092012_11.1m | ecosystem: Environmental > Aquatic > Freshwater > Lake | place: Democratic Republic of the Congo... | reverse complement strand
GATGAAGGACATAATAGAAAATCATATAGTGGCAACAGAGGTAAAAGATTATCCTCAGGTTTTGCATAAGTACAAGGACATTCTTGAAGGAAGGAGCATGCTCGTTAAGAAGGCAAAGCCGATGCCTGTTGAATGCATTGTGAGAGGCTATCTCTCTGGCTCCGGATGGAAGGAATATAAAAAATCAGGCACGATATGCGGGATAAGACTTCCTGAGGGGCTTGTTGAATCCTCAAGGCTTGACGAGCCGATATTCACTCCAAGCACAAAGGCTGAAGAAGGGCATGATATAAATATAGGTTTTAATGAGATAAGGAAGATTGTCGGTAATGATCTGGCTGAAAGATTGAGAGATGCGAGCCTTAGCATCTATAAAAAAGCAAGGGGCATAGCTGAAAAAAAAGGAATAATTATTGCCGACACAAAAATGGAGTTTGGTGTCTGTGAAGATAAATTAATTCTGATAGATGAGCTTCTTACTCCTGATTCTTCAAGATTCTGGTCTGCCAAAGAATATCAGCCCGGGAAAGGCCAGGACAGCTTTGACAAACAGATTGTGCGGGATTATCTCTTAACCCTCGACTGGAACCAAACGTATCCGGGGCCTAAACTTCCTGATGATATTGTGGAAAAGACCTCCGCAAGATACAGAGAGATTTTTGACATACTTACAGCAGGATAAAATCTATCTATCTTTTAATTTTGAGATTAGAAGGCCCATATATTTATTGATTGGATTTTTTCTCGAAAGAAAGGGGATGGGCGGTTTTTTCCTTGTCCCGAGTTTTTTTAGTTCCCAGAGCAGGTCATGATTAGCCCTGTCGATCTTTAACCCGTTGCTAAAGGCCGTCATGGCCGCTTTTTTCTGTCCGGCAGCAAGATATGTTTTGCCGAGGTTCAGGTATAAGGCGGCTGATAATGATTTATCGCGCGGCGTGGCAGGGGTATTAAGTTCTTCCAATGCCTTTTGGCACAGTTTTATCCCTCCTGGATGTTTTTTTTCTACGGTAGCAAGCATATAACCATAGTAAGACATGATGAACGGGTCTTGGGGAAATTCTTCAAATGCCTCTTTCAGGATTTTCAGCGCCTGCCTGTTGTTTTTTATTGCAAGCAGTTTTTTTGCCGCGTCAAAATATTCTGATTTCTTTTTGTTTTCCTCGATTTTTTTTGTAAATTCTTTTATGGTGTTCCTGTGCTGTTTTTCTGTAAGGTCATGGAGCTTTTCGTCATAGTCCGCTTCGTTAAGAATATCCGAATGGTCTGCTTTTTTTGTATAGACAATTTCTCCTTCAAGATAAACTCGAGTTGTAAGCAAAGAATTTCTTAAACTTCCGCGCTCTGTCTGAAGATGGTAGGTTTTCCCCCCCAGCTTGATATTCGTATTAAATTCAGTCCCGAATGCCTTCGGGATAATAGCTATATCTTCGGATTTGTGTCTCATGCGCTTCAATTTTTTAACAGAAAATCAGGCATTAAATCAAGTTAAAATTTCCAGTCTTGCCCGATGAAGGCGTTGGGAGGCATTATTTGTTATATAATATCCCATGCTGATTCTTGGAATAGATACATCTTGTGATGATACTGCTGCCTCGGTTGTTTCCAACTCGCCGGATTCGCCCAAAGGCGAAGAAGACGGAGCTAAGGTAGTCTCTAATATCGTATCGAGTCAAACAGACATTCATGAGAAATACGGCGGCATTGTCCCTGAGCTTGCATCGCGCAGGCATATCGAGATGATATTGCCTGTTGTTGACGAGGCCTTGAAGAATGCGGGAGCAAAACTCGAAGACCTTTCATCAATAGCTGTTTGCAACGGCCCGGGATTAATCGGCTCTCTGCTTGTCGGATGCTCATTCGCAAAGGCCTTGTGTTTTTCAAAGGATATTCCTCTGATTGCAGTTAACCATCTGGAGGGGCATATATTCTCATGTTTTCTTGAAGACCCAAGGCCAGAATTCCCATTCATCTCATTAATCGCATCGGGAGGACATACCAGCCTCTATCGTGTTGACGGCTTTGGGAAATATAAAGAGCTTGGAAGGACAAGAGATGATGCTGCCGGCGAGGCTTATGACAAGGTATCAAAACTTCTGGGACTTGGTTATCCCGGAGGCCCTGTCATAGATAAGCTTGCGTCAGGGGGGAATCCGAAAGCGATAGACTTTCCGAGGCCGTATCTTCCGGAGAGTTTCGATTTCAGCTTCAGCGGGCTAAAGACGGCAGTGCTTCACTATTTAAAATCGGTATCAAAGGGTCAAAGTGTCTCGCCTCAGGCGAGTCGGCGAGGAGACAAAGGATCAAAGAGTGGCACCGATTCACCGATTCACCGATTCACCGGTTCAGAGCAGATTAAGGACATTGCTGCCTCATTTCAGGCGTGCATGGTTGATGTGCTTGTGAGAAAGACAGAATGGGCTGTTAGAAAAGAGGGTGTCAGGCGCGTGACATTGTCGGGAGGTGTTGCTGCAAACAGGGAATTAAGGAAACGCATGAAGGAGATGGGAGAGGAGAGAGAGGTTGAAATATTTATCCCGTCCATAAATCTATGCACGGATAATGCCGCTATGATTGCGGCAGCAGGCTATCATCATTTTCTTGCTGGCAATTTTGCGGGAATGGACTTAAATCCAAAGGCATATCTGCCGCTTTAAAGTTTGGTCTTTTTCCTAAAAACCATAATCCCTGCAACCGCTATGATAAATATCAGGGCGCTTATCCCCTGCGATACTGAGATGTTTCCGAATAAAAAGCCTCGTATTTCGTCTCCCCTGAAAAATTCAATAATAAACCGCAGAACCGAATAAAGCAGGAGATAAGTCCAGAAAAGCTGGCCTTTGAATGACCGGTGCCTTCTTAAGGCTATGAGAACGATGAAATTAAAAAATTCTCCCGCAGATTCATAAAGCTGTGTGGGATGCAAGGGTATGCCTCTTGGAGCAAGACATTCAGGGTCTGTGAATATTACTGCAAACGGGTGATCTCCTGCCTGGACGCCATAGCAGCATCCTGCGGAGAAACATCCGAGCCTTCCGATGGCGTGGCCTATTGCAAGAGACGGCGCAAAAATGTCTGCTGTATTCCAGATGTCAAGGCCTTTTTTCCTCATATACCATATGGCAGTGGGTATCGCAAATATGACGCCGCCGTAGAAAACAAGCCCGCCTTCCCAGATCTTGAATATTGCCAGGGGGTTTTTAAAGTAGAATCCCGCATTTGTAATTATAAAAAAGAGCCGCGAGCCGACAACTGCCGCAATAAGCATATAGAATCCAAGGTCAACTATTTTCTCAGCCGGGATTCCCTGTTTCTTTGCCTGTCTCACGGCAAGCACAAGTCCGGTGAGAAACCCAATCGCAATAAAAACGCCATAGGTATGAATTGTTATTGGCCCTATCTTGATTAATATCGGAAACATGATTTCGGTCCAAGATACAAGATACTCCCCTTTTCTCCTTGGCGAATCCGCCTGGGCGCGGATAATTCCCTCCTTATCAAGGGGGGACTGAGGGGGGTGTTGTCTGAAGCATGCATCATGCTTTCTTGCCCTTTGATTTGAACAGGCTCATAAAAATAATGGCAATGCCTATCGTCAGAGCCGAATCCGCGATATTGAATGCGGGCCAGTGGAACTTGCCTGCGAAGACATCTACGAAATCTCTTACAGAGCCGTAATAAAGCCTGTCAATAAGATTACCGATAGCGCCTCCGAGAATCAGGGAAAGGCCGAGCATATCTTCTTTGCCTCTTATCAGCATGAATATTACCACGGCTATTGCCAGAATGGAAATAATGATGAAACCTTCATTGCCGAAACTCTTAAACATCCCGAACGCGGCTCCCTTATTCCTGAGGTTGACAAAATGAAGGAACGGCAAAACCTCTATGGACCCGGCCGGGTTTATGAGTTTATCTGTGAGATATTTTGTTATCTGGTCTGATATTACCGTAAGAAGTATCAGAGCAAGGTATACTCTTTTCATCTGACGACATTATAACATTTCCGGCATAGTCCGGGCGCTTCGCTGAAGGTGCCGACAGCCGTGCTCCAGTTCCAGCAGCGCTCGCATTTCTTGCCTTCAGCGCGTTCAACCACGACCGACATGCCTTTTATCTCTTCGCTTTCATAAACGCCGTCCATCTTCCCTGATGCCGGCGTTATGTCAGCGGCAGAGACAATGAACAATGCGGGAAGAAATTCTTTATATTCATTGAGCAGGTTAAGCTCATTCTCTGAAAGATGCAAAATCACTTTTGCCTCGAGAGAGTTTCCTATGAATTTATTCTGTCTCTTTAGTTCAAGGGCCTTGTTTGTCTCATTTCTTATTGCTATGAGTTTTGCCCATTTCTCTTCAAGCGCGGCATCAAGGTATCCTTCATCTGTCTTCGGGAATGTAGAAAGGAATACGCTTTCTTCTTTACTGCCGGCAATGAACCTCCATATCTCTTCCGCAGTGAAAGAGATAACCGGAGCCATAAGTCCTGTCATAGTTAAGAGTATCTTATTTAAGACCCATTGCGCGGCCCTTCTTTCCTTTGAATCAGCCTTGAATGTATAGAGCCTGTCCTTCAGGATATCGAGATAGAATGAGCTCATATCCACCACGCAGAAGTTATGAAGGAGATGATACACTTCATGGAAGTCAAATCTCTCGTATGAAGAAGTGATTTTTGCAATCAAGGTCTGAAGCCTTGACATAGCCCACCTGTCTATCTCGATCAGGTCATTGCTGTAATCCTTGCCATCAAAATCATGGAGGTTTCCGAGAAGAAATCTTGCTGTGTTTCTTATCTTTCTATACGCCTCAGTGAGCCTGTCTATAATCTCTTTGGATATTCTTATGTCATCCTTGTAGTCCTCTGCAGACACCCAGAGCCTCAATATCTCTGCGCCATTGGCCTTTATGATTTCCTGCGGCGCAATAACATTACCGATGGACTTTGACATCTTCTTTCCTGAGCCGTCAACAACAAATCCGTGCGTAAGGACTGTTTTATACGGCGAGGCCCCTTTTGTGCCTGCGGACGCAAGCAGTGAACTCTGAAACCATCCCCTGTGCTGGTCGCTTCCTTCAAGATACATGTCGGCAGGCCATGAAAGGCGGGGGTCTTTCTCCATAACGGCAGCATGGCTTACGCCTGAATCAAACCACACATCGAGTATGTCCATTTCTTTTGAGAATGCTGTTCCATCGCATTTTTTGCATTTATATCCCGAGGGCAGAAATTCCTCTGCTTTTTTTGTAAACCATATATCGGCGCCGTTTTCTTCAACGCCTTTTATGATGGCATCCAGCACAGTGTTATCCCTGACGAATTCTCCGCATTCGTTGCATGTTATGAGCGTTATCGGAACGCCCCATGTCCTTTGCCTTGAGATGCACCAGTCAGGCCTGTTGGAGACCATGTTATAAATCCTGTCCCTGCCCCATTTCGGGATCCAGTTGACCTTATCGATCTCCTCAAGACATTTTTTACGCAGGCCATCATGCTCAACGGATATAAACCACTGCTCTGTTGCGCGGAATATGACGGGTCTCTTGCATCTCCAGCAGTGCGGGTAGGAATGCAGTACCTTTTCCTCTTTAATCAGCGCATTTTTGGTTTTTAATATTTCTATTATTGCCGCATTCGCCTTGAATACGAACTGGCCTTCAAGTTCAGGCACGGCTTTAGTGAATTTGCCTTTATCATCTACAGGCGCGTAAATATCAAGCCCGTATTTCAGTCCTGTCTGATAGTCATCCTCACCGTGGCCGGGCGCTATATGGACGATGCCTGTGCCTTCTTCAAGAGATATAAATTCTCCGAGCACTGCCTTTGATTTTCTATTAATAAAAGGATGCTCTGCATTCATTCCCTCAAGTTTGCTGCCTGCTATTTTTATAATAGTTTTTCCGTCTAAGCCGATTTTCTCTTTTAATGCCTCGAGCCTTCCTTCCGCAACAATATAGACCTCATCCCCCTGTTCAACAGCAGCATAATCAAAATCAGGATGAAAGGCCAAGGCTAAATTTGCGGGAAGGGTCCAAGGAGTTGTTGTCCAGATTACGACAAAAACTTTTTTATCGGCAAGCTCCGGCAGCTTGAGTTTCAACTCTTCTTTTTCAACCCTGAACTTCACGAATACAGAAGGCGACTCCTTGTCGGCATACTCAACCTCTGCCTCGGCAAGCGCGGTAACACATGACGCGCACCAGTGAACAGGCTTCTTGCCTTTATACACATATCCTTTTCTTACGAATTCTGCAAATTCTTTTACTATGGCCCCTTCATAGCCGAATGACAAGGTGAGATAAGGATTTGACCAATCGCCAAAGACCCCGAGTCTTTTGAATTCCTCTTTCTGTATATCAACAAACTTCCCCGCATATTCCTTGCAAAGCCTTCTTTTTTCAAGGGCGTCAATCTTATCTTTTTTCTCGCCGAGATTTTTATCCACCTGAAGCTCTATTGGAAGCCCGTGACAGTCCCATCCCGGCACATAGGGAGAATAAAACCCCTGCATGGATTTGAACTTTATTATTATGTCTTTCAGGATTTTATTCAGCGCATGGCCTATATGGATATGGCCGTTTGCATACGGAGGCCCGTCATGGAGGATATAGTGTTTGCTGCCGGAATTTTTCGTTTGCAGCTTTTCGTATATCTTATTGTCTTCCCAGAATTTGAGCGTCTCGGGCTCCTTCTGAGTGAGGTTTGCCTTCATCGGAAAGCCTGTCTGCGGCAGATTAAGCGTATCTTTAATATCTTTTGACATAAAGAAAAAATTACCACTATATCAGTTTGAAAGTCAACCCTCCCCGCGCTTCCGGGCGCTTATTTTTCATGTTGACAAGTTGCATAGTTTCTAATAAACTAAACTTAAAGTTAGAACTTTAGGTTACTTTTTCCCGAATATCGGGAAGAAAAAGACTCGAAAGGAGGATGCTATGCTAAGAAAAAACTTAGTGCTTATTGCCGTTTTCCTGTCAGCTTTAATTTTGGTTGGCGCATTGGGGACGGCAGCGGACGCCGCAGAGAAACCGAAGATTGCGGCTCCATGCAAGCAATGCCATACGCCTGACGATAAGGTATTGCGCGGAGGTTTTGCAGGAATATCGCCGAATGCCCAAACTATACAAATCGCTATCGGGCCGGCTACATGGCTTGTGAAGTATGACGGCGACACCAAACTTACGGGTGAGGAAAAGTGGAGTAAAATTCCGAAGGAAAAAGAGATTGCTGTAAGTATAACAGAGAAGGACGGTGTTCTTTACGCGACAAGCGTGGCGGTGAAGCCGCCTGCGAAGATTGCTCCTGAAAAGATTATCAAGGCCGATGAACTTGCAAAGCTTGTTGCTATGGGCGGGGAAAAGGGTGAATTCAGCCTTGTTGATTCAAGGCCTGCGCCTAAATACAGCGAGGGCTATATTCCCGGAGCAATTTCCATATACGATGCTCTTTTTGAGAAGAACACAGATAAGCTTCCAAAAGATAAGGCTAAGCTTCTCATATTCTATTGCGCCGGCGTTACCTGAAGGCTGAGCCCATCCTCTGCCGGTAGGGCGGAGAAACTCGGATACACAAATGTAAAAGTATTTACTGATGGAATGCCTGTATGGAAGAAGTCAGGAAATCTTATCGCGTCTGCTGTTTCAAACCTGAAGGTATCTATAGATAAAGACATTCCTCATGTGTTGATTGACGTGAGGCCGGCTGAAACGGCTGAAAAGGAGCACATAAAGGGCGCTGTTTCAATACCTCTTAAAGAGCTTGCGAATGCAAAGGATAAATTCCCTGTAGATAAAAAAGCCCCTGTAATAATTTATGGAAATACCGTACAAATGTCTGAAGATGCATTCAGGATTGTCAGAAAATGGGGTTACATTAATGCCTCGTATCTTGCCGGAGGAATTGATGTATGGAAAAAATCCGGTTATCCTGTTGAGAATAATGCTCTAAAAACAGCCATTGCATATGTACCGAAGCCTAAGCAGGGAGCGATATCAGTTGATGGATTTAAAAGCATTGCCGAAACAAAGCCTTCGGGTAAACTCATCCTTGATGTAAGGGATGCCGATGAGGCCGCGGCTGGGATGATTGCCGGCGCGATAAATGTTCCGGCTGGCGAGATATCATTAAGACTTTCGGAGATACCAAAGGATAGGGAAATAATCACTCACTGTGTTACTGGTGTCCGGGCTGAAATGGCATATCATATCCTCAAGGAAGCCGGATTTAAAGTAGTTTTTCTTAATGCCGAAATCAAGATTGACAAAGACGGAAAATACGAGATAACAAAAGAGTAAGCATATTTAAAAAGAGGCAGATAAAAAATATCTGTCTCTTTTTTATCCAGGTTATCTTGTTTACCCCGTTAGAATGCGAAGCCTTCTAACAGGGTTTATTTCTCTTCTGCTTTTTCCTTTTTCTGAGCGTCCCTTTCCGCTATTATCTTCTGCGCGAGATGCGAGGGAAGCTCTTCATAGTGCGAAAATTCCATTGAATACAATCCTCTGCCTGATGTAAGGCTGTGGAGCTGATTCGCATATGTAAGAAGTTCCGACATCGGGACCAGCGCTGTTATCTTCTGGTTTCTTGCCTGCGATTCAACTCCCTGAACCTTTCCTCTCTTTGAGTTAAGGTCGCCTATCACAGCTCCGAGTGTCTCGTCAGGAGTGGTTACTTCGACTTTCATTACAGGTTCAAGCAATACCGGCTTTGCATCCTCAACCGCTTTTTTAATCGCCATCGAGCCTGCGATCTTAAATGCCATTTCAGATGAGTCAACTGTGTGATAGGAGCCATCATAAAGCGTTACCCTTACATCAACCATTGGATAGCCCGCAATTATTCCTTCATGCATTGCCTCGATAATGCCCTTTTCCACTGCGGGTATATACTGCCTTGGTATTGCTCCCCCGACCACTTTATCAACGAATTCAAACCCTTTGCTTCTCGGCATAGGCTCTAAAATTATGTGACAGTCACCATACTGGCCTCTTCCGCCTGACTGTTTTTTGTATCTGCCCTGCGCTTTTGAAGAAGCCTTAACAGTTTCTCTATACGGGATTTTGGGAGTCTTCATTACAACCTCGACCCCGAATTTTCTCTTAAGCCTTTCAAGCGCGACCTCGAGATGCACCTGCCCCATGCCTGAGAGTATCATCTCTTTTGTTTCTTCATCCCTGTGGAATTTTATAGTCGGATCTTCTTCAAGGATTCTGTGAAGCCCGGTGCTGACTTTATCTTCGTCGCCTTTGCTTTTTGGGGCTATGGCATAAGAAATTATCGGCTCGGCAAATTTTACCTTTTCGAAAATTATCGGATGAGCCTTATCAGAAAGGGTGTCTCCCGTGTTTGTCTCTTTGAGTTTGGCAACAACGCCTATCTCTCCGGGCCCTATGAGGCTTGCTGGTATCTGCTTTTTGCCGAGAAGATAAAAGACCTGTCCGATTCTCTCTTCCGCGCCCGCTGTTGTGTTATACACGGTCGAATCGGCTTTCAGAACACCTGAATATACCCTGAAGAGAGACAGCTTTCCGGCAAAGGGGTCTGCGATTGTTTTAAAGACATAAGCCGACAGAGGCTCTTTTTCATCGGGTTTTCTCTGCACATCTGTTCCGTCTTTGGGATTCTTGCCTTTAACGGGAAAAATTCTCACGAGGTCAGAAGGAGAGGGCAGGCATAGGGTTATCGCATTAAGAAGCTGGGGTATGCCTATGTTTTTTACAGCGGAACCGCATACAACAGGTATAAACCTTCGCGATAACGACCCCTCTTTAACTCCTTTTACAATCTCATCCTGAGTCAGTTCTCCGCCTTCAAGATATTTTTCGAGCAGCGCATCATCTGATTCGGCAATCTTTTCTACAAGCTTTTTCCTGTATTCCTGCGCCTCGGAAAGCATGTCAGCGGGAACGTCCGACTCATTAGCCTTGCCGCCTGAAAATTTATATGCCTTCATATTTATAAGGTCAATAATTCCGCTAAAATTTTCTCCTGAGCCTATGGGTATTTGCAATGGCACTCCCTCAGAACCAAAGGATTCTGCAAGTTCATCGAGGGCACTGACGAAATTAGCTGATTCTTTATCCATTTTATTTATAAATACTATTCGCGGCACCTCATATTCGCATGCATATTTCCAGACCTTTTCTGTCTCAGCCTTAACCCCGGAGATCGCGCTCACTATTACAACTGCTCCGTCAACAGCCTTGAGGCTTCCGCGCACGTCTTCCACAAAATTTATGAAGCCGGGCGTGTCTATAAGATTTATTCTGTGGCTGTTCCAATTGCAAAAGCCTAAAGCCGATGTGATTGTAATCTTCCTCGAGATCTCTTCAGGTTCGTGGTCTGTGGCAGTGTTGCCGTCTTCAACCCTTCCCAATCTGTCTATGGAGCCTGAGTCAAAGAGTATAGCCTCAACAAGCGAGGTTTTCCCCGCGCCTCCATGAGCAATTACAGCGACGTTTCTGATTTTGTTCACATCAAGATTAGCCATAGAACCCCCTTGTATTAGTATCAAAGTATCAGAGTATCAAAGGGTCAAAGTTAAAAAGCTATGATGCTCTGACACTCTGACACTGTGACACTTCTTTTATTCCAAGATTTCTTCTATCACAGGCCTTGATTCAGTCTTTTTTCCCGCGAAAAGGCTCCATATTTTAATTCCTAGGAATGAAAGGGCGAATAAGCCAAAACCGAATATTGCCGAGAGGATATCAGGGTCTATGCCCTTGAACCGGGGGCCGAAGATCTCTTTGCCGATAACCGCGCCTGCAATGAGCGCAACAGCTGGAAGGCCATAGACAAGGATAGAACCTTTAAGATATGTATAACTTTTTACTGTAACCCTGACCTTCTGTCCTGCTTTTGCCTGAGCCTTGTTAACAGCGTCTATCTCCATGGACTGTTCGTCGGGCTTGCATGTGCCTGCTGTGCACCCTTCGCACACGCTTTTCCTCGGGACAGAGACCTTTGCCATTGTCCCTGATATGCTTTTTACGACCCCGATTTCTTCCATAACATTAGCATTTTAACATAAGAAGTTTTGAAAAATCTTGAGCCCTTAAGCACTTATCTCAACCCTAACCTGCAAAGCAAGATGCTGGAATATTGAGACATCAATAAAGCTGTGTTTGCTTTTAGATAAACTATTTAGTTTTCTTCCTTCAGCAATTTGTATTCAATGCCGTCAACCAGCGCCTGCCATGACGCCTCAATTATATTCTCCGAAACGCCCACAGTGCCCCATCTGTTTTCTTCGTCGCCGGATTCGATAAGAACCCTTACCTTTGCGGAGGTCCCCCTGCCTGCGGTAAGAACCCTGACTTTATAATCAAGGAGTTTTACTTCTTTCAATTCCGGATAAAATTTCTCAAGGGCTTTTCTCAGGGCATTATCGAGCGCATTTACCGGCCCGGCTCCTGTTGCTGCCGTATGCTCTGTTTTGCCTCCGACTCTCATCATTATTGTGGCTTCGCTCAGAGGGATTTCTCCTTCTTTCCTTTTTTCAACGATAAGCCTGAAACCTACAAGGTCGAAGAATTTTTTATGCAGCCCGAGGGCCTTTTTAAGAAGCAGTTCAAATGACGCCTCCGCTCCTTCAAACTGGAATCCCTGATGCTCAAGGTCTTTCAGGTTATTCAAAATCTCCTGAAGCTGTGGAGAATCGGGATCGATTTGTATATTAAACTCTTTTGCCTTTCGCAAAATATTGCTTTTGCCCGCCAGGTCCGAGATTAAAACCCTGTGAGAGTTCCCGACAAGCTCGGGACGTATATGTTCATACGTCTCGGGCCTTTTCATGACCGCGCTTACATGGATTCCGCCTTTATGGGCGAACGCGCTGTCGCCTACAAAAGGCTGGCGCTTGAAATGCCGTATGTTTGCTATTTCATTTACAAACCTTGAGACTTCTCTGAGCTTCTTTATCTGCGCGTCGCTGATGCATTTTATCCCGAGCTTAAGCTGAAGATTCGGAATTATCGAGCAGAGGTTGGCATTTCCGCATCTTTCGCCGAGGCCGTTTATCGTCCCCTGCACCTGAGATGCTCCGAGCTTCACTGCAATCACCGAGTTTGCAACACCGCACTCAGAATCATTATGTGCGTGTATCCCAATAGAAGTTATGAGTGGTGAGTGATGAGTGACGAGTTCTTTGAAAATTTTTTCTACTTCGGCAGGCATTGTGCCGCCGTTTGTATCGCAGAGCACCAGACAGTCTGCGCCCGCGTCTCTGGCTGCAAGGAGGCATTTTAACGCAAATTCCGGATTGTCTTTATACCCGTCAAAGAAATGCTCTGCATCGAAGAATACCCTGTCAGTGTATTTTTTGAGATACGCAACAGAATCATGGATTATTTCGAGATTTTCATTATTGGATATTTTCAACGATTCTTTTACATGGAAATCCCATGTCTTGCCGAATATCGTTATTGCCGGTGTTTCTGTTTCTATGAGGGATTTGATATTTGAGTCGTCTTTGGCCTTGTGTTTTGGCCTGCGAGTGCTTCCAAATGCCGCGACGACTGAATTTTCCAGCCTGAGTTTTTTGACTTTCTTAAAATATTCAGCGTCTTTCGGATTCGAGCCGGGCCAGCCGCCTTCGACATAATGCACCCCAAGCTCGTCGAGTTTTTCTGTTATCCTGAGCTTATCCTCGACAGACAATGCGATGTCTTCTGCCTGAGAGCCGTCCCTTAAGGTCGTGTCGTATATTTCAACCCTTCTCATTGTTAAAGTATCAAAGGGTCAAAGGGTCAAAGGGTCAAAGCTTTGATACTCTGACACTCTGACGCTCTGACACTGCCGTTTTTACGTCCCCATCTCCCAACTCCGAAGGTATTTCTTCTGGGTCGGGGTTAATACATCTATCTTAATCCCCATTGACTTAAGTTTCAACTTTGATATCTCGCTGTCTATTTTTTCAGGAACGCTATATACCTTCTTTTCGAGTTTTTTATAATTTTTAGCCATGTATTCAGCGCACAGAGCCTGATTCGCGAAACTCATATCCATGACAGCGGACGGGTGTCCTTCTGCTGCCGCAAGGTTTATTAGCCTTCCCTCGCCGAGCAGATAAATTCTTTTCCCATTTTTGAGAGTATATTCCTCAACAAAATCCCTGATGACTCTTCTTGCCTTTGACATCTTCTTTAAGTCGTTTATTGATATCTCGACATTAAAATGCCCTGAATTGCAGAAGATGGCGCCGTCTTTCATAAGCCGGAAGCAGTCTTTATAAATGACGTCAATATCGCCTGTGGCTGTGACGAATATATCACCGATTCTTGCGGCGTCTTTCATCGGCATGACTTCAAATCCGTCCATGGTTGCCTCGAGTCCTCTCAGAGGGTTGATTTCCGTGATGATTACCTTTGCGCCCATGCCCTTGGCCCTCATTGCAATCCCCTTGCTGCACCACCCATAGCCTGCAACCACAAATATAGAACCTGCGATAAGCCTGTTCGTAGCCCTTAGTATTCCGTCAATCGTTGACTGCCCTGTGCCGTAGCGGTTGTCAAAGAGGTATTTTGTGTATGCATCATTCACCGCAATTATGGGGTACCGCAAAACACCTTTCTCAGCCATTGCCCTGAGCCTTATAACGCCTGTGGTTGTTTCTTCGGTTCCGCCCAATAAATTTTTCAATAAATCCTTCTTTGTCGTGTGCAGCGTTGAAACAATGTCAGCTCCGTCGTCCATTGTGATATTTGGCTTTAAGGACAGGCAATCCATTATGTGCCTGTAATAAGTCTTATGGTCTTCTCCTTTTATTGCAAAGACAGGGATGCCCGAATTTTTAACAAGGGACGCGGCAACATCGTCTTGAGTGCTTAATGGATTGGAAGCGCAGAGATAGACTTCAGCTCCGCCTGCTTTAAGCGTATCGGCAAGATTGGCTGTCTCTGTTGTCACATGAAGACATGCGGCGAGTTTTACGCCCTTGAGGGGTTTTTCTTTGCTGAAGCGGTCTGCAATGCTCTTGAGAACAGGCATTTCCTTTGCAGCCCACTCGATTCTTAATCTGCCCTTCTTTGCAAGAGCAATGTCTTTTACATCGTGTTTAATCATTTATCCTCCAAGTGATATTAGTATCAAAGCGTCAAAGTATCAAAGTGTCAAAGCTCTGAAACTCTGACCCTCTGATGCTCTGACACTATTTTAAATTTTTACAGCCCTGCTTCTTTTTTAAGCGTTGCTGCCTTATCTGTTTTTTCCCATGTGAAGTCAGGGTCATTTTTGCCGAAATGGCCGTACGCGGCAGTCTTCTTAAATATCGGCCTTCTGAGCTTCAGGTGTTCGATGATGCCCTTTGGCGTCAGGTTGAAATTCTTCCTGATTAATTGAACGATCTTGTCGCCTTCGATTTTTCCTGTCCCGAATGTATCAACAAGTATGGATACAGGCTCCGGAACGCCGATTGCATAAGCAAGCTGTACCTCGACCCTGTCCGCGATTCCTGATGCGACTATATTTTTGGCAATATATCTTGAGATATACGCGCCTGAACGGTCCACCTTCGTTGGATCTTTTCCCGAGAAGCATCCGCCTCCGTGGCTTCCAACTCCTCCGTAACTGTCAACAATTATCTTTCTTCCTGTTAGTCCTGTGTCGCCCATAGGCCCGCCTACGACAAAACGGCCTGTGGGATTTATATAATATTTAACACTTTCCTCGTCAAGAAGTTCCTTTGGAACAACAGGCTTTATTACCTTTTCGATGATGTCTTCTTTCATATCCTTCATATGCACGTCAGGGCTGTGCTGGGAGGAGACTACAATGGTGTCTATCCTGTGCGGTTTGCCGTCTTTGTATTCAATAGTTACCTGAGATTTGCCGTCAGGCCTCAGATATGGAAGGGTATCATTTTTTCTCGTCTCCGAAAGACGCATTGCGATCTTATGGGCCAGCATTATCGGCAGTGGCATGAGTTCAGGAGTCTCATTGCATGCGAAACCGAACATCAGGCCCTGATCTCCCGCGCCTCCTGTGTCAACGCCCATGGCAATATCGCCTGACTGCTGGTCTATGGAGGTTATGACCGAGCAGGTTTCATAATCAAAGCCGTATTTTGCCCTTGTGTATCCTATGTTTTTGATAGTTTCCCTGACAATGTCGGGTATATGCACATAACATGTTGTTGAAATCTCCCCCGCGACAAAGGCAAGCCCTGTTGTCACGAGTGTTTCACACGCGACCCTTGCAATAGGATCCTGCGCAATTATAGCATCGAGAATAGAATCTGATATCTGATCGGCTATCTTATCAGGATGACCTTCTGTCACAGATTCAGAAGTAAAGAAATAATTTTTTCTTGCCATCGGCGACCTCCCTAACTGTAGTTTTGAACTGTATATTTTATATATTTCTTAATAAAAATGGAAGGCATATTTAAAAATATATCTTTTTTCTGCTAAAATCTTTTGTGCTTGCCCAGCAATTAATCAACGGCCTTACACTCGGCGGAGTCTATGCTCTCATAGCCTTAGGCTATACAATGGTATATGGAATACTCGAACTCATCAATTTCGCGCACGGCGAGATATACATGCTCGGCGCATATCTCGGGATTATATTCCTCGCTTTTTTCACAGCTGTCGGGCTCACATCATACAGCCTGCCGTTGTCTCTGCTGCTCACCTTTATCCTTTCAACGGCCTTTTGTTCCGCTTATGGTTTCACGATCGAAAAGATAGCTTATAAGCCGTTGAGAAACGCGCCCCGGCTAAGCCCTCTGATCAGCGCGATAGGAGTTTCCATTTTTCTTCAGAACTATGTGATGGTCACTCAGGGCGCAACCGATAAGGTCTTTCCCCATCTCTTTGAGACATCTGGTTTTGAAATGGTGGGCACAAGGGTTACGCATATACAGTTTTTCATAATAGCAGCCTCGGCAGTCTTAATGCTTACTCTTCATTTGTTCATAACAAAGACAAAGACAGGGAAGGCAATGAGAGCGGTGTCGCAGGATAAGGTGATGGCGTCGCTGGTGGGAATAAATATTGACACAATCATTTCCGTGACTTTTATTATAGGCTCGGGGCTTGCCGCTGTTGCGGGATTGATGGTTGCCGCATACTACGGGCTTGTAAATTATTCCATAGGATATATGGCAGGCATAAAGGCGTTTACGGCAGCGGTGCTTGGAGGAATAGGGAGCATTCCCGGAGCGATGGTCGGAGGGATTCTTCTGGGCCTTGTTGAGAGCCTGAGCGCAGGTTACATATCAAGCGAATACAAGGACGCCTATGCCTTTGTCATTTTAATAATCATCCTGCTTATTAAACCCTCCGGCCTATTCGGGAAAACACAGGAAGAAAAAGTATGAGCAATTTACCTATTCACCAATTAACCTCCGCCTTAGGCGGATCACCATTTGTTATAGCCCTTTGGTTTTCACTGCTCTTTTTTCCGTTTAAGGGATTGGAGGCAGCCGGGATTCTCTTCATTGTTTTGTTTGCCGCACTTTTCCTCCTGAGCATTTTAAGAAAGTGCGGAGTTGCCGTAAGAGAAACAATCACAAATTATAAAAAATATTTTTCCGCCTTAAAACTCCGTGAATCAAAAACGCGTTCAATCGCATTAATTCTACCCATCTCGGCAGTTGTTCTCACGCTTCCTTTATACGGTCGCGATTATTTAATTGACATCGCAGTACTTTCAGGAATCTACATAATACTCGCGCAGGGGCTTAATATAGTCGTGGGTTTTACGGGCTTGTTAAACCTCGGGTTTGTGGCTTTTTACGCGATAGGAGCGTATTCTTATGCATTGCTGAATACAAAACTCGGAATCGGTTTCTGGGCATCCATGCCCCTTTCGCTTGCGTTTGTAACATTATCGGGATTCGTACTCGCTATTCCCGCGCTGAGGCTGAGGGGAGATTATCTCGCGATAGTGACGCTCGGATTCGGCGAGATTGTGAGGCTCGTTTTAAACAACTGGGATTCGCTTACAAAAGGGCCGAATGGGATTTCCGGGATTGAGCCTCCGCATTTATTCGGGATTCAAATCGGACAGCTAAGCCATTTCTATTATTTCGTACTAATTTTTGTTCTCCTTGCAGTGTTCATAATCAGAAGGGTTGCTGATTCAAGGATGGGGAGGGCCTGGATTGCGATAAGGGAGGATGAGATAGCATCGTCCTCGATAGGGATAAACACAATGGCGTACAAACTTTATTCATTCGCCTTCGGCGCATTCTGGGCAGGGCTTGCTGGAGTCTTGTTTGCGGCCAAGATGCAGTTTGTATCGCCTGAGAGTTTTACGTTTATGGAATCTGTTCTGATACTCTGCATGGTCATACTCGGCGGGCTCGGCAGCATCCCGGGGGTTATACTCGGCGCAATAATTCTGGTGATGCTTCCCGAGATGCTGAGGGAAGCGCAGATGTACAGGATGCTCGCGCTCGGCAGCGGGCTTGTTTTGCTTATGATATTCAGGCCGCAGGGCATTTTTGGAGGGAAAGGTGTATCTCTTAGAAGTTAGGGATATCACGAAGCACTTTGGCGGCATAAGGGCTGTCGAGGAAATAAGGTTCAGAGTGAGAGAAGGCTCAATAATGAGCATTATAGGGCCGAACGGCGCTGGAAAGACCACATTGTTTAACTGTCTTACAGGCATAACACGCCCGACAAAAGGCGCAATATTTTTTATTGAAAATGACATTACAGGATTTCAGCCAAATAATATTGTTAAACTCGGCATTGCAAGGACCTTTCAGAATATAAGACTCTTTAAAGAGATGAGCGTTCTTGAGAATGTCATGGTTTCGCAGCATTGCAGGACTAATGCAGGGTTGTTTGCCGCAATATTGGGGGGTGTTGCTTTCAGGGCTGAGGAGAAGGCAATACGGGAAAGATCTCTTGAATATCTAGAGCTCGTGGGGCTGGAAAATTCTGCGGAGACAATTGCAGCCAACCTTCCTTACGGCAGCCAGAAAAGGCTTGAGATAGCAAGAGCAATTGCGACAGAGCCGAGATTAATACTCCTTGATGAACCTACGGCAGGTATGAACCCTCAGGAAACATCAGGGATGATGGAGCTCATAAAGAAACTTCAGGAACTAGGGAAAACAATTATCCTCATAGAGCATGACATGAAGGTCGTAATGGGTATTTCAGAAAATATAGTTGTTCTTGACCATGGAGTAAAGATTGCAGAGGGGACCCCTGAGGAGATAAGGAGTAATCCGTTGGTAATAGAGGCATATCTTGGAAAGGAGCATTAAAATAGAAATGTTGAGAGCTGTTGCCGAACGCCTTTTCACTTTTTGCAGAGATTTTTCTGTCGTTCTAAGGCCAATTCCGCTGCATCCGCAAAACTCATCCCGAACATTGGGATTCAAACAGTTGCGGCTGCAACGCTCCATTAGCCAAGAACGTCAACGAAGAATCTCTAATGCCGCTCAAAGGGTCCGTCAACAGCTTTTATGTTATATGGTGAATTATGCTTGAGTTGAATAACATACACACATTTTACGGCGCGATTGAGGCGCTGAAAGGTATTACTCTGAAAATAGAGCAGGGCGAGATAATCTGTCTTATCGGGAGCAACGGGGCCGGCAAGTCAACAGCTCTCATGACTATATCGGGGATATTGAAAGCCGGCAGCGGCAGAATATTTTTTATGGGTGAAGATATTTCCGCTACGCCTCCTCACAGGATTGTTGAAATGGGGATAAGCCATGTGCCCGAAGGGAGAAGGATTTTCCCGAGGCTGACCGTAAAAGAAAATCTCGAGATGGGAGCGTATACAATAAGTCCCAAGTCCCAAGTCTCAAGTCTCAAGAGCCAATTAGAGAAAGTCCTTGAAATGTTTCCGGTTTTGAAAGAGAGGGAGAGGCAGCTTGGAGGCACGCTGAGCGGGGGAGAACAGCAGATGCTCGCAATATCCCGGGCGTTGATGTCTGACCCGAAGCTATTGCTCCTTGATGAGCCGTCTCTGGGCCTTGCGCCCATAATTGTAAATAAGATATTCAGGGCAATAAAAGACATAAATCAGAACGGCGTCACTGTCCTTCTTGTGGAGCAGAATGCGCATGCAGCCTTAAATCTTTCACACAGGGGTTATGTCCTTGAGCAGGGCAAAATAGCGCTTCACGGAATAGGGAAAGAACTGCTTAATAATGAGCAGGTAAAAAGGGCTTACCTCGGAGAGTAGTTATCCTATTTTTCCGAGTATCTCTTTTATGCGCTGGTTAACAAGTTTTCCGTCCGCCTTGCCTTTTACCCGGGGCATAAGTTCTTTCATGAGTTTCCCCATTTCTTTCATGCCGCTGACACCGGTCTCTTTAATCGCAGATTTAATTATCTCATCAAGTTCCTCTGGCGTCAACTGTTTTGGCAGGTATTCCTGAATAATGCTTATCTCCTTGTTTTCTTTTTCTGCAAGGTCATTTCTGTTTGCCTTCTGGTATTGTTCAGCAGACTCCTTACGCTGCTTTACCATTGTGGAAAGAACGCCCAAGATATCTTCTTCGGTAAGTTTGCCTTTCCCGCGTTTTGCAATCTCAACATTCTTTATTGCCGATTTTATCATCCTTAGAGTGGTTGTCCTGAGGGCGCTCCCCTCTTCCTTGCTCTTCATACTTGCCACAAGGTCTTCGTTTATCTTCTTCAAAATGTCCATAGCAATCCTTTTATGCGAGCGCAAACGATTTTTTCGGTTCGGGAAGTTCCTTTCCTTGCCCCTGAAGGGCCTCCCTATGACAATCAAACGCTTCTTTAGCGTTCTTTATAGCTTCGTCAATGGTGCTGCCGCCGGTGAGGATTTCTGGAATATCAGGGAATCTCACATAGAGCCAATGCTCGTCTTTTTCGTGAGACGGCACTATTATAATTTCGTAATCTTCTATAGTAAACATTTTCTGATAACCTCCTTTACATCCAGCACATGACAGAATTTCCTTCCGCCATGCGGCTTGACAAGAGTTATAGTCGTCTCTCCATTTGAGAACGAATAATGGCTTCCTTTTACATTGATTATATCATAACCCTTAGTTTTCAACGCCTTGGTCAAATCCTCAAAATAAACATGCTTAGGGTTTTCTTTTATTTTTTCTATCAGCTTCTCTGCTTTGCTCAAAACATTGCTCCGTTTTTTTGGTGGCTTATTATAGCAGAATTAAAGATTCATTCGGCGAGTTAGGGTCACTGACCAAAACAACGGTCGATGTTCCCAATTATTTTCCATTAAAACGGCACTATCCACATTTTTCACGCGTGCCGTCATCCCCGTATTTCTTGCTCCTCGGCGAATCGCCTGAGGCGATAATCGGACATCCGGAAAATAACCAAAAAAAGATTCCTGCTGGAGTTTATCCCACACACAGATACGGGGCGGGCATGACGGATGGAGAATCTTCAAGAAAACAGGCGCTGTCGCCATTTTCATTTTTACGTTGTCCCCCATTTTGACTATAATGAATGACTCGATTCCATTTTTCAGCAGACACTATGAAACTTTACAATTGTAGTTGGATCAATACCTTGAAGTATCTTGGTAAAAAAGGCATTCTTGAATTTCTGGAGGAGTTGGGAGCGAGCAAGTTGAAATTCTTTGCGAATGTTCTTACATTCACTGGGCCAGTTATCAATCTCTTCCTTTGAGTAAACTTCAAGATAAACCCTAAGATTTTTTTTAAGCTCTTCGCTATAATACTGGTCACATGTTTTCCCCTTTGCGTCTTCATCAATATCGAATCGGCGGATAAATTCTTTAAAGTCCCTGTCAAATTCAATCTCCATTGCCTCTACTGAATTAGGGTAATATTTTTTTATTTGATCCATCCAGTATCGATTAGGCTCTATAAAGTTTTCCTCCCCCTTCCAGCCATCGTCGACAACTCGGAACCGAGCCCAATTTGTCTGGACATAAAGAAGGCATTGTTCGCTTAAGGAAATATCACCGTGGTAGTTGATGGCCTTGATTTTTTGGCTATCATAAAGATTCGAAATGCGCTCAGATGCACCCCACACGCTTCGTCCGATATTCTTTTCTGCAAAATAGATTTGATGTATTTCTTTCGCTGACAGCTTGGGTTGGACACTCAAACGGCGTGCCACTACAAGGCTATTCCTGATCTCTTGTTCAGTTGGAATCTGAGCATCAAACTTGCTCTGTTGAGCAAAAGAGATATCTTGTAATAAAGATAAAAAGAAAATCGCTGCAATGATGAGCGACATTATTGGTGATTTTCTCATTTCAACCTCCCATGGGATGCAGTGCCTTGGCGTTCAAATTGCGCTATATATTGTTTTGCTCTCAAATTGGAATATGGCAGATATACGCTGTAAATTGGCTTTTTCAGCACTTGCGCCATGCGGCACCTCAACAGACATTATCAATATAGACAAATATCTTTGCATTGTCAATGAAAATCATGAGTCGTGTCAAGACAAAGTAGAAATGTCACAAATCTAATGTAAACCAACAAGCTTCCTTTGGTTGACAATTCCTATCCCTTTCCGAAAAAATACCTCATGATTAACAGCCTTAGAGAGAGAATTCTAAACGGCGGTTCTATAACAAAGGATGAAGCACTGAAGATTTCCGAGGTTCAGGGAGCGGAGATGTTCGACCTCTTTGCCGCCGCCAGTAAGATAAGGCATAAATTCAGAAGCGATTCGGTTGACCTCTGCGCCATAGTGAACGCGAAATCCGGTCTCTGTCCCGAAGATTGCTCATATTGCGCCCAGTCCTCGAAGAGCAAAACCGGCGCGGCTGTATATCCTCTCATAAAAAAGGAACTTGTAATCGAGAAGGCGAAAGGGGCTAAGGCTGCCGGTGTTAAAAGATTCTGCATTGTCACGAGCGGAAGAAGGATTGGAAAAAATGAATTAATTGAAATAGCCTTGATGGTAAAAGATATTAGGCATATAGGGCTTTTGCCGTGCGCCACATTAGGGCTTCTGAATAAGGATGATCTGTCATTTTTAAAAGATAACGGCCTTGAGCGATACCATCATAATCTTGAAACTTCGGAGAGATTTTTCCCTGAGATGTGCAGGACACACACATATTACGATAAATTAAAGACCATAGAGGCAGCCAAGACAGCAGGCCTTTCTATTTGCTCCGGTGGAGTATTCGGTATTGGCGAGACATGGGAAGACAGGCTTGACATGGCCTTTGCCGTAAGAGATCTGGACGTTAATTCTGTGCCAATAAATTATCTAATCCCTGTGGAGGGCACTTTGCTTGGCAATAAGGATTTACTTAGCCCGTTAGAGGCGCTGAAGATAATAAGTCTTTACAGGTTTATCCTTCCTCAAAAAGAAATCCGTGTCTGCGGCGGAAGGATGCAGGTTCTTGGGGAGTTTAACTCGATGGTCTTTATGGCAGGAGCGGATTCTTTGCTTACAGGGAATTATCTTACGACAACAGGAAGAAGTTATGAGGATGATTTCAGGCTGATAAGGGACTACGGCTTGAGGACAGGATAGAGATAAATGTTCAGCATCCGCATGAGGGCATCAAAAAAGGCAGCGATTAGGGACTGGGGGCTGGGGCTTAGACAAAAAAAGAAAGAAATTCATATTTCGGGCGCAGAGGGGATAT
>Ga0172375_10003840_pt1 | contig 22580 bp, 11 predicted proteins | sample LakKiv1m_FD_114537 | JGI IMG/M metagenome (GOLD analysis project Ga0172375, IMG submission 114537) | Freshwater microbial communities from Kabuno Bay, South-Kivu, Congo - kab_092012_11.1m | ecosystem: Environmental > Aquatic > Freshwater > Lake | place: Democratic Republic of the Congo... | reverse complement strand
GTATTGTCATCAAAAACTATTTCACAATTTGTTGCAACAACCAGAAATATTGTGGGGAGTAAAAAAAATTTGATTTGTTCAAGCACTTTCTTCCATGCAAAAACAAAGGCGTCATTTCGCGGTAGTATGCGATAATTTTTTAAAAGGCTTATGAAAAAAATTACAATAATCAATATTCCAAGCAGTAGTATAGCGAGGGCAACAGTGCCCACGAGAATCGAAAAATTGGGTGAGAGCGGCGATTCAGTTTGTCGAATTGAGGTTGTTACGCCAGCCGGATCAGCCGCATAGGCAGCGCTTGCAAATGAGAACACAAATAGTGAAACGAGTATAAATTTTATTTTTTTAAGCATATTTTAATGACTTATTTTCTTATTGGGGACAATTTAACTGGAGTGATGGGGTTACAATACTAATGACTTTACATGAATCCTGCCAGTTTAATAGGGAAAAAACTGTTCTGCCGTTTCGGATTGATTCAATTGCGTTCTTTCGAGCAGGATTATTATCGCTTCTCAAGCTATCCGCTGCTTTTTTAGCATCTGAATTTGTCATTTGGGCTGGTTGCCCGCTAGAATCTACAAATTTTCTACAATTATTAACAATCGCAAATGATACTTGAATAATATTTGCTAATGGATCATCTGTCGTTCCTTCACCAACCCTCAACACTCCTGAGATAGCAGGAGTCAGACAATTAAAAATTTGTGTGATATCAGGAGGTGTTGGTTTTGGGGGGAGGATAGGTCCAGTCCCACCGGTAGGTGGCACCGAGAACGAAAATAGCTTCACAATGCTATCAAGAATATCTGCGACCGTTGTTATCGAATTAATAAAAAGTCGGATACCGTCTGACCACTTGGTGAAATCCCCGCCACCAGCACATATTGAAAAACCTGTTGTTGCCAAGACAGCAGCAGACCCGGCTACAACACCCATTGACGCAAGTATTCCAAGTGGGGTCAAAGAAAATGGAGGCGGCACGATAAGATTTGCAAGCGCGCCGGCAAAAGATTGCCCACCCCACGGAGCGGGTAGTTGAACAGGGAGGTATGTGCTCGTCATCAATTCTATACCACTTATTGCGCAGCGTGCATATTGCGCACTCGCAGATCCTTTACACTCCGGCGTTTCCAATCCACCTCGCATTGCACTCACTGCGGTACCAATAGTACACGATCCGATCGTCGTTCCAATCTGCAATAATCCGGAGCCAGCACCCACTGCATTGAGGATACATCCGCCCAGCGAAGTATATGTTTGCCATTCGCTCACCGCATGCGCCAGTCCATTCGACATGCATTCGAGTGCGGCCTTTCCTTTGATGCCTATTGTTTGTGTAGCTTGTGCTCCAAAATTATTCGATGCTGTGAGCGTAAATATTGTATCATGCGTATCTACGCCACTCGTCACCTTAAATTCGGCATCTCGATAGGAAGTACCGTACGTCCAAACACAAGGGTGCTGATTAAAAGAATTCTGAAAACAACTTGTTCCAAGCGCAGAACTTGCTTCTAGTTTAATCGACGTTGCTCCATACACCCCCCAATTAAGAATAATATGATTATCATTATCAACTCTTCCGACAAACTTATAAACCGATAATGGTTTTATTTTCACATCTACATTTTTCGAGTTGCCACCGCCGGCGTTGCTTGCATAGACCGAATACGTTGTGTCCTTGGTGGGCGCCAAGTTATAAATATTGCCGCTGTAGTTATATTTTGAGTCATCAATGAGATTGGCCGGAATATCTCCCTGACTACTGGAAACGTCTACCTGGGTGGCGCGACTTGTCGTCCAATCGATTGAAACCAATTCCCCGGGCTCAATCCAGAGTATTGGCTGTTCTCCATTTGCGGTAAGAGTATTGACCGTCGCCGGCGACGGCCACTGCGGTGTAAGCCAGATCCAATTATCCTGATACGCACCGGAGTCTGTAAAGGTACGGAGTACACAAAGCATTAATCCGCGGGCAAGATGGAGATACTCTGTATGAAAATTATACTTATCGGGCATGTTATTTGTCACCGATAACGTTTGGGTGACATACTGCCCCGGCTTATAATATGGTTCTCTTTTTGTCGTTACATATTTTGACGCAAATCCGCAGGGATACGTATTACTATATTTATAATAGGAAGGAGAATAATAATAACTCCAATACTCACTATTCCAATCCTGGGGTACACTTCCATTGGTTCGAATAATCGTTCCCCATTCATAGCGGGCGGGCTTGCCCTTTATCGCAACATTTACATCTGCGCACGTTGAATAGATATTCGCCCCGAGCCCCTTACAAATCGCGTCCTTCCCTGCCTCGCCTGTTTTGGTTGCCGTTTCGATGACTCGTGGAAAAAACGGTGCACATACACCATTTTGACAAAAACGAGTGCCGAAAGTTCCGGAATTTATTGTCGGCCACGTCCATGTAGCCGAGCTTGATTCCTGTCTCATTACCTTATCCGCGGAAGAAAAATCTTTCTTCGGATTATAGGGTGCGGGGAAATACTGCTCGCACCTTCCCGTACTATTCGTGTAATCATGGGAACAAAATGCAGCAGCACGTACAACGCTCTCAGTGGATACCGCAAGCACCCCCGCGGCAATTAGGAGTGAAAAAATGAAAAAATGGACAAGGCGTTTCATGAGACAGTAAATAGCTGTAATCTCTTAACGACTACCACAAAGGCATGCTTTTATTCTTTTGAGAAAACGATTCAACCGTCTCGAGACGTTGTTGCAATTTCGCTACTGATTGTTTGAGCCCCCCGATTTCATCTTTGAATGCACTGATAAGCTCACTTGTATTCCGCTCTCCGATATTCATAAAAACCAATATAAGATTTTCCTTTCCACCACTATATGGCTCAATAGCAATACCGATGGTTGCACCACCTTCTGTCGCCTTCATTGCCACACCGGGAGTCGTTGATGTTGTCAGAAAATCACCCGGTTTTATCTCACCATTCTCGAGAGATACTTTTACCGGTACACGTCCGGCGAGCGCGATTGGCGGTTTTGTTCCCTTTGTGAACCGAAAAGCCTTTGCGCCAATCTTCAAATCGCTCCCCTCAAACACGACTGCGGGGGAACCGGACACAACACCAATGACTCTCGCGTCATAAGCACGTGATGTCTTTTCAAGCCTTCGTCCATCTGCGCTTACAATCAACACATCCCCAAGCTCAACATCGTCGTTGGTTTCAAAAATCTCGGCGACATCAAGCCCAACACGATCGTTTGCGAGCGCAAGTTTTTCCCTTGGAGTTACCATTGCTGTATTTCCAACATTGATATCTCCACCACGCACATCAAGCTTGTATTGAGGATCTGACGTCCCAATACCAACGTTGCCATTACTGGTAATGCGCATTTTTTCCGATCCCGCCGTGTTGAACGCCATTGCATTACCGCTGCCGCTATTGAAGTACAAAATACGCCCATCAAAATCAGTACCCGATTGGCCAAAATCAATATATGATGCGCACGTTGCGCAGGCATTAAGCTGTATTGCTGTGTTTTGTTTAAGATCAACACCAAAGTGAAGACCATTTCCAACGGGAGTACCTGAAATAGCACCCATTATTGTTAATGCGGAGTCAGGAGTCGATGTTCCAATTCCTACTTTACTATCATTTGTTACAGAAAAACTTGGCGCTGGGCCAATATCAGAAACAACCGCATAGTGCTGATAAACTGGCCATGAATATTTATCGGTAATTGTGTCCGAGCAAGCGTTCCATGTATTCAAGGGTTCGTCTCCAGCATAGATAATGTCCTGGTTGGGTGAATTGTCGTGTCCATCAATATCCCATGGACATTTTTTGTTGCCATAATTTACGCTATAAATATTTCCTTTTTTATAAAAATGTGCTGTTTTTCTAATATATACGTCAAACGCATTGGTTGGAGCTGGTGTCCCAATCCCAACATTTCCATTGGAAAGAATAGAAAGTTTTTGGCTTCCATTACCACCAATTGCGAAATTTCCTGACCCAACACCCCAGGAATTTTGCCCCATTACCCACTCAGTGCCGCTGCCATCACTATATTGTTTAAAACCAATAGATGTCTCCTGGTCATTGTTTGTAGGATATATCCGTATTGTTCCGCCGGGTCCCCACCCTTTTACCGTCAAAACGCTTGAAGGACTGTCGGTACCGATACCCGTGTACCCTTTTGTATATGAAATATTATTTCCAGAAATAACCCATGGTTGTGGAGGAACAATTTGGTCCCATTTCGAAATACAGCTTGAGTTTTCCAGACCGAGACAAAGCGTTGACGTCTTGACGCCACTTGTTGCGCGGATCATACCCAAAACATCAAGATCCGCAAGAGGAGTTGTTGTACCTATGCCTACTCGACCGGATGGAACAAGAATTGCGTAGTTTTTTTGTGCTCCGCTTGCCATTGCGACAAGCGCGGTATTCGTAAGTTCATTACTTCCGCCTGAACGCGATGAGTTGTTTTGTATAAGGAGCGTTGTATTTCCGAGCGCTTGGCTGGTGGTATCAAATCCACTTCCTGAATATATCGATGCGCTTGTGGTGCTTGCATTCCTCGCTCCGGCATCAACGACGGTAAGTTTACTTCCCGGACTCTGCGTTCCGATACCGACATTCCCGGTGGAGTTCTGAATAGTGAGACGGGGGGTACCATTCGTTTTTAAGGTGAGATCTGATGAGCTGTAGGAGCTGAATCCTCCAGGGATAGACCAGACATCTTGATTGAAGATAAAATTTGAGCGATCGGTATAAATATGCGCCCATCCTGAATTTGCCGGACCAATAGTAATATAGCCATCAGGACCACCAAATTTTGCCTTCCAGTCATTTGTAGGACCATTGACTTCGAGTTTATAGCCGGGCTGTGTGGTGCCGATTCCGACATTGCCTCCTCGAATCGCCATGCGCGTTGCTCCTTGCTCTGCAAACTGAAGACCAAAATACCCACCCAGCTGGACTATCGGTCCATTTCCATTCCATCGATCATTTGTATTATTATTAAATCCTATGCCATACCAAGGTGCGTCCTGATATTTATCAGTAGCACCAGAAAGATTGAGGTCGCCAGAAGGAAGACCGAGATCACCATCAATACGAAGCCGTTGTCCTTGGGTGTCGGATGTTCCGATACCAACATTACCATTTTTTAATGATATGTCCTGATGCCAATTTCCATCATATTTATCATAAAAATTTACCGGATAACTCGTCCCATCTGGATCGAGATTTATTGCAAATCGTTCATTCCCACCATCATCACGAGCGCCAAAAAACGTGCTTTTACTTTGAGCAACGATCGGTACATTATTCGGAAATCCACCTGATGCTACCACGTGAAGCTTATCTTGTGGACTTGTCGTCCCAATTCCAATATTGCCCGTCCCGCTTTGCACCGTGAAATCATACTTCCCTGCCGTATCGTCATAGATATAAAAATGGTTGTTGTTTGTTCCGTTCCCCGCTTGATTTGTGCCAACCTCCCATTGACCGTTGGTATTTTTATATACAATATCTGCCTCGCCCGCGCCCGTATTATTAAGTGTCATCATGCTTCCAGAAGAACTATTAACCGTCAGTGAATCATATCCGGCGGCAACATTGTCCGCCAGTTGTGTAGCGCTCGAATCAAATGTACCTTGATCGCCATAGTTCCATCCACTTGAGGTTGTGACCTGGAGACGAACAGAATTTGAACAACCCTTATCAACTCCGCCGCAGTACTGTGCAGGACTTTGATTAATCCACTTTGCCCACAGATACATAGTTGATGTATCGATGATTTTCCCATAAAACTGGAGGCGATCTGGGCTGTTTCCTGTTTTAAATGTTACACGGGGTAAGGAGTTGTAAAAACCGTTGAGATAGTATTTATTCCCCGTCTCTGCCCATCCTCCTTCCGCCTGCTGACGCATCTCTATTGATGTTCCAACGGAAAATTTCCCAAGCGGAATAACAATATCACCTGGTCCATTGACATTGATTTCGCGAGTTTTTGTTCTTGTTCCAAGAGTTAATCCAGCAAATGCGGGGCTATCAGTAGTGCGGACATACTGATCCATATTTGATGGATAGGGGTCATTGTTCGTATCCAGCACTCTTACCCAGCCGCTCCAGTTTTGGCAACAATCACGAAGCCAGCGATGATAGAGACGTCCCGGATCCGTCCATTCCTGATAGAGCTCACCTGTTCCGCTTGAGCCGGCGCCATATCCTACAACAGCGCCATACGTTGTTGGCGCATTAGGATCACTATATGCTTGATAGGTATATAATCCTCTACTCCAAACATTTGTATTCATTTTGACACTTGATGCCCCGGTTGAAACAGGAGCAACGCCACTTGGTAAAAATGGTGCACCGTTCTTGTAAATATCCGTTGCATTAATAATTCCACTTACATCAAGTTTGTAATTCGAGTTTGGACTCGTCGTCCCGATGCCAACATTCCCACCAATGATGACCCCTTTTGTTCCGTTCTCGGGTTGGATATTGAACCAGCTCAAATCACTATCAAGCCCCATCCATATTCGTCGTTTGCTATCTTTATCGAGCCACTGAGTGTACAGCCACGCATTATCGGTTGTTTGTAGGTTTAATATACTGTCAGTTGCGGATCGTGCGGAAAGAACACCGGTTTTGGACAAGCTTATATTTTCTGTATTGGAATCTGGGCCAATACTGAAGCGATCAGCGACTGCGCGGATTGGTCCGGTGCCTGACCATGAGTCGGTAAGCCACAACGTATTGCCTCCGGCTGGTTCTATATACATTGTTCCGGGTGAGCTTAGGCCCCATGACTGGAGAGAAGTTTGAGCGTAACCTGATGGACTAGTATTGTATATTGGACCAGATGAACGAATTGATCCTGCAACGTCGAGTCGCTCTCCCGGACTTGATGTGCCGATGCCGACGTAGCCGCCGACATAAAATAATTTCTCACGAGAAATCTTCATGTAGTCAAGCGTCTGAGGGTTTGTTGCGGAGTTCCAATCGGTGTTTCTAAAAATTACTCCGTCATTTGCATTGTCTCTCTGATGAAAAATAAGGTTTGAGGTGTCCGCTCCATCATGCTCACCATATACATATTGGGCGTCATTGCTCATTGCGGGGAACGCAATACCATACCCCGATCGCCCCGTACCGCCATAGCCCATCGCCGCACCGTCAATACTAATATTGCCGGCAACTGAAAGCTTTTCTGTCGGACTTGATGTGCCGATTCCGACATTGCCCTTTGTATATGAAATATCATTTCCATTTGTTATCCACTGACTAAATCCTCCGCTCGCTGCGCATGCGGTGCCAATGCAAAAATCTTTTGCGGAAACTGTTCCATTTCTAAGAACCAGGTTTGCCGGCTCATTACTTGCGCTGGACTGCAAATACACGTTGCCACCGGCAAGAGAACTGTCGAGTGCAGTCCCCCCTCCGAGCTGCCATACCCCATGTGCGCCCCAATTTCCCGCAAAGAAAGAACCTGAGCGAGAGGCATAGATATCACCGTACGTTCCGCTTTTCGCAACATCAAGACCGGCACCAGGAGTTGTCGTCCCAATACCAACAGCGCCAGTATCTTTAATAGCCATCGCCGTATTCCACGCTATATTCCCCGCGCCAGGTGGAGAAACGCGAAACTCAATCTGTGAATTTCCAAGATGTTGAATCTCTGCAAAGCTTGATTTTGCTGCATCATCTCGCACCCAGGCAGATCCGTTCCAGCGCGCATTGGTTGCCACATTAAGACCATTGAGATCATTTGCAATTCTCCCGAGACTGGCTACTCCGGTATATTCTAGACTCACGGTATCCCACGCCGATTTCGTGATTTGCAAGGGGCTGAGCGGACTTGATGTGCCGATGCCGACGTAGCCGCCAGTAGTTATAACCATTCGATCGGCACTAGAATAGGGCGCTTTGAAATAGAAATTCCCTTTCTCAGAACCAGTTGCCTTAATACCGAAATCCATGTGGGCATTATTGCCTGCCGAGTCCTTTGCCCGGAATCGTATCGACGAATCATTATATGTTGTTGAATCATTTTCGAAGCGGACCAAATTATCTGATGGGCTTCCGTTCACGTGGAGCTTATTTGATGGCGTCGCCGTTCCGATACCAACGCTTCCAAGAAGAGATGATTTTCCTGCAACATAGAGCTCACCAGACGCGGCTTCATTGCCACTATTACCACCACTCTGAAGTCCACCATAGAAATAGCCATGACCTCCAATGATGCCCCCATAATTATTGTTGCTCGTGCCATCCCATCCGCTGGTATGCACTTCGAAATAATCCCCGCTCCATTGACCGCTACTGGGCACGATCCAGCGCCCGGGCATTTTAATATTCCCCGCCACTTCCAATTTTGCCCCGGGGTTTGTGGAGCCAATCCCAACATCCCCGTCTTGATCAATAGTCAATGCCTGATTCGTAATACCAGCCGTTGCCGAGGTATTATTGCCCGCGCTATTTGATGTCCCGAAGTACATTTTTGATCCGGTATCTGTCATCTGACCCCAGATAGCAAGCTTTGGCGGGGATGCTTTTTTTGTAGCTGGATCAGTTGTGTATACATTTGTATTCCATATAAGGCCGGGGTAATACTGGTTGGCTTGATATTGCGGAACGGAGATGACAATCGCATTTTGCTCTACCCCCTGCTGAATAGAAAGAAGAGAAGCCACTGCACTATTTCCGATTTCAAAAACCGCCCGAATTTGATCAGAATATCCTCCGATTTTAATAAAGGCTGGAGCACTTCCGGTACCACCCCATTGTGATGCATCCGCCTTATTAGGCCCCTGATCAAGAACTTCGCGTAGGTGTGGAACCGCTATCGCGCTGCCGGGACTCTCCTGACCCGGACTTGCTGTTGGCTCAATGGCCGCTAAAAGGGGTTGAGCATAAAAGAGAAAACCTCCAACAAAAAGAAGGAGGGCTGAAAGCACAAAACAAATTGAAGTCCGGCGACTCTTTGCAAAGTGGCAACGATGTATCATAGTGGGGGTATATCAAAAATGAAATACCTCTTTATTCTAGCATAAAAAAGACACGGACAGAGTGAATAAGTCAATAGTTCGTTTATATGCTACCAGATTGCCGAAGTTGATGGCAACCCGTGAACAGAGAGATATTATTTTTTTTCTGTCGGATTCTTTGGTGGCGCTATTTTTCCTGAGCTCGAAATATCCATAGTTCTTTCACGAAGCAGCTCGTTGTCTTTTCCGTATTGCTTAATCGTAATACGAACTGCTTTTTCAAGTGGCACGATAGTACCCTCTTTATCCTGTGGCATAATTTCCTCCTTGTAGATCCAAACGACAGCATCGGCCTTCCAGACAGCATCAACCTCTTTGCCGTTATTTAACGGAACCATCTGATCGAAACGAGAAAAATCTTCAATCGGGACATTCTTGGACGTTTTGTCATAATCATCTATTACGGTAATTGTCTTAGGATACTGCGGAAGTTGTATCATTCTAATTTTTGGCTGTTTTGTTGTCTGGCTCACCTGCCGAGGGGCTAACTGTATATATATGATCAATCCCACCGATAAAAGCAGTATGACACCAAGAAGAACACTCCCCCAAACAACAATATTCTTTGTTATTATTTTTTTTATTGTTTGGTCCATATCTTGGTTTTTTTATACTTCAAATATGTTTCAAAGCTTTTTTGATCTTGAAAGGGTTGAATTTTTTTCCAGATTCCGTCCGGATGTTCGGGATCTGGCAGAGAGCGCTCATAGATTCCTACTTGAGATGCGTTTTCCTGATACAGATCAAACAGGGATCGATATATATTTTCAGCGCCCTCAACATCCCTGGTTTTACCGAGAAAATCTGCGTATTCCTCACCCGCTTTGAGCGCAATAGGAAAATCCTTCATCTTCTTCAGCGCTTCAAATCGTTCATTAAATCCTTGAGTCCGCAATGCGGCGCCTTCATTTTCGACTTTTTCTCTCTTGCCTTTTTCATCTTGATGCTCGGCGCACAGAGTATAGATGTTCAATGCTACGCTCTGGAGTGTGTCATATTCTTGTGACTGAGCATACGCGCGCAACGATACTGCTTGCTCGTGTATCCAGGGGCGAAAATCATTGAAAAGGCTCTCCGCTTTTCGAGCGTCACCACTCTGGTATGAGGAACGAATCTGCGAGCTATAAAGGAAAGTAACTTCAGCTGCAATCCCCAATTTCGCTTTACTATCAACCTCTGATATAAGAAATTCTTTTAGCGAATTGATCTGTGTATTAGGATCAAAGATATGTTTTAAGTACTGGTCATAGATCGGAAGAAATCCCTTGGACTGCATCTTCGATGCATTTGCAAAATTCGAATTAAATCCTTTTACGGGATTCCAAATAGTCTCAAAAAAAGAAAACTCAATGCGCTGGTCGTCTTCGCTTGGTGAAATATCATCAATCACATCGACAACTGCGTGCATGTAATCCGCATCTACCCCGGGACGATACGTTCCGGGTCGAAGAATTGTCCTGTGAAGAGACTGTGCCCGCGAGTCGTTAGCAAATACATCGTACACAGCAACCACACCCTCAACATACTGTCGACAAACAACTCCGATACCAGTCTGGGCAATCAAGGTATCAATAGGAGTGTGATTAATCATATCCTCATACCGCGAATCCATTTTATTTGCATACGTAAATCTTTTCGCAACAATAAGTTCGGCCATCTGAAAAGCGTCTGATGGTTTTAAACTTGTGATTTTTCCTTCTGAAAAACCGTATTTTGCAGCTTCGTGAAAAACTAAATCATGAAATTTAGTTTTGTCGGCAATCGAGTAATCTACCCCGGGAAGATGATAGGGAACATTTTTTATTGCCGTAAAAACTGAATGCGGCTCACCGGATTGTACCTGCTCCGTGCGTTCAAACAGCGGAATAATAGAGAAGGTTACGGCCTTCTTTTCTTTTCCCTCTACCATCTCAACCCTCATACTTTTATTTGCCGGATCACTGATAAGCTCAACATTCCCCGTTCGAGCATCTGCGGGGAATGCGGCAAGACCAATCCCTATTGCGGCAATCATTGACTGCGCACACGATCTGAGCCATCGAGTTTCTTGTATTGCGTCTTTTTGCTGCTCGCGTCTTATTTCTCTATTCATAATGCTCAAAGGCTTACTCCGGCAAATATATTCAAACTTCTTAGCATTCTATTAAATTCATCATCTGTCAGCGTAATATTCAGTACCGCCTGCACATCATTGCGCATGCAACTTCTTGATAAACCGTTTGCGCCACAATGTCCGATAATCGTCTTTGCTTGCTTGTATGTAAGCGTGTAGTTTGATGGTAATTCTTTATATCCCGATATTTTATCGCTGGCATAGAGCTTGTCGGGGTGTGTTCGCGCACTGTTTTCGGCACTAATCTTCATAAGATAATTTGCGTACTCGTCAGCGCCGCCTTCATGGACAATCAAAGGTCCGCTCGAAGTATCAGCTTTTATCGGAGGTGTACCTCCACCCCAATTCCCAATCGTACATTTTCCAGGCGGGCACTGTGTCAAATCAATGGAAGGCGGTCCAGAAGGCGGAGTAAACGAGGGCGTTCCCTGCACAGATAGGCCGCCCTGGATAATGCCACCTTGTATTGCTGCAATCAAATCCGGCCCGATATAATAGTCAAAGAAATAACAGGTAACAAAATTCACCACGCCAAGAATACCCCCTGCAATAAGGCCGCCCACAAACCCCCCGACTCCACCGATTATCGTGCCAACAGCCGGAGCTATAAGAGTTCCAACAAATGCTGCAATTGCACCCCATTGGGAGCCAAGCGTTACACCAGTCGTACCGCCCTTCAAAAGAGAGTCGAATCCACAGTGAGCCGCTTTTATCAGATCAACATATCGAACATCTACATCTACGGAAATAGGATCGCCCCATCCCCATTGGCGATTATATGGTTTTAATGTATACGTTCCCGAAGCAGTCGGTTTAAACCCGGTAATATTCCCTGCAGTGAATGATGAAATTTGATTATTCATATCACTGCTCATCCCGTCGATGTGCACCGATTCTGTGCTCTGTGTATCCCAATCAAACCTAATCTCCTGTCCAATAAAAATCACTACCTTGTTTGGTGTTCCGTTAATAGTAAATCCAGTGACAAACGGCTTACCGATTTTTACCGTTATCGATTGCGGGGATGTGGAGCCGGCTTCATTTGTTCCAATGATTGTATATGTCGTGTCTACTCTTGGTCGAAGATTTGTCACATTTCCATTTGCATAATGTGATACTTGGGACGCGAGAGAAGATAGCTGCGAATCGTTCGGGCTGCTCGTAAGAGAAACCGTATTCACATGAAGTGTTGTCCAGTCAAGTCTGACCGTATCTCCTGAATTAATATATATGGTCCCCGTGTCACCGTTGGCGGTAAAACTTGTCACCTGGGCAGATGGTATATTCCTCTGAACTTGAAATGTTTTTTGCGCAACAAAACCGTTGATACCATTAAACCACACGGAACAATTTTGGTTGCTTGCGATATTATCAAAATGCCCCGCAACACTAATGCGATCTCCAAGTGGAATAGCCCCTTCGGCGGTATACCCACCACATGACATATAATAACTCCACGGGTATGTCCCGTTCCAAAATCCGCTTCCAGCGACCAAACCATTGATCGTGAGTTGTGTAGATGTCGATGTCGCCGGAATGGGTCCCACCGCAACGCCACAGATATCCGGTTGAGGGCATTGATTAAAACATGATTCAATCTGATCATTAATAGAAGCGTTCAATGCGGGCGTGCCTAGTTTTGGGTCATCAATCAGCGGCGCAAATGGCGCAACACATTGTTTTCCCTGGCAAAAACCATGTGCGGTTCCGTAGGTATAACTTCCGTTCGTCCATTGGCTTGAACAATTTTTCCCACCATTCGTGCAAAAACTTTTCGTCGTAATGCCTCTGGTTTCGTTCCATCCCGAAACACCCTGTTCGCTGGAGAACGGCAATGCTCTACAATCTGTATACGAAGTTGCCGGACATCCTTGACCGGTACGCGCATATCCGGAGATACTAGACCCCGATGTTATACAATATGTTGCATGAGCATTATGAATACCAAAAAAGAGCGCACAAATACATACACCGACAAGAACAACCATCCTACTGATATAACTCGCAAAATAATGAGTCACATGTATATTACTCATGATCTAGCGCGCTCGTTTATGCTCAAGAGCTTCAATGCGCTTTTCAAGATTCGTATTCTTCTGTAGTAAAGATTTCACGATACTTCCAATATTTTTTTCACCAATATTCAAGAAGACCAAAATTTTATTATTTGAGCCACCTTCGTAATTTTCAAGCGCAATGCCAAGCGTCATACCCGGTTGAGTTGCTTTCATCGCAACACCCGCGGTGCTCGATGTTGTCAAGTAATCACCTACGTGAATTGGACCATTTTCAAGTGATACCTTCACGGGGATACGCCCGGCAAGCGCAACGGGTGGCTTGGTACCCTTCTCAAAGATATTCGGCTGGCCTCCCATGGTTAGTTGGCTTCCTTCAAATAATATGGCGGGGGAACCCGAAACAACGCCAACGATTTTTTCGTCATACGGTGTATTTGATTTTTTCAGTTCCCGCTGTTGTTCGGATACGATCAAAACATCCCCGACCTCAACCGATTCTTTTGTTTGATACAATTCAGCCACATCCAAACCAATGCGATCAGTAGCCAAGGCAAGTTTTTCATGTTGCGACAAATCGGCAAACTTTTTTTGACTGCCAAGATAGCTCACATTAATATTTCCACCCTGTACATCAAGCGCACAGCCAGCGCATGGCGATGCGGTATTTATACCAACACGACCATCGAGCGTAATAGCGAGAATACTGTAATTCTTGCTTCCGGTTCCTGATACGCCGATGCCAAAAGTACTTCCGCCGATCTGCCATACATTTTCACCCATTATCCAGTCGACACCACTGCTACCATCCGCTTTCTGCTGAAATGCAAGCGATGTTTGGTATGAATTATTCGAATCAAGATTGGCGCCCGGCAACAACCGTAAGAATCCACCCCCCCCCTTGCCCGTATTTTTAATCGTTAATTTGCTCGAGGGACTCGCCGTACCAATACCGACATTGCCACCCCCATCCATGCTGATTCCGGTTACTTGTGACTGATTTCGTATGGGATCAATATGAAATATGTCATTACTACCATCATAGTATTCCTTGATTCCCCAATTGAATTGGCCATAACCACCAAAACCTTGTTCGGCAAATTCGATTCCTGATTTATAACCATCTCTTGAATCAACGTGTATAAATGTATCTGCCGCCCCACCATATACTTCAAGATCCCTTCCCGGGGTCGTCGTACCGAGGCCAACATTGCCATATCGATTTATATAGAAATCCGGTCTTCCAAATCCGCTCTGAGTATCATCGCTAATCGCAAAGCCATCTTCGCCATTGCCATTCAACGATCCGATTGTCCATCGGCGATACCACCCTCCAAAATTCTTATCAAATGCTAATTTGGGTCCATCTGAATTTCCGAGCTGGGATTGTCTCAACAATACCGCAACACCATAATTACTTGCACCATCAATATCTGTTTCGAGTTTTGCATTTGGACTTGCTGTTCCGATACCGACGTTGCCAAGGTCATCCAGTACCAAAGGAGCTCTGACCGAGGAACCCATACGGTCTTGAAACACCAATTTCCCGGCTCCATAATAAGCGTCCTTTCCGGTTGACCATAGCGCCCAATTATGTCCTCCAAAACTCGCATCTGTAGCATTGAGCTGCAGATCTATACCCTTTGCCCATCCTTGCACTGCGGCCGTACTACTGATATTCAATACGGCGTCGGGTGCAGATGTTCCAATACCAACATTCCCCCCAAGAACCACCCCTTTTGTTCCGTTCTCGGGTTGAATATTGAACCAGCTCAAATCGCTATCAAGCCCCATCCATATTCGTCGTTTGCTATCTTTGTCCAGCCACTGAGTATACAGCCAGGTATTATCGGTTGTTTGGAGCGTTACGATACTATCATTTGTGGATCTTGCGGAAATAGTACCGGTTTTAGATAGGCTGATGTTTTCTGTATTGGAATCAGGACCAATACTGAAGCGATCAGCGACTGCGCGGATTGGTCCAGTGCCGGACCATGAGTCGGTAAGCCATAATGTATTGCCTCCGGCTGGTTCGATATACATTGTCCCGGGAGAAGTAAGTCCCCATTGTTGAAGCGATGTTTGTGAATAGCCACCCGGTGCTGTTGTATAGATAGGACCAGTGGCGCGTATTGATCCTGCAACGTCGAGTCGCTCTCCCGGACTTGAGGTACCGATGCCGACGTAGCCGTCATTATAATAAATGGTCTTATTCGAATTCAAAACAAATGGCGCAACACCTGCCGCCCCCTGTGAGCCGGTGTCACCTTTGGGACCTTGCGCACCCGTTGCGCCTGTATCACCTTTTGCCCCTTGAGGTCCCGTTGCGCCTGTTGATCCAGTGAGACCAGTGGCGCCTTTTGGACCCACTGCCCCTGTAGCACCTATTGGGCCTGCGGGTCCTGCCTGACCGGTGAGGCCGATTGGACCCTGCGCGCCCGTGTCGCCCTTGAGGCCTTGCGCGCCCGTTGCGCCCGTATCACCCTTATCCCCTTTTGCGCCTTGAGCACCCGTTGGTCCAGTAAGGCCAGTAGAACCTCGGGGTCCTGTCGCTCCCGTCGGACCGGTGAGACCAATGGGACCCTGAGGTCCAACAAGACCGGTTGGATCACCAACCCATTTCCCGGTAGAATCAATCACCTTCTTCCCATTGATTGCAACATCACCCGCAATATCAAGCGCTGATCCAAGAGCGGTGGGTACTTTTCCGATACCGACTTTACCATTGACCGTATCGACAGAGAATGTCGGGGTTGTGCTTATCCCATTTTGCACGGAAAGCGGTCTATCAATACGAACCGTGTTTGCTGTTCCGTGCACCCACAGATCACCATCGGCATTGGCAACACGATCAGCCGGAGCAACATCAATAACCCACCCGGCCGCAGTCTGGCTACATTGAATGCCTTCAGTTGGCCCCGGATCATTAAACGTCAATCCATTTACGTTATAGATGTTGTAGTTTTGCGCCCACAAGTTGCCGTCATTGCCCAAGTAGCTGCCTGCATTTCCAAAATGGGTGTTCCCGCTCTGATCAATGGCGAGCGCCGTGTTTGTTATCCCTGTTGAATAATTATTTGAAGTGCCAAGAAATAATTTCGACCCCGTATCGGTCATCTGCCCCCAGATACCAAGTTTCGGTTTTGTTGCATTATTGTCATTTGTGCCCCATATCAATCCCGGAAAAAAATATCCATTTCGATATACCGGAACATTTATAGCAAGAGCGCTATTTGTAGCGATTGTCTGAACATCGGATGAAGCTGCAGTAGCATTACTCCCCATCTGAAGTACCCCTCGATAGCTTTCTGATGATCCGCCAATCTTTACAACACCGTCAAACATCGAGGCGTCAGATGCGGGATAGATCCCCGTTTTTTGTAAAACTTCAAGGAGATGTGGCGCAACCGTTCCAGTGCCCGGCGTTTCCTGTCCGGGGCTCACAGTCGGCTCAACCGCTGCTAAGAGTGGCTGCGTTAAAACAAAACTTCCGCCAAGAACAAAAAAGAACATGGCAAGGGCAAGAAAAATGCGCCGAACAGTGTTTGTAAACAAATGGAGCATAAAAAAAGAATGTAAAAAATGATCTACCTGTTTAGTATAGCACAAAAAATAAACAAAATGATGTGTACAAAAAAACAACAGCCCACTCGACTGTTGTTTTTATATTCTATGCAAATGCCGCGGGTGGGAATCGAACCCACATGGATTGCTCCACACGATTTTGAGTCGTGCGCGTCTGCCAATTCCGCCACCGCGGCGTAAAACAAAAATAGTATATCACGAAAAATGTATTGGTCAATGAATGCGAATATGGTATACTAATGCATACATAATCATAATCAAAAACATCTATGGCATTTCGATCCCCCACCCCTTCGGCTCGCTGGTGGTCTACCGGAGAGATTCAAGTACTTTTTTCGCTTGTCCTTGCGGCGCTGTTTATCTATCTCGGCACGCTCGCAATAAAAACATATAAGGAATCCGATGTCGTGAACAAGCCTGCTCCATATATAAATTCAGTCAGTGTCGTTGGCACCGGCATTATCCATGTTATTCCGGACATTGCGACCGTATCTGCCGGTGTCGAGACAACCGCACCGACGGTTGCCGAAGCGCAGAAGACAAATACAGAAAAAATGAATGCGTTTATCCAAAAAATAGCAATCCTTGGCATACCCGACACCGATCGACGAACAACAGCATACAATGTCTCGCCAAACTATGAATACCAGCAAGCAACAAAGGATGCACCGAGCAAACAAGTGCTTATCGGATATACCGTATCCCAAACACTAGAAGTAAAAGTGCGCAGACTCCCATCGCTCGGCGATGTCTTGAAGAGTATCGGCGATGCGGGTCTGAATCAGGTCGGATCATTTACATTTACTGTTGATAATGAAGAGGCAATAAAAAAGCAGGCACTCGATGCGGCGATTCAAGATGCCCAGGAAAAGGCAACGATCCTCTCTCGCACATCAGGAACACGCCTGGGAAAACTGACATCATTCTATGAAAATCCGGAAACTCCCTATCCGATGAATACCGATATGAGTGGCGGCGCCGGAGGCGGTGCAGCCCCAGCGCCAACACCTCAGACCGGCGGACAGGATATTTCCGTATCGGTCACCCTTTCATACGAAATAAAATAAAGGAGCTGAAATCTTGTATGCGCCGACCGCTTGTTCTTATCGTCATGGATGGGTATGGTATCAGCCCCATCAAAGAAAATAATCCCATTGCGCTCGCAAAAAAACCGACACTTGACGGACTCATGGCGCAGTACCCCTACGGCGCATTGGATGCATCCGGACTTGCAGTCGGTTTGCCGTGGGGTGAGGTTGGAAATTCCGAGGTGGGCCACCTCAACCTCGGCGCAGGACTTGTGCTCTACCAAAATTTGCCGCGCATCAATATCTCCATTTCAAATGGTGTTTTCTTCTCCAACGAAGCGTTCATGAAAGCGGTGGATCATGTCCGAGCGAACAAATCAAAACTGCATTTCCTTGGCATCACCAGCAATGGCGGCGTCCACGGCCATATCGATCATCTCAAAGCGTTGCTCAAAATGGCAAAAGAGCAAAAAATCAAAGATGTATTTGTTCATGCGATTACCGACGGGCGAGATAGTGCCCCGCAAGCCGCCGCCGAAGAGCTAAAAGATCTCCAGCTTGTAATGAAAAAATTAAAAACGGGTACACTCGCTTCTCTCTGTGGACGGTTCTATGCTATGGATAGAAATAACACCTGGGATCGGACGCAAAAAAGCTACGACCTGCTGACTGCCGCTGTTGGCGAAAAAAACCACGATGCGCTCAACGCGCTCAAAAAAGCATACGATGCGAAGTTGGATGACGAAATGCTCGAGCCGGTCATTTTGACTGATCGCAAAGGCAACCCGCTTGCGACGATCGGCGACAATGACGCGGTTATTTTTTTCAATTTTCGCCCCGATCGCGCACGGCAGATTGCACATTGTTTTGTTGAGAAAGACTTTAAAAATTTTGAGCGGGGTATCGTACCGCAAAATATTTGTTTTGTAACAATAACCGAATACGAAGCTGGCATACCGGTCGCCGCCGTTGCTTTTCCACCGGAAAATATCAAACATCCCTTTGGCTGGCTCGTTGCACAAGCCGGACTCAAACAGCTTCGCATTGCAGAAACCGAAAAATACGCGCATGTAACCTATTTTTTTAATGGCGGATCAGAAGAAATTTACAAAGGGGAAGATCGTATTCTTGTTCAGTCTCCAAAAGTGCGAACCTACGATATGAAGCCGGAGATGAGCGCGCCCGAAGTAACAGAAAAGCTCGTCGAACAAATACAAAAGAAAAAATATGATTTTTGTCTTGTAAACTTTGCAAACCCCGACATGGTGGGTCATACGGGAAATCTTCAGGCAACAATCACGGCAGTTGAGACAACCGACACGTGTATTGGAAAAATTGTAGAAGCCAACAGAAAAGTGGGGGGGGTAACAGCAATCACTGCTGACCATGGAAATGCGGAAGGGGTGGTTGACTACGTAAGCAAAAAAACGGACAAAGAACACTCGACAACAGTTGTTCCCTTTTTCCTTGTCGACGAGGAACAGCGGAAAGATAAAACACCGGATGAGATGCAGCTTGTCACCATGCAATATAACCCCGTCGGCATTCTGGCTGACGTTGCGCCGACGTTACTTGAAATCATCGATCTAAAACCTGCGCCTGAAATGACCGGTCGCAGTTTGCTTCATGACCTTCTGTAGCAAAGTCCTGGTGTCAAGCAAACTAACCATGAATGAAATCTATGCTCAAGAATCAATCTTCTCAACTGAATCCAAAAAAATCGTATCTCCAAATCGCGCTCAATAGCACGCTTGAGGAAGCCCGAAAAATTATTTTTTTATTGCCAAAAAGCGATCGCATTATTATTGAAGCGGGCACTCCACTGATAAAACAATATGGCGTTGCCGGAATACGATCGATCCGTGAATGGGCCAATGCACATTTTGGCACAACTCCGCTTCCGCCCTATATTGTTGCGGATATGAAAACGATGGATCGCGGAGAAACCGAGGTATCGCTCGCGCGCAGTGGCGGGGCAAATGCAGTCATTGGTCTTGGCTGTGCGCCGATAGAAACCATGAACGCATTTATCGATACGTGCGAAAAAAACGGCATCGACGCAATGATCGATATGATGAATGTCGAATACCCTCTGTCGGTACTGCGAGCACTGAAAAAAATCCCGCGTGTTGTGCTTTTGCACCGCGGTGTTGATGAAGAGCAATTCAACCGAGAAAAACAAATTCCCCTCTACGAAATCCGACGCATAAAGGGGAACTATACCATTATGATCTCGATCGCTGGCGGCGATACGATCCGTGAAGTTCAAAGCTCAATCTTCAATGATGCGGATATTGCGGTGATTTGGAAATCTGTTTTTCAAAGCTCAAAAGAAACGGTCGGGCTTGTCGAAGATTTCCTCAAGATCATCAAATAGCTACTTCTTTTCAGAAAAAAACTGAGAGAGCGTCTTCATTCCCTCGAAGAATTCGACGGGCAATGCAAAGATAACGGTCTTCGACGGATCGGGGTTAATCTTCTCGATCGTCTGCAATGTGCGCATTGCAATACCGCCGGGCGCGCCGCTCAATACCGTTGCCGCATCAGCAAGTTTCTGCGATGCGGTAAATTCACCATCAGCTCGAATAATAACGGCGCGACGTTCGCGTTCTGATTCTGCTTGTTTTGCCATAATTCGTTTCATGTCGGCAGGCAGCTCAATATCTTGGATCTTCACATCAGTAACATTGATCCCCCACACCTTTGTTGCTTCATCAAGAATCTTTTTTATTGAATCAGCAATCTCTTCTCGCTCAGAGAGGACGGAGTCGAGCTCAATTCCACCAATAACATCGCGTAGTGCGGCTTGAGCATATTGCGTAACGGCCAATGAGTAGTCTTGAATATTGAGCAGTGCACGCTCCGCAGACTCGACATGAAAATAGACGACCGCATTGATGCCAACAGGAACATTATCTTTCGTAATCACTTCTTGCTGTGGAATATCAACGGTTGTGATACGCAAATCAATCTTTATCATTCGCTGGATACCGGGAAAAATCCACGTCAGTCCCGGATCACGCGTTCCGGTATATTTGCCGAGCGTCAATACTATTCCCCGTTCATATTGATCGATAACACGCAGCCCGATAATGACAACAAAAAAAACAATAAGTGCAAGAAACAAAAGAAATAAAATGGCGCCGCCCATACCTTGCGGTACGAGATAGTATGCGATAAAACCAACTGCGACAAGCAGTGAAATCACACTCCCCACTGCATTCGAACCTTGAGATGCTTGATTGGCCATACAAAAGCGATTAGAAATAATTCTTTCTTGAAATTCTTGATGAGTGTTTACCTGATAGGATATCGACCAGACACCGGCTCGTTTCAAAACACTATTCAAAGTATAGCACAAAAAAACACTCCCACGCTATGCACGGCGTGTTTAAATCTTCAACAACGGTAAAAACTCTTTATCGTCCTTATAGGGACCAATGAGCGCGAGATTGATTCGATTGGTCTGAAAAAGCTGCTGGGCTACTTTTTGTACCTCTTCCTTTGTCACCTTTTGAAGCTTTGCGATCTTCTCTTCCGGTGTAAGGATTTTTTTGGTCAGTACTTCTTGTCCCACATACCACGAAACAACATTTTCTGAATCTTCAAGCGCTATTGCGGTCTTGCCTTTCAAGTGTTCTTTTGCCCGCTTGAGCTCGCTTGCAGTGACACCCGCTGTTTTAATGCGATGGAGCTCTTTCATGATCGCGCTCAGTGCCTCGGATACGCGTGTTTTATCAAGACCAGCTTGAATAGAAAAAGCACCCGTATCCAAAAAATTCTGGCTGCTTGCATGAATGGAATAACACAATCCACGCCGTTCACGAATAGCGATAAAGAGCCGCGAGCTCATGCCGCCACCGAGAATCATAGCAAGGAGTGTTGCGGCGGGACTTTTGGAATCAGTATATGAGTATCCATGAAAGCCTAAATCAACCTGAATCTGCTCTGTCTCCTTGTAGTACACCAATGTCCGCGGCTTCTTCTGCGTCAATGAGCGATATGGCGTGCATACGTTTGCTTTGGTTCCCCGCTCCCACGATGCGCCAAATGCACCTTGAACTTTTTTAAGACATTCTTTCTCATCAATATTTCCTGAGACCCCCACGACAAGATTCTTACCATGATAATGGTTGTTGCGAAACGCAACCAAATCATCTCTGCGCATCGAGAGAATATCTGCATCGTCTCCGCCGATATCCCAGCCGAGCGGAGACGGTTCAAACATAATTTTTTCAAGGAGCGTATCAACATACATGATCGGGTTGTCGCGATACATGTGCATCTCCTCGCAAATAACCTTTTTCTCCCGCTCAACTTCTGATGCTTCAAACTTTGAGTTATAAAGCATGTCAGAAACAAGATCGAGCGCAAGATCAAGCTTGTCTTTACTGAGCTTGATCCAATAGCCGGTAACCTCTTTCGAGGTATACGCATTATACACGGCGCCGACACCATCCAGCTCTTTAGAAATTGATAATGCGGTTGGCCGTTTTTTTGTTCCCTTAAACATCATGTGCTCAATAAAATGGGAAATACCATTGACGCGTTTTTGCTCATAGCGCGATCCAACGCCAAACAGAACGAGGACCGTTACTGTTTTTGTATCTTTGAGCGGCGCAAGGAGAACGCGAACGTTATTTTTGAGAGTGTGTTTTGTATACATAATCTGTAAGAATCACCCGCGTTGTTTACAGTTCTGATGGGTAAAAGTAGTCTAGCAGTTTCTCAAGTGGGGTCATATTATCGATTCCTTTGTGTGGTTTCACGGTGTTGTAGAAGTTAATGAATCT
>Ga0172375_10003837_pt1 | contig 22583 bp, 15 predicted proteins | sample LakKiv1m_FD_114537 | JGI IMG/M metagenome (GOLD analysis project Ga0172375, IMG submission 114537) | Freshwater microbial communities from Kabuno Bay, South-Kivu, Congo - kab_092012_11.1m | ecosystem: Environmental > Aquatic > Freshwater > Lake | place: Democratic Republic of the Congo... | reverse complement strand
TTTCCCCATTTTTTCAGAAAGAGAATAAGCATTATTCACCACCCGGCCCGCCCGGGCCTCAAGTACCCGAAGGGAAACACAAGTACAGAGAAGATTGCAATGCCCCTGTAGCCAGACTTCTGCATGCAGGGGCATTGAATGGGTTAATCTTACCTTGTTCTTCCTTAGAGGTAGAATATGTCTTTCTGTTTTAAAATCAGGGGAAAGACTATCCCAACTTTTAAAATGACCGGCACAGATGCTTATAGCCTGAATCCGTTGACTACCAAGAGCTTATGCCTGATAACCATCAAAAACTGGGGATACTCCTGAGAACGTTAACGCTTGACCTGCGCTGGGGCATTGACCATCATTTTGCGTCTATTCTAATTGATCCAGAATGGGAGAATGCGCATGGGCGAAACCGGCCACTTGACATTGACATTACCGAACGATCTTTCCTACCTCCCGATTGCCCTGCTCTGCGTCCGGGAGACGGCCCGCAAGTTCGGCTTCGAGGACGACGATTTGTACAAGATCGAAGTCGGACTTGAAGAGTGCATTACCAACGTCATTGAACACGCTTTCTCCTCGGGCGAGGCCAGCACTTTCGACATCATCTGCGAGCGGACTGCCCTCGGCATAACGGTGACAGTCAAGGAAAAGGGCATTCCTTTCGATCCTGCACGCCTGCCCAAATACGAACCAGGGAAAGACCTTGAGGCAGCCTCCGGTTCAGGGCTAGGCGTCTTCCTGATGAAAAAGATGCTGGATGACGTCTGCTTCATCAACCTCGGGGCCGATGGCAAGGAGACGCGGCTCATCAAGCACCTGCCCAGCAAACGCATAGACGACTACTACTCTCAGGCTGAGCTGAAGGCCATGACCGCCCAGAAGGAACCCGAGGTAATAAAGGAAAAAATCGACTACGATGTGCGCGCCCTGCAGCAGGACGAGGCGATTGAAGTTTCGCGCTGCGCTTACAAGTCCCATGGCTACACGTTTTTTGACCAGCACATCTATTATCCCGACCGCCTGCTGGAACTCAATCGGTCAGGACAACTGGTGTCGGCCGTCGCGGTGACAAAGGACAACCGCTTCATGGGCCATGCAGCCCTCCACTATCCGTACAAGGGCGCCCGGATTGCGGAACTGACTTTTGTTTTTGTCAACGTTGAGTACCGTGGACAGGGCTGCATGAACCGGCTCTGCGAATATCTTTTCACCACACCCGACAAATCACCGCTGTCCGGTGTTTATGCCTACGCAGTCACCAATCACGTCTTCACACAGAAGGTAATGGTGAAATACGGCATCCAGGACTGCGGCCTGGAACTGGCCACCAGCCCGGAAACCTGGGTTTTCAAGGGAATTACGCCCGAGAAGGAAGAACACGCCCAGCGGATCAGCGTCGCTCTGAGCTTCAAGTACCTTGTGCCTCCCACCCCGCTCACTCTCTATCCCCCGCCCCAGCACCGCGAAATGGTTGAATATCTATATCGCAACCTCGGCGCGACAGACCACTGCTATGCCGTGCCGCCCGGTTCCGCGCCGGACCTTCCTGCCCAGCATTCCGAAATCGAGACCGACATCCATGCCAGCGAACAGAACGTCGAGATCTTGATCAGGCGCTGCGGAATCCATGTCATCAGGGAAATGCGCCTGCTCGTGCGCGACCTCTGCCTGAAGCATATGGCAGCCATTAACCTGCTCCTCAGCCTTGAAGATCCAGCAACATATTTCCTCACCACTGAACTGGAGCAGATAGGTTTCTTCTTCTCCGGCATTCTGCCCAGGACAGGGATCGGCGATGCCCTGGTGCTCCAGTACCTGAACAATGTGGACATCGACTATGACAAGGTTATGGTCTATACCGATACAGCCCGCAAAATCCTGGAATATATCAAGGCACGCGACCCGAATGTAATCCGCTGACAAACCGTAAGCAATTAGACAGGATTACATGACGGAAGCAACATGATTATAATTTGGATCAATCAACACAGATCAGGCTTGGCAAAAGGTGAGTACAATTGCTGTTCGCACCTTTTGCCAAGCCAACCTGTTGATCAGCTCTGGGATTTAAAGCATCCAGTTATCCTGTCAAAAATTGTTTCCTGGCGCTTGCCATATTGATTTTCCAGAAGAGTACCGGAAAAAATGCTTTTGTTGGCACGCCCATTCGGGTACGGTTCTGCCCAATCGCAATGACTATTACAGAAAAGAAAGAAGCAGATATCACGATCCTCAGCATGGAAGGCCGGCTTGATTCCCTCACTTCCCCGGACGCAGATAAGCAGCTCGCGGCCGCAATCGACAGGGGCGCGCGCAAGCTGGTCCTGGACACGAACGGCGTGGTCTATATAAGCAGTGCTGGTCTGCGGGTATTGCTGGGCGTGACCAGGAAGGTCAACACCCTGGGCGGCAAGGTCGTCCTGAGCCGGCTTGGACCGCAAGTCCAGCAGATTATCGAACTTGCCGGATTCACATCATTCCTGCCTGTCTTCAAAACAAACGAAGAAGCCCGGAAAGCTTTGGCCTGAAGGAAAAACCATCCGCTCTCCTCCCTTTGTGCCTGTGCCTGTCCCGCCGAAGTTTCCGAACGAAGGGGGATGCCTTTGCCACTTTGTGCCTTCTTCGAAACTGCTTATTCAATACTGGAGTTCCCTCTGGCCTTTGTCCTCGCCCTTCCCCGCCATCAGCATTTCCAGCTTGTGTTCCTCTATCCCGTAAAATTCCTTGATGGCTCTTACCTGCTCCAGGATTTTGCCGGGATTAATTATGCCGGACCTGTTCCTGATCCCCAAAATCATCTTGTTCTTCTCGGTATGCTCAAGCGAAATGAACTCGAATATGCTGACGTCATAACCGCGGCTCTCAAGCAGGAGCGCGCGTAAGGCATCCGTCGCCATGTCGGCCTCCTGCGCCATATGAACTCCAAACCTGAGAAGAGGCTTCAGCAGCTCCGGAGATTTCATCTGGGGCCTGATCTGCTTGTGACAGCACGGCGCGCACATGATGATTCCCGCACCGGCGCTGATCCCCATATGAATTGCCAGATCGGTCGCCGTATCGCAGGCATGCAGCGCTATCAGGACATCTATCCGGGCCGGAGTGTAACTTCCGATATCACCCTGCCGGAAAGACAAGCCTGTGCAATCAAGACGCTTCGCAGTATCATTGCAGAAACGCACAAGATTCTCGCGTAACTCCACACCGGCAACATTCGCCTTCATCCCAAGCGTGCCTGTCAGATAATCATGGACGGCAAACGTGAGATAACCTTTGCCGCACCCGAAATCCACAACATCAATTGCACGTTTTGAGTCAAATCCTGTCGCTTTGACCGCATGATCAAAGAATTCCATGAACTTGTTGATCTGCTTCCACTTGCGGGACATCGATGGATAAACCCGGTCAGACGCGCTGGTCACACCCAGCTCCCTGAGAAACGGCCTGCGGTGGTCAATAATCCGGTGTTTCTCGCGGTCGTGCTCCCCGGTAGGTACATCTTTGTGCGCCGACTTACCGCGACTCAACCTGCACTCTCCCTTTTGGGTGAACTCAATGTGAATGTCCTCGTCCGCCATCAGCAGATGTGCGGCCTTGAAAGTATCACCGACGAGCCTCTCGACATCCTCGATTCCCCCTTCGGTTGAAACATTACCTATGACGTCCTGCTCCCGGTAATGGCGGATAAAGCTCAACTGCTTATCTCCCTTGATGACAACCGGCTTGACTGTAATCCGCACCAGTCCCGGTTCGGCCCCCTGGTACTTCGATAGAACAAGTTTTACGAATGTATTCTGGTCAAGGCTGTCCCGCAGGAAGGAGAGGAATTGATTGATTTTCCGTAGATGAGCGGCATGGTCGATTTTTACAGCTGTCATTGAGATTGCCCACCCTGTTTGTATTTATCGCACCTTGGAATCTACTAAATTACCCGCCCACGGGCAATGAGATAGAGTGATGTAAAAGTCCTTTCTTTGCCTGAAACGGCTCGACAGAGCCGAGCCCGCCCGGTAAGAATAAGAACCATGAAGAAGAAAGGTAACCCCGGACAGTTGACCCTCCGTTTCGACAGCGTCGGCGGAGCGAGCGGCGACCTGATCCTTTCTTCCCTGGTTGCGCTCGGCGTGGATCCAAGCAAAATCCATCGCGGCCTCTCATCCCTTTCGGCTGGCAGTTTCAAACTCCAGGTCAAGACAGTATCTGAACACGGTTTTGCGGGGAAACAACTGTCCGTAAAGATCAAACACTCGCATCATCACCACCGGCACCTGGATGACATTCTTTCAATGATCAGGAAAAGCAGGCTTTCTCCCTGGGTAAAGAACCTGAGCACACAGGTCTTCCGGAAGCTTGCCGCGGCAGAGGCAAAGGTTCATGGCACCACGCCGGATAAAATTCATTTCCACGAAGTCGGCGCTGTTGACTCGATAGTCGACATCGTCGGCTCCTGCCTTGCGCTGGAAATTCTCGGCGTCAATGCCGTTACCGTGAATGCCCTACCCCTGGGACATGGCACGGTTGAATGCGAACACGGGACTCTTCCCCTGCCCGCCCCGGCCGTGGTTGAACTGCTGAAGAAACATCCAGTTATCCAGGTTGATGAGCCGTTTGAAACTGTTACACCCACCGGGGCGGCCCTTCTGATGACATGGAAGGAATTTCTTCCTGCAAAGCCCTCAGCATCCCTGGCCATTTTGAAGACAGGCCTTGGTTTCGGCCATCACAGGTTCAAAAACAGATCCAACAGCCTCAGGGCAACCCTGCTGGAGAACATCGATGCCGATCAGGATAAAGCTCTGCGGGCTGACGCGTCCGGCGTAGCTCTTGGAGCGAAGACGGATGAATGCCTCGTACTTGAATGTAATATCGACGACACGATACCGGAACTGATCGGCAGTCTCTGCCAGAACCTTATGAAGAAAGGCGCGCTGGATGTTTTCACCACGCCGGTCCAGATGAAGAAGCAGAGGCCGGGCACCCTGCTCACCGTGCTCTGCAAACCTGCCGACAGGGACAGGCTGGTGAAAATGATTTTTGCCGAGAGCACCACATTCGGCATACGCGAACACCTTACCCGCAGGACGATCCTCCAGCGCCGCCATATTACGGTAATGACGCCTTACGGAAAGGTGCGCGTCAAGATCGGATCCTTGAACGGCAGGGATATTACCGCGTCACCCGAACATGACGACTGCGTTAAATGCGCGGCAAAACACAATGTCCCTGTCCGCAGGGTTTACGAACTGGCTCTCAGGGCACGCAGGGCGTAACGGAGAGTGTGGGAGTATCGGGATATGGGCGGGGCTTATCCGGCAAGAAAGACAATGATCAGAAGAAACCGCATATTGACTTTAGTCTGCTTTATCTGCGCGGCGCTTGCCTGCCGCGCAGATGAGCCTGCGGCCCTTGAGCCCAGGCCGGAACACGCCGAAATTGCCCGGCTCCTTTCAAAGCGGCTGCCCGAAGCGCACTTAACCCACAAGGCAATGAATGACGAGCTTTCCGCAAAGGCGTGGAAAAACTATCTCTCCATGCTCGACCATGACCACTCTTTCTTCCTGAAGGCAGACATAGATTCCTTTTCCAGCCATAAACTCACTATGGATGATGAACTTCTTTCGGGAAACGTCGATTTTGCTTTCAAAGCATTCAAAGTGCTTAAAGATCGAGTCAGGAACCGCTGCGAATACGTCCAGAAACTTCTCGATAAAGGTTTCAACCTGGAGGAAGACGAAACATATGCCTGGAACCGCCAGGATGCGCCGTGGCCGCGGGACGAAAAAGAATGCGACGAGGTCTGGCGGAAGAAGATCAAGAATGAATACCTGCAGATGGTTGTTGAATCCCGGCTGACAGGCGAAAAAGAGAAGAAAGACAAGCCCGCCGACCCGGCAAAGACCATAGCTAAGAACTACAGCCAGCTTTCCAAACGCATCGAGAAATCCGATGCCGATCAGGTGCTGGAAAGATATCTATGCGCCTTTACCCGCGCCTATGATCCCCACTGCGATTACATGACACCAGACTCCGTTGATGAATTTGACATCGCAATGAAACTCTCACTCGGCGGCATTGGCGCGGTAATGGCAACCGGTGAGGGAGGAACAGGCTGCACGATAACTAAAATAACCCCGAACAGCCCGTCAGGCCGCGACAAACGCGATATCAGGCTTCGTGTCGGTGACCGGGTCCTGGCGGTGGCACAGGGCGACAACCCTCCGGCGGATGTTGTCAGCCTGCCGCTTAATAAAATTGTCAGACTGATCCGCGGAAAGAAAGGCACGAAGGTTGTCCTGACAGTGGCCCCGGCATCCGACCCTTCAGGAAACACAACACGAAAAGTCGATTTGATCCGTGATGAAGTCAAAATCGAGGATGCCGGAGCCAGCTTCAAGGTAAAACAGGTCAAAGGCAGTGACGGTGTTGGCAGGAAACTTGCGGTTATAATCCTTCCAAGTTTCTACGGGGACACCAAGGGGGCAGTCAATCACCAGGCCAACGCAAAAAGCTGCTCTAAAGACGTTGAAAAGATCCTGCGCGATATAAAGAAACAGGGAGCAGACGGCGTCATCCTGGATCTCCGCCACAATGGCGGCGGCTCCCTGATGGAAGCAATATTGATGACAGGGCTTTTCATTGAGTCCGGCCCGGTCGTCTTCGTGATGGAAGACAATAACAACCCGAAGCTGCTGGGTGACCCCAAGTCAAGGCTGGCATATTCGGGCCCGTTAATTGTCCTGACTGACCGGCTGTCAGCCTCGGCTTCCGAAGTAGTTGCGGGCGCACTCCAGGACCACGGAAGGGCAATTATTGCTGGGGATTCCAAGACCCACGGAAAGGGCACCGTCCAGACATTCCTGAACATAGGCACCAACGCAACAGCCGGCTCCATAAAGGTCACCAACGCCCTCTATTACAGGATAACAGGAAGCTCAACCCAGCTGAAAGGAATCACGGCCGACATGATCCTGCCATCGTTCCTGGATGCGTTGAAGACCGGCGAGGACTATCTTCCGGATGCCCTGGAATGGACAATGATCCGGTCCTGCCGGTTCAAACCATTTGCGGACATGGGGGAACTTGTAAGGCAACTGGAGAAGAAGGCCGGCAAACGTGAAAACAGTGACAAATCTTTCATCGCCTATACAAACGTCCTGGAAAAGCTCAAGGCAATCAACAACATGGAAGAACTGCCGTTAAATATCGACAAGCGGATGACACTGGCCAGGACCCAGAAAGAACTCCGCAAAATGCAGGAGAGCTCCGTCGAAGACGACAGCAGTGACGAAAAGAAAGATGACAAGAAAAAGGAAAAGAACGACATCGTCCTGAACGAGGCACTCAATATCCTGGCCGACCTGGCGGCAATCTACCCCGAGGAACTCAGGGACCTGGACAAAAACGCAGTTGCACAGCCTGAAGATACGGCGACCGCTGAAGATTCAGGCACCGGAAGCGGTGACATTCCTGAAGCAAAAAAGAAGGAAATAGTTGAACTGATAGACAAACTGGGTAACCCGGATGCAAAAGTCCGCAAAGAAGCATACCTGCAACTCAAGAAAATGGGTAAAGAAGCATTCCCAGTCCTTAGAGAGCACAAAAACAACATGGATCCGGAAATCAGGGACACAATCCGCGAATTGCTGAAACAGTAGAATAGCTGTCTTGTTGGGTACGTGCTTTGCTTGCATTCCCTCGCCCCTTGGGGAGAGGGTCAGGGTGAGGGGTAATTTTGCGAAACCTCTCCGGTCAAGAACACCCTGGGAATGGCATTACTTCTGTTTCTCGTAGAGCTTCTTGATTTCTTCAGCGGATAAAGCCCGGTCAAAAATCATGACTTCGTCTATCAAACCTTCAAATCCATATTTGCTTGACGAAGGTTCCGACGTACCTCCGATTCCAAGAGGAATGTCCGTCGTCAAATCAAACGTCAGGGGCCAGTTACGGGAAGAGTTAAGCTGGCGCGCTACACCGTTCTGGTAAATCTTCCAGTCAACTCCTTCCTTGACTGCAACCAAGTGGTTCCACTCATCCATGAAGAAACTCGCCCTGAATTTACCATAATGATGCAGCCTTGAAGGTATGTAGTAGCACATTTCTGAAGGCAAAGTTAGCAGAAGAAATCCGGTCCCCGCATCACCACCGGTATATTTCCCCAGTAATATCTTGTGTTCGACATTTCCCTCCCGTTTCCACCAGAGCGAGAAAGTCTTGTTATCTTCCTGCTTCAAGCTGAATGCCGGATTGTTTTTAACCTCGATTCTCTGCGTTCCGCCTGCGAACCGGAACGCTCCTCCCTTCTTCCCTCCCGCAACCCATTTCGCCCCTTCAACTTTGCCGTGGTTCCCCTTCCCACTCCTGTCCGTAACCCTGCCGCCCTCATTGCCGTCAAAGGAGTAATACAAAACAAGCCCCTTCTGGATTATCGCGCCAGCGGCTCCACCTGTGACTACCCCCATCGACACCACATGCTTCATTGGGATCGAATGCCTGCCAAATACTGTTTCAATACCAATCTCTTCAACTTTCAGGGAACCTTCCAGCTTGTCACCATTCCCGAACAATACCCTGGCAGATTCAGTTTCTTTCGAAAACTCAATGGAATCAATCAGCTTCAATGAAAGCTTGATGTCAGCAAATGAAGTCTTGAACGGCAGGGTTTCGATCGCTGGCACGCCTATCACACGAGTTCCGTCCGTCAGTTCAAACCGAAGTTTCAGCGGCTCATTCTTCGGCGGCAGCGGCTCATCACCCTCGGCATTGTTTGTGGTTACGGCAACAGGCTGGTCATTACCCGGATCAGGCAGGACCAGTTCGGCGTAAGCTGGCAACAAGCAGCAGATCGTAAAGGACACCGGAAACAAGAAAAGAAAGAAAAACTTTGCGACCATGATTATACTCTCCTTCCTGATTCGGAATGCTATCAATCTCAAAGCATAAAACAACCTTTTATAATCTTGAAACGTCTGCCGAAACTGGTTTCCCGGTACTATTCTGAATAATCGTCCGAAAGCGGGTAAACCGTTACAATCTCGTTACACATGATTTCCTGCATTATCTTGATTTTATTTCGAAGAAAGGGTAGTTGACGAACGTTAATTCAGCTAAAGAGACGAGGTTGTAAAGGAAACAGGGACTGGAGGAAACTAATGCGATCAGATTCAACCGCCGACAAGAAAACACACCATGAACCAACGGCTAATACACAGGCACCAAAGGAAGAAGACGTTGCCGCAATAGATGCCCTCAGGGCCATCTACGAAAGAGTCCGCCTGGAACTTGCAAAAGTAATCATCGGCCAGGATGAGGTAATTGAAAAACTCCTTATCTGCATATTTGCCCGCGGCCATGCCCTCCTGATGGGCGTACCCGGCCTCGCAAAAACACTGCTGATACACTCGCTCAGCGACCTGATGTCACTCACCTTCAGCCGCATCCAGTTCACCCCTGACCTTATGCCTTCCGACATAACCGGAACGGATATCCTGCAGGAAACCGACAAACCCGGCCGCCGCGCCTTTGAATTCACAAAGGGACCCATCTTCGCTAATATCGTGCTGGCTGACGAAATCAACCGCACCCCGCCCAAAACCCAGGCGGCCCTTCTGCAGGCAATGCAGGAAAACCGGATCAACGCCGGCTCGCACGCTTTCCACCTCGACCAGCCCTTCTTCGTCCTTGCAACACAGAACCCCATCGAGCAGGAAGGCACATATCCGCTACCCGAGGCACAGCTGGACCGGTTCATGTTCCTGATTCATGTCGATTATCCAAATGAATCGGAAGAAAACCGGATAGCAAGGGAAACAACCGCGGGAGAAAGGGCAACCCTGAAGAAAATAATAGACGGGAAGGAAGTCCTGAATTTCCAGAACGTTGTCCGGCGGATGCCGGTGCCCGACCACGTTTATGACTACATCGTCAAACTTGTCCGCAAGTCGCGGCCATCCGCCGCCGGCTCACCCGACTGGATCAAGAACTGGGTAATGTGGGGAGCAGGTCCCCGCGCAGTCCAGTACCTCGTCCTCGGCGCAAAGGCACGCGCAGTACTGCGCGGCAGTTATCTTGTCCAGCTTGACGATGTCAACGCCGTGGCTGAGCCGGTCCTCTCACACCGCATTCTCACAAACTTCCACGCGGAATCCGAAGGCATTACGAGCCGTGAGATCATCCGGCGCCTGATAGACACAATGAAGGAGGAATAATGCCTTGCCGGACCTGGCAAAAAGAGATTTCCTCGATTCCGCGGTCCTGGCCCGGCTCTCGCGCCTGACCGTCCAGGCGCGAATTCCCGTCATTGGTAGCGTTACCGGGATCCACAAGAGCGCGCACCGCGGCTCCAGCATAGAATTCGCCGAGTACCGGAAATATGTCCCGGGCGACGACACGAAACATGTCGACTGGCGTGTCTACGCCCGGTCCGACCGTTTCTACATGAAGGAATTCGAAGCCGACTCCAACCTGCGGTGCTACCTTGTCATCGACTCAAGCGCTTCCATGGGCTTTTCGGAAAAACATGGAAGCAAATTCGAGTACGCCAGGAAGCTGGCCGCAACACTCGCCTACCTGCTGATCCACCAGGGCGATGCCGTCGGCCTCCTATGCTTCTCGGACAAGGTGCTCACGGATATCCCCCCGCGCCACGCGCCTTCCCATCTCAGGAACATATTCAATACACTCGCAGAGACCGCCCCGTCGGGCAAAACCGAGCTTCTCCATACAATCCACAACCTTGCTGAAAAAATAAGACAGCGCGCGCTGGTAATCATCTTTTCAGACTTCTTCACCTCCGTGGAGCCCCTGCTCGACTGTTTCCAGCATATGCGGTTCCGCAAGCACGACCTGGCAGTCTTCCACCTCCTGGACAGACAGGAGCTGGATTTCAGCTTTGACCGGCCGATCCGCTTCATGGATATGGAAAGCAATTTCAGCATGATAACTGATCCCCCGGTAGTCCAGGGCGGATACCGCAAGGAACTGCACAAATATCTTACGGATATCAAGCGCGGCTGCGAGGAGTTCAATGTCGATTACCAGCGCGTTTTCACCGATACGGATTACGAGAAAACCCTGGCATCGTTTCTCCTCCAGCGGTTTAAAAAGAAATAGGGAATTGGAAACAAGGCGTGACTTTTCTTCAACCAGGTCTGCTCTGGGCGCTGCCGGCGGTTCTGCTGCCGGTGCTCATTCACTTTCTGAACCGGCTGCGGTTCAGGTCCGTCAAATGGGCGGCCATAATGTTTCTCATCTCCGCTACCCGCAGTTCCACAAAACATGCCCAGCTTCGCCAGTATCTTATCCTGCTGTGCCGGACCCTTATGATCCTGTTCCTGGTCCTGTCGCTTTGCCGCCCGATTGTCGGCGGCTGGCTTGGTTCGGCTTTCTCGGGGGCCCCGGACACGATCCTCGTCCTGCTCGACCGCTCTGCCAGTATGGAAGTCACCGATCCCAGGTGGCAGGTCAGCAAGCGCGTGCACGCCCTGAAACTGTTCAAGGAAGCAGCAGACAAGAGCGCCGGAGCCAGCCGCTATGTCCTTATCGAAAACGCACTGCGCGCTCCGCAGGAAATCGCAGCGCAGTCCCTTGAAAACATATCGCTCACATCCGCCACCGAAACCTCCGCCGATCTTCCTGCCATGCTCAGGGCCGCACTGGATTATATATTCAGGAATCATACCGGCAAAACGGAAATCTGGATAGCGTCCGACCTCCAGAAGAGCAACTGGCGCCCGGAAAGCGCGGAGTGGCAGACCCTCTCTTCCCAGCTCGCCTCCCTGCCCCAGGACATCCGTGTCCGCCTGCTGGCACTCCCCGACAGCCCCGGCCGTGACGTTTCAATATCACTTTCCGACTGCCAGCGCCGCAAGGTGGCCGGCCGGTCCCAGTTGAACCTCGTAATGGACATTAACCGGCTGTCTCCCGGCACCATTTCTTTCCCGCTTATCATTACGCTGAACGGCGTGCGCTCCCAGGTTGATATCTCGATGGACACCCAGTCGCTGCGCCTCAGCAGGAAACTTGAAATTAGCGGGACTGAACAGGGCGGCTGGGGCAAAATCGAAATCCCGGCGGACGAGAACCTGCTGAACAATTCATGTTACTTTGCCTATGGAAACGAGGCGAAGCTCCACACCGCCATTGCCGCCGACAATTCCGACGCAGGGGAATACCTGCGCCTGGCCGCCGCACCGTCACGCGATACCACCAACCGCACCTGCGAAACCTTTTCACCTGGAAACGGCACAATGCCCGACTGGAAGAGCCTCTCTCTACTGATATGGCAGGGACACGGAAAACCGGAAAATGACGGGGCCATTCAATCATTCGTGGAAAATGGAGGTGCGCTGCTCATCTTTCCACCTGCCAGGGAAGAGACAACCAGTCCGCTCGGGCTCCGGTGGAACAAGATTGAAACTGCCGGGAAATCAAAGAACTTCAGGATATCATCCTGGGAGGAGAACGAGGGCCCGCTGGCAAAGACGGATAGCGGGAAAAACCTTCCTGTTCCGGCACTCAGCTTCAACCGGCGACAGGTCGCCGACACCGCAGCCGCCTCGAACGTTACATGGTTCACACTTGCCAGTTTCACCGACGGCAAACCATTTCTCTCAAGGAGAAACCTTGGCCGCGGCCAGGTTTTTATATGCACCTCCCTGCCCACAACCAACTGGTCCAACCTGGGTGAAGGCATAATCCTTGTTCCTATGGTACAGCGGATGCTGGTACAGGGCGGACGCAGGTTCACGGAAGCGGAAAATATTGTCTTCGGGGAGATACAGCAGGCGGTATCCGACAACGAAGTATGGACAGCACTGGATTCAAAGGAAAACAAAGATTTCCGGTTCCGGGCGGGTGTCTACCAGTACGGATCGCGCAGAATGGCTGTAAACAGACCGGCCCTCGAAGACATTCCCGACACCATCGAAAAGGAAAAGGTCAGGCAGCTCTTCGGGGACGTACGGCTTCAAATACTGGAAGAACTTTCGGGAAAGAACTCAGACAAAATGCAAAGCGAAATATGGCAGATGTTCCTGTACCTGATGCTGATCTGCATGATCGCCGAGGCCCTGTTGCTGCTGTCCGACAGGATCAGCGGCAGCTTCAGGGAGAATGAAGCTCTGCGGGCTAACGTGTCCGGCATAGCTTCTCGAGCGACGCCGGAAGCCCGCAGTTTCTTTGCGGAATCCGGCGTAGCAATATCCGCATTCATTCCTCGGACTAAAAGTCCGGGGTCTCCTGCGAAGACGGATGAATTGAAGGAAAAAGAACAGACATGACCACATCTTTCTGGAGCTTCGGGATAACGTGGTGGACTGTGTCAACGTGCGCAGTCTTTGCGGCCATCTCAATCTGGCTGTTTGTCCTGAATGCCCGGCGGTATGCGCACGACAGGGGCATCATCGCCCTTGAATTCCTGCGAATCGTTATCACTGCCCTGATCCTCGTGACATTCTTCCGGCCGGAACGCGTCAGCATTTCAAAGAAAACAGAACAGCCGCTGGTCGCAGTTCTATGCGACATGTCGCATAGCATGACGACCTCCGACATCCTGACGAACAAACCGCCTGCCGAATCGCGCCTGAAATGGATCAATGACCGGCGCCAGGAACGCTTCTGGGCGCCTCTTGAAAAGAAGTACAAGGTTGTCGTCGACAATTTCGCGGTACCGCCCGCTGGAACCAACCAGCCTGCCGGACCGGCCGGAACGGACATCAACCTTGCCATTGAAAAGACCATGGCCAGGTACAGCACTATGCGTGCGGTTCTCCTCCTTTCCGATGGCGACTGGAATACCGGGAAGTCGCCGGTTATTTCCGCCACCAAGCTGGCCCTGCGCGACATACCGGTATTCGCCATAACCGTCGGAAGCGAGAAATACCTGCCTGACCTTGAACTGCAGGCCGTCGCCGCCCCGGCCTACGGCCTGATGGATGAACATATCTCCCTGCCATTCACCATCCAGAGCCACCTCCCACGTGACGTCAGGACAACAGTATCTCTCTACGGCGAGAATAACGTGGAGGCCCGGAAAGATATCGTCATCCCGGCAATGGGACAATTCCAGGACTCCATCATACTCATCCCCAGGTCGGAGGGCACGTACAGATTCACCCTCAAACTCCCGGCGGAAAAAGACGAGGTATTCGACGACAACAACACAAAGGAATTCCAGATGGCAATCAGGAAGGAAACACTGAAGGTCCTCGTTGTCGATTCACTGCCGCGCTGGGAATACCGCTTCCTGCATAACGCGCTCTCGCGGGATCCCGGGGTGTCGGTAAGCTGCCTGCTCCTCCATCCTTCAATGAAACCTGGAGAAGGCCTCGATTACATCCCTTCATTCCCCTCCACGAAGGAGGACCTGTCGAAGTTCGATGTTATATTCATCGGCGACGTCGGCATTGGTTCAGGCGAACTCACGAAAGAGAACGCCGAAATGCTGAAAGGCCTTGTCGAACAGCAGGGCAGCGGCCTTGTGTTCCTTCCCGGAAACCGCGGTCGCGAGGGTTCCCTTGTTTCATCCCCGCTTGGAGACCTGATGCCGGTTGAACTTGATACGGCGAAACCGGCCGGGTTCGGGTTTGGAATGGAATCAAGGCTGGCGCTCACTGCCGCGGGCAGCGGGCACCTGCTGACCATGCTGGCATCAGATCCATCGGAGAATATTTCACTTTGGAAACGCCTGCCCGGCTTCTTCTGGCACGCCCCGGTTGTAAAAGCCAAGCCCGGCACCGACGTCCTTGCAGTCCATTCGGAGGCCCGCAACCAGCACGGCCGTCTTCCACTGCTGGTTACACGCACCTGCGGAAACGGCAAGGTACTGTTCATGGGAACTGACAGCGCCTGGCGCTGGAGGCGCGGCGTTGAAGATACCTACCACTACAGGTTCTGGGGCCAGGTCGTCCGATGGATGGCACACCAGCGGCACCTTGCCCACAGCGAAGGCATCCGCTTCTTTTATTCCCCCGAGTCACCAAGGCGCGGCGATTCAGTCTTCCTGCACGCGACAATTTATGACCAGAACGGCCTGCCGTTCCAGGGCGGCACGGTTCAGGCGTCCATCACCGCCGCGAACGGCCAGACGGACGAGCTGACTCTCTCACCCGAGCCCGGCGGATGGGGAGTTTTCACCGGATCTTTCAGCCCGCGTGAAGGCGGAAAGCACAATGTTGCACTCAAATGCCCCGAGGCTGGACGGAGTATCAAGGCCCAGTTTGTTGTCAGCACGCCCCAGCTGGAACAGACAGGCAGGCCGGTGCGAAGCAGCGTGCTGACGGAACTGGCCTCAATCACCCGCGGTAAATGCGGAGCCATCCAGGACCTTGGAAAGATTGTTCAGGAAATCAATCTCCTGCCGGAACCCAGGCCCGTTGAGGAACGGCTGCGCCTCTGGTGCCATCCGCTGTGGTGCGCGCTGATCATAGGACTACTGGGGGTATACTGGGCGGGAAGAAAACTACTGGGAATGATATAAATGAGCATCGAAGAAAAAACAAAAATGGACTTGCCGGAACCGCTGCTGAAACAGCTGACTGATTTTGAAAAGCGCCTGCGTCTGATGGAAACCATTGTCACCGTCACTGGCGGTCTTTGCGGTGTCCTGCTGACATACGGCATCCTTTTCATTTCCGACCGCTTCTGGGACACACCTGCCTGGCTCAGGGCAATCCTGACGGTCACCGGTTGTGCCGCATTCATAACCTTTGCAGTGCGCTGGCTGCGTTACTGGTGGTGGCTCCGCAGGGATGTAAATGAACTGGCCCGCCTTGTCCAGAGACAGTACAAGGGCATGGGCGACCGACTTCTCGGCGCCGTTGAACTGGCAAGCGGAACCTCAACCCTGGAAAACATTTCGCCGGCGCTCTGCCGCGCCGCCATACGCCAGGTGGCGGAGGAATCGGAAAAGTACGATTTCAAGGCGGCCGCGGAAAAGCGAAAGCCGCGCAACTACTCCATCTCGTTCCTGCTCCTTGGTGTCATCATAGCCGCATCACTGGCGTTCTTCCCCGGAGCCGGAACAAACGCCTTCCTGCGCTGGCTGAAACCGCTCTCCAGCGTTGAACGCTACACTTTCGTCCGCATAGAAGACATACCGGCCGAACAGGTTGTTGCACATGGCGAAGATTTCGAAATCGCCTGCCAGCTTTCAAAGTTTTCGGTCTGGCGCCCGGTACATGCGGTATGCAGTTTCCCGAACCAGCCCCCTATAGAAAGCAGCATCTCCGGCGGCAAGGCGGTGTTCCGCATTCCGGGTCAGACGGCCACCAGCATCCTGACGCTTCGCATCGGCGACATTTCAAAACGGATCAGGATTATCCCGATGTACAGACCGGAACTCAATGAATTGAGAGCCCAGGTGGTCCTGCCCGACTACCTGCAAAGCACCAACCAGTCGATCATCATCGAGAACGGCAAGACAGAACTGCTTGAAAGCAGCAAAGTAAGATTTGCCGGGACGGCCAACAGGCTGCTGGCAGGCGCGGTCATGAAGCAGAAAACCGAAAGTACACTGGAATTAACATCAAACAGGTTCATCACCGCTGAACTCACGGTCAAGGAACTGGAGAAATGCGCATTCACCTGGACTGACGGATTCGGCCTGAAAGGCGTCCAGCCCTACGAGCTGAACATCACCAGGGTCGAAGACGAAGCGCCGGCCATGGAATGTTCCGGCATCGCACGCGCCGTGGCAATCCTGGAAGACGAGACCATCGAACTTGAAACACGCGCCCAGGATGACTACGGAATCAAGGAGCTCTGGATAACCTGGCGCACCTCGGAAAACAAGGAACGGGGAACAAAAGAAACAAGCGGCAGGCAGACAATCAAACAGGGCTCGCCGTCATCACGCCTGCTAGAGGGAAAATTCACATTCTCCCCCATCGTGCTCCACATACCTGAAGAAACGATGGTCACCGTTATTGCCAGCGCCACCGACTATCTGCCCGGCCGCAAGCCGTCAAACTCCCTCACGTACCGCATCTATGTTCTCAGCAAGGTCAGGCACGCGAAACTGATCCACGAGCAGTTCCAGGCGCTTCAGTCAAAGATCGAGGATCTCGCGCGGGAGGAGGAGCGGCTCCTGGACAACAATACCGAGACCAGCAAGCAGGATCAGGAAAAGCTTTCCTCAGAAAAAACCGGCGAGGCGCTCAAGGCCAACTCCCAGGGCGAGAAAGACAACGCCGAAAACCTCGACCGCCTCTCGAAGAACGGGGAGGATCTCATCAAGGAGGCCCTCCGCAACACCGACATCCCCGAGAAAACCCTCAGGGAGTGGGCAGAGCTGATGAAGGCGATGAAGGACCTTGCCGCCAGCGAAATGCAGAATGCTGCGAAATCACTTCAGCAGGCGTCCTCGGAGAAAGGCCAGAGGTCCTCAAAGCTGGCCGAGGCGATGAAGCTTGAGCAGGACATCCTCAAGGCCCTGAGGCAGGTTGAGAAGAACATGAACATGTCACTGGACGACATGATGGCCAAGAGCTTTATTAACCGTCTTCTCATGGTGGCCGGGGTGGAAAGCGAGATTGCCACCACAATAAGAAAACTGCTTCCCGAACTGGTCGGCATCGATCCAAAGGACCTTCCCGCGGACAAGAAAGAGATAGTAGACCAGCTTACCGCCAGGCACGACACGGCCCGCAAGGACGTTTCGAACATACAGGACGACCTGGCCGGCTTCTTCAACCGGACAAGGATCGAGCGGTATGACGCCGTTCATAAAGACATGAAGGAGAAGAAGACCACCGATGGCCTGGATGCCCTGACCGGCCTTATCCGGCGCAATTCGGGGGCACAGGCAACGGAGTCCGCCGAAACCTGGAGGAAACAGTTTATCGCCTGGGCGGAGATGCTGAAGGATAAATCAAAGGATGGAAACGGTGACGGCCAGGGCGAGTGTACCCTTGAACAGGCCGACATTGAACTCCTTATTTCGCTGATGCGCGCGCGCCGCAGGGAAGAAGGCCTGCGCGACCAGACCAGGCTGGTCGAGGATGGAAGGGAAAAGAACCAGAGCTATGCGGCTGACGCCCGCAAACTCTCCGATATACAGAACGACATCTCCCGCGACACGCGCCCCCTTGAACGTAAAGCCAGGAACCAGCAGTTGAAACGGTTCATAGAGAAGATTGACGGCGAAATGATGAACGCCTCGATGTTCCTCCGGAAACCGCAGACTGACTCCGCAACGATCGCCATTCAAACCGAAATAATCGAACTCCTTTCCAGTTCCATATCAGCATGCCAGAGCCAGGGCGGCGGAAGCGGCGCCCTGGGCATGATGCTGATGAGGGCAATGGGGATGCAGATGGGCAGCGGTGCCGGTTCAAACGGCGGCGGAAGCAATGCCGGAGGAACCACCGAGAACCCCAACACTGTCAGCGCAACAGGAAGCGGAGAAGAACGCTCTGACCCGCGCAACGTGGAAAAAACCGGTGGAACAGATCCTGCCGTATTCCCGGAGGAATTCAGGGATATACTTCAAGAATATTTCAAAGCACTGGAGAAAACAAAATGAACAAGAAAAACATATACCTCATTCCGGTTTTCCTGTTCGCCGCCTCAATATCCCATGCGGGAGACATACTGGCCTACCACGGTGATCCCATTCCAGAGGGAGTAGAAGCAACCTACACAAAAGGGCTGGAATACCTGAAGAAGACGCAAACCGACTCAGGCGGCTGGCAGGAAAGCTATGGTTCCGAGCCGGGTGTAGTCGGACTTGCAATCCTTTCAATGCTCGCCCACGGAGATGATCCTAACTACGGACCTTACAGCGGAACCATCAAGAAAGGACTTAATTTCATACTTACGTCCTCGCGCACAGAAAATGGTTACATGGGTTCCTCAATGTACAGCCATGGCTTCGCTACACTGGCGCTGGCCGAAGCCTACGGAAGCGTAAACGACGAACGGCTGGGTCCTGCCCTCAAGAAAGCCGTGGAACTTATCCTTACATCCCAGGCCGGCAACCCGAAGGGCGCATGGCGCTATTCACCGGAAAGCACCGATGCCGACACCACAGTGAGCGGAGCGCAGATGGTGGCCCTCTTTGCCGCAAAGAATGCCGGGATCGGCGTGCCAGACAAGGCGATCAAAAAAGCCCTGCAGTTCTTCCAGGAATGCCAGTCCGGGAACGGAGGGTTTGGATACACGGGCGGGGGTGACTCATCCAGCAGCGGGCCGCGCTGTGCCATAGGGACCCTGGTGCTTGCCCTCGCAAAGCAGAAAAGCACCACGTCATTCAAATCGGCTTTCCGTTCCCTTCAGCAAATGAACGATGCCGGTGATTCCTATGCCCATTATTTCGAGTACTATGCCGCACAGGCATATTTCCATGCCGAAATGAACACATGGAAGACCTGGAACGAAGCCAACATCAAGAAGCTGACGTCATCGCAAAACCAGGACGGCAGCTGGTCGGGGAACATGAGCCCTATTTTTGCCACATCATCAGCATTGCTTTCTCTGGCCGTGAATTATAGATTTCTTCCGATCTACGAAAGATAAGCATACAGGCATGCTGCTAAAACAGGTCAACTATAAGGAGTTAAAAGTGAAAAGTTCATTACAGGCTTTCTTTGCCGTGTTTTCCCTGTCAGCCATGATGGCCATGCCGGCCGGGGCTGAACTGGTCGTAATCGACGAAGGTCCGGAAAGCGCGCCGTCAGTCCGACCCGCCATTGCCGTGCCGGCGCCGGCAGAAAAAACAGGCGGCAGCAGGGACCAGACGGATATACTGGAATTCATCAACAGGGACAAGCTTCACGGCTCCCTTCTTTCAGTGGCTCCCGGCCAGTCCGGGTTGAAATGGAAACACGAGAGTTCCGCGGGAGAAATGGAATTCACCCTCCCCTGCATAGCCAGCGTCACCCTCTCAAAGCGGCCGGCCGGAAACAAGGCGGCGCAGACTTCAATGATAAGGCTTACAAACGACGACATGCTCGAAGGCAACGTTATATCGCTCGATGACAGCAAACTGGTTATCGACACGTGGTACGCCGGAAAAGTTGAAATCAAACGGCCTATGGTCAAAATGCTGACACCGAACTCGGTTTCAGCAAATGTCGTATATGAAGGACCCAACGACCTGGCAGAATGGACCATCAACAAGAACATGAGCCAGCCATCCTGGAAATTCAAGAACGGCGCACTCCTCTCAATAAACACTTATCCCATCGGAAAGATGATTGAAAACATGCCGGATATGGCCGACATACAGTTTGAGGTGTCCTGGAAGAGATACCCGTCCTTTCAATTCTGCTTCTTCACGGACAACCTTCAGCAGTACTATGGCAACTGCTACATGATCCAGGTCGGCGGCTCGTCCATTTACCTCCAGCGCTACTCACAGAACGGGGGCTCGCAGAACCTGGGCCGCCTCAACATCGAGTCATTCAACAATAACACCATCAGCAAGGCGCGGTTCAACGTCATGGTGGACAAGAAGAAGAAAGCTTTTACACTCATGATCAACGGACAGATGGTCAAGCAGTGGTCGGATCCGGGCAACTTTGCGGGAATGGGCAACGGCATACTGTTCCAGCCCCAGGATTCAATGGGCATCAAGGTAACCGGCGTAAGGGTATCCCAGTGGAACGGACAGGTGCCGGGAGCTCCCGATGCCGCCACCGAATCTAAAGAGGACAATATCCGCCTTGTCAACAACGACAAGGTGTCGGGCCAGATCAAATCAATCGCAGATGGAAACATTAAATTCGCCACTTCCTACGCAACCATGGATATCCCTGTCGCAAGGGCCGCCTGCATGGAGTTCTCCCAGGAAAAGTCCGAGCGCGCCAGGCGCAACAAGGATGACATTAAGGCCACTTTTGCCGACAAGGGGCTTATCAGCATGCAGATAACTTCGCTCAACAAGGAAAAGGTCACCGGCACAAGCGAGAATTTCGGGAACATGTCAATCCCGCTTGGCGCCCTGCGTCGCATTGAATTCAACATATATCGCGAAAAAGACACCAGCGACGATGACGATTCTGACCTTTAAAACACGGGAAATATCAAATTGAACTTTCTCCTGTCGAAGCGGGCTTTAATTGTATTCACGGCAGTTGCAGCCATTATCGGATTCATTAACAGCCAGCCCGCTGCCGCAAAGGAACAGGACCCGGAAAAGCTGGTAACTAAGCTCGGCGGATCAAGCTACAAAGAGCGCGAACAGGCGATGAAATCACTCTCGGCGCTGGGCTACCAGGCAAGAACAGCAGTCCGGGCCGCGCTTAACTCTCCTGACCCGGAAATCCAGGGTCGCGCGAAGGAACTCTGGAAAACAATCCGGTGGCTGGTCTCATCAAACGTTACCGCCGAATCGATTCAGCCCCTGCTCTGCTATACAAACAAAACCTCAGAGGTGGACTACCGTTATTACCAGCACCGGGCAATGATCGATCCGTTCTCCTCCCGTTCGGCCTATTTTCCCATCGCAGCCGAAAATATCGATACAGAGAACTGGAAGTCTTTTATTGAGAAAAACAAGGGCCTGACCCTTGTCCTGATGGCCGATTTATCCAAAGACCCTGACTATCAATCCACCTACAGGGGAGCCATGCGGCTGTGCGTTGACACTCTCGGACCGGATATTATCATCGAAACCATAAATTCTTCTGACCCGAAAACACGGGCTGAATATACCGCCATGTTCAGCGAACTCACTATTCCCTACTCGGCAAATTCCAACACCTACGCCAATACAATAGCGATATACGACAAGCTTGGATTGCACGAAAAAGCCTTCGATTCGGGAAAGCTGTGGTACCAGACCTGGTGCCAGGAAAACATTCTCGATCAATGCGCCTCTGCCGTGAAGAACGGAAAACTGGAGGCAAAGGTATGGAAAGAAGCGTCCACCGAGCTGTCGCCTTCCCCGGGCAATCAGCACACATCCTGTGCGCGACTGGCGTTCTATGCCGGACTTGCCAGGAGGCTCGAGAACCCCAGGGCCTTCTCGGCGCTGAAAAAACCGGCAAACATCAATTATTACGACCGCAGGTTTGCCCAATCACTTTTCCAGAGCATGCTTGATATGAAACTCTACGATGACACTATAACCCTTGCCGCCAATTCCTCCGATCCGGTTGTTCTGTACTTCAGGTCTTTATGCTTCAAGGCAATGGGCAAGGGAAAGGAAGCAGATACCGAATGGCAGAAAGCGTGCGATTCTGTCAGCTCAATTCCCAACAAGGAAGCCTCAACAGCTTCAGCGTACTCCTTTGCCGATTTCCTCGAGAACAGGAACGACAAGGAAGCCGAGAAGCTGTGGCAGAAAGTACTGGACAGCTCCGCATCCAACTCGGTGTATCATGCAAATTCCTGTTTCAGGCTCGCCCGTTATGCGGAACAGAAGGAAGACCTTGCCGCCGCGGTGGAACTGTATGAACGCGGCCTGTCATCATCGAAACAGTCCTCCGGCGTAGTATCAGCCTCCATTGGCATTGACAACAAAGTTCTGACGGAAGACGAACTGCGCCAGCGCATCGCAATCCTCAAAGAGAAACAGGCAAAGAAGAAATAGCCAACAGTGAGCACTTTCATACTGTTCATCCTGTTTCTGGAAAATATTTCCGTGATCTTAG
>Ga0172375_10003835_pt1 | contig 22585 bp, 19 predicted proteins | sample LakKiv1m_FD_114537 | JGI IMG/M metagenome (GOLD analysis project Ga0172375, IMG submission 114537) | Freshwater microbial communities from Kabuno Bay, South-Kivu, Congo - kab_092012_11.1m | ecosystem: Environmental > Aquatic > Freshwater > Lake | place: Democratic Republic of the Congo... | reverse complement strand
TGTTTCTCAATATGCAGCAGAAAATCTAAATACACCTCCTGAAGCTTTAACAGAAGTACTTAGAAGAAATAAAGATGATAGTGTTTCTTGTTGTGCAGCTAGAAGTCCTAATACACCTCCAGAGATACTAGCAGAAATACTTAGAAGAAATAAAAATGATTATATTTCTTGGTATGCAGCAGAAAATCCTAATACACCCCCAGAAATATTAGCAGAAGTACTTAGAAGAAATAAAGATGATAGTGTTTCTAGGAGTGCAGCAGAAAATCCTAATAGCCCATTAAAAGAAAAAATATTATGGATGAGAAATACTGGAAAAATAGGAGTGGAAGATCCTAATAAACACATAATAGAATATGATAATAAAGAAGATGAAGATTTAAAGAAATTAAAATCATTAATTAGTAGTAATAAATTTAATCTAAAGAAATATTCTCAATCTTGGTATACAGAAGAAGTAGCTAAAAACCCTAATACACCCCCAGAAATATTAGCAGAAGTACTTAAAAGAAATAAAGATGATGATGTTTCTCAATATGCAGCTAAAACCCCTAATACACCTCCAGAGATACTAGCAGAAATACTTAGAAGAAATAAAGATGATTATGTTTCTAGGAATGCAGCAAGAAATCTAAATACACCTCCTGAAGCTTTAACAGAAGTACTTAGAAGAAATAAAGATGATAGTGTTTCTTGTTGTGCAGCTAAAAACCCTAAATGCCCATCAGAAGCTAAAGAAGAGTGGATAAGAAATACTACCATAATAGAGACCGTAGATACCGATAGTAATATCTATGATAGTAAAGATGAAGAAAAAAACTTAGAGGAATTTGAATTGCTAATTTCTAATAGAAAAAATTGGTATAAGACATCAGGTAATCAATTATCTTTATTTGAAGAGTTTCCCGAAAAAAATGAAAAAATAGAAGATATTAAAATAAAAGACAATATTCCTTCATTTTTATATGATAGCATATCTTATTTTTCATATGGATTTGCGACTGTAAGATTTTATATAAATGGTAAATTATGGCAATACGTGTTAGGTAACGATATTGCTCATCAAATCGATAATTTCTATAAAAATTTGAAAAGAAAAGGGGTATTAGAACAGGATGCCTCACAAGTAACATATAATAAATTCATACCACATAATAAGAGGAATGAAGTAGAATTAGATAGAAATAATAGAGAGCCAATAGAAGGCACATATAAAGAATTTAATAGGGCAAATTTAATTTAATAAGGAGTGACTATGCAAATAACTGCGGCAGATGATAAGAAAAAAAGAGGCGACGGCATAAATTCTGTATTGAAATTAATGAGTGATGCTCGTGATTTTCAATTAAAAATAGATGATTGTATAGAGGAACAATCTAATCCTGAATATAAAACTAAAATAGAAGAGTTTAATAAATATATGGATAAAATGTATGCGGTATTATTGGATATTGCAAAAACCGGTATAGAGTCAGTAAGGCAAGACAGAATAGCTCGTCAACCAATACCAGTTAAAGAGCAACCGGATGTAGTAAGAGTAAATGCGCCCGAAGTACCTATAATGCCTAAGTAATATGGAAAATGCGAAAGAAAATTTAAAAGAACTTGTTAAAAATTTGAGAATTTGTGGATTTTCTCATGTTGAACAGTCAGCATTACAAAAAATTCAGGAGTTGATAAAAGATTTACCTGCGCCTGAAAATATAGACGGATATGATGATCATAAAATAAAAATGTTAGAAGGCTATATAGGCGATATACAGAAATTGATTGAAACATATAGTAAACGTGATATGGAGAGTAAATTGAGGCATATAGATTTAACAAATATGCCTCCTAGATATAAAATTTTAGATTGGAGGAGAAATATGAAAAGTAATGAGATAGTAAAAAATATTATTAAATTATCTTCGGAAATTGATGATAAGGGTTATGGGGAAATTTCTGGAAAGATGATAAAATGCGCCAAGAATATATTGGAAAATAAAGTTAATGAAAAAGAAATTGAAGATATTAAGATGGCTTTGAATAATAGTAAGTTGGAAAAAGAGGCTCAATTCTGGAGTGGAGTTAAAGGATTTTTAGGTGGTGCAGGTAGTAAAATTAAAGAAATGGGACAGGATATCGTTCAGAGTGGAATGTGGGGAAAATATCAGGCGGAATTTGATGATGTATTAAAAAGAATGAATAATGTTATATCTAAAACTCAGCAATTTGGTGGAACTATAAGAAATCCAGAATTAAAGAATAAAGTAAACGCATGGATACAGGGATTAAGTTCTTCTGTTAATGCATGGAATCAAGTAGTAGATGATTTTAAGAATACTGGAAAACAAGTGGCACAGCAATCACAACAGCCACAACAAGCAACTCAACCACAAACGCCACAATCTCAAGTTGGCGCAGGGTGGGAAGATGAGGCTAAAAAAGCTGGATGGACGCCACCTGCAATTCCATCAGTTCAACCAGAAGCAACACCTAGAGTGCCTGCGACAGTATAACAATGCAAGTAGCGATGATATGTGCGAAATGCGGAAAAGTTCACACTGAAGAAACAGATGGTGCGAACTTAGTGATCGATTTTCGTTTAAAGCAAATATCGTTTATATGTCAGAATAAAAAATGTAAACACGATAATATTTTTAATTTTGCGATATGGAGAGAAGAAAGTAATAAAAGCCCGTTACCGCAAATAAAAATATTGGGTGCGTAATGGGCGATTATTTAAAGAAATCTCAATTTGATTTATCCGGCAAAAAAAAGAAAGACGATAAGACAAATCAAGTAATAATGCCGCTGGATAATAATGCTTTAAATACTGTTGCTCAAATAGTAATTAATGCAATAAAAAGCGATATTTCAAATATAAAGGTGCAGAATATAGTTGCCAATGATGAGAAAAAAGGTGATAATTTTGATGATAGCAGATCGTTGTCTAAATTAGCTGATTCAATGATAATGCAAAGAAATAAAAATGAATCTAATTTTAATGAACTAGGTAATGTGAATAAAAGCAAGAAAAAGGATGCTGATAGTACAATAGATATTTTGTCTAAACTAGATTGATGGGAGTGTAATATGAGTAATAAGAATGATTTAGATGAGTTATTGGGCGAGGATAAAAAAGAAGTAAAAAATGATAAAAAACCTATAGAATTTAAACCTGGAGTCGGATGTGACATTGGAACAAGTAATATCGTAGTAAGTCGTCAAAGCAAAGATGGTACGTTTGTTAATAAGTTCTATAGAAACATGTTATATCCATTAGATGTTTCTGATGAGTCGGTAGATTTATTAGAAAGAAGCAGTTATTTATATGTTAAGGTAGATAATAAATATTATGTTGTTGGCGACGATGCTTTAAAACTCGTAAATGCTATTGGAAAAGGCGAAGTAGTAAGACCTATGAAAAACGGGTTGTTAAATCCAAGTTTAAAAGAATCTTCCGAATTATTGTTTTATATCATTAAGGCAGTAGTTGGTAATCCTATTGTTAAAAATGAATCATTGCGTTTTTCATTACCCGCTAATCCTATTGATCAAAGTATAGACAACACCTTTCATAAAATGTTATTAAATAACTTCTTTATTAAATTAGGATATGACGCTAAACCATTAAATGAAGCAATGGCTATTTGTTATGATTGTAATCCTATAATGAAAAGTGCTGAAGGTGATATTCCATTAAGTGGTATTTCGTGTTCTACGGGGGCGGGTATGTTTAATCAGGCGCTCTCTTTTAAAGGTTTAAGTTTGATTGAGTTTTCTTGTACTAAATCGGGTGACAATTTAGATGAACAAGTATCTAAAGTTACTGGAGTTCCTATAGGTAAAATTATACGTATAAAAGAGCGCGAATTAAATCTAGAGAAAATAGATATGTCAGATAGAGTACAGGCAGCTTTATCAATTTATTATGATGAAATGTTGGATAGAATGGTGCATCATATTTGTAATGAATTTAAGGCAAAAAGCAGTGAAATGGATGGTCAAATAGAAATAGTAATTGCTGGTGGTACATCTATGGCTCCTGGTTTTTGCAATAGGCTAGAACAGGCAATAAAACGTGTAGATATGCCGTTTAAAATATATAGAATTAGGCACTCTGAAAATCCATTCTTTTCTGTCAGTCAGGGATTATGTTTAAGGGCATTAGCAGATCAAAAGAAAAAAGAAGCAAAATAATCAAATTAAATTATTAAATAGGGCGCATTTCTAAAAGGATTTGCGCCTTATTTTTTTGAATTAATAAGAAGAGGAATTATATTATGTATGCGACAATTGCAGATATGAGGCGTTTATTACCCAATAACGTATCAATTGGGGATAGAAATATAGGAACTCCATCTCCTGGTAGAACTACTGGAAGATCTGTCATAACTACTACTGATGCAAAACAATATATAGCTTATGCCCAACAATATATAGATTCTCGTTTAAGAAATATGTATTTGTGTCCTTTAATACGTGCCAAATCATATGAAACTGAAATTTTATCTAATATTCATCATGGTACTAATGTTGTAGTTACTGTTAGAGATACTGGTTCATTTGAAGAATTATCATATATTCGTTTACAAAACAAGTCAAATATGGAGACGACCACTGTAAAAACCGTTAATGATTTAACCACTATTACACTAACTTCTGTAGCTGGTATTTATTTAGTTGCAGATAACTCTAAAATTGCCATATTAGAGTTTCCAGATCCTATACCGTTAATTGCTGCAAGACTGGCTGTTTCTTTTGCATTTGACCAGTTATATGTACAAACCCAAAGTCCTGATGTATCTACTTATGGTAAAACCCAAAGAAATTTAGCCAGAAGTGAACTGGAAGATGTGTTAAAGGGAACTATTTTATTAAATGGTCAGAATTATAATGGCAGACATTTTGTGCGTGGTACATTATTTGATGCTTATAGATCTCCTGCAGAAATAACCAAGGGAGAAGATAAGGAATCTACATAATGTTTGAAGATTTGGTAAAACGAAGCGCTAAGGGAATAATTGAATTAAAAAAGATTCAAAAGAGGTTTGCAGAACAAAATGATATTAAAGAAGGTAATAGTTCTATAAGGAAAACGGGTGCTGCTAATATTATCAGAAATGATGTTAGAAATACTTTAACAAGAACACAAATAACCTATCAAACAGTACTTTATAAAGATAGGAAAAATATTATTAAGGAAAACGAAGATGTAAGTGTTGAAAAGATACCGGATATTTTGAACAGAATAGTAGCTGGAGTTTTTAATTTTTAATGGTGATTTATGGCTGTTGTACCGATAGTTGATGGGATGATAGATTTAATAAAGAAGAATATTATTGCCAAAAGTAATGCTATTTCTGATATAACTATTGGATCTACTGTTGTAAATATAGAAAACTCGTTTTTTATGGAAAAAGATCAGGAAGTCATTTTAATAGACTGGGATTATAACGTAGAAGGAACGGCGCATTATGATACCTATGAATATGCCTCAATTAAAGAGGTAAATAATACTCATTCAATTACTTTATACACGCCCGTACTAAATAATTGGCTTGTTTCTAATCATGCTTTTGTTCAAAAAACTATCGGTCATTCTCCGTTATATGATGAATATGTGTTATATGGAGATCGTGAAGTAATTCCAACAGATGATATGGCAGTTACAGTTGAGCCATTAAGTTTGTCAAATGAATGGATTTATATACAGGGTGGATTATCGGAAGAATATAGGTTGAGTATTATGGTATATGGTAAGGACGTAGAAACCGAAGAAGGAACAAAAATAATGAACAAGTATACTGATGCGATTTATGATTTATTAAATGGTAATATTCACATAGACGTAGATAATTATGATTCTCCTATATTGGTTGATGTTGGTGCTGGTAGTAATGTTGTTTATGTTGAAGATACTACCGAAAATCGTGAGTATTTTATACCTTCTTCTACAATTCCATGGCCATATTATATAAATACCTACGAAGTTCAAGACAATAATCACGCGGAAATTGATTTTCAGATATCTAGTGTGTCTTATAGCGGGGGTCGTATAAGAATAGAATTAAATGCTAATTTATGGTGGAGCTATACTACTGAAAATTATGCTGTTTTTATAAGGCATGGACGATATATGTATGATAGCAGGGTTGATAATATTGAATATGGTACAGTTCAAAAGGGCAGTGCATATATTCGTGCAGCTCGTTTAACGTGGTTCGGTAAAGAGGTTAAAGAACATAAATTCCCTCAAAGATCTAAGGGGGTAAGTGAATTTAAGGAGATAGAGAATAGTTCGTCTAGCAGTTCTTCTTAGAAAGATAAATAAAAAAAGGAAGAATATAAAATAAATAGAATAATTAAGTATATGGTATAGGATTTTTGGGAGATTTAAAATGGCAATAGTTCAAGTTTTTCATGAAGAAGATAATAAATTTTATACTGTTAGTTTTACATTGAAAAAAGGTGTATTAATTGCTGGTAGTGGCGTAGATGTGTATTACATGGTAGTTGAAACCAGTATGAAAAAACATGATGGTACTTCGTTTACTCCGTTTTTGGTTCAAACTTTAAGCGATGTTCCTCCTGGTTATTCGGCTGCAACTACCTTCACTGCATTAGTTCAAGATTATATTGCATATTTTATTGCTGCTAGTGGATTAGGTGCTTCAAGTTCAAGTTCGCTTTCAAGTTCAAGCACTTCTTCAAGTTCTAGTAGTACTTCTAGTTCTACAAGCAGTAGTTCAAGTACCAAGAGCAGTAGTAGTTCTAGTTCTACGAGTAGTAGTTCCAGTTCTACGAGCAGTTCGAGTTCATATATAGAAAGATGGAGTAGCAGCTCTAGTTCTAAGAGTAGTTCAAGCTCTTCTAGTAGCACTTCAAGTTCTACAAGTAGTTCTAGTAGTTCTACCAGCAGTTCAACAAGTAGTAGTAGTTAATTTCGGAGGTTAAAAATGTCATTATCAGTGTCAATATATAGCAATGCGAATAGCGCTACTAAAACCGTAACAGTTGATTTTCAAGGTGATTTTTTAGCGGCAAGTAGAGCCATTCCTTCTAACTGTTGTGGATTAGAATATTACTTCAAATTTAATACGAGTGCAAGAACCGATTCAAGTGTGACCATGCCCACCAGAGTAGTGACCAAATTATCGGATTTGGCATTGAATTTAAATAAGCAAAGCGCAACCAATACCGCAAATAGCTATTCAGATATTAATTCTATGGTTGTGGACTATATATATGATTATGTTCATGGTCATACGGCTAATCAATATACAAGTGGTTGTAGCTTACAAAGACCTATGAAATTTACTTAATTATTGTAAAGAGGATAATTCAAAATAATATGGAATAAATAGATAAGGAGAATCTAAAATGGCTGTTGTAAATCCAGGTTATAGAGGAATCGCATATTTTGATGCCATTAGTTCTTATGTAAGATTTGCGGATGCTAATATTACTGCTACTCAAGAAGTAGTAGCCCCTGATTTAATTATGGGTGACGCGGATCATGATGCGTATTATTATGGTCCGATTACTGTTGGTGGAACAATTTCTGGTCCCGTTACTGAAACATTTGGTAGTTCTGGCGGATTGTTTGAGTGGGCAGTTCAAAGGCCCTCTCCTTGTCGTAGATTGGATGATAGCGATATTACCCTTTATTATTATTGTGATAGTGATGGAATTGCCCCAGGTGGAGTTAGAACGTTTACTGGTATGAAATGTAATTCTGTTAACTTCTCTTGTACTGCTGGTGATGTGGCTAATTTCTCAATTGATTTAAAAGGAATTACGGCTGGTAGTTGGAGTTCTGCTACTCCTCCAGATTATACAACCGCTGAAAAATTAATCACATGGGACAAGGTAAGCGTTGCCGTTACTGGTAGTGGTCCTGGTGCAACAGAACTACAGGGCGCTAATATTAACTATAGCGCATTTGATTTTACTGTTTCCAATAATATTGACGATGCTTATTCTTTGTCTCAAACGACACTGTTCCCTGTAGATATTGTAGAAGGATTAAGAACAATTACTGGCACATTAACCGTATATAATACTCCTCACGTAGATGGCGTAGATTCATGGGATGATTATATTGCTGCAACAGTTACTTATTTAACGTTTAATATTGGTGGATTAAGTTTAACAATGGCAGTTCAATTGCACAGAGTACAACCAGCTTCTTCAACTGGACTGATTACTTCTACTGTTGGATTTACGGGTGTCACGCATCAAACCGGTAGTCCTTGGGAATAATACTGATTTTGTAATAGTTTATATTGATTTAAAGATATCTATTTATTAATAAATACTGTAATACGTCACAGTCTTCATTTTCTTTGGTATAATAAAATTAATAAAATGGGGGTTCAAAATGTTTGTTGATAACCAAGAATTAATAAAAATAGCGATATATTATAAAAAACTTAAGAATAGGAATACTTATATAGCTTATGCAGAAAAAGAATTTAATGCCTTAAAATTAAAAGAAGAGGATAAAAAAACTTATGGTGTTTTAGAAATTGGTGTAATTGATATGGAATGGGGACTATATAATGATTTACAAGAATCTGCCATGGTAGAATCACAAGATGGCGAAAGACAATGGAAATATAATATATTTAAAGAGAAAAAACTATTGGCTGTTTTAAAAGAATGGAATGCGGTAGATAAAGATAACAAGAAAATACCTATTAATATGGCCAACATTAGAAAGCTAGCACCTTCAATTGCAGAAACGATTTTAAGAGCATATGATGATATTTCTTTAATGGATGAAAAAAATGAGGGAAAATAGCAAGGCAGGTGCACCAGTATTATATGGGGGCTAAAATAAAATGTGCGCCTGCCTTATCAAGAATGTTGACCGAAGTAGATTTGATATCAGAATTTCATTGGCTCCCGCAGGACATTGCAAAAATACCTTATAAAAAAATGCAGATGATTTTATTTATATTAAAACAAAAAGCAGATGCATTAGAATCACGAAGGGTAATAGAGAGAGCTAAGAGTGAAGTTAAAAGCAGGGTAGGCGGTAAACGAAGTATTAGGGAGGTTTAATTATGGAAAACGAAAAAATAAATAACATAAGCCCATTTGTTGAAGATGATGAAAGGTTTGAAATACAAATTAAATACTATAAAGAAAAAGATGATTTATTTGTAGAAGCGGTTGATGAACAGTTTGATAATAAAAAAGATGCTGTTTCGTTTATTGTTAAATTTAAATATCCCAATGCTGGTGATTATAGTTTACTTACTGTTCAAAATACTGATAACACAGATAATATTAACAATATATTGATAATGGAAATACGAAGAGCTTTGATCTTAATTAGAGAGTGGTCATTAGATAAAGAACTTAATAATGATAATTTTTATAAGTTACATCCTAAAATAGCAAAAGCAATGATAGTAAAAATAAGAGATAAGATAGGGCTTCAGGGTCTTATTTAAATCAAGATAATAAAGGTATTTTTTGTGTATTTATGGAAAAATAATACATGATAAATATACCTAAAGAAAAAGAAATAGTTAAAGATCTTCTTAGTCTTTATATAAAAACCAGTAATGCTAAAATAGAAAATTTATTCATTAAATTATCGCTTAATATCAATACGGAATTAAGTAGTTGGCTTAAAAGTAATAAAGGTAATATTGGGGATATCGGACTTAAAGATGAATCCGTTTATTATGCTCTTTTATTATTAGCTGAATTAAAAGATCAATATCCAGTACCTACTTTTATTGATTGTTTTCGTTACATAATGGATAAGCCCCAAAGAAAGAGCAGCTTACCTATTATATTATCTTTTGGTGGATTGCTATCCGATCCTGAAGTTGGTGCATTATTAAATTCCTTTAGTCAGCAAATTATGGTTATATCTAAATCAATGCAACAAGGTTCCGTAGTTAATTCAAATATTATTAAAGAAGATTTGATTAAAATTTTGAGATATATGGAAACCAAAACAGTACAAAAAAATATTGGTAGTATTGAAGATATAGATAAAAAACCTAAAATTTCTAAAAAACAAAAAGCTTTAAATATGTTTTATCACCTGTATAACAGTATTAATAACGAAATAGCAAATGCCGCTGCTTCTAAAGGCTGGACCGAATTAGAAAATAAAATTAGAAACGAAGGTGTTTTAATAAAAACGGACGTGCTAAAACAATATATAAATGTTGGAAAAATAGATCCTTTTATTCTTAGACAGGCAGATAGAATGGCTAAGTACGTAATGGGGAAACTAGACGAGCAATATATTGATCTTAATTATTCTTTTATTAAAGAAAAGGGTTTGAATTTTGTGGATGCTATTTCAAACGAGCAACTGGATGATTTGCAACGTAGAAGAATGGAGAAGATTAATTTTAGTGATATGCAATCTATTAATATGGATATTAATAACCCTGAATCAATTGAACCACTGACAGTTGATAATAATGTATGGTTGAGTCCCGATGTACTATGTATGTTTTCTGTGTTTTTTAATACATTATTGGCACACATAGCAAAACTATAATTATTTAAGGCATTCTTATGGCAGATGTAACCAGAGAAGTAAGAGAATTACGTGAAAGTATTGCTGTATTAGAAGCAGAAATACGCAATCTTGGCGGCGGTTTCTCATATGGTGCTAAAACATCTGACGATTTTAAAGAGGCCGTTGATAAGCAAAATAGAATTCTACGTAAATTAATTGAAACCGAAGGTAGATCTGTAATTTATACCCAAAAGTGGCGAGATGCTATGCGTTCCGCCAAAAAAGAAATAAGAGAAGCACAAGTATTCAGTAGAAATTACGGCAAAGAACTTGAAAAGCTTATTAAAACCCAAAAAACTTTTACTCAAGAAATTCAACATGCACACAATCTTCTTGGAAGAGCAATGGGGGTTATAACTGGGTTTACTACTGCTTTGGGTGGACAAGCGATTGGATTCAGAAGTATATTAGATGCTACGAAAAAATATAATGCTGGTGTTTTTACCCTCTCAAGATTTCAGGCAATAGCGGGACGAAGTTTTGGGAATTATAATAAGGCAATAGAAAGTGCTACGTCTAATACTGTTCTATCAAAAAATGCCTTTTTAGATCTGGCTGCGTCTTTAAATCAATCATATGTTGGTATAAGACCTAACATGGATGCAATGAGTGACTATGCTCAGTTGCTTCAGTCACGAGTTGGTCCTAACCTTGAAATGATACAAAAACAAAATCAAGAATTGATACAAATCCAGAAACAGTATCCCCCTATTTTTAATGAGTTAACGGGCGCAGAACTAAAGAGCTTGGTTAAAAGAGCCGAAGCGGGTGATAAGTTTGCAAAAAAAGAATTAGACAATCAAAAAGCGCTCATGATGATACGAATGGAGGGGTTGGGATTTTCACAAGAACAAACAGATGCTGCTTTAAAAATGATGACGCCTCTTTCCGGAGAAGAAAGAAAGATGATGGAATTAGGACAGGCTTATGAAAATACGGCAAAAGAAGCAGAAAATGCAATGATTAATATGGGTAAATCTGTAGAAGGAGCGTTAATAAAAGCAACAGAGGTAGCTCAGAATTTTTATAATTTGTTATCCAAATTCCCAACGGTTGCAGCGACCGTCATTGCGGCTTTTGGTGGTATTGGAACGGCACTTCAATTAAAGGGGGCGTTTGGCGGAGGGAGAATGTTAAGCGGTGGATTAACAGCAATGGGGGGTGGATCAGGGGCGCTAGGTAAAATGGGAAGAATGGGTCAATTTCTTCCAGTTGGTAGAATGGGTGCTAGAATGGGATTGGCGGGATTGGGAACAGGCTTGTTAGGCGGCGGTTTAGCCGCAGCAGGTATATATGGAGCTTATCAAATTGGCAAGGCGGGAGTCCAATATGGTAGGGCTAAAATTGGAGAACGAGAACAGAGAAATAATGTTGAAGAAATTTTAAATTCTCCAAAATTAAAAGGTGTACTTGGTGAAGGTGGATATAAAAAATTTAAAGGTCGCGGGGGACTGAATGAAGACAAAAGTTTAGAAGAAAGATATAAAATATATAGACAGGTTGTGAAAGAAGTGAGGCAGGAGAAATTAAAGATAGTAGGCGCTACTGATAAAGAAAAAAACACGGTTGTTGAGATACAACAAAAGTATCGTGATGTAATAACGACACAGAAGGCAAGGGTTAAACTGGCAGAAGACACAATGCGGCTCTTACAATCTGAAGCTCAACTTATAAAAGATATGGGTGGAATGGCAAGTGAATCTCTATTAAAAGGTATTGCCGGTGTTGCAACATCTGGATTACAGGCTGCAAAGGCTGCTCTACCAGCAACGATGGAGGCTGCGGCTGGGGGACCAGTTGCTGATATTTTTAAAAAATATGGTGGTAAATTAACTGTTGGTGGCGGTACAGATCAGGAAAAGGCTGTAAGCGCCGTAAAACAACTTAATGAATTTCTTACTAAAAACAAGTTGGAGCAAAAAGAGACGGATATTATTACAAGCTCTATTAAAAAAATAGAAGATGCAAGATTGTTAGTTTCGCAAAAAGAAAATGAAGTATATCAGAGTACTGGTAACTTGGCAAAAAGAAATTATGATTTGGTAAAAAGTACCGGTGCTGCTTTTGAGAGTCGCTTAAATACTGAACGTCAATTAATGGAATTAACACAGTTTGGACTGGGCGCTTCGGTTGAAATGATGCAGAAACAGGTTGATTTAGCACAACAAAATATTGTTTCTTTTGAAGGCGCTCGTAAAAAACTAAGAGAAATTCGTATGGAGGAAGGTAAGGCAAATGAAGAAATTATGGATCGAATAGAATCGTCCAAAACTATACAGGAAGCAGAAGCCTATATTTTAGAAAAAACCGAGGGTAATGCAGATCAATATAAGGCTTTAATAAATTATGCAAAAGAATATCAAGAAATTACTGAAGGTACAATGAAAGAGAAAGTTAAAATATTGGAATTGACCAAAAATATTCGTGAAGGTTATTTAGACGCTATTCGTTCAATGGCAATTGGTGCGGGAGAATTTACTAAAATTATTGGTAATCAGGAGAGGGGGACTTCACAGTTATTTAAAACGATTAAAAAAGCTACTGGAGAAGTCAGGGGTACAATGGGTGCAGGAGGACTTGTAAATACTAAAGCTTCTACGGCGGCACAATTAATGGGGTTTGAAGCTAGAAAAAGCATTGCGGGTGCTTATGATGCTGCCGAGGGTGCATGGTTTTATACTGGTGAAGCTCCACTTGCCAACATTACCGGAGAAACCCAACGTGATCTTCAAAAGAGTTTAGTAGGAACGGCTGTTGCAGGCGGAGAAGAAAATTACAGAGGTGCCGCTGTTCGGGCATCGCAATTGGGGACAGGAGCAGTCCTTCCTGCAGTTTTGAAAGGACATTTTCCCAAAGACACTCCTCCTTCTGGTAATCAGGCAACAGTTAATTTTGCTACTGCTGCTGCAGAAAGTATGCGAACAACAAATGAAATAATGGAATATCGTGAAGCAAGAGAAAAAGAAATAATTGATGATAAAATAAATACAGAAAAACAGGCGAATAGCGAAATAGCTGCTGATAAACAACAAAAAGAAATAACGGCAACCAAAAACGTTTTAGGTGTTGGCGGTGGCGGCGGATCTGGTAGCTTAAGCGCTCTTACAGGTGGATTAGGTGGTGGTATAAAAACATTTTTAGGTAGTTCTACCGGTATTAAGTCTTTTATGGGGTCCAAAGGTTCAATAAAATCGTTTATAGGTTCTTCAGATATTAAAAGAATGGCTACGGATAGTTTAACTGCACCTTCAAAGCAAGGAAAATGGAGTTTTAAAAGAGATGATACTGGAAGGATGATGAAACAGTGGAGTCCTGTTGGAAGTCAAGAAGCTACAGTTACTATTTATTTATCACCAGAATTAAAGGGACAAATCGATCAAAATAGCGGTGTAATAAAAAGACTTGCAAAAGTATAAACTACAAAATGTGTTATCATGGTAAATTCTCCAGGAACTAATTGGTCTGAATGGATATATATTAATAATTCTTTTAGTAACAGTATCCATCTTTATGATGCTCCATTTCCAGTTCAAAATTCTGATTCTAAATCTTTTTGGATAAAAAGTCTAATTGAAACCTGTACTTTTCCATGGTTAACGGCATATAATCCTCTTGACATGTTTTTCGGTGGTGGTGGTGGCAGTCCTTCTGTTAATGCGGCAATAGATGCAATACAAAACGTTAATGACATCCTCTCTCTGGATATAAGTGGAAAATTCGGATATGGCTATAATAGCCCGTACCCTGAAGATGGATATTGTATAGGAAATCAATTTAAACAACACGCCTATACTTCGCTCTATGTGGAAAACGATTTAAATACTTCTAGTGCAGTAGCATTTGGTAATCCTTCTATAGTGCAAAACAGCAAATTAAAAAGAGTTTTTGTGTATTGTGGAGAAATTACTTCATATAATGTTGATACTGGAGCATTAAAACTGGATATTGAAAACAATATAAAGTTTTATTATCCCGATAAGCTTAAAGGTTTTAAAATAGAGATATATAGCTCTGAACAGAAAAAAACTTTTATTATTAATAATATAGATACTGACGGAACAATATATATCACAAATGACGATAGTGATTTTATAATTAAACGGGGTTGCTTTTATAAATTTAATAAAGCGATTAATGTATGCGATCCGTTGCTTTTAAGCGGTAAATGGGTTGGATCGGAAAATCAAAGTTCTGACTATATAGATCAAAATAATAGCGATCAGGATTTTTTCATTACAGACCATAATATTTTCTATTTACAGACAGTAATTATAGGTGTTTATTTGCCTTTAGAGAGTAGTGAGCCAGCAACTGCAAGTACTTTTGATATTGGCGAACCCATAGATTTTTCTGCTAAAACGTGGGCATATATACCAACCATTGATACTGTTGAATCTCTACCAGCTTCAAATAAAAATGTGGGGTATGCCTATGTTAAAAACGACACGTATGACGAGAACGTAGATGGCGCTCTGAAATGGAAAATAGTAGAGTTGACATCTGTGGGTAAATCTGTTTTAAATGAATCTATAAACAAGTTAAATTGTATCAGGATAGGCACTGATAGTTCTGCTTTAAGTAGTAGACATAATTTCTATGCTCCTTGTTTGAAAAATTCTTATATAAAACAGGGAAATAGCTTTTTTAAAATATTGGCACACGTTTCTGCTACTATTGTGGATATTGCCAAAATAGCCGTTGATGGTAAAACACTATTTAATCCCTTAAGTAATGATGAAATATATATCTATACTAATTATGGATGGATTATAAACGAGCATTATGAATCTAATATGACACAGAACACGACACACGAGTTTTTAAAAGGAACGATAATTGATAATGAAAATAATAAAATTATATATTTAAAACCTGAAAACATCGAATATACTACTCTTTATGGCAAAAATGTAATTGATTATGAAACAGGGCAAAAAAGTGATAGTTTTTTTAATAGGTTTTTGTATGAACTTAAACACGATATTACACAGCCAACGAAGCAATATAGAAAGTTTAATGGTTATAAACTTGCTTCTGGAACCAATATTTACGATATAGAGAGCATAGAGGTTCAAAACAAAGACGATATTGGTATCTTTAAAATAATGTTGAGTGGTTCTGCTTCTAATCTATCTAATTCTGCTAGTGTATTTTTTGATAGTCCTTTTGCAATGTATAACGGTTATGGTAAGAATGCATTTTATGAAGTAACTGGGACAAATAAGGCTGATAAAAACTCATTATATAATTTTGTTGTTTCTAATGCTCTTTGTTTAAATGGAGGCTTGTATCCCAATCCATACAATGTAACTATTCCAAGTGAAAGCAGGATAGGTTTTTGTAGGGGCAGATATTTCGGGTTTGATTTTAATGGAACGGCACAGTCTCCTTATTCAAGCGCTCTTTATATATCTGTGGTTAAATTGTCATTGGGGTTGTCGGCTTTTTATAATAATTTAGCTAATAAAGATAACGTTATATTTAGTGATTTTTGTACCGGAGTATTAAATATACGTAATGGGGCAATTAATTTTAGATTAAATCCACAAAAATTTGAAATATCGTATGGCGACAGAGTTAATGAAAAAATGACGGGTAGCAATGAATTTGTTTTAAATACCAAGTATGAAAGATTAAGAGCTTTAAAGAGCGATCTGCCTGTTAGTGATAAAAATAATGGTTATTTCATTTATTTGGATTCGTCTATTTACAAAGGAGTTTATGGGACTCTTATTAATGGAAGTGGAGATACGTCACTGCCTGTTGATATAGAAAATAATAATACCGCAATTGTTAAACAAGGCGAACAAAAAATTTCACCTATATATGGTTTATTGCCCACGAAAGACATGTGTAATAACAATAGCAAAATAGAATGTTTTTATAATGTTTCTTTGCCTATTCAGGGAAGTAGTACTATAAAGTTTATAGGAGAAAATGATAGTCAATTTGAGATAAATGATTTATATGCGCAATACATAGCAAACAATAATATAATTGATTCTAATTATAACGAGTCATTTAGTGCCGGAATTATCAATGATGGAACCTTTATTTTGCTTTATGATATGAAGTTTGATTCCCTATATATAGAGGAGCATAATTATAAGCTATTAAACAATTCTATTTTTATTATTGGTTCAAGCGACGGAGAAACATGGGGAACTCCGTGTTTGAACAATACGGTATTAGAAAATAGATATCCCATTATGCTGGCTCCAGGATGTAACTTGATAACTGCTTTTATTAGTAATAAATACTATTTTAATACAATAGAAATGGTAATACAAACCACCACATCTGATAATTCAGATACTATATTTTATTATAGTTTTAATTTAAATAGTTTATTACAACAGGCTGTTTTAATTAAGGATAAAAATAATTATTTTTCTTTTTATTTACGTCCATTTGCTATAGAGGATACTACGTGGATAAATAAACAAAACAAAATAAACGTTCAAATAGATTTAAACAAAAAATATATTCCGGACAGTATTTGTAAGTTATTTAAAAATAATATTTTTATTAATCAAAGCGACAAATCTGATTATGTTTGTGATTTGAGGTTGGCTTTTTTGAATATCTTAGGCGATGGAAAAAGAATTTTATTGTTTAAAATAATTTCTAATAGTGGTAATATTTTTCAATCAAAAACGAATAGCGGTATTGGTGCGATAATATCGTCATCTTATTCAGGTGCGTCTTCTACATGGCAACAAACCAATTTTATATATGCCAGTAATGCTGATTGCGCTATAATGGTAGGGAGATATTTGGTTTATATAAGTAACAATAAAATATATATAAAAAATACCAGCTATATTGATTTTTTTGTAGGAAATATAGATAATAAAGAAGAAATATTAAAGTATCAATTAAGACTGGATTCAATATCGGTTGGTTTGGTATCTGGTGACATAGAAGTTCAACCGCAAAAACTGTCTGGATATGTTGATCCGGCAGGAATAATGCATATATATTGTTACGATTCGGAAGGTAAATTGACGCTGTTCGTTAATTCGTCAGATGTAACCAATAATAATTTTTGGAAAGTATCGGATAATTTTTAAAATGAATAATTTGGGAAAAGCTAGTGTTAAGGTAGAGTTATTGCAATCTGCACCCAATGTTTCTAAAAAAGTTTTAAAGTATGGGTTTGATGCTACTGCGGCGGGATGGGATCAATTACAAAATTCTGCTTATTTTCGTCCTTTTTTTATGGAAAATGTTGCTTTGAACGACGGGACCTTATCTGTTTGTTTTCCGGTTAGGAGAAAATATTATTTTAATAATTTGATGACATTAAAAGGGAGAAGTACTGTAAACGCAAGTGCTACACCGCCTTATATCTTTTTTACAGAGTCTATGGCTAGAGAAGGTGTTGTTGATGAGATTATTAGAGAGGGGGGATATAACGAATATTCTGCTATAAGAAGTAAATGGGATTCTTCGTCTATTCCTACTAGTTATAAGGGTCCAATATGGGAAGATAATCCGCATAATAATCAGGCTCCACCAAGTGATTGGATAACCATAAAATCTTTTGTTCAGTCTTTAGTGGGAGAAAAAGTTGAAGTTCCACCTATTTCTTATGGTGGTGAAGATTTAACTGACAAAGATACTTCGGGTTTATGGTGGTTAGAGCAAGATGTTGTCGAAGATGGTTTGTGGTGGATGGTTGAATCAGAACCGTTTCTGACAATTAATATGCCATTTTGGACGACAATAAGAAAACTAGAAAATCCACCAAAGAGGGTAAACAATGAACAGGCACATGCAACTATGTTTGTGATAAGTTTGGGAATAGGTAATTCTGATAATGGTGCCGGATCGATTGATATTTGTATAAGTGAAAATGCTCGCCCTCGCATTATCCACTATATAAACGGCGGAAGAAAATATTTTACTATGAACAATTCTCAATATGCATCCGAACAGAAGATACCAAGAATAGAGGCGGAATTTGAATATGATTTATCAAAATTATGGGAGGATGATAATAAAATAGAGGTCGGTGTAATGACTGTGGCGGGAAGACTGGTTATTTTTTTTAATAAAACTTATTTTATTTATACCGCTGTGCAGAATAAAAATGAAAACGAAAAGCAGGGAACAATAAGAGAGGTGGTTATTCCATCGGGCGCGATTAGAATTTTTGGTACAAATATAAAGGCTGCGATCAATGTTTCACCTATGACTTTTGCACCAAGAGGAATTATGGCATTGGGTATACAAAGATTGCCCAAAAATTTAGGTAGCGTTAAAACGACTAGTGGCAAAGAGGTAAGGGCAGAATATTCTGGAGTTGACAATAAGGGTGAAACAAATGGATCGGTTTGTTTAGTGCCTAACGAAGCGAATGGAACCGCATTCGGAGTTGATTGTAAAGATTTTATAGGTCCTGCTACTGGAAGTAAGGGTATGGGGGATAGTAAAACCGAAATAAGTCATCCCACAGGATTTGGCTTTCATAGACAGGGAGTAATTTATTTTAATAGTGCCGAAGCACTAAGTGTCACTAAATCAGATGGTGATTTTTATATTCTAATTATGAAGCCAGAACATACATATATCACTTTAAAAAGGGGAGAAAATGATTATACCTATACAACATATACAGTTCCTTATGGCGGAACACCTTATTATTTCAGGTTAAAAGGGGGTTATGATGATTCACCCGAAGAGGGCGCTCCTATTGGGGAGGATGTTACTAAGGATGTTATAAGTGTTGAACATAGTTTTGATCTAGATGATTATTTTATGATATCTGCTAATGCATCAGTGGCACTTTATAATAAAAATGGTAAGTATGATTATCTAAAAACACAGCAATATCCTATTACGATAAGTTTTGGTTGGAATAATACTAATATAAAAAAATTTACAGGACTAGTAGTGTCAACGACCAATTCTGAAGTTCCAGGAAAGGAAATAATAACGTTAGAGTGCCAAGATTATATGTTTGTATTAAGAAATACGCCGATAGTTAATAGTCCTTATTTTGATGGGATGATACTGTTTTATGCCGCTAAATATTTGGCACAAATGGCGGGGATAGGAAACATTTATCAAGATTGGGAAAATACAGATGAATATTTTTTGCCTTCGGGATATGCTTTTACAAAACCTAGATTTAAATATCCTTCTACTCAAATGATTTATGAGTGTATAAAAGACGTAGTTCAGAGAGGAGAGGCAACAGCATATTTTGATTCGGATGGTGATTTTCATGTTAAAAAACTTCCTGGCGGATTGTTTTCTGAAGAAGCTAGTCAATCTGTTAAGGCAACCTTTTTTAGAAATCCAGACAACGATGAGGTGGCGGCAATTGTTTTGGATGAAAAAAATGAAGAGTATTCGTTGAGAGATACTGTTAATACCGTTTCTATTATTTCTGTTGAAAAAAATGATAGGAATTATATATTTTACAACACACAAGCAATCGGCGACGAAGACAGGTTACAATACAGAAGAATACTTATGATAGACGAAGGTGCCTTAGGAGATGTTGAATCGGTAACGGCTTGGGCAGAAGATTTAAAAAAGAGAGTTTTTTATCCAATAAGAAAAATATCTTTTAAAACTACAGGGTTTATTTCCAATAACATACAACCATTAGATTTTGTAACCGTAGATAATAACGAGTATCGTGTAATAGGGATTAGAAATAGTTATATGGCGGAAAGTAATGACTTTAATTGTGAATATACTTGTGAGTGGTTAGGAGGGGCATAATTATGGCATTAAACAGAATAGTAGATGATATTGTAACTAAAATAACCAAAATTAAAAGGGCCTCTGATGCCGTTCATTATAATGGGGTTAAATATCGTTTAATAGATACCCAAACTGATGATTTTGGAATAGGTCCTTTTTATACACAACATACAAATGAAAAACGATTTATTTGGGGGATACATAAATGGGGCGATTTGAACTATAGGATATCTGAATAATGAAAAGAACTGATAAATATGATTTGGGTATATTTGAAGAAGGGGATTTGTCATTAGCAGTTCCTGAATATCAAAGATGGATTACGTTAGATACTCAACTATATAGTTTATATAAAATATTGGGTAATGGCATTATTTCGGGATGGGATTTAATTGCTTCTAGTGGGTTGTCTGTTGCTGTTGCTAGTGGTAGTGGTCATGTCAATTTCGTAGCAGTAGAAACCGAAGATAACACTACAATTAGTAATTTAACAGCTAGTTCTAGAAACTATATATATGCTTCTTTAACTTTAACTAGCTATTGGGATCAGAGCGTTTCTTTTGAAGCTGTTTTGTCATTATCTTTGGAACAATCTACAGACAGTCTATATTTGGGCTATGTAGATACCGATGCCTCTGTTGTTACCGATATAAATATGGATAATCGTACTACTTTAGGTTTTTTGCAACTTGTTCAAACATTGGTTAAAAATCATAAACATATAGGCGGAACAACAAATCCAAGTCCTGTTAATTTAAATACCGATGTTCAAGGACTGATAAATCAACGCAATTTACCAGATTTGGACGCCTCTATTATTCAAACCGGTACTATTGATGATGATAGGTTGCCAAAAATAAGCCACATTACGGGATTAACTAATCAAGGTAGTTTAACACATCCACAATTAGATTCTTTTGTAGAGGCATTATCATTAACTAATCCGGCATTAATGGGAGAAGCTTCTACTGTTAATTTATTACAATTAATACTGGCTTTAAAACACGTATATCCCGATATTGATGAATATTTAGTAAATGAAGTGGCTTTTATTCCTGGCATTAGTCCCGATTCTTATGTTGATTGGGATAATACAACTGCTGATGTAGATACTAAGCCGTGGTCTGAAGGCGGTCAACATACAATAACTGGTGGTGCTGCATCAGGCAAGCAAGTATATACAAAAACATGGGATACAGAAACCGAATTTTCTTCTGGTACATATTCTCAAGTATATATTGATGGCGATTCTGTGACATTAGAGACCGAAGAAACAACTCAAAATGTTGAAGTATTTACAACGACTGATGATTGGGAAGTAATTACTCAAGATTTAAGTTCAATATCTGATGATTTAACATTAGATCCTACAACTTATGTTACTCCTCCAGCAAGCGCAAAATTAACCATAGGAGATACGCAAACAGAAATAGCATTAGTAATAAGAAAACAATTTGATGCACAGGATTGGTCAGGATATAAATACCTATATTTCTATTTAAAAACTACAAGTGTTGAACATGGAGATGTGTTTTTCTATATAAAGGATACTGTTTATGGCACTCAAAATTCATATACAAAAGTGTTAAGTAGGAATACCGCTACTGTTAATATTGATACACTGCAAAACGGTTGGCAACAAATGGTAGTAGATATAAGTGCATATAGTAAATCAAATATAAGTGAAATAGGTTTCTATATTTCAAGTCAGGATGGTTGGGACACATCTAAAGGCTTAATATTAAACATAGATAAGATTTATTTGTCTACTGGTAATGAATATAAAGAGGATGGATATTTCAGGGTTGTTTATGGTACTGGTTTTCCTTATGAATTCTGGCGAGTTAGATGGGATGCTTTAATACCTACTGATGCCGATTCTGCCGGATTAGTATTGAAAAGTAGAACAAGAGTTGGAAATACATTAGCAGACTTATCAACCGCTTCTTGGTCTTCTTATTCTGCTGTTAATGGATACGAAATACAATTACCAAGTAGTAATTTATATGCCTATATAGAAGTAGAAATGTTTTTTGAAGCGTCTACTACACTAAACAGAAGTGCCACAGTAAATAAACTATATTTAGATTTTTATGCCAATGATACCGAAGATAGTTTTAATTATGACGATCAAGACGATTGGGAAAGTGGTAATTTATTTAATATTGATACTAAAACTACTGTAAATTCAATGTTAATAGCAAAAACCGAAGAAGTAGATGATATATTCTATGGAACAAATGGCAGCGCAGTACAATTAGACGACGATTTAGCACAATTATATGAAATTACGGGTTCTATGCTGCCAATATCTACTTATCA
>Ga0172375_10003832_pt1 | contig 22590 bp, 35 predicted proteins | sample LakKiv1m_FD_114537 | JGI IMG/M metagenome (GOLD analysis project Ga0172375, IMG submission 114537) | Freshwater microbial communities from Kabuno Bay, South-Kivu, Congo - kab_092012_11.1m | ecosystem: Environmental > Aquatic > Freshwater > Lake | place: Democratic Republic of the Congo... | reverse complement strand
GAACAGCCAAAGGGTCTACTTTTGGAAGTTTTATAAATAAATGGAGTTTAAACACTAGTGGTAATGTTGTACAAGCAGGCACTCTTACAGTCCAGGGAACAAGTAATTCTTCAATAGCAGGCAACGTCGGCATCGGGACGACGGCACCTACTAATTTGCTAAGTTTAGGAGGCAATTCAGCAAGAGTATTTTGGATGGAAAGGCATACAACAGCCAACACGGCAGGTAACACACTTACCATAACAGCGGGCGGGGCAACCAGTGGGGCAACAGATAAAAACGGCGGTAATTTATTATTACAGGGTGGTTTATCAACTGGAACGGGTGAAAGTGGAGTTGCTATCTATGGTTGTGTTGCGGGGGCAAGCGGAACGACAGACAGAACCCAAACAATCGCAATTCAGACACTTGGAAATAAGATAGGGTTTTTCGCAGGAACGCCAATTATTCAACAGTCTTTTATCGCTTATACTGCGGACAATGAGAGCGTGGCATATACGGGCATAGATAACGCCCAAGCGGGGACGCCATACGCCCAACTAACAGACTTAAACGCTTTAAGGGTGGCTTATGAGAACATCCGCCAAACTTTAGAAGATGTGAGGACAAAACTCCAAAATACAACATTGGTTGGATAGTAGACAATATGATGACTTTACTGTATCATATAGTTATGAGAAAAATAAGAAAATATCTTAATGGGCAAAAGTTTGGCAAACTAACAGTTGTTGGTCTTTCTGTTAGACGGAATCATAGAATATGTCAATGTGATTGTGGAAATAAGACAGATGTTTCCATTAGTAATCTGAAAGACAATCATACGACTTCATGCGGATGCGTGGCAAGAGAAAATTTACGGATTAGGTCAACCACGCACGGAGAAAGTAAGAATAGCAGATTGTATAGGATTTGGATAAATATCAAGGATAGGTGTTTGAGGACGACTCATAAGTATTACAAATATTATGGGGGAAGGGGAATAAATGTTTGTAAGGAATGGGAAAATTCTTACATTACTTTTAGTCAATGGGCAAGAGCTAATGGGTATAGGGATAATTTACAAATAGATAGAATCAATAACAATAAAGGCTATTCCCCACAAAATTGCAGATGGACTTCTGGAAAAATAAACTGCAACAATACAAGGCGTAATTTGAATTTAACTGCTTGGGGAACTACTCAAACATTGAGCGAGTGGGTTAAAGATAAAAGGGCTATCGTTTCTTATGATACGATTTGGTTAAGAATAAAAAGGTTGGGGTGGAAACCAGAGGAGGCATTGTCTACACCAAAGTTAAAAAACCAATTTGATATACTAAAGAGTAAAATAGTAGCAACAACATTATTAACATCAGCTTAAAAGGAGGTGACTGAATTATGTACAACCTACTAAAAGAATACGCAGATAAAAAAGCAAAAGGACTAATAAACAAAGTCCAAAAGACCAACGAGGAGAACGAGGACGCTTTAACCTATGCCGTGTATGAAAAAAAGTATGAGCCAGACTTGACTCAAGTCCCGCCAGTTTACGAACAGGTGGCAGACCAAGTAACGGCTGTAACCAAAAAAGAACTTGACGACAGGAAAGCGGAACTGGAAGCAGAAATCGCTTCAATCGAGGCTTTTGAGGGGGACGCAGTAAGCGGTAGCTAATACTAATTTAATTTTCAAATATGACAAACATCAAAACTGATGAGGTCAAACAGGTAGAAGTCAAGAAGCCAACGGCAGAGGACTTCCAGAAAGAATACGAGGCTTTATGCACTCGTATGGGTTATTTTATAGTCCCGTCATTGGTTTGGATAGCAAGGGACGATGGAACGTGGAGTTCTAAGGTTAATTTGACGGTTGGCTTGCTACCTAAAAACAACGCATAATCTTGCTATTTATAATTATGTGATGTATAATAAGAGTATGTCACATAAAATAGAGATGGTTGGTAGGAAGTTTAACAAACTTACTGTTATTAAGTTAGCTAAATCAAGTAAATCTGGTAGATTAATGTGGTTATGTGCTTGTGAGTGTGGTAATACTAAAATTGTTGAAGGTTATCATTTAAGGAAGAATAAAATTAAAAGTTGTGGTTGTTTACAAAAACAACGAGCCCACGAAGCCAATTTAAAAAACGGGGCATCAGTAGGATATAAACGTTTACCAGAATATGTCACTTGGTGTTCTATTAAAGATAGATGTAATAATCCAAATAATAAATCATTTAATTATTACGGAGGGCGTGGTATTAATATTGATTCAGAATGGAATAAAGATTTTCTAAAATTTTATAATGACGTTGGGAAAAAACCAAAAGCAGGATATTCAATTGAAAGAATTGATGTTAATAAAGGGTATGTTCCAGGAAATTGTGCATGGATACCAGTTTATAAACAGGCAAGAAATAAACAAAATACTCATAGGATTATAATTGATGGTAAGAACTTTGACTTAAAAACATTGGCTGAAAAAACAACATTAGATTGGGATTTTCTTTATTATTGGTTAATCGTTAAAACAAGGTAAGTATCAACAACTTTGTGATCGTATGGGTTATAGAATTGTGGTTAGTCCTACTTGGGTAAGTACGAACCATGGAAGTTTTGAAATGGTTTTACAGTATACGGTGGGAAAACTTCCCTAAAATAGAGCGACCACGAACCAAACCGCCAGATGTTGTAGGGCATGCCGACAGATGTTGTAGTGCATGGTAGTGATTGGTTGTTAAATATGTATGATTTCTTACTGCAAAATATTAAAAGAAGATGGTGGAACACTTCTTAATGAAGATGGTAGTAATTTACTGCTTGAAAACTACATACTGGTTACCCAGACAGTAACCGCTAAGTTAAACATCTTAGTTGCAAATACAAGAAGGGATAGTTCGACAAAGACATCCGTAGTTGTAACAAATAGTAAAACAGAGTATGCAATCTCGAATGTTCGGGCGACACGATACACTTACGATATCTATATGCCAAAAAGTTCTAACATAAGAGGGCGTGGTGTAATATACTCTGATTTTATATAACACTTGACAAAAAAAATATCCTGTACTATGATTAAACATAAGGAGTTCAAGTCAGAAAAGTTCTTAAATTGAACCACGAGTAATCGTGGTTTTTTTGTTATAAATACATCACACACTATGGATGACCTTAAGCTTTACCTTCCGTTTGAGAAAAAAGATAACGACCAGAGAATCGTCGCCGGATATGCAACCACGGAGGATCTTGATTCTCAAGGAGAAGTTGTTAAGTTGGCGGCGGTAGAGAGGGCTCTGCCTGATTACATGAAATACGCTAATATTCGCGAAATGCATCAATGGTCTGCGGTTGGCAAGGCTATTCAGGCAAGTGTGGATAATACCAAGAAAGGACTGTATCTTGTGGCTAAGGTTGTTGATGAACAGGCATGGAAGAAAGTCAAAGAAGGTGTTTATAACGGCTTCTCTATTGGCGGAAAGGTTGTTAAAAAGGTCGGTAATAATATTGAAGACCTTGTCCTTAATGAGATTTCGCTTGTTGACAGGCCAGCGAATCCGAGCGCCACCTTTAGTCTTGTCAAAATTGATATGAAAAAAAAATCAACTGGTGAACCTGGACCAATTGTGGAGAAAGATCCCAACTATGGACTCAGAAATGCAGATAGGCTTATCCAAATGGCAAACGCACTTGCTTTCATGATTGATGAGGCAAAGGCTCAAGGAATGGATGAGGGTGCTTTTACCAAACTTATTATGCAGCTTAAAGAGACAATCAAAGAGCAAATAGCACTCAAAGGAGTGTATTCAGTTACCAATACATACTTTGACACGTTAACGAAAGTTCTTTAAAAACATTATGTCTAAATCTAAAAAATATGAGAAAAATGAAGAATCAGCCGAAAACACAACAAAAAATGAGCCCGTGGCTCATGTCATTAAGAACGCGACTGTCAAGTTTGTGGAGCAACCTGTTGCAGAGGTGCAAAAGGTTCCTGAAAAAGTAATCATTAATGACAGAATCGGATAACCATGGCTGAAACAACGCAGACGTATGCTTATACACCACCCGAAAGGTCGGTCTTTTCTCCTGCTAATGAAAGTCCTAAAATAGTAAATCAGACAACGCAAGAGCTACCAAAGATAGGAAAGGTTATCCAAATAGAGCAGGTTAAAGATAAAAAATAGCCTCATGTGTTAACATTTTCACGCCCGCGTGAAAATTAGATATAAGATGCTATTGACAAACGTAGACATGTATGGAATAATTTTTTTATAGAGAGGTTGTAGATGCCAATGTTGAGGATTGGCAATCGCCACAGGAAGTACCTGTGGTTTTTTTGTAAGTATAAATTATGGTAAATGAAAAAGAGCCGATTAAAAATTCACAAAAAACAGATATGCCATACCCAGGTGTTTCGGAAAAAGATCTTCCTAAAATGGAACGTTGTGTAAAGGACCTAATGGTCGATTCAAAAATGAAAGAAAAATATCCTGATGAGAAAGAAAGAAAATCTCATGCGATTGCTATTTGTCATAATTCTGTGTCAAATAAATCTGAAGGAGAATCAAACGATGTAGAAAAAGCAGTCTGGACAACCGCCTATGTTAATACATTACCAGACTCTAGTTTTGCTTATGTTGAACCAGGAGATAAAGATGGTGAAGGGAAAACCACACCTCGGTCGAAAAGACATCTACCATTTAGAGATAAGAACGGAAAGGTTGATGCCGCACATGTTAGAAATGCGCTCGCACGCTTGGATCAAACACAGATTCCAGCGTCGGCTAAGGCTTCGGCACACTCTAAACTTGTTGCCGCAGCAAAGCAAGTAGGCATTGAAGTTGCTTCTCAAAAATTATCAGTTAATCATATGAAAGGAGGTGAATTAGAAATGACAGACAAAAAAGAAGAGGTTAAAAAGGCCGCCGATGCTCCTAAGGTTGAGGAAAAACCAGTGGAACAGCCAAAGGTAGAAGAAAAAACAGTCGAAGCTCCGGTAGCTCCTGCTGCTCCTGCCGAAGCACCTGCTGAAAAACCAGCCGAAGAAGTAAAGAAAGCTGAAGAACCTAAAAAGGAAGAGGTAGTCGAGAAAAAGGCTCCGCCCGCCAAAGATGAGTCTAAGGAAGATCCTAAGGAGGAAGCGAAAGAAACTCCCGACGAGGAAAATGCCGAAGATGCTAAAAAAGTAGAACATGGAAAACCTGGACACGAGTGTGGTCCAAAATGTCCTTCATACAAGGCAGAAAAGGTAGATAAGGTTATCGACGAAACCTCAGAAAAAATCCAGAAGTTAAACGATTCTGTTATTGCACTTAGTGCAAAACTCGAACTGTTGACATCACTTATTAAGCAAGCTCCTGCTGTAGGCGCATCTGCTAAAAGTGAAACTCCTAAAGAGGTTGTTGTAGAGACACCTAAAGAGGAAGTCAAGAAATCAGATACTTCTTCAGAAGGAACTGCTGAACTTTTGAAAGCAATTGGTGAACTTAAAACAGGTCTTGAAGAAAGACTTACCAAGCTTGAAAAAATGCCAGCACCTTCAAAGGTGGTGGTTTATCCTCGTGAATTAGGTGGAAACGCCGAAGATGCGGGAGAACTATCTCTAGAAAAGATCAACAAGGAACTGGAATCACTGGAAAAAATGAAGAACGAAGATCCTAATAACTATATGAACAAGGGTTATGTGGATCGTGCGTTTGAACTGGTGAAAATGCGAAAGCAGATGTCCAGTAAGAAGTGAGATATGTATATGTATTTACTTTGCTTTTACTAATTATTATTCAACTATAGAAGGGGGTGATTAAATATGAATACAGAAGTTCTAGGTACAATTGAGGAAATCAAAGAACTGATTCGTAAGTCTGCTGAGACCACTTCGTCTTACACTTTTAGTCCTTCGTCACGTTCAGTTTTCTCTCCTGAAAATTTGGATGAGGAAATTAAACTGCTTGTTCCTACTGACACTCCTCTCCGAAATAGAATTCCGAGGACTGTTGGAAAGGGTCAGGCCGCCGTATGGAAGAAAATGACAAGTGGACTTCATACAGGAATTGGTAGCCTTATTGGAATCACAGGAACGAACTCATCTATAGCGTTTGCAGATGCTGGCGCTCCTAACGAAACGTCACAGACTTATGGTACTGAAACAGCGGTCTATAAGCTCCTTGGTCGTAAGTTGGAGGTGGGTGGTTTGGCATTGGCAGCTTCTAGAGGTCGAGATGGACAACCTGACATGCAGAAGTCTCGTGAGAGAATTAAGATGTATGAGGTGATGCTCGGCGAAGAGGAAATGCTCATTGCTGGAGATGCTGACACTCGCTCAAATGAGTTCTCAGGTCTTAACGCACAGATCACAACTAATTCTGGAGTTGCTACGTTTGTAACAGCTTCTGGAGTTGGCGAATGGTGTCGTACACTATACGCTTACGGTTCTGATCCTACACTGCTCATTGCTTCTCCGAGACAATTACAGGCACTCGCTGATGATCTCCAGACAACTGGATCGATTCAGAGGGTCGTAATTAATCAAGGACAGCAAGCTGGTGTGGTTGGGGGATTAGCTCTTGCAAAAGTGGTTAATCCAGTAACTGGAAGTCTTATCGAGGTCAAACCGAGCCGTTTTGTTGGCTACGGAGGTCTCCTTTTGACTGAAAAGTCACCAGGTGGTGAGGTGTGGATTGAATCGGAAGAGCTGATTCCTATGTCGCGCGTTGACGTTCCGTCAGCATATTTCTCCTATATTTCTTTTATAGTAGAAGCGTTGGCGCTAAAGGTTATCGGCGAACCGTTCCAGTTAAAGTTCAACACAGGGGCGTAAGTTCCTGTTCTGGTTGTTCTCGGCCTTTCTAATCCTTTTGGAGAGGCTGAGACAAAAGGATAACAACCTTGAAGTTTAATAAAACTATGAGTTACACACCTATAGGCTATTGCACGGAGACAGATGTTGAAAATTTCCTACTGTTGGATATTGACAACACCTTCTCTCCACAGATTACTGATTGGATTGCTGCTGCAGAGCAGACGGTTAATCAGTACACTGGATATAACTTTCCGAAAGGAATGCTATCAGAATCAATCACAAATGAAGTGGTTGATGGTCATATTGATGACGATTTGAATCTTCTGTGGTTTCCTCGTAAGGCTCCCATACAATCAATCAGTAAGCTTGAGCTTATTAAAGGAACGGCTACGATTGATATAACGCTTACGACAGGTGAAGGAACGCCAAAATATAATATTCCTTCAAGTGCGGATAGACTTTATTATCCAAACTGGGAGTTAGCCATCACAGGAAGCATTATTCGTAACTTTGCGCAGCTTAAGGCGCAACGCTTCTTTATACGAACCGCCTATGTTGGTGGCTATACAACGGTTCCGGCAGACGTAAGAATGGCAACAGTCTATCTTGTTGCGGATATAGTAACAAGGCAATATAATAAGGAGAACCTTGAGATGATGAGTCAAGGTAGAGTTATGAAGAGGTGGCGTGAGCGCGATGGAAGAAGCGAATATTACAAAGATGCGATTACCATTCTTAATAATTATAGGATGGCGCATCGCTGGATTTTAACGTAATTATGATATTGGATCATGCAATTAGTGTTGCGAGACTAAAAAAAGACTCTGATAATTCAAAGAAAGAGTCTTATTCTCTTATAGAAGGATTGCAGTCTGTAAAATGTCAATTGCAGCCAGCAAGTCCTGAGGAGACAATAGTAGTAAATGGAATATTCGGTCAGACCTATATTGGCTTTACCACAAACTCAGGAGTACTTGTTGGAGACAGAATAACAGTATCTGGTACAGGAGAATGGTTGACGGTGCGAGGAGTTGAGGACTGGTCATATGTTCAAGGAATACCGCATTATGAGTTAACCTTGGTACGATTCGAGGAAGACGAAATACTAGCATGATAGAAATACAATTAAAAGGAGACATTGAAATAATAAACTCACTTTCAAAAGCTGGTGTTTCATTTTCTGTAATAACAGAAGAATGTTTAGATGATGCCGCTAGCAAAGTTGTTAATGAATTAAAATCAGCTGTTCCTCTTGGCAGCCTTGGGTGTGGCGGTTTGAGAAGTAGTATAATGGTTACAAAGAGTGAAAAAGGAAAAAGAACTATCGGAGCCGGAGGACCATCAGGAAGTAGGAGCTTTCCTCTTCCTCCGATTTATTCAGAGTATGTTGAGCGTGGCAATGCGGCCCATTTTCCAAATTACACCGATCTTGCCATGAGAACAGGCTTGGATCCAAAAAGAGCCTATGCCGTTGCAAAGAGAATTTCTGAGCGAAGTTATTCGGGAAGATATCCTTTTTTACAGACGGCATTGGGCGCGAGTGAGATATTAAAAGAAAGCGCATTTAATGTTATTAACATAATAGTAGGTCAATGAGTACAATACAAACAATAAGAGCCGCTATGCTAAGGTCGGTGAGCGCATTAAGCACACTTAAGGTTGCATATGACTATGAATCATCCAATACGAGTGGTTATTATCCATATGCAACTTTGACGTTGAAGCAGGGAAGTGGTAGATTTGAATCATCAAGCCACAACACAAGAACAACCGTTTTTTCTATACGAGTATATCAAGAGCAAACAAAGTCAGGCCAAGGTCCGCAGATGGCAGAACAGATTGCAGTAGATGTTCTAGATGAATTGACAACTCACTTCGATATGGTTCCTACACTTTCAGGTGTAGTGAAGTGGGTTCGGCCAGTCAGCTGGAGCGCAACGTATACTGACAGAGAGCGAGATACGCGCGTTCTTGAAGTTGAGGTAGAGGCCGTTGATGTGGTTAACAGTTTATAAATTAATTACAAAAGGGGGTGAATAAATAATATGGCGATAGCAATTGGAAGAACAGGATACTTAGGAGTTGGTATTGAGACTACTCCAGGACAGGCTGTATCTCCAGCAATATATCTCCAATATACTGACATATCTATGCGAGGTCATCATGAGCCAATTGAGATTACCTCCTCAAAGGCGAGCCGCTTGATGGACAAGGACTCGGTCGTTGGTAAGAAATGGTCAGAAGGAGACGTTGCTATAGATGCTGATGTTATTTCGGCTGGCTACTTCTGTAAAATGGCATTAGGAAATGAATTGTATGAAGCAGGTACACCTAGCACTCATACATTCTATGTTGCAGCATCTGGTAATACTCCTCGTACGGCTACGTTTGTGTATGGGAGGGATACTGATGTTGAGCAATATACTAATGTTGCGATGAATGAGCTTAAGCTTGAAGTTTCAGACGCTCTTGTAAAGCTTACTGGATCTTTTCAGGGACAATATCCGACAGACGGAGTTACGCAGACCGTCACAACAACATCTGGTACGCACATTTCGTTTAAGGATATGAGTGTTCAGTTTGGAAATGATCTTACGACAGCCTTACAGTCCGCAGCTACTCCAGTGAGTGATTTTAAGCTTTCTATAGCGAACAATCTTGAAACCATCTATAGAAGTGGATCTAACACTGTTTCAACAATCCAAACGAAAGGATTGAGAGTAACTGGATCGTATAAGATTTTCTTCGAGAATCTTACAGATAGAAACGCATACTACAATCTCACAAAGAGAGCTATGTATGTGACTATGTCTGGGAACAACAACGAAAGTATGAAAATACGAATTCCCCGCTTCAGATTGTCTGAGGGTGAGATTGCAACAGGACTTGATGACTATTTTGTAGTCAACTGTTCGTTTGTTGCTGAGGATTTCGTTGATGGTGGCACAGGAACGCGCTTGGTGGATATTGTGATGGAGAACGACAAGGCATCACTTTACGCATCAGCTTAAACCGTGCTGATTAATAATTAATTAATAAACTTATGAACATAACAGGTCTGGAACTAAAACTGCCCATAACGGGCGACAGCGTAGACTTTGCCCCGTATCTCACTACGGGGCAGTCTCGCATGTTACAAAAAATTCTGCTTAATAAAGGAAGCTTCAACACCTCTACATCAAAGGTTGAAAATCTTCCTACAGAAGCTTTTTTCGATATGCAGGACGAGGCTGCAAAACTTCTTATCCGTAAAGTAGTAAAAGCAGACGGAACCGAATTACCATTTAGCAGAGAATGGATAGACAATCTTCCAAGTCAAGATGGTGCTTTGGTGTATGAAAGAGTAAATGAGATAACACAGAGCTCGAATCTATCATCTGAGGCAAAAAAAAAATAGTTAAGGAAGTAATCAAGATTCTATATGGAACTCCGAGCGTAAGCGAGGAATATCAGAGATATGTAATCTGTAAGGAGTTTGGTTGGGATTACTATACCTATGAGAATCAACCAGCCTCGTTTATAGAGGAGATTGTTTTGATTATGTTTCAAGAACGCACAAAGGAGAAAAGTGAAGTTAAAAGCATAAAAAACAAATGAATAAAGAAGCGCAAGTAACACTGACTTTTATTGATAATTTTACACGCGGATTAAATGCCGCGGCTGCTTCTGCACGCAAAGATTTTGCAAATCTTGCGGGCTCCGCAGATGAAGAATCAAAAAAAACAGCAAAAACAGCCAGCACAATGGTTGATGGGATAAAAGGATATCTTACAGATCTTACGGAACACGCCAAATGGGCTTCTCTTTTCGTTGGACAAGCCTTTATGGGTGCTTTTCAAGACATTGTTAATACTGCTTCTGAGTTTGAAAAACTTAACATAGCTACAAAATATCTTACAGGAAGCACGAAGGCAGCAAAAGAATTCTATAATCAGATTGATGATATAGCGTTGAAAACGCCATTTACCATCGCTCAGATTGCAGAACTTGGAAAGCGTCTTGTTGGAAATACCGAAGATGTGAATAAATCGTCAAACGCATTGCGCTCAATGGTAGATGCGGTTGTAGCAACGGGTGGAGGTTATTCAGAGCTTGAGGGAACAGTTAGAGCTTGGATTCAAACAAATTCTAAAGCAAAAGCATCTTCAGAAGAACTTAATAGACAGTTCGCTAATGCAAACATACCTGTTCTTCGTGTTCTTGCAGAGGCAATTGTCAATGACGCAGATAATCCTCTTCGTAAATATATAAGCACTGCTGGTTCAGCGACCGGTGCGAGTAAAACGCTCGCTCATGCTTTTGAAAAAGCAAATGAGAATTTGCCAATACTTGAACTGTCTCTTCAAAAAGCAAAACATGGTTTGGAAGCTTATGAACAAGGAAGTAAAAAAACCGCAGAGGCGACAGACGCACACCATTTAGCGGTAATGAGGGCGCAGTTAGCGCTTGATAGGGCTAAAGGAAGTATTGAGCAATATAATACTGCACAATCAAAAACCGCTCCGATAGCGAAAAAAGCTGCTTTAAGCGTAGAGGCGGTGATGGCGGAGCTTCAAAACTTGGGCGGACTAGATATTCCAGGATCATTGATGGCAGATCAGATAGTTGAGGCATTGAATAAGGCGTACGGAGGAGCGAGTCAGCAAATGCTCAACTCTTTTTCTGGTCAACTTTCCATGTCAGAGGACAACCTGACAAGGTTAAAGGTCGCCATAATGGGTGTTAATGCAGAAGGAACAAAACAGTCAGGAATACTTGGACAGTTAACAGCTTTTTTGAAAGATTTAAATGGAGCGGTTGATCAGAATATGCCTGGTCTTATTAATTTTGCTCAGGTAATAGGAGAAAGTAAGGTTCTACTTTTTGCTATTGCTGGTATTGTTGGCGGTATGTTTTATGGATTTCTTACAGGTATCATCGCGCCAGTTACAACCGCAGCCTTAGCTTTTGGAGGTTTTGCTGGTGCTATAGGTTTTTTAATAGATAAATTTATTGATTTTGGAGGAAAATCAGACGAGGCCAAAGGTAGGGCGACCGATTTAAAAGGCGCGATTGATGACAAGCTTATTCCTGCATATGTAAGGCTTGATGGAAAAATTATTGCCGTAACTAAGTCTATTAAAGGAAATCAGGATATAGTCCAGTCAATTCAAGTGCATCAAAAAGACCTTGGTAAAAGCATAGACGAACTTCATCAAAAGCATGTTACACCATTTGAAACAGCGGTTAAGTATTTAAAAGAGGCGCTTGATTCTATCTTGAAGCCACTTGGAGCAATATGGTACGCTTTTACAAGTTTGCCCCCTGGAATTGGTAATGTTAAGGTGGGTATTGATTTATTGGCAAAGGCTGTGCAAATAGCGGCGATGGTTTTATCGTTTTTTCTTAGTTTGCTTGCAGGGATTGCCTTAGGTATCCGCTTTGTTGTGGATATGATTGGTCTTCTCGGGTCGGTGCTTACGGGCAACACAAAAGCCGTTCAGTATTATGTTGCCGAGATGGGTACAATTTCTAACAAATTAGGTGGCCTACAAGAAGATTTTTATCAAACAGCGGTTAAGGCATTTTCAATGAACACTGATGTAACAAAGAGTTTTTCACAGATGAGTCAGGATTCGGGATTTTATGCATCAAATCTTGCAAAAACAACAGACGGATTCTTTTTAACCGCAGAAGGTTCTGTTGTAACACATACCAACAATATGTGTACTGCGGTTGATACAAACTTTTCAAAAATGAGAGATGGTGTAAGCTATGCCAGTGACAGTATATTCACCACGGTTGAAGGAGACTGGACAAAAACACACGCAATAGCCAATGCTAAAAATGAAGAAATAAAACAGAGTACGGAAAATAATTTTTCAAAGATTCCGGCAATTGCAGATTTGTATGGTGCAAACATGATGAATGATTACAAGGGCGCCATTGATTTTAGAAAAGGAGACGTTGAGTCAAGCATGAGCAAGGTAATGAGTTCGGTTGATTCGTCTATGAAAGGACAAGCAACCAAGGCAAAAGAACATGGGGGGAACATTATTCAGCAGTTTATTGATGGATTAATTTCAAAAGCAAAAACGTTTGGAAGCATGGCTGGAAATCTATTAAAAGGAGTTGGATTTGGAGATTTACAGATAAAGGAGCACGGTGGTGTGGTTGCTGGTCCTCTTGGAGCTCCAATACCAATAATTGCACACGGTGGAGAAAGAGTTGTTCCTCGAAATGGCGCAGATGTAAACGATAGAGGCTCCAGACCCGTTAGTGTAAATATCAACTTTAATGGTGGTGTAGTTCTTGATTCGGAAGAAAGAGTTAGAAGTTTGGCCGATCAGGTTGCGCGAATGCTTGGTCGACAGAACGAGCTTGCTCGTTACGGAGTAGGAATATGAGCGCATATCCACAGTTCGATGGTTTTTCATTACAAGACTCTAATTTTATAACCGAGAGTGTCGAGTATAGAACCATTCCAAAAAGAAACATGGAGACAAGTCCTATAACTCGTCTTCCTGGAATAAAACTTCTTTCTTCTGAGTTTGGTGAACGAACAATCTCTGTTCGTGGTTATATTATCGCCTCAAGCTCAGACACATTGAGAACTGCAATTGATAATTTTCATACAAATGTAACGCGAAAGGAAAGCGGTCTTCTTTTTATGGAGGGTGATAGATCTGCAACCGCGATTGTTGAGTCTGTGGCGATACAAGATCCAAGTTATGCGCAGAGCATGGTTCCTTTTACCGCTAATTTTATTATGGCGAATCCATTCTTCTATGGAGCACAGCAAATAGTAACTTTACCCGTAGCCTCAGGAACGGCTAGCATGACAACAAACATAACTATTTCAGGCTCTGTTTTTGCAGAACCTCAAATTACTTATTTTTCTCCCATAGACACTGGTTACACAACAACATCGGGTATAGTAATTTACTATGTGTCAACAGCAGAGCAGATAACATGGTCTGGAACACTTGGAAATACAACCATTGCTTATAATGATAATATTACTTTTGATTATGCAGACCATTCTGTTATGGAAGGAATACAAGAAGTCCAGCCACAAGGTGTGTATTCTCGTTGGGAGCCAGGTATAGAGGCATTTACAGTTACGTTTTCTGGAATGGCGACAGGAGGCTCATTACAATTTGCTTATCAACCAAGATATCTATAAAATGTTATGGCGAATAGAACGATTCCGCAGAACATAATTTTCATATGGCCGTCTGAAAACGGTCTTATTCCTGCTGACTGGTCTCGCGAAACAACACTAGACGACAAGTTTATTAAGGCATGGGGCGATTCTACTGCGCCAAACAATACTGGAGGAAATGACTCACATACGCACGTTGGCAACACTCACACTCACACAAAAACCGACTCACATACTCACACAGTAAGTACAAACAGCACAAACGCTACCGAAGGACGTGTTGGAGGAAGTACAAACCGAGATCCAACCGCGTTCTCAAATCACAATCATAATAATGGAACTTCAAGTAGCACAACGGGGGGTGATGCTTCTAGTGCGGTAACTTATCCAGCCGATTCTTCAACCAATAACAGGCCACCATATCATGATCTTATTTTCATAAAGGCAGGCGCTTCCTCAACCTTTTCTATCGACATGATTGGTTTTTGGAATACTACAACGGCACCTGGTAATTGGCGATTTTGTACAGATGGATCAAATGGCTCGCCCGCTCTTGGTAATAAATATCCTCGTGGAGCTACGACCAGTGGAGACGCGGGTACAACTGGTGGTTCTTTAACACACACACACGACCTATCGCACACACACTCAACAACACACTCTCATGGCGGTTCTACTGGCGGTCCAACAACTACTCAAAATATTTATAACGAGGGGACGGGCATGTATTCTTCGATGAATCACACCCATCCTACTACATGGGGCAACGTAACCATTACCACAGGAACCTATTCTGCAACGCTCACAAGCGGGACAATAGAACCGGCATATAAAAAACTTCTTGGAGTTCAGAGACAGGCTGATGGAGAAACTGCGCCTACGGGATTAATTGGACTATGGCTTGGCGCAACTGGAAGTATTCCGGCTGGTTGGACTCTTTGTGACGGAACTGGCGCGACGCCAGACATGAGAGATAAGTTTGTTAAGTTTGCAAATGCAACTGGCGAGCTTGGTAATACGGGAGGCGCAAACACGCACGATCACGCAGCAAGCAACAGTCACGGAAGCGAACACAATATAGGAGCTGGTCACACACACTCAACAAGCGTTGGTAATTCAGGAGAGTCAGCACATGGAACCGGAAGTGATAATACTCCAAGAGATCATAATCATTCAGTAAGTGCAACGGGCGGCTCAAGTACGAGTATGACGTTTAGCTCTACCTCAATGAGCGCCCAGACCACAACGGGCGACGGAAATCAGCCTCCATTCAGAACAAATGCCTTCATCATGTTGACAACAACGTTTGATATTGGTAGCGACAATTCCTCTAAGGCATGGATATATTATAAGGACGTATCATGGTCAAGCAGTGCAATCGCAAAGCTAAGAGAAGGCGTTGCACATAGTTTTGTAAAGGCAGACATCATAAGAAAGAACGAACAAAATCCATCAAGCGTAAAGGCAACAATCATGGTGGTACACATTTATGATCAAATATCCTCTAAGCAAAATATAGTCACGACTACGCCAGTTTCTTCACACATTAAGTTTTCTATTTCGTCTACATCTTTTCAGAAGGGATATGAGTATCGTGTTTATGATGCGGTAAATCTAAGCTTTATAACGGCATGGTCAAAAGAGGTAATCTCTGAACCAATATTTAGAATGGTGATAAATGGCGGTCCAGGAGAACTTATTGTCCAACTTGACAGAACGTTTGATGATTTTGGAGAAGACGTTGATGTGAAACTGTTTAACAGAGTCGAAGTTTGGTGTTTTGATAGAGATAGTGTAAATGGTGTTCGCATATATAACGGATACATATCAGGATACAGACCTATTTTTGAGGGTTCGCGGGACTATGTAGAAATAACACTTCTTCCATATGTAGCACAACTTGGCTCTATAATGCTTCGAACTGAAACCGGCGCCACAGAGGTTAGTCAATCTACGCTTGATCCTTCAACCATTGCGAAGAATGTTATAGACTATGCGCGAGCTGATGGTGCGATTGTAAGCTATACGGACTCAACGGTTGACGATACTGCCACAGTTGTTTCCTATACATTTCAAAGCAACACAGTAAAAGAAGCGCTTGACAAGATAATTGAACTTACGCCTGAGAATTGGTATTGGAGAATGGATGCAGATAATATGTTTTATCTTAAGCTTTCAAATATAAATAAAGCAGACTATAACTTTCTTATTGGCAAGCACATATCAGGAATGGAAATATGGAGGCGTGGAGAAGATATTATTAATAGAATCTATTTTGTAGGAGGAGAGACGGCTGGAGTTAATCTTTATCGCGTATATTCAAACTCAGGCTCTATTTCTTCATATGGCATACATGCGTATAAATACGTTGATCAACGCGTTACACTGACTGGAACGGCAGATATTCTTGCAAATCGTATTCTCAATAAGAAGAAAGATCCTGAGGTTCGTACCATAATTACGCTTCTTGATAATAATGGTCATCCTGATAATATTGGATATGATATTGAATCAGTAAAACCAGGACAGACATTTAGAATAAGGAACATGAAGGAGCCAAAAAAAACTGTTACCTATTGGGACGTCTTTACTTGGGATCAAGATGTTTGGGATCAAACTCTTGCATATCAGGCTGCGGACATTATTCAGATTCAATCAATAGAATATCATCCTAATTATTTAAGAATTGAGGCGTCATCAAGACTCCCAGAGATTGCAAAGCGCGTAGAGGATGTGTATCGTAATCTTGAGCAGACGCAAACGCTGGCGAATCCAACCACGCCAACTGTTGTTTAATGTGTGATATGATATTATTAATTAACTAAATAATACATGGCTATTTCACTTGTTTCATTCAATCCAAATACAAAAGCATCTTCGTCACAGGTAAACACTAATTTTGCCAACCTTAAAACAGCCGCCGAGGATGCTTCTTATAGAGCTTTTTCGTGGGGCTTTGTGGGTAGCGTTGCAGTCCAAGACACTCAAGGAATGCAGTGGATCTGTCCTCAGGCAGTAACAGTTAAAACTCTTTATGCAAAAACAACATCTGGGACTTGTACTATACGCATAAGAAAAGATGGTGTAGACATTCATGCAGGATATGAGGTAACCTCAACCTCAACCAACACCGACACTTTCTCTACGAATACAATAAATGCGGGCCAGGTAGTTACGCTAGATGTAACAGTTTCTTCTCCTGCGGTTGATCTTTATGTTATGTTGGAGACAATGCCAACAACCATAGCGTAGTTTTTATTATTAATTATTTATATAGAGATATGAAAAAGACAAAAATGATCTTTTTTATACAAGGATACGATGCAAAAATGGAAGATGGTCGTATCACAGAGGTTATCAATTTTGAGCTTTACGCCAACAGCTATGACGAAGCGGTGGAGCGAGCGAAGAAACTCTATCCGAAGAATCTATATCGTCTGTCTGGTGTGATAGAAAAATAATATGGTTTCTATTCCCGCAAATGTGAAAGATTCAAAAACTCTTACTATTAGTGGGATCTCTTATTTATTTGAAAATTATCGTAATAGAGAAGGTAAATCTCGTTGGCGCACTAAACATAAATGTATTAAGTGAAGAAAAAATAAAAAGATTAGAAATTGAAATAATAAAACTAAAGCAATGACAATCCCCAAAGACGTAATTCTTATCTGGACAGGCACATATGCCACGATTCCAGCAAATTGGTCACAAGAACCAAATCTTGTTGATTTATTTCCTAAGGGCCATGGTTCTGTTATACCCAATCAGATAGGAGGTTCTTCCACGCACACACACACATCTCCAGCACATTCTCACTCAATAGCAGCCCATACCCACTCCATTGTTACCTCTACCGTTAATGCTGGTTCTTATAATGGAAAGTCTTCCAGTGTTGGAGCCATGCGTGGAAGTCATTACCACACAGGACAATCTGGAGCCGTATCTTCTGGTGGAGATACTTCGTCAGATACAACTACCTATGCCTCGGTATCAAACGACCCTCCCTATCGGAAGGTTATATTTATCAAAGCAAATGCAGGGGCACAACTCGCAACCGGTATTGTAGCCTTATGGGGAGAATCCGATACCGCACCCTCAAACTGGAGCAAGGTAACTGAATTATCAGGGCGTTACCTCAAAGGTGCAGGTACAGGTGCAGACGCAGACCTAACGACTGACAATGGTTCAAGTACAAATGTACATAGTATTACTCATAATCATACTTCAACATCGGCCCATAGTCATGCAAACTCAACTTCAAATACGGCTACTGGAATTATTGGATATGTAGAAGAAACTGCAGGTTCAGAGATAATGTTGAATCATAATCATACCCTTGCCATAAACTCGGCAACAGCAGGGATAAGTGAAACAACTACTTCATTAACTACTTCTGAAACCGTTGAACCAGAATATAGACAATTACACGCTATCAAAAAAGAGGTTGCTGGCATAAAGGAAAAAGGCATTATCGGTTTATGGCTTGGAGGAACTGCACAAATACCTTCTGGGTGGAGTCTATATACCCCTATGAATGACAAACATCTGAAAATAGGTAACCCCACAACTTCGGCAACAGGAGGGTCAAATACCCACACACACGCAGCACAGGGACATACGCATACGGGAGCAGCGCATACTCACTCGGGAAGTTCTATCTCCGCCCACTCAAATAGTCGTATTATGACTGGAACTGCAAATGTATCAAATGTCGCACAGGCAGAAAACGGAAACCACACATTCTCATCTATATCAAACGATACGACTAATTATGCCTCTGCCGACACAACCGCAAATAGTGCGAATAACGAACCAGCATATAGGACGGTTGCCTTTATACAGCTTGTAACAGAACAAATTTTTGGCGGTATGTTTTAAAAATTTATCAATCTATATATGGATATATCTAAAAAGAAGGATTGTCAGAGACATAAGTTTGAAGCTTTAGGATTTTCTGTCTCCAAGACCACGGAGAGGAGCATAGAGGCGGTGGCGGCGATTTTCTGCGAGAATTGTGGTATGTTCAGAACAAAGATATTAACATTTATTCGTGAGTTTAAAGATGAAGATAACAATATTAGGACGCCCGGTAAGTAAGAAAAATTCGAAACGTAATTTTGTTCATAAATATACGCACAGGATGATAAGTATTCCTTCTGAGGCATATGAGAATTTCAAGTCTGTAGCCATTCCTCAGCTTAAAGCATTGACTTATAGTCGTGATTTTAAGATTATTGATAGCGCCGTTAGGGTAGATTATGTTTTTTATCGCAAAGGTAAGTACAAGCAGGATTTTGATAACGCAATAGCCTCAATCAATGACATACTTCAAGATGCAGGAATTATTGTTGATGATGAACTTATTCAGGAAGGCACCTTCAAACGTTATGTCGGATGCAGTGAATGGAAGACAGAACTTGAGATAACACTAATAGACACCTAGACACTTGAAATTTGCTTGTGTAGTCAATTCTGCGAGGTTTTCTCTTCTTCAATGGATGCAAGTACTGCTCGGTTTAAATCTCCAGAAGATTTGCGTCTTTTTGAGGCAAGCTTTTGCCAGATTCTTACAAGGAAGCGACCAAGACTATATGTGTGAGCCTTACTAATGACAAAATCGTCTATAGATGTAACCAAATGAAGTTCGTTCTTATCGAAATCATACTCCCATGAAATATTCTGAAGCTTTCTTACAACTCTATTCATATCTAGATATAAAACTTTTAATCAGCGTATCCGTAGTTTTTCTTTATGAGACTCACTATAATAGAGGCGTCTGATGGCGTATAACGTCTCCAATTGCCGATTGTTTTAATACTTTGGAAAAATCCTTCTTTCTCAAGGCGATAGAACGTTGAGCGAGAAATTCTAAGCTGACCTTGTGTAGACTCTGAAACCATTTCTAAAATTCTTCCAACCGTTATGTACGGAAACCTTCTCATATTTTTGTATAAATTTTAATAGACCTAACTTAATTGTATTATATCATTATATGTATAACTTGTCAATTGATTTTATCAAATTCTTTAGTTGGAATTCCTAAGAATAAAGAACCTTCTTCATCTACGATATAATGAGCTCTACATTTCTTACAAACACCGACAATGTCCTCATTCAGTGAAAGCTCTCCAGGATTCGGATCTCTTAATTCTCCTTTACACTCTGTACAAATGGTGCTTTTTTTAGCAGATAGCGCTATTTCTCGAATATCCTTTATGAGACTGTTAAATTTTCTTTTGCTAATTTTATTCATAGCTCTTTGTCCATTTTTCTAATGCTTCTAATGCAGTCGTTAAACATGGCTACCGCGCGGGCCTTTGTTATCGGTCTATTTATGCTACAGCCTCTTCCGAGATATTTATACCAACTTATTTCGACATCTTGCCATTTGAAGTTAAATGGTTGGACAACTTCTTCATCCCAGCTATATGCTTGTACCTCAAACGTGCCGTTCTTGAATCTGTTACCAGTGTTACCAAATGGACTTGCATATTCTTCTTGTTTAATGTTCCACATCACTCTACCAAGTTCGTTTGAGATTGATTCAAGAAGTGCAACAACATATTCAGGACATTCAAGTTGTTTTGTTGGTTGACCAAATAATGCTTGACCAATTTCAGGCTGATACTTTTTCATTCTTTTTTTCAAGCACAAAGACAAGATGCTCAGATGTTTCCTCTACTATCTTATAGCCAAGCTTTAAAAGCTTGTCTTTATGAAAATGATAATATTGATCTCCATTTTTAAATAGAGTTTGTTTGTCTTCCCACATCTTTGTGAATGAACTTATTTCGCCTCCTCTGCTACAACAGAGGGGGCACAGATAAATTCACCACCTGAAGAGAACCCAACCATTGAATTTTTAATTATTTGAGGCCAAATTGAGACTTAGAAACCATCTTGTCATTTTGAAACGTTGCAATCATATTGGAGCCCAGAGATGTTCCTTTCCAAGTATAAAGAACCGTTTTATATCCAGCTATTTCGGAACTAGAAGAAAGATCTCCTTCTTCTCCAATAATAGAAACTACATCAGTATAACTCATTCCTTCCTTGAGTTGCAAGAATTTCTCCATCGTTATAACCTTTGGCTCCTGAATCACCGTTTTTGATTCTGTGTCTGTTGTTGATGTTGTTGTCGAATGATCATTTATCGTAATGAAAAATGAGACAGCAAGTAATACGATAACGCCTATCAATATATTTTTTTTCATAAGAGCTTTTAATGTTTAATTGCTAACTGAACAAGACTTAGGATTTTGCCAAAGTTTAAAAATATGGCTAATCCAAGAAAAATTAAGAACCATTTGATTCCTGATGTCATGTTTTTCCACCTCCTTTCGAATCTAAGCTCACTCAGTAGCTGTTTTGTAATTTTCATAATGCTTTGTTTACGGTCATTTGATAGTTTGCCCAATGTCCAGAATCTCATTTCCTCTTGTCGCATTTTTTCTTCCATTTGACGCTGTTTTTTATAGTCAAACGGATTGTTCGGAGTTCCATATGAGGAATATCCACCGATAGAACTTCCAGCATAAATCGCATTATTCATTGGATAATACGTTGATGTTGCTATAAAAGACGATCCCGTCCATGATACTGGGCCTGCCATATTATTCACCGTATTCCTTCTCCTTAATTCTTTCTTCGAGCTTCTTCACAAACTGTTCAATCGTGAACTGCTTGTTTCTGTAAAGCAAGAAGGCAAAAAAAGCAAGAATAATTAATAACTTGTGTTTTTTAAACACCTCCTCAGCGTCTCCAAACACTGAGGTCATCGTATTCTTAAAGTCAGTATACAGTCCTTTAAGAAATGTGATTTCTTTGTTTTCCACTTTCGTTGTTTCCTTTTTCATTTTTTATCACCTCCTCTGATTTTTGAAATAACTTTTTTAACTGTTTTCTTACTTTCAAGCAGATGCTTGTCTCTTTTTTTATACGAGTCAATCATATTGTGGTATTCCTTTTCTCCTTCGGTTATGAGCATATGATAAGCGATGGTTACATCCATTTTGTGTTTGTCACATGAGCCGAGACCTGAAATATCCATATCAGGAGAGAAAAGCCATTTTGCTGGTTTATTACATACCTCACACTTTTTTTTCATTTAAATCAATCATCGCAACTATTAATTTGATTCCGTTTTGGTCAATACAACTTGCTAACCAACAGTTCCTTGAAATGCTTCAACGCAAGGTTATATGAAGCCATCGCCTTCCTGTATATGCTTATTCCGCTCAAGCTCATATATTTTGTTTTCTCCCTTTCTTCGTGCCTTACGAGAGATTTAGCCAATTTACCGATGCTGGTTTGCGTAAACACTTTCTTTTTTCTCTTCTCCTGTGTCATAGTTATTTCTTGAATAATTTATAATTTATTTCATATCCGCACCGAGTACATTTCCATTCTTGTTGTGGTAAATCAAACCGCATTATTCTTGGGTCTACAAAAGCATGGCCAAATAATCTGCATATTATTGGTGTTTTTTTCCATTGACCTTTGAGTTTAGTATATACCATTATTTGTCAAGTAATTTATTTAACCCTCCCCATTGTTCTGCCATAGCTTTTGCTATTCCTATGAATGTCCGGCTTCTTACGATTGAGCGTTCTTTTGGCGGCAACTTGAAAGCGTCAGAATACCATTTGGGCATTGACCTTCCGCTTTTG
>Ga0172375_10003831_pt1 | contig 22593 bp, 19 predicted proteins | sample LakKiv1m_FD_114537 | JGI IMG/M metagenome (GOLD analysis project Ga0172375, IMG submission 114537) | Freshwater microbial communities from Kabuno Bay, South-Kivu, Congo - kab_092012_11.1m | ecosystem: Environmental > Aquatic > Freshwater > Lake | place: Democratic Republic of the Congo... | reverse complement strand
GGGTTTGAGTATGCTGATTTTGGTATATCGGGAAAGAAAAGTAGAATTAAACGCAAATGCATTGATTGGGATGTGTTTAGCGGTCTTTACTATTGGCTGTCTGGGATGTTTCTATTTATTCGGCTTTAGCTTCTGGCTATTTGATTATCCGCGCGGTGGCAACCTGCTTGGAATGCTACTGGCTGTTGCGGTTTTTATCTACACGATAATTGGCATGACCTGTCTATTTGCCAGTTTTCTGGATCTGCCGGAACGTGCGGGTCATGTAATTGTATTCACTTCCATTCCACTGTTCTTTTTATCTGGTGCGGCCTGGCCGCATGCTGCAATGCCTATCTGGATGCAAGTCGTTGGCGAAATCCTGCCTTCCACCCAAATTGTGCAGATGTTTATTCAACTCAATCAGATGGGTGTACCTACAGAGCTAGTCTTGCCTAAATTGCTTTATCTCGGAATGATCGGCAGCTTGTGCTTTTTCTTGGCTTATCGACGTTTAATTTCAAACCGTGGAACTTTCTAGCTTGTATATTATTGAACCTGTAAATAATTTTATGTAATTGCTTTTGATAAATTTAAAGGTGATTGCTTCACTGGTCACCGAATTCAATAATAAATCGGCTCATGGCTAAACGCCAGTCACGAATATAGGAATAGAATCTGGCTATCTATTTGCGTGATACTGGTCTGATTCTTTTTAGTAAGATGTGGCTCAAATGTACCGTCACGATCTCATGGTGTGGTGGTTCTTAATCTCCCCCATGACCGCTATATTAACCAAGGGGGTCAGTTTTACACTGCCGCTAACACGAATTACCCAAATATGTAAGGTAATTCCGGTGAATCAGAACGAAGCTTCTGGCACATTTACCCAATCCTGAAGACGTTATGAATAACTCTTCACTTTAATTTTGTAGGTAATCCCAGTTCCTTCGGGAGCTGGGATTAATACATATAAAGCAAAAGCTTAATCATCAAAATGAGGCTGTATTGAAATGATAATCGCTGAGCCAAGTGGCTCTGATTTTATAATCAGTCCAGCGTTTAAAAATCACTGATTTAATTTAAACACTAAACATCAACGCCAAAGACAACAGCAAGCATAAAAATAACATAGCTGAAACCGCCTGCCAGAAACCCACCGGATTCTTGTCCAGTAACGAAGACTGAACCGGCTTTAAAAAATACCGGTTAGGATGCTTAAGGTCATACAGAAATTCCGACAATACCTCATAACGTTCATTCGGCATCAGGGCCAAGGCTTTATGCAAGGCTCCATCAATCCACACCGGAATATCTGGCCGATATTCTAAAATTGAATGATAACGCACCGTTTTTAGCTGTTTAAGCGTCTGACAACGCGCCAGTTCGGTGCCATAGGGTAACTGTTTGCTAAGTACATAATACAGTACCACGGCCAGTGAAAACTGGTCTGAACGGGTAGAAACCGGTCGCGAACAAAAATATTCAGGTGCCATAAAGGCCAAGGTGCCCAAAGCTGCGGCATGTTGCGGCTGGAACTCGGAAATCCCCTTGACCAGGGTTGCACCAAAATCAATCAGTTTTAGCTCTAACTGTGCATTCAGCATGATATTTTCAGGGCGAATATCCTGATGCAGCATGTCCAGCCGGTGAAAAGCCTGCAAACCTTTAATGATCTGTTCCGTAATCTGGATGGCGGTTTCAAGCGCAATCGGCTGGCGTTGCTGATGCAGCCAGGTATTTAAGGTCTGGCCAGATAAATATTCATAGGTTTGAAAATAATAAGATTTACTGCGCTGATGCGGATAGGCGGCTAACACCTGTGGATGCTGAATCCGTTTTGCTACCCACTCTTCCAGTAGAAAACGCTCCAGCGCTTGTGCATCCTGAGTTAAATCCAGTGCTGGAATTTTAATGACCAGTTGCTGCTGCCGCGTTTCATCCCAGGCCAGATATAAACGGCTACGATGGTTCTGGTGCAGCACGTTTTGAATCTGGTAGCCTTCAAACTGCTGACCTATGCTTAAATCCGGGGCCAGACTCAGCTGATTGCAACTTGGCTGAAATTGTGACTGGGCCTGTTGTGGTAGCTGCTGCACCTGCACAATTTGCAGGGTTAAATTGTCAGGACTGCCCTGTGCATCGGCCAGATTGACCAGCATTTCTGCTACCTGATCAAGATCTAAAGTTTCGGGACTGTGAAGTGCCTCGATAATTTGGCTGTCCGACAGATATTCATATACACCATCGGTCATCAACAGGAAAATATCATCCTGTGCCAACGGCAGACTTAAATAATCCATCTCCACTTTCTGGGCCACGCCCAAAGCCCGGCTTAAATAACTCTCTCTGGAAGATAACCAGACCCGATGATCAACACTGAGCTGTTCCAGCTGTTGCTCGCGCAAGCGGTAAATACGCGCATCACCAATATGAAACAGATGTGCGGTCTCATGTTTGAATACCAGCGCACTAAAAGTGCAGACATAGCCACGGTCTTTATCGACATGGCCCTGACTTTGCTGGGTCTGGGCATAAAGCCAGGAATTGGTGGCACGAATCACCCGGTCGACCGAAGTTTTGACACTCCAGGAATCGGGCGTCGAAAAGTAATCGGCCAGAAAACTGGACACAGCGGTTTCACTGGCGATATGACTGACATTGCTGCTGCTAATGCCATCGGCAATGGCGCAGGCAATGCCCTTTTGCTGTGCCAGATAGCCCTCCGGAACAGCCACGCCATGAAAATCCTGATTGCTCTCTTTGCGGCCGGCAGCACTATATTGCCCAAGCCGAATTTGAAGTGAAGTCTGGTGTGAAGATGGCAAAGTGGACATGCGCTGATCTCAACTGGCTGGAATCTTCCCTGATTCCTGAATTCATCCTGTGTGCTTAAAACTTAGAACTCGCGTTTTGGTGCAGTGCGGACATGCGTGGTATAAAGCGCAAGACCAGTTAAAGCCAAACCACCTACCAGGTTCCCCAGCGCTACCGGTAATTCATTCCAGATAAAGTAGTCCATCACCGAAAAATCACCGCCCATCATCATCGCGAACGGGAACAGGAACATATTCACCACCGAATGTTCAAAGCCCATGGCAAAGAACAGCATGATCGGCATCCACATTGCAATAAACTTGCCGCTAACGGTGGTCGACATCATCGCGCCAATCACGCCAAGCGACACCATCCAGTTACAGAGCATGCCGCGAATAAAAATCGTAATCCAGCCGGCAACACCATATTCTTTATAGCCCAGCGTCCGGTCTTCACCAATATGCGCAATCGCCAGACCGACCTTGTTCGGTTCGGTCGAAAAGCCATAGGTATAGACCGCGGCCATCATCACCGCCACAATCAGGGCACCAGTGAAGTTACCGACAAAGACCACGCCCCAGTTTTTCAGAATTCTGGCCCAGGTCACGCCCGGACGTTTATCCAGCCAGGCCAATGGTGTCAGGACAAATACCCCGGTCAGCAGGTCATAGCCCAGCAGATACAGCATACAAAAGCCGACCGGGAATAATAATGCACCAATTAAAGGCACACCGGTTTGCACTGCAATGGTGACTGCAAAAACCGCTGCCAGCGCCAGAATAGCCCCGGCCATGGTGGCGCGGATCAGCACATCACGGTTTGCCATATGTAGTTTCGATTCACCGGCATCCACAACTTTGGTTGCAAATTCGGAAGGTGCAAGATAAGCCATTGCGAGTACCCCTCAACGATTGAAATTTAGCGGTGAGATGATTTGCAAATAAAAAGCGCCCAAGACGACTTTCACGTCTTAGGCGCCATTGCCTGAATCATCCAGCATGTTTTAAAAATTTATGGCGTCGTTGCCATCAGTTCAGTGGAGATACAGCAAATAACGTACCAACTTTGGGTGAAAGATGAATTTACGCCACAGGCAGATTCAAGATCTAAGCTGATTTTAAGCTGGCATACATTGTGCTTTTCCCTTCTCAGTGTTTTAGCCATAAGCAGTTGAGGAAATAGATATGATTAGCCACCGCCAACAAGTGACAGACATGATTTTATCTGCCAAGGTGCTGAACAATATTCAGTGGTCCAGCGTGGCGCAGGAAATTGGTTTATCCAAAGAATGGGTAACGGCAGCTTGTTTGGGGCAAATGGCATTGAACAAGGAACAGGCCGAAAAAATTGGTCAGATATTTAACCTAAGTGATGAAGCCGTGGCCTGGCTACAGATTGTGCCGTATAAAGGCTCCCTGCCGACCAGCATTCCGACCGATCCTTTAATTTACCGCTGGTATGAAGTTGTAAATGTCTATGGTTCTACCATTAAAGAGCTGATTCATGAAGAATTTGGCGATGGGATTATGAGCGCGATTGATTTTAGTATGGATATTCAACGGGAAAGTCATGAAAATGGCGACCGGGTAAATGTGGTGCTGTCCGGGAAATTTTTGCCCTATAAATCCTATTAAGATGAGTTTGTGTTGAGCTTAAAACTCTAAGCAATCACAAAAAATCTGCGCTTACCTTATTCATAAAGATGATCAAGTAAAGATCAAAACCACATTCATTCCTCCATAAAAATAGGCTTAATCTTCCCGAACAAAAACGATTGCTGTTTTATCCGGTCAAATTAAGCCTATGGTTTTAGCAAGCTGTACTAGTCCGAGGTAAAGCGTCCATAGCGGTCGCGTTTACGCGTGCCCGAAGATGAGCTACGACCACGGCGATCGTCATCATCGTCATCGCGGTTGCGACCACGACCTCTGCCGCGGCCACGGTAATTGTCATCATCATCATCATCGTCATCGTCATCGCGGCTGCGACCACGACCTCTGCCACGTCCGCGATAATCGTCATCATCATCGTCATCGCGACTGCGACCACGGCCTCTACCACGTCCACGGTAATTGTCATCATCATCGTCATCGTCATCGCGGCTGCGACCACGACCTCTGCCACGTCCACGGCGATCGTCGTCATCGTCATCGCGGCTGCGACCACGGCCTCTGCCACGTCCACGGTAATCGTCGTCATCATCATCGTCATCGCGGCTGCGACCACGGCCTCGGCCACGTCCACGGCGATCGTCGTCATCATCATTGCGGTTACGACCTCGGCCACGGCCACGGTAATCGTCGTCATCATCATCGTCATCGCGGTTACGGCCACGACCTCTGCCACGTCCGCGATAATCGTCGTCATCATCATCGTCGTCACGGCTGCGACCACGACCACGGTCTCGGCCACGTCCGCGGCGATCGTCGTCATCATCATCGTCATCGCGGTTGCGACCACGGCGATTGTCATCGTTTATATGACTTCTGGCGCCGGCACGGCGTGCTTCTTCTGACGTAAACTCATGTGCATTGCCACTGGCATGGGCTGCGCGGCCGGCTTCACGCGCTTCTTCGGATGTAAATTCATGCGCATTGCCGCTGGCATGGGCTGCACGCCCACCACGACTGGCAATTTCTCTTTGTTCATCTGGATCCATACTCGCAAATCCACGATTTGAAGTACCCTCATTACGTGTATTGGCCATGATTCACCCTTCCTGTTATTTATTTTGGTTGTCGATGTTGCGACTCTTTTAAGATAAGAGTGAAAATTAAAATAAACAGCCGGGCTTTGTTTCAGATCATTGGAATGTAGCAGGTCTTTTTTATTTTAAAAAATTAACAGGCTGTATTTAAAATAGTAAAATTTTATTCTTTTAAATATCTTTTTTAATTTTTTACCATCTTTATATTTCAGCTGTTTTTATTTACAAAATGCAATAATAGACGCGTTAAGATGAAGTGGTTTATTTTCTTAATAATAAAAAATATTTAAATAGAGTCCATAATTTTTAAATATATTCTTTAGTCCCTTGATTTCACTTTCATTGTCTTATGAATTGCGGCTTAAATATAAAAAAAGCCAGTCAGTGAGTGCTGACTGGCGAAAAGGAAGACACAGATAAGTAGCTGAATGTCCGATTTAGTCGACCTGGGTAAAGCGATTTAAAACAGCAATCGACAGGAGCAATAAGGCCACCAGCGCAAAGACGGTGCTCAGGCCAATGGCTTCACTTAGGAAACCGACCAGCGCCGGGCCACTTAATGAACCGCTATAGGCAATGGTCGATACCAGCGATAAAGCAGCTGCTTTAGGCATAATATTCTGACGTCCGACACGGGAGAACATCACTGGCACAATATTGGAACAGCCAAAACCGAGTAAGGCATAACCCAGCAGGACCACCGCCCAGTGCGGCGCCATCACAATAATCCCTAGACCCAAGGCCGCACACAGCGCGCTATAGGTGATGATGTTTTTCTCGCCCCACATTCTCAATAATCGACGTCCGGAAAAACGGCCGATGGTCATGGTAATGGCAAAGAAGGTATAAGCTAGACCGGCAAAAGAAGCGTCCATCCCAAAGTTGCTAACCAGATAAATCCCGCTCCAGTCCATTGCCGAGCCTTCCGATAAAAAGGCAATAAAACAGACCAGACCAATTAACAGGATCATCGGGCTTGGGCGAAATTTCTGCTTCGCTGGTGGTGCCTCTTCTTCTGCAATTGGGTCCAATTTCTTCTCAACTTCAGACAGGCTGTTAGGAACGGCCAGAATTGCAATAAAAGCCAACACCGCGCTCATGATTAAAGCGCTCATTAGCGGTGAAACACCCAATGACAACAGCACAGTCACAGTCAGCACACCAAGTAAACCGCCCAGACTGCACATCCCATGGAAGCTGGACATCATATTTTTCAGGCTGTTCTTTTCAACAATCACTGCCTGTAAATTAATGGCCACACCAAATGCACCCACCGCAGTACCAAAGATAAATAGCACAATCGCCATACTTAAGGCGGTACCAAATACCGTCAGTAATGGCAGAATGATCATCGCTGCAACCAGCGCAACCCCGATTAAAATACGGCAGCCAATACGCTGGATTAACAGACCGGCCGCCGGCATGGCCAGCATCGATCCAATCCCCATACAAAGCAGCAACAGGCCAAAGTCTGCATGGTTTAAAGAAAGACGTTGTTGTGCAAATGGAATGAGCGGTGCCCAAGATGCCGTACTTAAACCCAGGCCAAAAAAGCTGAGTTTGGTTGCCAGACCTTGTGCATTGAGCTGGGCAGATGCATCGACGGCTGTGGTTTTGGAAAACAACATGTATGTGCCACCTTCTAAAAACAGGGCATCCCATTCCAAAAAATTGTCCATAGAAAAACCCCTGCACACTTATAGGAAAATCCATAAACTTGCAGGGGCTTTTGTTGGCGGAATTATACACAATTTACAACGCTGTACAGCCCTTTTTTGTCTATTTTACAAACAATTTTGTAATGACAAAAAGTGCTTCATTTTTCTCGTTTTTTTGAAAAATCTCAGCTGCAATATTTTTATATAATTATTAAAAAACAAATACTTAATATATTTATTGTTTTATTCAATCAGTTTAATGAGTTTTAGTGATTGCTTAATAATCGGCTTACATACAGAAACACAACACTACCCTTTCAGTTTTGATTATTCCGACCGCTCAACCATCTAGCTGCTTCAGGATTAAGCGTTTAAACCAATAAGTAGCTAGAGATCTTCTGTAGTTTATAATTTTTATTTAAAAATAATAAAATGAGATTTATAAATATATGATTTTTGATTATCTCAACTCATCTATTTCAATATAATAATAGCTTTAATTATTTAAATTTATCCTCAATCATTTAGATATTTCATAATGTGTAATATATATCTGCATGTAGTGAATTGTTATACTCTATGGCGGAGTTGTTTCGATTTTAAATAAAGCTATTTTTATCTCCTTGAGGCGTTTAAATTAAATAGAGATATTTATTTCATCTGAATTGGAGTGATAAAAATGGCTGATATTAATTTAACTGACATTCAGAAACATAGCGAAGTTATTGCCTCCTGCGGCACCCATGTCGGTACGGTCGATCATCTGGAAGGCAGCGATAAAATCAAACTGACCAAACAGGATTCTGGTGATGGGATGCATCATTACATTCCGACCTCTTGGGTGGAAGAAATTCGCGGTAACCAGATTATCCTGAACAAGAATTCTGAAGAAGTCACCCGTCAGTGGGAAGCGGTATAAATTCTAAAAAGCACGATCTGCCCAGATTCGTGCTTTTTTATCACTAACGATTTCATCTGATTGAGCAAAACAATAAATCGACCTAAAAATTTGGAGAACCCCATGAATCATTATCCTGACAGCCCATCTCCGCAAGAGAAACAGGAGCATCAGCCTGGTGTACAATATAAAATGACGCCCGAACCTGAAATTATTAAAAGCAATTATCAGGGCAGTCAAAAACTCAAAGACAAGGTAGCCTTAATTACCGGCGGTGACAGCGGCATCGGCCGATCTGTGGCGGTGCTGTTTGCCCGCGAAGGTGCCAATATTATTATTCCCTATTTAGAAGAAGATCAGGATGCGCAAGACACCAAACGTCTGGTCGAGCAGGAAGGCTGTCAATGTCTGCTGATTCAATGTGACCTGCGCCAGCATGCGGCAGTACAGCAGATGGTGGATTTGGCCTTACAGCAGTTTCCGCATATTAATATTCTGGTCAATAATGCCGCCGTACAATATCCACAAAAAAACATTGAAGATATTAATCCCGAACAGCTGCATAAAACCTTTGAAACCAACCTCTACCCGCTGTTTTATGTGACCCAGCTGCTGATTCCTCAAATGCAGGCCGGTGACAGTATTATCAATACCACCAGTATCACCAGCTATCAGGGCCATAATGAGCTGATTGATTATGCCAGTACCAAAGGGGCAATTACTGCCTTTACCCGTAGCCTGTCGACCAACTTGCTAAAAAATAAAACCGGGATTCGGGTGAATGGTGTCGCACCCGGCCCAATCTGGACGCCGTTAATTCCGAGTAGTTTTGATGAAGAACAGCTAAAAGGTTTTGGTGAAGATACCCCCATGGGCCGTATGGGTCAGCCAAGTGAAGTTGCGCCAGCTTATCTGTTTTTAGCCTCCGATGAAGCCAGCTATATTTCCGGTCAGGTGATTCATGTCAATGGCGGTACCATTGTCAATGGTTAACGGCATTTAAAGGCACACAAGCAATGTAGATAACATTTTGAGTTTTATTGAAACATGCAGATCTATACAGGAGTGAAACTGATGTCTAGAGGTGATAAATCGGCCTATACCGACAAGCAGAAACGTCAGGCCCGCCATATTATTGAATCGGAAAAAGAGCGAGGCCATTCCGAAGAAGAAGCGGAACGCATTGGCTGGTCTACCGTCAATAAACAGGATGGTGGCGGTAAAAAGAAATCCCACTAAATGCCCTTCTGTTCTGCGTGAACTGGTTTTAACTTCTATAAAAATGCCAATCCTAAGGATTGGCATTTTTGTTAGGTGATGACAAGTAGATCATCAAATTTTATTGAATCTGCTGCAGCGCCTGCGGGAATAAAAACTGGGTCAGTTGACGCGTGGCCCATAAACCGGTGGGATTATGATGCTGATGCGGCGCCAAGTAAGGCAACAGCAGATTGATTTTTTCTTCCGCGTTACGCGCCAGTTTCAGTTGTTGCTGCAAGGCCTGCTGTTCACTGGAATTGAAATAATCGACAATATAATCATCGGCCTGCTGCACTGGCGTTACGGCTTTAAACGGCGCACGGCGTTCGGTATAGGCTTGGGCAATCCAGTCATAAATAATCTGCTGTTCAGCGACTGAAAATACACCGAACATTTTGCCTTCTTCATTGTGAATCAGCTGCCAGAACCGGCTTTCACTCGGATGCTGGCCGCGTTTAATCCACTGTTTATCCTGTAATACCTGAAGGAACTCGACCACTTTCTGGTCATTGCTGAGCCATTCATTCACCGATGCTTGGGCAAAGCGGCAGCGGTTATTATGAATCAGCTTGCCGACCACAGCTTTTTTCTTGAAAATCTTTTCAATCAGCGGGGTTAAATCACTGTTTTTAATAATTTCCGTGGAGCCTAGACCGACATCATTCAGGGCATAACCGCGTTTCAGTTTGTCAATAAACTCTGTTTTATTGGCGGCCTGACTATAGGCATATTCCAGTGCGGCGACTGAACGATGCGCGTGACCATTGTCTAGGTTATCAATGGTAATGTGCACATTAAAATACTGATGATCCAGCCCCAGCTCGGCCAGTTCATAATTACTGATCAGCAAATGCAGCGGTAACTGTTCATAGCCTAAATTAAAACCAATCACTTCCGGCAGATATTGCTGCGGCGCATAGGCCAGTGCCAGTTGCACCACAGGTTGATAATAGTATTCATCTTCCAGTCCTTCGACCAGATCTTGCAGATTCAGACTGCTGAGCAATTGCTGATACATCGACACGTGATTGGCTTTGGCTGAACCGAGGCCCAACTCTTCCAGATAAATCATGATCAGATGCTGAAAATTCGGATCAGGCCAATGTTTTAAGCTGCTATACAGCCAGGAACCATCAACATATTTTACTGGCGCGACTTTCACCAGAAAGTCATAGGCAGCTGCTACATGCTGAAAGTATTCACGCTGACCACCAGTCTGACGCCGGCTTAAATACTGTTGATAGCGTTCACAATTCTGCATATTCTGCTGAAAAAGCCAGTCTTTGATCTGGACTGGCTCATCGGGTAAAGGAATAGATGGGGAATCTATCTGCTGAAGCTCGCGCTGTAAAAGCTGGGCCGAAAGCTTTTCTTTTTCTGGTGCTGGCGTGCTTTCATCCAGAAAGAAATGAAACAGCTCCCGATAGCTTTTTTGTCGTTCGAGTTTTAAGGGGCGATAACTGTTCTGAGAGACAACTGACATTTGTTATTTTCCATTATTTTTTACTCAAACCAGCTTAGGAGATTCGCCAAAATCACTATAGTTCAGTTTTGTTAAACCACGTTAACTTGCCGACTGTTCAAAAATAAAGCCCAGAGATATCAGAAATTTATAAAGATAATTCAGCTACATAATCGGCAAGACAAGACGTTTTTTTTGTAAAAATAGCTCATGCTCCTGTAGCGCTGTTGCACTCAAGTTTGAGTCTTGAGTAAAAAATGCAGCAGTTGTGCAAAATAAAAAAGACCAGAAGACATCTTATCTTCTGGTCTTATAAAAGCTGGCTAAAATCTGCTGTTACTGGAATTTGGCTTTCAGCTGGGCCAGACCGGTACGAATCAGGTTGCTGCCCTGCCCGATTTTGTCCTGCCAGTGATTTGGCAGCGAACACTTGGCCAGACGCACCCAGACACTGGAAAACTGCTGGGTAAAATTGGCCTCATTATAATGAATACCATACTCTGCACATAGCGCCTTAATTTTTGGTGCCACTTCGGCATAACGGTTGGCCGGCATATCCGGAAATAAATGGTGCTCAATCTGATGGCTTAAATTGCCACTTAAAATATGCAACCACTGGGTGCCGCTGAAATTACTCGAACCGCGAATCTGGCGGATATACCATTCAGCCCGGCTTTCATTTTCGGTATTATCGGCTTCAAAATTTTCCGCATCTTCAGTGAAATGGCCATTAAAGATCACCGCGGATGCCCACAGGCTGCGAATCACGTTAGCGACAGCATTGCCGGCAAAAACCGGAATGGCATTTGGCCCGGCAAGCAGTGGAAAAAAGACATAATCTTTGACCACCTGACGACGCATTTTCTTTCTTAAACCGGCCGCTTCATCCCAGACCTGTTTCCAGGTTTTGGTTTTATAGACCAGTACATCTTCCAAATGCAGACGTTGCAGCCCCACATACCATTCAAAAAATACCATCAGCTGAATAGCCAGCGGAATATTCATCAGAAAACGCGGTTCCCATTTTTGCACTTCGCTAACCCGCAGCAAGCTATAGCCGACATCGTGGTCTTTGTCGACAATATTGGTATAGGTGTGATGAATATAGTTATGGGTATATTTCCAGTCGTCTCCGGTGGCAATAGTGTCCCAGTCATAGCTGGCACCATTTAGAGTTGGATCATTCATCCAGTCAAACTGGCCATGCATGACGTTATGACCCAGCTCCATATTTTCAACAATTTTGGATAATCCCAGTAAACCGGTACCCAATAACCATACTGGCGGAATCCAACCGCCAAACATCAGCATACCGCGTGAGGCAATTTCACTATAGCGGACAAAATTACGGATTTTATAAATATACTGGGCATCTATTTCCCCCAGATCGTCCATGACTTCACGGCGGATGGCTTCCACTCTGGCACCAAATTCCTGAATCTGGGCCTCGGTTAAATATTTTGACTTGCTGTTTGGATGTAACGCGGCAGGCATATTCATGTGATGTTCCCTTCAGATTATAAGTTAATCACGACAGGACTGATTGCCTGCGTCACGCAAAGTTTGATTTGGGTATTATGGTTATGGTCAATTTCACCAGTCAGCAGATTACGCACGCTGCCACTGACTTTGGTACAGGAGCAGGTATTGCAGATTCCCATACGACAGCCATGGGCCGGTCTTAACCCGGCGGCTTCAGCACTGTCCAGCAAATTGCTATTGGCCTGAAAATCCTGCTGCGAGCGCAAGAACTGCACCGGCTGCGCCTCCAGATTTTCATCTGCGGTCATTTGAAAATACTCGGAATGAAACTGTTCACTTAAATCCAGCTGCTGACAAAGATGCTGATGCTGTTCTACAGTATTAAAATGATGATATTTAAAATACGGATACATCAGCGCCAGGGTTTTAATTTCGGCATGGAAGGCATCATCGCGGGTGAAATACAGCAGATCTATCGGCTGGGTCGAGCTGACCACAGCTTTTTGCAATAAGGAATAAATCGCGGTAATCCCACTGCCCGATGCAATAAAACATAAGGATGGAACTGGTGCCGGCAGCACGAAATTACCCTGCGGCTGGGATAATTCCACCACAGCCCCTGCCGGTAACTGGGTCAAGGCATTGGACATTTTGCCTTGCCGTTTGATGGCCAGAATCACATCGCCATTATCAAGCAAAGTCACTATTGAATAGCTGCGCTGCTGGCGGACCCCATTCATCGCCAGCGTGACCAGAATACTTTGTCCGGCCTGAAAACGCTGTGCCTGAAAATTCTGGTTGGGACGTAAATGAATTTTATAAAAGTCTGGACTTAATGCCTGAATTTCAACAACGCAGGCTTTGACTTTTTTCAATGGCCAGACTGGATTTATTTTTTCTGCAATAAAATCAATAAAATCAATAAAATCAATAAAATCAATAAAATCTTCTCGAATCCACTCGGGTTTATACTCTACAGAAGTGCTCATAGCGGCCTCATGATTTTTCAGTGAACGGATGTTCTTTTTTAATGTTCATGCCCACTATATAAATTCATGATCTCGATTCCATGTGAATGCAGGACAAAACTTGTCTTTTCCTTAGGTTTTGCTGGTTTTGTCTGACAAGATTCTGCACTTTTTCGGTCCCGACTTCGATGAGAGAAGTTTTATTGTTCTGATTTGCTTTTGTGCAGGCACAGGATTTTTCATGAAAATGTCGTATGCTTTTGTCAGACTCGGTGAAAATGCCTGATATTTTTGCTGTAATTGCCCCCACATTAGACTTAAGTCCAAAAAAGTCTAAAAACAAAAAAGCCAGAAGTGTCCTTCTGGCTTTTTTAATCTATAGCGTGTAATTAGAAGTTATAGATGGCCACCATATTAATACGGTTGTCTTCACCTGTTTTGCTGCCATTGGCCGCAGGAACTACTGCTTCACGCTCACCATAGACATATTCCAGACCTAAGCTAACTGGCTTGATCGGGCTATAGAAGACATTGGCCCATGCCTGCCATAAGTCTTTGTTAACGCCAGTTCGTTTATCTGCTGGAGTCGCTGCCAGATAATCAGCATCCTGATCAAAGCTCATATAGCCATAACCCACTGTACCGCGCAGTTTTTCATTAAACTTCTGGGTCAGACCGACAGTAATCGAATCAAACTCGCTTTGCTCCAGACCATTCGCACCCTGGATGGTGCCGGTATTGGCAAAAGACACAAAGCTGCTATCACCCTTCACATGGTAGTAGTCTGCTTTTAAAGTCGTGCTTGGGGTCACATCATATTTAGCGCCCAAGCCCACACCCCATGCCATTTCTTCATCAGAATTGATGCGTTTTTCATGACCCATGGCACGTGCACTCACGCTCATGTTATCGGCGAACTGATGATTTAAGCGCGCAGTTAAAGCCGGTAAACGCTGGGTGATGCTGTTATCTTTTGGATCTTCAGCAGCCACCACCAGATTGGTTTGCGGGCTGAATTTCGCGGTATAACGCACTTGCGGGGTACGTTTAACTGCACCACCGGCATAGGCCAAGGCATCGACTGTTTCCGGCATATAATCCGGTACCGCAAAGTTAGACCAGGTTTGACCAATTAACCAGTCAGCATAGGTTAAATACGCATGGCGAATACGCAGGCTGTCTAGATTACCGCCCAGGAAGTCAACTTCCAGCTTACCTTTGACATCTTCTGCACCTACCTGGGTTTTAAAGTCTAAACCTAAGCGGGTTGCTGCCAGCGTTGATCTGAAACGATCGCTATTTTCTGCATTGCCTTCCAGCGCCACCCCATTAATCTGGTTGTATGGCATGTCTTTGGCGCCGCCTTCAATCTGATAAGAACCATCCATACGGACGTTTCCATACAGGTTAAATTCAGCACCTTTGGCAGTTGTTAACACAGGATTAGCAACTGGCACTGCTGCACTACGTTGGACATTGGCAATCGCTGTTGCAGTTTGTGCATTTTGCACTTTTTGCTGCTCAATCAAACCACGTAAAGCCTGAACTTCTTGTCTAAGTTGTTCAATTTCTTTTTGCTGTTGAGTTTGCGCTTGTGCCGCAACACTCATACCGCCCATGCTCAATGCAATCATGCTCATCATGAGCGTGCGCTGCATTGTTGGTCGAACCGTTGTAGATTGAAAATGTGTAGATTGGGTTAATGTTTTCGCGTTCATCCTAAACTCGCTTGTTATTGTGCCATCAAATTCTAGCAACAGATCACCATCGCTTACGATGGCGATCTATATCATTGATGACTTTAGATTAATGAAAAGGTAAAGAAATTATTGGGTTGCTTTTTGTGCGACTGGATTGCTTTCTATAACAGGCTCCACAGCAGTTTTAGCTTCTACAGACGTTTTTAAATTCACCATGAAGATTGCTAAGGCTGCAATTACACCTGGAATCGCAATAGCAAAGAAGTTCATTTGGTGCGGTAAATTCATGGTTAACAGTGCACCTGTTAATACTGGCCCAACGATTGCACCGATTCGACCAATACCTGACGCCCAGCCCATACCTGTAGAACGAACAGTAGATGGGTAATATTGTGCGACAAAAGTATAAAGCAAGATTTGTGAACCAATGGTTGCTGCACCTGCAACTGCAATTAAGGTATATAACACAATTTGTGGACTGTTAAAGCCAAGCAGGATTAATGCTGCTGCACCACAGATAAACATAATGGTCACTACTTTTTTAATATGGAAGCGGTCAGCCAATGCACCCCCACCAATCGCACCAATCATGCCGCCAATGTTCAAGGCGAATAAGAAGATCATACTTGCACCAAGTGAGTAACCCGCTTGGATCATTAATTTTGGTAACCAACTGCCCAATGCATACACCATCAACAAGCACATGAAAAATGCGATCCAGAACATGAAAGTGCTGAACATACGGCCTTGCTGAAACAATGCTTTTACAGGTGCTTCATCGCCTTTAGTCACCTCATTCAGTACAAACTCAGTGTCACCATTTAATTGTTGGCTTGGTGAAATTTTTTGAACTATAGTGCGGGTTTGCTCAATTTCTTTCTTGTTGGTTAAATACATGAGTGACTCAGGCAAGAATTTCCAAATGAGCGGTAAAGCTACCAAAGGAATAATCGCGATGTAGAACATGATTTTCCAGCCAAATTGCGGCACTAACCATGCTCCCAATAGTGCAGACGTCATACCGCCAATTGCATAACCACTAAACATGAGCGCAACCAGGGTACTGCGAATACGCTTTGGCGCATATTCAGTCATTAATGCAACCACGTTTGGCATTACACCACCAATACCCAAGCCTGCTAAGAAACGTAAAATACCAAATTCAACAGGGTTAGTTGCAAAAGCGCCAAGGAAGGTAAAACCACTAAAAATAGCCACACAGATCATAATGGTTTTTTTTCGGCCTAACTTGTCTGATAACGTACCGAAGGTCATGGCACCAAACATCATGCCAAATAATGCGGTACTGGCCAGTAAGCCAGCTTGAACTGCACTTAAAGCCCACTCTTGCATGAGCAGCGGCAATGCAACCCCATAAATGACCAAATCATAACCGTCAAAAATAATGATCATCAGACACCAAAACAATACACCCCAATGAAATGGCGTGAACTTGGCCTCGTCAATCAAGGTATTAATATTAATTTTATTGCTTTGCATCTTGCTCCACCTCCTAATTGTGAAGTCCGTTACTCTAACTCAGATGCACACAATGAATAAAAAGTTAAAATTTGTCCAAAACTGAATAGGCATGGATACATACCTAAAAAGTCTATAAGATTGTAATATATTGATTTTTAATTAGATAAAAATAATAAGGCGAAAAAAAATACTGCGATGTGATGCTTAAACAAGTTTTTTAAGGCAATTCACACAACAGTATTTTGTTAAAATATCTGTGCTCTTTACAAGAAAAATAGTTATAAATATTTGTTTTATATAATTTTACTAGAATACATTGCGGTCATAAGTGACAGCTTCCAAATCATAGACTTGATAAATACAGTCAAACAAAGATCGAATATCTTCACTTTCATCCATATTACGAATTGCCATAAATATAGGACTTACAGCTGAGTTATCTAATAAAGGAATAAAGTGTAAATGTGCCAAATGAATATTTCGAGCGCTTTCTGGCACGATACACACGCCTTCACCTGCAGCAACAAAACCCAATGCCAATTGTAATTCACGCACTTCACGAATTTTTCGAGGCTCTAAACCATGCTCAGAAAACACGCCACGAATTTGTGTAGAGAAATTTGGCTTATTGTGGTTTGGATATAAAAATAGTTGTTGATCAACAACATCCGCCAAAAACACACCTTCTTTTTGTGCCGCAAACGGGTGGCTAGAATGGACTGCAACCATCAAGCGTTCTTCACGTAATAAAATACGTTTAACTGCAGGATCAGAAATTCTTAAACGTCCAAAACCAACATCTATACGCCCTTCTTTAAGTGCTTGAATTTGGTCATTGGTGGTCATTTCCACCATTTCTATTTTTAAATGCGGATGCTGCTGCTTAAACAAATACACAATTCTTGATAATAATCCGAACAATAAAGAACCAACGAAGCCAATAGTCACGGTACGGTCAGCAATACCGACACGTTTTGTCATCGACTTAATTTCTTCCGCATTAGACAAAAGTTTAACGGCATGTTGATAAAAGAATTGCCCTGCCTCGGTGGTCTTAAGCGGTCTGCTTCCACGCTCGAATAGTTGAATTCCAAGCTCTTGTTCTAAATTTTGGATCTGTCTGCTCAAAGGAGGTTGAGCAATAAAGAGTTTTTCTGCTGCCTTGGTGAAACTTTGCTCTTCTACAACAGCAACAAAATAACGTAAATGTCTGAGTTCCATGGCTCAAAATACCTTTAAAGTATAAAAAAATGCAAATTTTATCTTAGACCAATTCAACTTATTCTTTTAAGGTATACCACATGATTGTAATAAAGCAATGACATGAAGGGCAAACCATGTATAAGTCAATAGAAACTTTGCTGGTGGAAATACCAACCATCCGTCCACACAAGATGGCGGTTGCAACCATGCAAACCCAAACCCTGGTATTAGTCAAAATCACCACTGACGATGGTTTTGTTGGCTGGGGCGAAGCAACCACAATTGGCGGCTTGGGCTATGGTGAAGAAAGCCCAGAAAGCGTAAAAACCAATATCGAAAAATATTTCGCACCATTGCTAAAAACTTTAGCTGGCTTGAATGTTGCGCAAACTCTACAGGTCATTAAAAAGAATATCAATGGTAACCGTTTCGCGAAGTGTGCCATTCAAACTGCATTGTTAGATATCCAAGCACAGCGCTTAAACCAACCTTTAAGTGAAATTTTAGGTGGTCGCCTACGCAACTCGGTTCCTGTTTTATGGGTACTTGCATCTGGCGATACAGAAAAAGACATTGCAGAAGCACAAAAAATGATTGCGGCTAAACGTCACAACACATTCAAGCTCAAAATCGGTTCACGCCCAGTAGAGCAAGATGTTGAACACGTGCTGGCAATCAAAAAAGCATTAGGCAAAGACGTTTCTATTCGTGTAGACGTAAACCGTGCTTGGTCAGAGCTTGAAGCAATTAAAGGCATCCAGCTTTTACAAGATGGCGGTGTTGACCTGATTGAACAGCCATGCGGCATTGAAAACCTCGATGCGATGCGTCGCCTCACCCGCCGTTTCGATATTGCCATTATGGCAGACGAATCGTTAATGGGTCCAAACAGCGCTTACCAGATTGCCCGTAACAATGGTGCATCAGTTTTCGCAGTGAAAGTGGCGCAGTCCGGCGGCCTGATTGAAGGTTGTGAAGTTGCAAAAGTGGCACAGCTGGCTGGTATCGACCTGTATGGCGGCACCATGCTGGAGGGCCCGGTGGGAACCATTGCTTCAGCGCATGTGTTCTCGACGTTTGAAAGCCTGGCCTATGGTACTGAACTATTCGGCCCGCTACTGCTGACGGAAGAAATTCTGAAAACACCATTGCAATACCAGAATTTTGAACTGCATCTGCCGCAAGGTGCCGGTCTGGGCATTCAGCTGGATGAAGACAAGATCGACAATTTACGCCGTAAATAAGCAATTAGATTGAGGAGTGAGACATGCTGTTTCATGTACGTATGGATGTAAATATCCCGCTGGATATGCCTGCCGAGAAAGCCAACGAAATCAAGGCTGTTGAAAAAGCCTATTCACAGGATTTACAGCGCCAAGGTAAATGGCGCCATATCTGGCGCATCACAGGCCAATATTCAAACATCAGTATTTTTGATGTGCAAAGTAACGAAGAGCTGCACAACATTTTGCAGGGCTTACCACTGTATCCATATATGGATATCGAAATCATGGCACTAAACCGCCACCCTTCTTCAATCCGGGAAGATGACACCTGATCACAATGACCGAGACCTGGAATATGCCAGGTCGGTCAAATCTGAACACATCCGATGAGAGTATTCAGAGGGTAATTAACAAAGGACTGTGGCAGCCAAGTTTCAGCCATAAGGATTGAAACAACAGCCACCAATAAACAGACATACTTAAGGAGCAATAGTATGAACCGTCAACAAATTGATGCATTAGTTAAACAAATGAACGTGGATACAGCCACAGGTCCTGTAGACGAGCGTGTCCAGCAAATCGTTGTGCGCCTGCTAGGTGACCTTTTCCAGGCGATCGAAGATCTTGATATTTCTCAGTCAGAACTCTGGAAAGGTCTGGAATACTTTACCGATGCCGGTCAAGCCAATGAATTGGGCCTACTGGCTGCAGGCTTGGGTCTGGAACACTACTTAGACTTACGTGCTGATGAAGCAGATGCTAAAGCAGGTATTACGGGCGGTACGCCACGTACGATTGAAGGTCCGTTATATGTGGCGGGTGCTCCTGAATCTGTCGGCTTTGCCCGTATGGATGATGGCTCTGAAGAAGGCAAAATTCCGACTCTAATCATCGAAGGTACTGTAACTGATACCGAAGGCAATATTATTGAAGGCGCTAAAGTTGAAGTTTGGCATGCCAACAGCCTGGGCAACTATTCGTTCTTTGATAAGTCGCAATCGGACTTTAACCTGCGCCGTTCTATCTTTACCGATCAGGACGGTAAATATGTGGCGTTGACCACCATGCCGGTCGGTTATGGCTGCCCACCTGAAGGTACCACCCAGTTCGTACTGGACAAATTAGGTCGTCACGGTAACCGCCCATCTCATGTGCATTATTTCGTATCTGCACCGGGTTACCGCAAGTTAACCACCCAGTTCAACATCGAAGGCGATCAATACCTGTGGGATGACTTTGCATTCGCCACACGTGATGGTCTGGTCGCAACCGCGGTTGATGTAACTGATGAAGCTGAAATTGCAAAACGTGGTTTGCAAGGTCCTTTCAAGTATATTCAATTTGATATTGAACTTGTGAAAGAAAAAGCAGACGCACCTTCTACTGAAGTTGAACGCCGCCGCGCAAGCGCTTAATCATACAGGGAACCGAAATGTCTACTCCCAGACATTTCGGTGACTTACCCAAATTTGGAAAGTCGGAGAACGGACATGCCTCGTATTCCAGTAATTAACACCAGCCATTTAGATCGTATTGACGAATTACTTGTTGAAAACTATGAAACCGGTGAATTCAAGCTACATCGTTCAGTATTTACAGACCAGGCCATTTTTGACCTTGAAATGAAATATATTTTCGAGGGAAACTGGGTGTACTTGGCACATGAAAGCCAAATTCCAAATAACAACGATTATTACACCACTCACATGGGCCGCCAGCCGATCATCATTGCACGTAACCGTAACGGTGAACTGAATGCCATGATCAATGCCTGTTCACACCGTGGTGCACAGCTTTGCCGTTACAAGCGCGGTAACAAAGCGACTTATACATGCCCTTTCCACGGCTGGACATTTAACAACTCAGGCAAACTTTTAAAAGTAAAAGATCCGGCAGATGCAGGTTATTCAGATTGCTTTAACCAAGACGGTTCTCATGACCTGAAAAAAGTAGCCCGTTTTGAAAATTACAAAGGCTTCCTGTTTGGTAGCCTGAATCCGGATGTTCCTTCCCTGGAAGAATATCTTGGCGAAGCCACCAAAATTATTGACATGATCGTGGGTCAGTCTGACCAGGGTCTGGAAGTATTACGCGGTTCATCGACTTATACCTATGAAGGTAACTGGAAGCTGACTGCAGAAAACGGTGCCGATGGTTACCACGTGTCTGCAGTACACTGGAACTATGCTGCAACCACTCAACAACGTAAAGAAAAGCAAGGTGGCGACAACATTCGTGCCATGAGCGCGGGTGCCTGGGGTAAACAAGGCGGCGGTTCATACGGTTTCGAAAATGGTCACATGCTGCTTTGGACACAATGGGCCAACCCGGAAGACCGTCCAAACTTTGCCAAAAAAGATGAATATACCGAGAAATTCGGTGCGCCAATGGCGAAATGGATGATCGAGCGTTCTCGTAACCTGTGTATCTATCCAAACGTCTACTTCATGGATCAATTCGGCTCACAAATTCGTGTCCTGCGTCCACTGTCTCCAACCAAAACTGAAGTGACCATTTACTGTATCGGTCCTGTCGGTGAAGAGCCTGAAGCACGCACCCGCCGTATCCGTCAGTATGAAGACTTCTTCAACGCTTCAGGTATGGCAACTCCAGATGACTTGGAAGAGTTCCGTGCATGTCAAGCGGGTTATGCCGGTATTGCCCTGGAATGGAACGACATGAGCCGTGGTGCCAAACACTGGATACAAGGTCCGGATGATGCGGCTAACGAAATTGGTTTAAAACCAAAACTTTCAGGTATTAAAACTGAAGATGAAGGTTTATACCTTGCTCAACACGAATTCTGGCTCAAACTTATGAAAAAAGCGATTGCTGACGAGAAAGAGCTTGCTGCAACTGAAGGAGAAAACGCATGAGCGCGATTACTTTAGAAAATATTGCTCAATTCCTCTACCGTGAAGCACGTTTTTTAGACGATGAGCAATGGGATGACTGGTTACAGTGCTATGCGCCAAATGCAGAATTCTGGATGCCAGCCTGGGATGACGATGACAAACTGACTGAAGATCCACAGTCTGAAATTTCACTAATCTACTACCCGGACCGTCAAGGCCTTGAAGACCGCGTGTTCCGTATTAAAACTGAACGTTCTTCTGCCACTATGCCGGATACCCGTACTAGCCACAACATCAGCAATATTGAAGTGGTTGAGCAAAACGGTGATTTAGTCACAGTGCGTTTTAACTGGAACACTTTAAGTTTCCGTTACAAAACCAACTACAGCTACTTCGGCATGTCACGTTATGTGATCGATTTCTCTGGCGAAGAACCAAAAATCGTGAACAAGTATGTGGTTCTGAAGAACGACTACATCAACCAAGTAATTGATATTTACCATCTGTAAGCCCTGCTGTTTTAGCTTACTGATGTGGCCTTCAGCCAAACGGAAACTTGGCTGAAGGTTGAAAATGTTTCAAAGATTTTTATAGGATTCCAGCCATGTCAAACCACAATGTTGCACTTCAATTTGAAGACGGTGTTACTCGTTTCATTACAGTTGCACAAGGTGAAACTCTATCCGATGCAGCTTACCGTCAAAAGATCAATATCCCTCTGGATTGCCGTGACGGTGCATGTGGTACCTGTCGAGCGTTTTGTGAATCAGGTACGTATGACATGCCTGAAGAAACCTATATTGAAGATGCATTAACACCTGAAGAAGCAGAAGAAGGTTATATCCTTGCCTGCCAATGCCGCCCGACTTCAGATGCGGTGTTCCAGATTCAGGCAT
>Ga0172375_10003830_pt1 | contig 22599 bp, 23 predicted proteins | sample LakKiv1m_FD_114537 | JGI IMG/M metagenome (GOLD analysis project Ga0172375, IMG submission 114537) | Freshwater microbial communities from Kabuno Bay, South-Kivu, Congo - kab_092012_11.1m | ecosystem: Environmental > Aquatic > Freshwater > Lake | place: Democratic Republic of the Congo... | reverse complement strand
TCGAATATATCTACAGTCACTGAACCGGGGTCTTCCAAAATGTCATACCTGTCTCGCGTTTCGATCTCAATAAAAGCTGTCTCTCCGGCATCATATTCTCTCATGTTCCTGCCACCTGTGAAAAATCCTGTATTACTTTCTCCGGCTCTCTGAAATTGATCTTCACCTTGTTTGACTCGACCAGTTTGACCCTTACTTTCAGTTCACCCGCCATCACATTGACCATCCCTCGCGCATTTTTTCTTATTGCCCTTTTCCAGGTATCGATAATGGCAATTCCTTTGCTCTTTCAAGCAGTTTTTCAGCAATGAATGCAGACGATATGCCTGCAACTACCGCTGTTGTTGGTGTAGTCGCGATAACTGCAGCAATCGCCGCCCCAATCACCAGATTAGCGATCCCGCCCAGGTGGACGTACTTTGTGCCATCCTGTGCAGTCTCAATGCACGGCAGGGCAACTGCCCCTTTTTGTTCAGCAAGGCTCTTTATAAGCCCTCCTACAGCGCCTGCCGCCGCGATTATAATTATCAGTTCCATATTACTGTCCCTCCTTTGCGGTATCTATCATCTTTATCAATTCAAGTTCCGTGTCGATCTTTACATTCGGATGCGGGCAATTTGGACACATCGATTGTACCAGAAGCATCTTTGATACGACCAGGTCTACCTTTGCAAGGTTTCCCCCGAAAGCATCGAGTTTGTCTGTCAGGTTCCTGATCTCATCCCTCAGTGATTTGAGAAAGAGAGTCATTATCGATCCTGTGATCGTCACGACCGTGACGACCACTCCTGCAACAATTTCAGTTGGTACATCCATCGCCGCCTCCGGAGAAAAAGGAGCTACCTTATGAGGTAGTTCCAACCTCTATCTCCACGAAACCTTCGTTCTTGTAAATCCTGGGTACCGCCCAGCCTTTCAATTCTACTGGGAAATTGCCGCCTGCGGCTTTCGGAAGTCTGTCCGGGTACGGGTTCTCGCTGACCACAAACTCAGCTATTACCGGATTCTTTGCTGCAAGATATACCTTGCCGGTTGTGAAACCGTCATTGATCTTCACCCAGGTCTTGTATGGATCAGCATCCGGACTTGCCCTGAAGAGCGGCGCTATTGTCTTGTAATAGGGCTGCCTCTGGCTGTCCAGGTTGAAGAGGTACTCAATATCCAGTGAGTTCCCAATAAGGAACAGGGGATTGTTCTTGTAGTTCCCATCAAGAAGCCTCTTTGCTGCCACGATGTCTGCATGCGGATCCTGTGTTGCACTTCCCCATATGCCGCTGTTCTGTGCCGCTCCGATCGTACCATTGGCATTAGCCTGTGCCGCCTGAATTATGCCGTTGATGCCCAGCGTGGTATCGCCATTTATGGTCAGGCTGTCTTCGAGCCTGTGGATATTGTCAAGGCAGATATCCACATACCTGTTAAACATTTTCGGGTCGGATTTCAGGTCCTTTTCATGGACGCTGAACCAGTCCATGAACTGGAGTATATCCTGCTTGGTCGTGGTCTGCTTTATGCCGGTCTTTCCGGTGGGAGTAGAACCCTTCGCCACGACCTTGGCACCCGGGCCGGTTCTGTCATAATCCACCACGACATCGATCTGTACGGCCTCGTCAACCTTTCTCACGGGCAGTATGTTCCTTGCGAACATGTTATCAAGGTTCACGTTCACCCATCTTGCGATCTCTCTTGACCACTCTTCCAGATAATTATCCGGGATTGATAATCCATCGTTCTGTATCATTGTTACACCATCCTTGCCGGTACTGTGCCGTTTTCAGCAACTTGATCTTCGACCGCTACCGCCCTGCTATTCAGGGTCTTCAATCCATCCTGTCCAGCAACGCCGTTTGTGCTCACAGCGAACTTGCCATTCCCCACAGGTTCGAGGTACTGGCCAGATAGGGCTGTCCCTGTGAGGCCGACTTCGGCTTTGCCCTGGTCAATTACGTGCACAGGTTCATACTGCGTGTATGCATCTTTATCCTGCATCTCATCCGCAACGCCAAGGTACTCATTGCCTCCCCTGATATCATCCACGAATAAGGTTGCTGCTCCCGGATCGCTTGCAGCGTTTATGCCTAAGGAAATTGTTGCATCCCTTGTTGTGCCAGCACCGTTCACTGCCAGTCTTACATATCTCCATACACCCGCAGCGAGTGCAGGGATATTCAATGTCTCATCCGGGCTTGCACATGCCGCTGTCTCATCCAGTACAAGCTGAAGCACGTTCGCTGCCACCGGGATATCAGACTTTATCCAGAACCCGATATACTTGCATCCTGAGAGATCTATCGCTGCGAAATCGCGTGTGGCGACCAAACCCGTAGTGAAAGTTGCAGCGATTACAAGCTTTGCGCCTTTGGCATTGACCTTCCTTGCTGCTGCATCAGCTGTTGCTGTGACATTCACTGCTGCCGTCCATGCGGCCTGGCAATCGTCGATTATTTTTTCCATGTGTTTTCCCACAGTCTTTGCGTCCCTGCGCTCGACTGCATCGCGAAATTCTATAGCAGCAGCGGCTCTCTTTGTGCCTATACCGCTTCCGAGTTCCTCTATGTTGACTGGATTGTTTGACATTATTTCTCACCTACCTTTGCATACGCATCATCTATGATACTCTTTGATGGCTTTGCACCATTTTTCATCTTCAGTTTCTCAGCTTCAAGAACGCTTGCAGCGGTATCTGTGAGACGCTTCATATCCCAGGTTTTCAGATCTTCAGCTTTGAGCGCCGGCATCGCATCTGTTATCTGTTTGATCAACGGTGTCCGCCTCTCCTGCTCCATCGCATCTATCTGTGCCTGCATTGTCGCGATCCTGGCTTCGCTTGCGGCAAGGGTCTTGCCCTGGTCTGCAAACGCAGCCTCTTTCGTATCATGCAGTTTCCTTGTTTCCATAGCTGTTTTCTGCGCTTCCAGGAGAGCTGCAGAATCAGCCACAAGTTTCTTTACCATCTCAGGCGTGTACTCCACGCCGTCGACTACTATGCTCTCTGCCATTGTTTCTTGTGTCTCCTTTATCTTCTTTTCATCACAAATTGATGAGTATGAATCTGTGGGTGCGGCTGAGTTGTTCGCAGGTGTCTGCTTTTCTTCCGTGTCTCCCTGTGCCGTCACCATGGACTTTGTTATGCTCCTGATGATCTTCGCCATGCCAGCATGTTTCTCTTTCGGCATCTCCTGCATCAGCGAGTTCATCCTGTGTATCATGAGAAGCAGACCGTTTATCCCTTCAACGAACCGCCCCACCAGTTCACGGTCCTTGGGTTGTAGACCCGCAGCTACCTCATGCAGCTTGCCGAGATCCTTTTCGATTTCGTCTGTAATCTCTTTTAGAATAATCTCAGGTTCTTTCATATTGTCGGTCTCCAAATCAATAGAATCAACAGAATCCACAATCCCGCATTTCGGTCTTGAACACCTGCCGACTTTCACCACAGCAAGATGATCATACAGGACTTTTTTCTGAACCGCTTCATATGGCTCACCGTTGAATGTCCCCGGCTCTTCAATAATGTCAGCGTAATAGCCTGGACTGAGATCCCGCTTCCCTTTTCTGATTTCATCTGCAAGGGCCTTGTTAGTTATGAGAAGATCGCCTGTAGCGACATTATTATTGAGCTTGACAGTTTCCGGAAGAACCCTGCCTTTTATTTCCAAGACATCCATTATCACCCTGGAACGTGGATGTTCGTCCGTTATCATCATCCTCTGCATCGTTGGCATTGAATCTGCAAGCACTTCGGGGGATTTCAGGATCTTCTTTCCGTTGTAATCCAGCACCATCGCCCGGCATATTATGGCGTCTTTTACCAGCAGACCGTCCCTGGTATCAACCAGTTTGGAAGCATCTATCTGGATGCCTATTGAATCTGCGAACATTACTTGGTCTGCTGAATCCGCTTTCGTTTCTTTCGCTTTCCAGAAAAGCCATCTGTTATCTTCGCCTTGAGTTGTCTCCGAGGCTGCCGCTTGGCCATCGGGTTGTTTGTCCCCAGGTTTTGGCCCTGAGCTGGGATCTTCATCTGCATCCTTCAGCGCCACCTTTCTTGCATAGTAGCGGCCTTTGAGGATATTGCCTTTTAGGATCATGTCCACGAAATCGGACTCCCGCTTTGCAAAGGCATAGTGCCCTGCATCACGGATTTCCATATGGGCTACCAGGTTTTTTGTCGGATTACCTGACTGCCCTGGTGGGATATCACCGTGAAATGTGAGCCATTCAGGAGCATGGTAATCCTTCTCTTTTGCAAGGATCTTCTCACCATCAGCGAGTTTGGATTTGAAATCATCGATACTGTTAGCAAAGAGCGTGAAGCCTATCATCACCTTCTTACCTTCGGGATTAGTCTTCTCGAACCTGAGATCGAAGTGATGCTTCTCTCCCCACCAGTGTTCATGAAGCACGAATGGTCCCTCCAAGACAGGTGCTCCCTGACCCTGTTTCGGGTCAGCAGCGTTTGTTTCGGCTTTTCGGGATGCTGCCATCCTTTCTAATACCGCCGCCGTATCGGGTTCGATCTTGTCTTTCCTGACACCGATTACTTTAGGGGCATACCAGGTAAAACCACCTTCGACCCTGGTGATGTGGTCAACCGATACGGCGATAATGTCTCCTTCTTTTGCTTCTTTGTCAGTGGCATAAGTCTTACCTATCCGAGAACCGCCGGCTTCACATGTATAAACATAACCGCCATCTTTTTTCTCGACTGCTACAACTCTTGCATCGATGGTGAGCTGCCATTTCAGCTTATACCAGCCTGCACCCGCTTCATTGTAGGTGCTTTCGACATCCTTTATCATGGCCCCCTCGCTCGTGCTCATGGATTTTATCGCACGAACTACTTGGCTGCCATTAACCTTCATGAACTTTACAGGATGAATGAACTCAGACCACGAGACTTTTTCAAGAAGTTGTTTTCGCTCTGAGAGGGGTTTTGACCTGGTATCTGTCCCATCAAGGTAAAGAACATCAAAAGGCTTGAGCTTGAGATGATAATCCTCCCAAGGCGAGTTGCTATGAAGATATGACGTGACATCTGAGTGATCTCCGCGCTTTCCCCTGATGTAAACAACGAGCTCGGCGTCCAGAATTACAACATCGTTGGGTATTCTCCTTATGTCCTCTGCAATGTTCGGGAGCTTGTCTTCAATAAAGTTGCCCTCGTCAGTTCTTACAAGAACTGCCGGGCCGACCTTGGCAACAGCGACCCGGATTCCATCCCATTTAGGCTCAATATAATACGAACCTTTGAAATCCTTGAAATCCTGTAAATTATAATATTCCTGTGAAGCACCTGCGGTCTTTTTGGGTTTCATGAATTTCAGCGCATCGAGGAACTTCTTCACCGCGTTGAGTTTCTGTATGTCTATTGAAGGGCCCTGCGGTTCGGTTGAATCTGTGATTACATGAAATGGTGCAGGCAATTCGGCGTCTGCAATAATATCGATGTCATTGCTGCTGAACCCCTTCTGCGCTATTCCACCGACAATGAAGCCTTCCTTTACCCCATGCTTATCCAGAAGCTCCGCTGCGCTATTGAGTGTTATCATATGCGACTCCACCGCACTTCGAGTGGATTCAGTGATTTAGTCTGGAAAAACATTTGAGGTAAAATGGGTATCGTTTATATTTAAGCACTAACTTACTATTGTATTGTAATAGTAATGTTTTCAGCATAAGAGACACACAAGGTGCGAGCGTAGCGGTCACTGATGAACAATCGTTGATGGTGCCTCCCTTGGCTCTCTCGACCGGGATGCAGCGTCCGGCGCAGTACCTTCCTTGACCTTTGTTTGCACGAACTTCAATAAGGTCAGCTGCTCTTGAGTCAGCGCCGGGCGGCCGTCCCTTGTCCTGATATCATCCGGCGTCTCAGTGTATGAGTTCACCCGGTTGAAGTCTATTTCCGACTGTATCTTTTTTATCTCAAGCTTCTCCTTTTCGGTAAGCTCATACGGGCTGTTCCATGTCAGCTCCCACTCGTTTTTCAGGTCGCCATTCGTGAAGCCTTTTAGAAGTTCCACAAGGAAGTTCGATATCCAGTTCTGCTTGACCACGACCTTACTGTAATATGTGCTCCTGTCAAGCTGGCTACCTGTTACTGCACCTGTCGCCAGGCCGTATAAGATGGACTTGGGGTATTCCGTCACTCCAGCAAGCTGCACTATGGCGCTCTCAAAGTACGGCGCCGGGTTCAGAACAGCACTGGCTGTATTCAATACATTCGCCTTATAGCCATCAGGGAATGCCAGTACGGTCTTTGCATTTATGTCACCAAGTGAATCGAGTGCCGCATCCCTGTCTTCCGGAGTCGCATCCGGCGGCAGGTCAAGTCCCAGTAATCCACCGCCTACGCGCCACATGGTCTGGCCTGCGCTCCACAGCATGTGATCGATAACTGATATGATGTTGAAAGGGCGGTCAAGAACCGAGCAGCCTATTGTATCATTCGGGCTGCCTGTTAAGTAATCTTCTTCCAGTCCCGGATTAACTATCATCATCAATCTTGATGCATGAATGGCCGTATTCTTCCCGAAGATACCAGGATTGAGGTTGACCTTCTCTACTTCTTCCGGGATCACTCTGTATCCCGCTTCATCTTTTTTATATACGATTTCGGTTATCCAGTTCCGCGGGATCGCTTTTATGTATTCGACCTTCGCGCTCTTGTTTGAAAGAGGTGTGTCCAGGTCCTGTCCGTCTTTCCTGCCCATAAGTAAGAAGTTGTACCCATAGAGCCGTGCCCATTTCAGTGCCTTGCCAAGTTCTAATTCTATTTTCTTTTTGTAAATCCTGGTTAGCGTCTTTGTAAGCGCTTTTTCCGGCTCTTCCGGTGTGCTGATTATGTTGATGGTAAACCCATTCTTAAGGGCATCGTCTATGATCTTGTCTACGATGGCCCCACCTATACCGCGTTCATATTTCTCCCTGCGGTCAATGTCGGTTATCTTCATTGTGAAAAGCGAATTTGCCGCGGTCTTTTTTTTGCTGGCATTCGGAGTGTTATTGGGGAATCCCAACTCCTTTGGCGTATAGAACACGCCATTATTCCATGTCTTTGTTATTACATGCTTTACCAGGTCATCTGCATTGTTGAATACGGCCATTTGTTAGAAGGTATTGTCCTTTTCGTATATTTAATTTAGCTTACTATTGTATTACTATGGTAATAGTTATATATGATTAAGAAATAAATCATAGTATGGAGAATCAATGGACTGAAGACATAGAACTGGTCGGTTTGAGAAATGTGAACGCTGAGTTGTATCAAAGATTTCGTGCACAATGCGCTGAAAAGAAGATACACTATGGGACTGGATTCGAACAGGCAATAAACGCATGGCTCAAAGCCTGCGATAGTGATGATCTGCTGTCTCAGCCCCCTTTTGATACGATAAATCCCAATGTAATAAATGAATTCCGCTCGCGGTGTAAGCGTCATGGGTTCGACATTCTTTCTGGCATCGCGGACGCAATGGTCGTCTGGATACGCAACTATGCCTACACCGACCCGTATCCTGCTGAGGATAAAGGGAAGGTTGGGAAAAAGAGACGGAAGGCGTAGATTGCCTAATGATCGGGACAGAGTGTCTTAACGAAAATTATCTATTCAGTCTCCATTTTTGTTTCTGTAATTTTACCACCTCCAAGTTCGTACTCTCTTGCCAGGCGGTGGACAGTAACTTTTAGCAGATATGAAACTGATTGAAAGTCCCCGTATCCATCAACATATTAATCTTTTTCCTGGTATAATTATCTAACCAGAGCTGCGCCCTATTTCCTTGGACATATTTGGTACAGTCCTGCCCGTTGTTCCCATCTCCATTTTCCGTAAGCTGCTTATGCCCGGACGGAACCAATTTTATTGGCTGACTATCCTCTATTTTAACAATGCTTTTTGAAATAACTCTAACAGATTCAGCATTTGGCCATTCTTTAAGGCATTTTGATAAATCAAATTTCATGTCGTTCACGCGATCACCTGAATACAGGGTTGATTTGTATCCTTAAAAGCAAATGGATAGTGCAAAGTGAAAGTATTGAGGTTTTACAATTGCATGATTAAGGGTGATGGTCGTGGTCATGCCAGTGCCTGCGCCTGCGAGGATCAGTTGGGGAGCTTGGGTGCAACTCCAACACCCATAATCTATTTGCTAATTCAACATAATGCAACACAAATAGTCAACAAAGTTTTATATACTTATGACAATATTTATAAGTATCATGGGAATAAACATTAGCGCTATAGGAAAAGGTTTACCTGCAATCTTGGGTGCTGGTGCAATAATACTTGCCATTGCTGGCAATTCTGCCTGGATTATTTTCCTAATTTTTGCAGTTATTGTATTTGGTATACAATATAGACTTTTTAAATAATAAACAGACGATAAAACTATATCCCTAAATTTATGGTAATGTTTCATGACTTATTAGGTGTGATAAACCGAATGATGTAGCACAGGATGTGCATAGGTGTTATTCCGTTTGTTAATACTTCCAATCTGCATGACTCACAGGTAATTTATTCAATTCTGTTTTAATTTGTTTCCAATCGGGTAAATATTTGTCCATGTAATAAAGAAATTTGCCGTTGTGATGCCGTTCAAGCAAGTGAACTATTTCATGCACGACAATATACTCCAAACAATTGATTGGTTTCTTTGCCAATTCAAGGTTTATCCAGATTCGTTTCTTTTCGATGTTACACGAACCCCATTTGGTTTTCATGAGTTTTACCTGCCATTCGCCGACCTTTACATTCAATTTCTTTTCCCACTTTTCAATGAGATCAGGAATTTGCCTTTTGAGTTGAACCCGATACCATTCGTTCATGATCTCATGTCGCTTGTCAGTAGGCGTTTGCGGTCTTACATACAGATCGATGTATGTTTTGTTTTTTAAAACCACTTTGGGTGGTCTATCATCTTCAATTATGTTCAGCAAAAATCTTTTCCCCTGGAAGTAATGACTTTCACGGTTTTTGTATTCTCGTGGCGAAATTCTTTCTTGTCCCTCAAATTTGCGTTGGTGTCTTTTTATCCAGCCTAATTTTGAAATGGCATATAATCGGATGGCATCTTCATTTACTCCTAATGGTGCAGCAATACGAACCCTGCCAGTCGGTGGGTAAACAGCCAGGTGTATATTCTTTATGTCTTTTCGAACGACATCAATTTTAATATTGCTGATGATGATTTGTTCCATTAGTATTCTCTCTGGTTTTTAACCAGGTCTAATATCCTGTACACTTCACTTTCTTCCGCTATTTCGTATTTTTTCAAAACATCCTTTATGGCTATTTGCACTTCTTTCATTTTTATTTTATGATCTTTCCAGGCATCTTTTTTGGTGGTCATAATTTTATGGTCTAATTCGTTTGCTAATGCCTCATTTTTGCCAAGGTTATCATATAGATTACGTTTGGCTGAGGTGTTGAGTGATGCAGGATATTCCGTTGTAGTGTTTGGCTTTTTAACCTTTCCAGAAAGTGCAATAATTTCATTCAAATAACTTTCATATTCTAAAGTGGCTTCTTTTCTCATTTTGATTAATTCGTCCAAAAGCACACTCATTTTTTCAAAATACATCGGGTTGGTCGGGCTTTCCTCAATGATTACTTTGCGCAAGTTGTTTTCTATGGTTTCTGCCATTGCATCTTTATCAGCTTGAATGTTTTTTGGCAAATCTTTGATGGCATCTTTTCCTTTTTCTACTAAAAGTTCCACCAAACTCATATCGTCAAAGTTAGCGAGCATTCGACTCTCTTCTGCTCCAATGTAGCTGTCAATCAGGTGACGCATGGCGGGTTCGTATTGCTTCAAATCAATATAATCGCCACTGGCAAGCTGAATTTCTTTTCTTAAAATCTCAAAGTGCTTAATGTCGTTCTTTACTTGTTCGGTTTCCGTTTCATTATAACCTGCTTCTTTCATCTCATCAGCTATGTTGGCATAAGCCCGAATTAGTGCAATAGTAAGTTTGTATAAGGCGACTCGCCTTGGTTCTGTGTCTTTTAAGTCATCGGGTTCTTCAGTTTTATTGCCACAGAAGTAACGAATATGAGCCATGGTATCTTTGGGCGGCTCTACAGGTTCGCACAATGCTTTGATGGCTTCCAATGCTTCGTCGAATCGTTCCTTGCCTTTTTTCAACCGGTCTTTTAATAACCCTTCAACATCTGATTTTTCGTAAGCATTAAAAGCACCCGAAGTATAATCATTGAAAGCATCTTTCAGGCTGTCGAATAAATCCATATAGTCAACGATATAGCCGTAGTCTTTATCATCGTCATGCAAACGGTTTACACGGCAAACTGCCTGAAATAGTCCGTGATCTTTTAGTTTCTTATCGATGTAAAGGTAAGTCGCCGAAGGGGCATCAAATCCTGTAAGCAGTTTGTTTACCACAATCAGCAATTTCATCTGTGCCGGTTCATTGATGAACTTTTCTTTTACTTCTTTTTCAAACTGCTCTACTTTGTAGATAGCGGTGTCAGGATCTTCGTTGAAATAATCTGCCAGCATTTTTCGGTAAATCTCAAAACGCTGTAATTTTTCGGTATACCCTTCGCCTGTTTCTTCACCTTTAATGTCGGCAGGGGTAGGGACAAATGATGTAATGATAGCACACCGCTTTAAGCCAGCTTGTTGAAATAACTCGTAGTAACGGCAGGCATTGTAAATACTGTCCGAAACCAACATTGCATTGCCTCTCCCGTTTTGCAGGCGTTCTTTTCTCTCCATGTCGAGCATGATGTCCATCACGATTTTCTCCAGACGGGACTTTGAGCTGAATACTTTTTTCAGCGTGCCCCATTTCTGTTTGAGTTCGATTTTGGCAAACTCGGTCAGTCCACGGGTTTTCAGTTCAAACCATTCATCAATTCTATCAAGAGAAGTAATCTTTTGCTCCACATCCCTGGCTTCGTAGCGTAAGTCCAACACGACTTTGTCATTTACAGCCTCATCAAATTTGTAAGTGTGAATGTACTTGCCGAATACGTCCATACTGTTCTTCTTATCAGCCTTCAGTAGTGGTGTCCCTGTAAAACCAAAAAATAAGGCATTCGGTAAAAATCTTTCTTTCATGGCTTTGTGCAGTTTGCCCGATTGGGTGCGGTGGCACTCGTCCACAAAAACATAAATATCACCTTTGGCTTTGAAATCCGATGGAATACTGTTTCTCAGGTCTTGTAAATAAGCATCCATATCCTTTTCATCAATTTCTTCTTTGCCGCCAAATTTATGGATTAGCGAACACATGAGCCATATCGAATTGTCATTAAGCTTAGTTAGTAAATCCTTGCCGCTTGTCGTTCGGTATATCTTTTCGGAAACCCCGTTGTAAACCTTTTCAATCTGCTCGTCCAATTCTTCACGGTCGGTAATGATGAGCACCCTGCCGTTGGGATTATACTCGCCAATCCATTTGGTAAGCCACACCATCGTTAAACTCTTACCGCTGCCCTGCGTGTGCCAGATGATCCCGCCCTCTTTCTTTCGTATATACTCTTGTGCTGCCTTAACCCCAAAATATTGATTATGTCTGCAAAGCTTTTTGTTCCCCCTGTCAAACACAATAAAATCGTGCAGCAATTCAATGAAGCGCTCCTTATTGAGCAGTTCCACAATGTTCTTATCTAAAAGGATAATCATATTTGGCTGCTCTGTCTCTGATGGGTTTGGTGAGTTGTAACAGGTAAGTATCGTTTTTATTGATGCCTTCGCTTACCTCCTTCCATTTCAAAAAATACTTCTCTTTGGTATCTATGGCACCGTGGGCAATGCCTTCAATATCATTTCCAGCCATTACATACTGAATAGTAGAGAAAAACGGCTTGATGAAAATATGTTTCTGATTATCTAAGTTCTGGCGGATGCCTTCGGAAATGGAAACGGTGCTTCGCTTGAGTTCCAGCACACCCAGGGCAATACCATTTACATAAAGCACAATATCGATGCGCTTTTTGTGAATGCCTTTTATAGTCACTTCTTTGGCAATGGCAAAATCGTTTTCCAACGGATTTTTCCAATCAATAAGCCAGACGGTTTCCTTGTTATGACCTATTTCGGATTGCACATTTACGCCATAGCGTAGCAGGGTATAAACGGCTTTATTTACATCATACAGAGATTTGCTCTGGTCATTGGCAACTTTATTGAACTCATACAAAGCTTTGCCAATCAGGTTTTTGCTATATCCTCTTTTGGCGAGCCAGGCTGTCAGGATTTCTTCTTCGATATTGCTGTTGCCCTCACGCTCTTCCCAGTTGCCCAGGTAGCGATAGCGCAATTCCTTCTGGAAAAGGACTATGACACGGTTCTGGCTTTCGCGCTCTTTCTGTCCTATTGATAACATGCTCTACTCCTTTATGATTTTCCAGTATCCGCCTTTGGGAGAGCCGATTCTCATAAGTTTACCCTCTTGCTGCAGGTTCTGGATGTTTCTTTCGATGGAACGAGTGGTTACGCCAAATAATTCAGCAAGTTCCGGTATCGTTATCTGGTCATTTGATTCAATTGCTTCTAATATTTTCACCGACGTTTTCACCGACGTTTTCACCGACGCTTTCACCGACGTTTGATCGGGCATAATAGGACTGCTTACATTAAACTCAAGAATAAAACCAGAGAAATCATATCTGTATTCAGGAACGGGTAAACCTGCGACCTGGCATTCACTGGCGATTTTTTGAATCCCGCGCCCCCATGCTTCTATCAATCCTGCCCGGAAAAATGCATTTGCAATATCAGGATTGTATGGTTTGGAAGGATGTTTTTGTTTCAGTTTTTCAATTGTCCAGCCTTCGGGTAATTGACCGCCATTCCATAAAATTATTCTATCTGCATAAACGCTTATCTGGATGGGGACACCACTGCTATAATCTTTGTGTACGATGGCATTTAACAATGCTTCTCGCAAAGCTGATCTGGGAACAGGGTACCGTTCAATTCTACTGACTGCTTCATAGCTGATATTTGCCTTCAAATATTTCGTGAGCAGCAGATCAAATGTTTTATCAACTTGTTGGAAGAGATTGCCGTGAATTTCGTCCTGATAAAGCAAATCATCGTCAGTTTTGAAAAAGCCTATTTTTATATAAGCTCCTGTCACATACTTTTCAGGATCTGGATGAAAAAGAAGAATAGCTGCCCGTTTGAGATAATCTCCTTCTTTCAGTCGCAAATTCTCAATTAGCATTTCATTGCTTTCATTTAATACTTCATCGTTTAAGCGCCCACTTTTTATTGCCTTTTTTCTGAACAGTTCAAACGTATTATTATCCAGATCCTTAATTGAAATGCTGGGTACGGGAACTCCATCCCAGCGTTTTCCCTGCTTTTGTAATAGAAATCTATCGAGCGCCGCCCCTTTTAATTCCTGTTTGGTGCTGCCGCTTCGATAATGGTATTGACCTTTATAGCTGACAGGATACGGGTATGGCTCTACTATAATCTCTAAGTACTCAACATCGTTGTCTGTTTTTAAATTCACTTCTACGATAATTCCAAGAATATCACGAACTTTATTGGGAATGTCTTCCAGGAGTTTATGCACATTGGAAAGACCTGCTGCAATTCCTTTTTCATTTATTCCAATGATAAGTTTTCCTCCCTGTGCATTGGCAAAACCGCATATCCATTTGATATAGTCATCCCGCCAGTTCTCTTTCATTTCGATATTCTGGTTTTCTGTCATACCAATCTTATTTTCCCCGTCAATAAGTTCTGCATCATGCCCTGCTTTATCATTTTGTATTTTTCGAGTTTGTTTTCCAGGGCTTCGATTTCGGCATCCATGTCGGAAAGGATCTGGACGATATGGGTTTGTTCTTCGATTGTAGGTGGAATTGAAACTTCAACTTCTTTTAGGTTTGTTTTGGAAATACCAAATACAGAAACTCCCGTTGATAATCTTATGAGAGTATCTTTCACCCCATGATAATTGCGTAGGTATCCTTTAAATCCATCAGCCATTATATTTTTATCACCTCTGAGTAGAAGTGTATGAAGCCCAGCCACAATCTTTCTTTTTTCAATATTTTTAATTTCAACGCAAGTTGCAAGACCTTCATAATCTTCTGAAGCATCTGCAATAACTAAATCACCATTTTCAAGGAAGGGAATGCTATTAACTTTTGCCTTGTCGATGAAAGGAAGTTCATTCTTTGAGCAATCAAGAAAACAATTCCATCTTGTATGAATATCTCCATAATGGATATATTCTACTTCCCCACTTTCTGCTAAATCCGCCCTTGAATTATTTGCTGTGTTAAGAAATTTGAATATCTCCCCCAGCTTCTTCACTTCCCAGCCCGCTTTCGGTTTCAGCAATTCCTGCATCGCCCCCCGCTTGATATTTCGCTTTTTCGCTATCAGTTTTTCCAATTTGCTGATGAGTGCATCCGCATCGTTTAAGGCGGTGGCAATGGCGGTCTGTTCGGCTTGGGTGGGGGGAAGGGGGATTTTTAATTTAGCTATTGCTTTTGTATTAATAACACCCTGCGTCGAACCTGCTGTAGAATTATATACTTGATTTTTTACAGCCAGTGAATTTATTGCATAAACAGAGTAATAATTTGAGACTTTTTTTTCATTTATTCTAAGAATAACAATGTTTAAGGTGTTTGCTTCTTTTATATAATCAGGAACTATCACCGCATTACCAGAACTTCCATGCCTTGCAATTAATATATCACCAGCAATAACTTGTGATTTTCTATTCCTTTGATGAAATTCCGTTGTAACAAACCTTGAACCTTCTAAAACAAAATCATTTTCGTGCAAATTTCCTGTTCTAATTAGCAAAATACCATTGGCTTCATCAGTAAAGTAAGGCTCACAAATACCCACAAATCCAACATTCAGTTTTGAGCACAAATCTGCTAATTCAGTTACAATCCAATCCTCTGGAATCACCCCAACCTCCGTCTGCTTGTATCCTTCAGGTATATTACTCATCATTTCCTCTGGATTTTTCCTCAATGATTTCTGGTTCAATGCTTTCTTCAAGAAGCCTTTGCCATTCTTCTGGTGTGGGCAATTTTCCTTTGTATTCATCAGGAATTTGTGGGTATAATTGATAGGTTGTTACACCTATAGGATTTATTTTTTTCCTGAGGCTGATTTCCACTTCAAGCTTATCTTTCTCAGCACATAGAATAATGCCGATTGAAGGATTATCATCCATGGCTCTTTCATTATCGTTTAATAATTCAAGATAAAAATCCATTTTTCCGGCATATTCAGGTTTAAAAGGTCCTGTTTTTAGTTCAATTGCTACCAGACATTTCAGGAAACGATGATAGAAAAGCAGATCAACAAAATACTCCTTTTTACCAAGCATGAGCCTATACTGACTTCCTACAAAACAAAAGCCATAACCAAGTTCAATAAGAAAATCTTTCAGCTTTGACAAAAGTCTTTTCTCTAATTCCAGTTCATGAACAGCCTGCCCTATGCCCAAAAATTCTAAATTAATTCTGCTTCTTAGCATTTCGTCAGCCTGTTCAGCAAGATGTTCAGGCAGTGTTTTATTGAAATTATGCGATTTCTCAAGCAAACTGAACTCGAATGCTTTGGCTTTAATTTGATTAAGCAAGACATCTCTTGTCCAACCCAGCTTTGCTGTTGATTCAAGATAGTAGCGTCTTTCAGCTTCCTCTTTTACTTTCTGCATAATCAAAACATTATGCCCCCAGGGAATTTCTCCAACAAGCTGTTGGAGAATTGGAGAAGTGCTGTATTCCAGATAAAACTGGCGGGTGAGCCATAAATTTTGAGGAGAAAAGCCTGTCATCTCTGGAAAAGAATTTTTTAAATCGTTTGAAAGCATTTCAACAACCGATTTTCCCCACCCCTGTTGCTGCTGTTTTTCAACAATCATTTTGCCGATGAACCAGTACATCCCAATAAGTGCCTGATTTACTGATTTTGCTGCATTACTTCTGCTTTCAACAATCTTGTTTTTTATGTCCTGCAAAAAAGCTTTATATTCTTTTAATCCAGCAGGTTTTTGCAAGGCAGAAACCATATCTGTTTCTTTTTTCATGTGCTAAAACCCATCTTTTTCAAATGCCCGTCAACTTTAGCGGTCAAGTCATTTACTTCATTGCTCAATTGCGGTAATGGCGTTTCATATCGTTCTGCCAATTCCTTAATGCGCTGGGTAAGGCGGTGGCTGATGTTGTCCATTTCGGTGCATATGCGCTGCTCCATGCTATGCATCCATTTCTTTTCAACCAATATGGTTTTTATTTCGTCAATGCTTAGAGTTGGATATTTTCTTATTACTTTCTTTTCCAGATCGGCTTTGGCGGCTTTAATTTTGGTTTGCACTTCAGATTCATCATCCATCTGTTTTTTGTAAGATTGCAGCATATCATATTCTTCAGCATTATCGGAATTGCGTTTGCCCAATTCTTTAATGGCTGCCTGTAAATTCTTTTTGCTTATTTTTTGCTTGTCATCTATGGCATTGCTTAATAAACCGTCTTCGCCTCCGTGTTCTTCCCGCAGTTCGTCCATCCTCGCGTTCAGGGTTTCGGCTTGTGCCTCCAAATCGTCTATGGCTTTTAGCTCTATGGCAAAATATTCCTGAATGATTAAAGCAGGAGGTATCAATCTGCCTTCCAACCCTTCAATACCTGCCACTTGCTTCACCACTTCTTTCTCGCCTTTTTTGGTTTTCTTCTCGATGCGTTTTACTTCATTGCCTGATTTCCAGCCATCGGCTGCCAGTTCATACATATCATCCTGCATGGTTTGCGCCCAATAATCCCTCATGTGCTGATACATGGCGTATTTATCGGTCAATTGTTTGCCTGTATAATGCTTCAGCAGGCTTTCGGAAATCTTGTGTATTTCCTGCTTGGGGTGCAAGCCTTTATCCAGTGATTTGGCGTAGGCGGTGGTATCGCTTTCCCATTGCTCAAATACAGCATCCATCCGCTTGCTGAAAGCGGTAAACTCAGGATGATGGAAAATGGTGTTTTTGATCTCATCCTTGGCAATGCACAAGGTAGAATAGTTTGCCCGCTGGCTTGGCTTGAACAAAGTGCTTTTTAATGTGGGATACACTTCCCAGTATTTACCTAAATCATCAATATCGCGGTTGGGAATATCACCCAGCAAATGGGCTTCAATGTTCTGCAGATCTTCTTCTTCCTTGCTGTCAATATATCTCGGAATGTTGAGGTTGTAATCGTTCTTCGGGTCAGCTATTTCCGTAATGGGTATAATGCGGGAGTACCTGGGGATTTCAATGCGGTTGTTGAAGGTATCCACAATCTTATGGACATCCTGCTCACGAAGGCGGTTTTTGTTGCCGTCTTTGATAAAACCTTTGCCCGCATCAATCATAAAAATATCTTTGCGGTTCCCAGCATCTTCCTTATCTAATACAATCAAAGAAGCGGCAATGCCCGTCCCGTAAAATAAGTTGGGCGGCAAACCTATAATTCCTTTTATGTAGCCTTTTTTAATAATCTTTTTGCGAATGCTGGCTTCTGAATTCCCTCGGAACAATACACCCAAAGGCAAAACAATGCAAGCCTTTCCTTTTGATTTCAACGACTTGATCATATGCAAGAGAAAAGCAAAGTCGCCATTCTTTTTTGGTGGCAAGGTATCGTAACCTTCAAAGCGTTTATAAATATCATTGGCAGGATCCCAGCCGTTGGTCCATGCCTTATAGCTGAAAGGTGGATTAGCCACGGCATAATCAAAAGTTTTAAGTTCGCCTGTGGTTTCATCGGTAAATTGTGGTGATGCCAGGGTATTTCCCTGCACAATTAAAGAAGCAGGGTTTCCATGAAGCCACATATTCATAACTGCCAGGGCACGGGTGGCATTGTCATTTTCCTGTCCGTAAATAGTAATTCCATGAGGAGCTTCGTCAGCGGCTTTTAACAGCAATGAACCTGAACCGCAAGTCATGTCATAAAGGCTTTCCGATTGGCTTTTGGATTTATTTATGCCAATCACTTTTGCCATAATTCTTGAAACTTCGGCAGGTGTATAGAATTGTCCTTTGCTCTTTCCGCTTTCAGTTGCGAAGTGCCGCATCAGGTATTCGTAGGCATCTCCTAAAATGTCGTCACCCTCTGCATGGTTGCTGCTAAAGTCGAGTTCTGGCTTTTCAAAAATCGCAACCAAGTTACTTAGTCGATCAACTTTTTCTTTTCCCTTTCCGAGTTTCTCATCATCGTTAAAGTCAGCAACAGTGATAACACCAGTCAGCTCGTTGGCTTTGGCAAGCTCTCCAATAATCTTATTGATTTTGTCACCAATATCTGCTTGTTTTTTCAGTTTCACCATATCTTTGAAACTGGCACCAATGGGGATGTCCACCAACGCACCGCCTTTGTCGGATACATATTTCATGAACAACAAAACCAACACATAGTCCTTGTATTGGCTGGCGTCCATGCTGCCTCTTAATTCATCACAACCTGCCCAAAGTGAGCTGTATAATTCAGATTTTTTTATTGCCATCGTTCAATTTTCCTAATCTTTTTTTTCTCTGGACATCTGCTGACATCGAGAACCAAGTTAATAAATCAATATGCATTAATTTTGTTTAATTTTTATCTCATTAACAAATTCTTCAATTTCATCTGGATAGATAACATCAAATCCATATTTTTCAAATAAGTCCTTATATTTAACCTGTAATTTCATTTGAATTTCCTTTTCCTCAATGTTTCGATTCCACAAAAGATATGCTTGTTTAATTTCAATTCCTTGTGAAGTCATATCATTGATATGCTTTTTTATTTGGGATAGAGAGCTATCCATTTCTGAGCGAATCGCTAAAGCATCTTTATCAGATTTGAACATCTTACATTCTACTAAAATGGACTTTTTTAAGATAAAGTCATTTTCATATTTACTTGAATACTCCCCAACCTTGTATTCAATTTCTTCTTTTTCCAACAACCATCCAAAATAAACAGACAAAAGACCATCTTTTGAAAGAATTGCCTCTTTCAAGATATCGTTAAATGAAAATATAGAACCATACGATTGTAATTTATTACAATTTATGCATTTATATTTAGATATTTTAGATGGAGCAATCCTTCCGTTATATTCTGTAAAGGATGGATTCTCTAAACTACAATTTTCGCACCAGAATATTGTATTTTTATTATCGATTAAACGATGTCGATATAATTCGTCAAGAACACTTAAATACTCTTTAAAAGAAAGACCTGACTTATTCAGTATATTTCTTAACCACAACTCTGAAGATAAATGAAAAGGTAAAATAAAATTTGGTAGCATTTTGGGAGTATTGTCAATAAATTTGTCAATATTTTTCATTATTCCTGATGTAACAAGAAGACTTAATTTTTCAATTTTTGCCTTTATAATAGGGTCGATTTCTTCATTACTCTTTAAGTCAAAAATATTATTATAATTTTTCAAAACCTCTTTCATTTTATAATAGTCAAATTCATCCGCATTAACGAGTGACTTTATATTTGTATTACCCCTAATGAATTTAATTGCATAATATGCAATAATGTCTTTGAAATCTTCAGAAACCTCTTCACTTTTTTGGTTATCAATTCCAAGCATCGATTCCCAAATACTCCTGAAATTATTAACCGCTCCAGATTCACTTGCAACAATATGTTGAAGTGCAGTTGCCCCACTTTCAATTAATTCTCTCTCGTCAATTTTGGGATTACATAAATGAAGATATGGCATCTGCATTTCATCTTCAATACCAAATAAATCGAAACGATGGAGAAATAATAGGCGTTTATATATTGGAAAATTTGAAAATTGATTGAAAAACTGAATCAAATTAGAAAATCTTGAAACATCATTTATTAATTCCTTCGCAGTTTTTTTTGATATAAAAGAGCTTTTTATGGCTTTTTCTAATCGTAAATCCAATGATTTTTCGTCATTCATTTGTCATCGCCTTAATCTATCGAATAGAATTAAAATATAATCTATATAATGGTTACGTTAAAAACCAGGAATACTTTTACATCCCTTACCTCAACTTTATCTTATAAATCTCCCTCCAATAAAACGATTGAAGATATTGGGAGTGACAATAAAGTTCCAGAAATTATGTTACATCTCCACAATTGTTGAATTTGTATAGTTTTTATAATCATACATACATAATATTCATCGCTTCTTGTTCTCTTTCTTTATATTTGATACGTTCTTGTTCCTGGAATTCCCATAGTATCTGATTTGTTCTGGCTTCTCTTTGTCTTTGCTCTCTTATTATTTGCCACATCTTTTCTTGTTTATTTCTTCGCAGAACATTTCTTGGTTCATTGTCTATGTCATATTGTTTCCGTTTGCCTGGGTCTGATAATACTGAATAAGCCTCTGCGATTCCTTTAAACACTTCTTCTGCTTCTGGCATCTTGTTTTTGTCGGGATGATATAGCATAACCAGTCTGCGATAAGCAGACTTTATCTCTTCCTGGGATGCTTTCTTATTGACTTCTAATATTTCGTAATATGTTTTTTTAACCATGGGTTTTTTCATATTGATTTGCTTTTGTTTCGTGTCTATGTCCTTTAATTTTACGATTAGGGGATTTTACTTCACGATTACTTAATGATACTTGACGATTTACTTGACGATTATACCAGTCATTTCAGGCGGTATCTGGGTCGGCAACTGGATACCTGCTTGGTTCCTAACTCGTTCAGTCTCAGGTAGCAAATAGAGCATATATTTTGAGGTGGCCTCTAGGTCATAAAACCAACGCTCATTCTTCCAAAACATCACATTCTTTGTGATGATTTCTGCTGTTCTGTGGCTAATTGCGCTTTGCCTTTAGCCGTCAGGCGATATTTCTGGGTCGGACTTTTAGGTGAATCGGGCTGTGTCACCTCAACAAATCCTGCCTGAATGGCTGGTTGCAGATAATCGTAAAGAAATGTGGGGCGGTGATTCAAGCCCGCACATTTCATCACTTCACGTCCCCCTATTGTGCCTTGTTGCAAGCAGGATAGTAAAAGTCGTACTTGTTCGCTTACTTGTTCGTATAGTTCCTCATTTATGTCATATGGCCCCATTATGACCCCGTCATGACCCCATTATGGCCCTTTAGGAAATAAGCAGCCCCCATCCCTTTTGTTGGCTGTCCTTTCGTTTACCTTCTTATTCTTATGTATGGGATAACTTCACCATTGCTTCAAAGTGTATCAATATTATTGTTGAACTTATGAGGGTATAGGCGTGTATTATAACAAGTACTTTGTTGGTTTATGAATAAATAAATCCATATTTTTTTTACCTCAATCAGAAATAACACTGGGAGTATTTATGGAAAAGCCATGTGCAGAGTGAAAGTGATCGTTAGCAAAGGATCTTCATATCGAAAATATTAATATAATGTGAATATATCTGTGGGTAAAATATAATAAGGCATCATTATGAAGAAACTTGATATCAACCAACTTGACGATAGCGATGAAGAAATATCAGAAATTCTCATGTCCTCGGTCCTGAGCAGACCAGTTGCCAGAACCCTGGTATATCTTCAAAAAGTGGATACAGCTACATCCATTGACCTTGAGAGGGGGACAGGATTGCGCCAGCCTGAAGTCAGCATAGCTATGAGGGAGTTAAAACCGTTTGATTGGATAGAAGAGACTGAAGAAAAGAAGCCAGGTAAAGGAAGACCGAATAAGGTATATTCGCTTAAAGTTAGATTTAAGGGTATAATAGCGCACCTCGAAAAACAGCAGAAAAAAGCAATTGATGATGGAATGGTATCGATCAAGCGGCTGAAGGAATTGGTTCGTGATTAAATCTAATAACTGGATCATCTCTGCAACTCTATTCCAGCAGAAAACACACTGGTGAAGTTTGGTATTTTCATGATGTAATTTGTGGAAAGTTTTGAATTATTTTTCCTATAATCATTTACCCATTTTACATCGATGAAAAGTTTGCTTATAATTCCCGGAATCGAAATGCCAATTTCCTAAAAAAATTTTGGCGACGATCCAACTTTAATAAATAAGTCGTTTTCCTAAAGTTTCTGACCACCAGAAAACAATAGAACCCCACACAATCGGCTTACACTAAATCCGCTGACAAAAAAATTAACAACTACTCCGGCCCTTCAGTACCCAGGAACTCATTCCAGCACTTATCAGAGCAGATGCCGGTTATCAACTGTTCACGTTCCCATGGCTTGGAATTCGGGAACTGCTCCTGGACAGGTCTGTCATTGAACCTATCAAGCACAGTATCGTACACCTGATGACAGTTAGGGCACTGCAGTCTCATAGCTCAACCACGCTCCCGCATAGTGTGCAAAGACAGACGCTTCGGTACTCGACATTTATCCCGTCTCTGACTACTTTGTTATAGACGAGCAAATGGTTATCCCCGCATTCTTTACAAACCTTATCATTGTTCATATTGATCCTCCAGACTATCGATACCTCAACAATCCAGAAGCAATCATTTCAATTAAACCCTAACTCCGCCTGATTTACGTACTTTTTTTTAAAATCAATTCGATGCAAAGCGAAAAGCTTATTAATATAATGGTACGTATATTACGTACCATGGCACATCCGGATTGGGCACTAAAACAC
>Ga0172375_10003829_pt1 | contig 22600 bp, 19 predicted proteins | sample LakKiv1m_FD_114537 | JGI IMG/M metagenome (GOLD analysis project Ga0172375, IMG submission 114537) | Freshwater microbial communities from Kabuno Bay, South-Kivu, Congo - kab_092012_11.1m | ecosystem: Environmental > Aquatic > Freshwater > Lake | place: Democratic Republic of the Congo... | reverse complement strand
TATCAGAAATGCGCAAATCTGTCGATAGGCCACAAAAACTTTCCGGTCCTCTCCGACATCCGCTTTCCCGCAAGCTAAGCTATAGGTTATTTCGTCCTGATGAAAAAGTACGCCGCCGCCGGTCATTCTTTGCGCAATCTGCACACCATCATGAGCGCATTGCTCTAGATCGATTTCCTCTTCTGGCCGCTGGGAAACACCATAAGTTAGCGCAGGCGCTTGCCAACGATACAAACGAAATACCGGTACTCCATCTTCAAGGTAGCGCGAGAAAATTTTAGCATCTAGCGCCATATTATAAGCCGCGCTCGCCGATGGCGAACGGATAAGCCTGAATGTTTTCATCATCTGTTTAATGCGCTGGCCAACGCAGATTCGGTTCTCGAGCAGCCTTGGTTTCATCCAGCCGCTTAATCGGCATAGAGATCGGGGCCAAACGCAATCGGTCCGGATCAGTTTTAGCCAGCTTCGCCGCCTGGATCATCACTTCAATAAAAGCATCGAGCGTTTCCTTGCTTTCCGTTTCGGTCGGCTCAATCATCATCGCCTCTTTCACAATCAGCGGGAAATATATGGTGGGCGGATGAAACCCCTGGTCAATTAAATATTTGGCAATATCCAAAGCGTGTACCCCATACTCCAAAAGATTTGCTGCGGATAAAACACACTCATGCATACAGGTTTTACCATAAGCCGCTGCGTAGTAGTCTTTCAAACGCGCCAGGCAATAATTAGCGCTCAACACCGCATTCTCCGCTGCCGAAATAAGCCCAGATTTTCCTAGTGCTAAGATATACGCATACGCTTTTAGAATAACCCCAAAATTACCGTAAAAAGGAGCGATATACCCGATTGATTTATGTTTATGATAATCCAAGGCAAAAGTGCCGTCGCTGCGGCGCACCACTCTAGAGATGGGAAGAAAATCAACCAACTTTTCACACACCCCCACCGGGCCAGCGCCCGGGCCGCCGCCGCCATGCGGCGTTGCAAAAGTCTTGTGTAAATTAAGATGCACGACATCAAAACCCAAATCTCCTGGCCGGCATTTCCCCATAATCGCGTTAAGATTCGCTCCATCATAATACATCAGCGCGCCCGCGCTATGCGCCAGATCCGTAATTTCTTTTATTTTCGGATTAAAAAACCCCAGCGTATCCGGACAAGTAAGCATTACCGCCGCTGTTTCTTTACTTAATGTTTTTTTAAAAAACTGCAGATCCAAAAACCCGTCCTTATCCGTGGGAATAACTTTAACCTCATATCCGGCAATGGCTGCGCTGGCCGGATTAGTGCCATGCGAAGAATCCGGAATAATAATATGTTTTCTTACCTCTCCTCTATCTTTATGATAGGCTGCAATTAGCATCACCCCGGTTAATTCACCGTGCGCTCCGGCCAATGGCTGCATGGTAAAAGCTGACATTCCGGTAATTTCACTAAGCAATTTTTCCATATTATATAAAACTTCCAAAGATCCTTGCGCCAGCATACCTCCGCCAGAAAGTTGCGGAAGCAGCGGATGTAAATCACTAAACCCGGGCAAAGCGGCGATTTTTTCGGTAAATTTAGGATTGTATTTCATGGTGCACGACCCCAGCGGATAGAAATTTGTATCCACCGAGTAATTCAAACGGGATAAATTTGAAAAATGGCGCACAACATCCAATTCAGAAACTTCCGGTAACTGCGCCGGTTGATTACGGCAATAGTTTTTAGCTAAATCCGGAACTTGCGGAACATCTATTTCGGGCAGCGCAAACCCCTTGCGGCCAATACGGCTTTTCTCGAAAATTAACTGCATAAAGATGCCTCCAAACTATTGGCAAAATGCACAACCTCTTCTTTGGTGCGTTTTTCCGTTACCGCCACCAGAAGATAATTATCCATACCTTTATAAAATCTGCCCAGCGGAAAACCACAGGCAAACCCCTTATCAATCATCTTACCAACTACCTCGTCCGCATTTTTAGGCAAACACACCGTAAACTCATTGAACGTCGGCGCGCTGCGCTTTACCGTGACCCCCTTTACTTTTTCTAATACCACCTTAGCAAACTCTGCCTTTTGATAATTTAAGTTGGCTAATTCCACAAAACCATTTTTACCTAAAAGCGAAGTATAAATTAACGCCCGCAGCGCACAAAGAGCTTCATTAGAACAAATATTCGAAGTTGCCCGTTCCCGGCGGATATGCTGCTCGCGCGCCTGCAAGGTTAAAACAAAACCACGCTGGTTGTCTTTATCCACAGTCGCCCCCACAATTCTTCCGGGCATCTGACGCAGATATTCTTTTTTTACGGCGATAAACCCCAAATATGGCCCGCCAAATGATAAAGGAATACCTAAACTTTGGCCCTCTCCGGTAGCAATGTCAAAGCCCATTTCACCCGGACTTTTCAATATACCCAAAGATACCGGATACACCGAAGCAATCGCCAGCGCCCCGCAATGATGCACCCGCTGGATAATATCGGAAAAATCATCTACTGCGCCGAAGAAATTCGGGTTCTGCACAATTACTGCTGCCGTCTGATCATTAAGTTGTTTATAAATATCTTCCCGGCAACTTTGGCCATGCGCTACCGGAGTTTCCACAAATTCAATCGAAAGATTCGAAGTATAAGCATAAAGCATAGTGCGATAAATTAAACTTACCCCGCTATCAACAATAATCTTTTTCCTCCCGGTAATTCGCACGGCCATCATCGCCGCTTCATACAGCGCCGTGCCTCCGTCGTAAAGTGAGGCGTTAGAAACATCTAATCCGGTTAGCGCGCAAATTACAGTTTGATATTCATAAATTGCCTGCAGCCAGCCTTGCGCGCACTCCGGCTGATACGGGGTATAAGCAGTATAAAATTCAGAGCGGCCGGCTAAAACATCCACCGCCGCCGGAATGTAATGGTCATAAAATCCGCCGCCGACAAAATCTAAAAGATGCGTGGCGTTCTTCTGGCTAAGATTTTTTAAATACTCCAGCACCTCAAATTCAGATTTTCCGGAAGGAATATTGAATGATTTAGGCCGCAATTGATGAGGAATACAGCTAAAAAGATCATCGATGCTTGATACGCCGATCGCGCTAAGCATTTGGTTTTCTTCCTGCTTGGTATGTGGAATATAATTCATGCAGAAATTCCTTCTAGATATTTTTGATAGCTAAGCGCATCCATCAACTTGGCTTTTTCGGTCTCTTTTGAAAATTCCATGGAGAAAAAATATCCCTTTTCATACGGCGACTGATTAATCAGCTCCGGATTAGTCACTAACTGCGTATTCACCGTTAAAACTTTACCGCTTAAAGGCGCATAGACATCCGACGCCGCTTTCACCGATTCTACCGTAGCGCAATGCTTAGATTGTTCTAATTGTTCATCTTTCTTGGGCAACTCCACAAAAGTAATATCACCTAATGAGTGCGCCGCATAATCCGTAATTCCGATATAAGCAATTTTGCCTTCCATCCGCGCCCATTCATGGTCTTTGGTGTAAAAAAGATTGCCCGGGATATTCATAAAGATCCTCCATTTAAATTAATACCGTCATTGCGAGGAGCCGCAGCGACGAAGCAATCCCGTATTAGATTGCTTCGGCACTACGTGCCTCGCAATGACGCTATTTTAAACAACTTTGATAAAAAGGCTTCTTAACAATTTTTACCGGAATTTCCGTGCTTGTGTCTTTAGCCACAAGCAGCGTACCAAGATTATAATCACCCCGCAGATACCCCATGCCAATACTCACGGATAAGCTGGGAGAAAATGAACCGCTAGTAACTACTCCGACTTTTTTCCCCTGGCTAAAGAGATGAAAACCATGACGCGCTGTCCGCCGGGAATCTGCCTGAAAATAAATTAAATGTTCTTTGGCACCATCTTTTTGTTCTTTTAGCAAAGCATCTTTACCGATAAAATCTTTAGAAAAATCAACAAACTTAGTTAATCCTGCTTCAAGCGGGGTATGCCCAGCATCAATATCCTGGCCGTAAAGCGGATAACCCATTTCCAAACGTAAAGTATCCCGGCTTCCCAGCCCGGCGGGTTTAACCCGGCTGTCTTTAAGCAAAACTTCCCATAATCTCCCGACAAAATCATTGGCAATATAAATTTCAAAACCCAGTTCTCCGGTATAACCGGTACGGCTGACGATACAACGCTGGCCGCCAAAGATAAATTCCGAAAAAGTATAATAATTAAGTCTCTCTACTTCCTGGCCGAAAATATTTTTAAGCACCTCCCGCGACTGCGGGCCCTGTACGTCCAGCTTAGCCATTTTATCAGATACATTTTCCAAAGAAAATCCCGAATAAAGATTTTCTTGAAAATGCGCTAAGTCATTGGAAGTTGTCGCCGCATTAACCACGATCATCCAGCTAAGCTGACTGATCCGGTAAACAATCAGATCATCCAATATCCCGGCCTGATCATTGAGGATAAAACCGTAACGACAACTCCCCAAAGGCATCGTGGTTATATTCTGAGTAACCAGGCGGTCAAAACCGCTTAAAACCGGATCTGCCTGGAGCATGAATTCTCCCATATGGCAGATATCAAATACCGAAACTGCCTGACGGGTATGCAAATGCTCCGACAATATCCCTTGATATTGAATGGGCATCATCCATCCGCCAAAAGGAGCCATTTTCGCGCCAAGACAAAGGTGAGTTTCGTAAAGCGGGGTTTTTAACACGGATATAATTTATTATTAATTGTTTTAGGTAATTTAAAGGATTATATCACAAATTTCATTTTTTGCTCAAAAATTCCGGAGAATATTTCTGCAAATATTTTATTACCAACCCGGTCATTAACGCTTCCAACCAGCCGATCGCAAAAAGATGCCCTTCGATCATTACCGGTAAAGTCACTTTTAATCCATATGGGAAATATGTGCTCTGGCCGTGAGATGCTCGATGCAACAACAACTGCAACCCAAGTTCTATGCCAACAAATACAGCGGCGAGCGTTACCGCTAAATAGCCGGCAACCCCTGCGGCAATGACAATTCTCTTTGAACTTAGCAGGGCTTTACAACTAATGGCCTTATAAATATAATACCCGCTAAACGGTAGAATAAAAGCCATATTAAAACAATTAGCGCCTAAAGTAGTAATCCCCCCATCGCCGAATAATAATGCCAGAATAACTAACGCCACGGTAATGGCAATGCATGCCGCCCAGGGACCCAATAATATCGCTACCAATACTCCGCCGACCGCATGAGCGGTGGTTCCGCCGGGTATGGGGAAATTAAACATCATAATTACAAAACTAAACGCCGCGCCAATGGCTAACATCGGCGCTTGTTTTACTTTTAAAGTTTTCTTTATAATTTTTGCGGCGGCTGACCAGATCGGCAGCATGATAGCGTAAAAAAATCCGCAGGTCACCGGGCCTAAATATCCATCGGGTATGTGCATATTATTTTAAAGCCTCCCTACGCATAATAAAAAATACCGGAAGAGCCGCAATTTCAATAAGCATGCTAACCATAATCACCGTAGATACTGAATATTCATAGAGCAATCCGGTTAAAGCGCTGCCGATAAAGATCGCCAGGCCATAAGCAGCATTAAATACACCATAGCCGGTTCCCCTTTTCTTTAAAGGAGTCAGATCAGCAATTGCCGATTTCATTACGGTTTCATGACAACCCATGACAATACCCCAGATAATTACCCCGGTAAGCACCCAGGAAAATTTTGTCGAAAAAACTAATCCCGGTATTAATAAAGTAAAAACAGGAATCGCAATCAAGGTAATTAAACCCGCTTTCTCATTACTGCGCTTAGTTTTAAAAATATCATAAGTCTTACCAATGGCTAGCGCCGCTACCGCATCCACCCCCATCGCTAAAGCGTAAAATAAAGGAATCTGCGCATCCGTCAGTACATGTTTGGCTTTAAAATGAAAACCAATCAGCGCAAAATTAGCAAAACCTAAAGTAGTTACAAAAGTAAAAACCGTATAGATCCAAAAAATTTTACCTAATTTATCTGATTCCGGAGATTTAATTGACGAGGTTTCTAATACTTCAGGGTGGGGAACAGCCCGATAGGCAAAGTAAATACAGAGTAAAACTAAAACCAGGGGAATCCAAAGCAAAGAATATCCCTGTTGATAATCTGCCAGAGACCTGACCCCTTTACCGATCATCACAAAAAGTATGGTAAAAATTAAAGGGCCGCTAATGGCGCCAATCTGGTCCAGCACTTCCGCGATGGCAAAACCAAAACCCGTACCCACTTGTTTAGTCGCCTGCGAAAGAATCGTATCTTTAGCCGGGCTGCGCAAAGCCTTGCCTAATCTTTCAATAATAATAAAAATTACGGCCACCTGCCAGATACCGGTCAGAGCCAATAGCGGCACGCTGATCAATAAACCATAGCCTAAAAAAGTAAATAGCCAGTAAGCCTTGGTCTTGTCCGCAAAATAACCGGCCGCCAACCGCACCGCGTAACCAAGGAACTCCGCTAACCCCGCCACCAAACCGACAATCGCCGCATTCGCTCCGAGGGTCTTAAGATACGGGCCATTAACACTGCGCGCCCCCTCATAAACCATGTCTCCGAAAAGACTGACTAACCCAAAAAGTAGAATAAGTTTAAACGCGGATTTTTTTTGATTATTCATCAGAGATTATTTAGATAGGGTTTCAATTTTCAAAATATACTGGTTGCCAATAACTTTTAAAACTGTGGATTTAAATTTATCAGTCATCAGCCGTTCAATATCCGTGACGGAATTCTTTTTTAAAACACAATAGGTAACCTTTTGACCACTCAAAAAATCACGCACTTTCTCTGGGGTGTTTAAAAAAGGAACCGGGTGGGCGCTAAAAAAAGGCGTTCCCGGCATATCAATCACCGCTACTTCTTTATCGGTATAATATTTAACCCCGCGCACAAAAAACTTAGAGCTTAAAATAGCGTTATCAATTTTATAATTTTTTAGCAAATATTCACAAGTCTTTTGCGGGGAAAGATAGGCTTCAATATCCGGACGCGAAAACGCAATAAGATATAACAAAAGCGGCAGAAATAAAGCTAAGCCATAAATACTTTTTAGGAACTTCTTTTTAAGAATCCAAAAAAGCATAAACAGTCCATAAACAAAAAATATGCCAATAAACAAATATACCGTCGCGAAAAGAGGAATATATTTAATTAAATAATCTTTAAACCCGGAGGAAACTATAATTAATAAAACAGGAACTAAGAAAATAGGAATTAAGCTTAAAAGCAAGGCCGAGTAAATCTGCCGGCTGAACCTCTTTTTGGAAACTTCATCGATGATAAAACCGCCGGCCAGCAATGCTAAGGCCGGAAAAAGCGGAAAAATATAACTGATTAATTTAGAGTGAGCGATTTGAAAAATCACAAAAATTACCGCAATCCAGCTAATTAAAAACAGACAAAATGAATTATTATTTTCTCTTAGATATTTAGGTAAAGAAAAAAGCGTCATAACTAAAAATATGCTCCAAGGAAAAATACAGCCAAAAATAGAAAACGGATAAAAATACCAGGAATCATTACTGCGATGTTCAGCTTCAATAATCCTTCTTAAATGATCATTATAAAAAAACTCAACTATAAAAGCATTCCCATACAACTTATACATTAATATATACCAGGGGAATGAAATTAAAGAAAAAACGAGAAATCCCCAAAATGAATATTTATTCATCAGAAATTTAATGTCCTTTTTGATAAATAAAAATACCGCTACAGTTAGAAGCGGAATGATTAAACCCAGCGGGCCCTTGCTTAAAACAGCTAGGGCGGCAAAAACAAAAAAGAATAATATTCCTAAACCTTTTTTTTCTTTAAAGGAATACCCGCCATAAAAAGAAAGCAATGACAGAAGAATGAATACCGAAAAGATTAAATCCGTAAATACAGTGCGCGCTAAGCCGATATAAAGCCCGCAAGTCATTAATATAATCGCCGAGATAAATGCCTTTTGCTTATCCTTAAATCCGATTACCCCCAATAAATAAACCGCCGCCACACCAAACATTCCAAACAGAGCCGGAAAAAATCTGGCCGCAAAACTATTTATTCCAAAGACGAGAAACCCCAGTTTAAGCAGCCAATATAGAAATATCGGCTTTTCAAACTGCGGTTGGCCGAATAAATACGGAGTCATCCAGCTATGCTGCTGCAGCATCTCCTTAGCCGTCTGAGCATAAAAAACCTCATCCGGGATACTCAGGCTGATTAAACCATTCCCAAACATGAAACAGAAATAAGCCAGCGCCAAAAGAATAACGATCTGCTTCAAATATTTACTCTCTTCCATTTTTTAGCTGTAATTTTAATAATTCACTAATGGTGACAAATCTGTACCCGCGCTCTCTTAACTTCTCCACTAAACGCGGGATAGTTTTTACCGTCTCTTTGCGGCTGCCGCCCTCAGTCTTAAATACTCCCCCGCTATCATGAAAAAGAATTATATCCCCCGGCCGCACATGGTGCAATATATACTTTATTATATAGCGGTCGTCAAAAGTAACCCAATCTTTAGAATTTAACGACCATAACACGGTCTCATAACCCAGATCGATTAATTGTTTTTGCTCTCGCTTGGTAATCCAGGCTTTCGGCGGCCGGAAATATTTAGTTTTTTCGCCCGTGACTTTCAAGATTACTCTTTCAGTATCCTTTACTTGCTGATCTAATTCCTCCGGCTTATAATAAATCAGCCCGTGATGATCATAAGTATGATTGCCTATTTCATGACCTTGCTCAGCTACACGCCTGGCGATTTCCGGATACCGCTGAACATGTTGACCAAGCATAAAAAATGTGGCCTTAATATTAACGGATTTAAGCGCATCTAATATTTGCGGAGTCCAAACCAAAGACGGGCCGTCATCAAAAGTAAGTGCGACCACCAGTTCATTAGACCGGATGCGATAAACTGTATCCTTCCTGACAATCACCGCTTGATCAAAAAATATCGTAAACAAAGCTACGGCTAAAGTAATTAAAATAGCCGTAATCATTATAATCATAAGTATTTTTTTTGATCTTCTAAACATATTAACTTAACCCTTTGCGAAAACGTAAAGAGCTTAAAGTAATCACGACAATTCCGATCGCTAAAAGCGGCAGAAGCTGCGGCCAAAGCACTTCCAGGCCCACCCCTTTTAGAAAAATACTTCTAATCACTACCATAAAATAACGCATCGGATTAAAAATAGTGAACCACTGGATAATTTTAGGCATATTAGTTATGGGGTAAGAAAACCCGGAAAGCAAAACAGTAGGCAAGTAAAAAAGGAAAATCGCCATATTTGCTTCCTGCTGAGTTGAAGAGATCGTTGAAATAAATAAACCGATTCCTAAAGTAGTAAATAAATATATGCAGGTAGCAAATAGCAGAAAAAGAATATTGCCTCTCAGCGGTACATTAAACCAGAGCACGCCCAAGATCGTGATAAGAAAAATCTGAATAAGTGAAATTACGGCAAAAGGCAGGAGTTTACCGATAATCAGCTCCAGCGGCCTTAACGGACTGACCGTTAGTTGCTCCATCGTACCGATCTCCTTTTCTTTTACGATAGCCATGGCAGTCAACATCAGCGACATCATGGTAACGATTGTCGCGATTACCCCGGGCAAATAATAATTCCTGGAGATAAGGTTTCCATTAAACCAGGCGCGATCCCGAAGGTCTACACTTGGCACAGTGTTAATAAAACCCGCTGCCTCAGCTTTATTTTTAAGCAACTCTTGCTGATAGCCAGCCATAATCGTATTAGCATACCCCAGGACAATCATCGCTGTATTTGAATCTGTCCCGTCAAGAGATAGCTGAATATTCGCTTCTTTGTTGCCATTAAGATTGCGGCCAAACCCGCGGTCAATGCGAATCACCGTATTAACCTGGCCTTTATTTAAAACAAAATCCTGCTCTTTATCGCTAAAGATATAATGCTCCGGGATAAAATATTTTGAATTAGTAAACCTGCGTAAAAGTTCACGGCTTTGCGCGGTATTATCCCGGTCATAAATTGCCGTAGGTATATAAGTAATATCACGATTTGCCGAATAGCCAAAAAGAATTATCTGAAGAAGCGGAGAGATAAAAATTATGGTTTTCATCCGCGGGTCGCGGAAGATCTGTTTAAATTCCTTGATTAAGATAGCCTTAGCGCGTTCAAACATCGATTTCCTTAAGTTCTAGTCTATGCCACCTTCTTCTTAAACTTCCTTACCGCAAGAGAAAACATGATTAAAGCAAATAAGAAAAGAAAAACTGCCTCATCCCAAAGAGTAGCCATACCGTTACCTTTTAAAAAAAGGTCTCTTAACACAATAATATAATAACGCGCCGGGATCAGATAAGTGATCCCCTGTACAAATTTCGGCATGTTAAAGATCGGATAGATAAATCCGCTCAATAACATCGTTGGTATCAACGTAGAAAGACTGGCCAGCTGGGTTGCCATAAGCTGGGTCTTGGAATTAACAGAAATTAATATTCCTTGCGCTAGGGCGCCGGTCAAGAATAAAGAACTTAAAGCTATGAGCAGAAAATAATTGCCTCTAAAAGGCAACCCGAACAAAAACTTCGCCATCAACACTCCGACCATCAGGTCAAAAGACGCAATAGCAAAATACGGTATAAATTTACCAATAATAAGCTCCGGGCCTTTTACCGGAGTAGAGATCAATTGCTCCATTGTACCCCTCTCCCATTCGCGGGCAAGAGTTATAGAAATAAGCAAAGCGGAAATAATCATGATAATCATGGCAATCACCCCGGGAATAATAAACCAGGTGCTGATTAAGCCCATGTTAAACCAGACCCGCGGATGAGCATTCACGGATTTAACCGGATTCAAACCGTGTTTGGCAAAAGCTTCCACGAGAAGATCTACATTGTATTTTGAAACTACTGCATTAACATAACCTAAAGCAACGGTAGCAGTATTAGCGTCACTGCCATCAACAATAAGCTGTAAAGGCGCAATCTTTCCCGCTTCGATAAAATGCGAAAAATCTTTGGGAATAATTAAGGCCATCATTACCTGGCCATTATCAATTTTTTTCGTAATCTCGCGGTAATTATCAGTATAGCCGGCGATTTTAAAATATTGTGAATTCTTAAAATTAAGCAAGAAATCGCGCGTAACTTGCGAAGAGGCGTCCTGATTCCATACCAGCATCGGCACATGGTCGATATCCAGAGAAAGCCCGTAACCAAAAATCAAAAGCATAAATATGGGAATTGCGATCGCTAAAGCCAAGCTGCGCGGATCACGTTTAACCTGGATAAATTCCTTCCAGGCGACTGCCTTAATTCTCTTTATGCTCTGTGCGATCATATTCCTCTATTGAAGAAACAAAGACATCCTCTAAAGACGGCATAATTTTACTAACAGTAAAATCACTTACTTCTTCTTTTTGCAAAAATTCTTTTACTGCAAAAAGCGCCTGAGCGCTATCATAAACCACCGCGTGGATATTGGATCCAAAAAGCGCAGCTTCCTTGACCCCGTCTAATTTACTTATTTTCTCCAGCCAATCTTGAGCATGGGCTAATGTAACCTCCAATACTTCATTTTTCATGCAGTTAGTTTTCATCTCCCGGGGAGAGCCGGAAGCAATAATTGTCCCATGATAAATTAAAACCATGCGGTTGCAATTTTCCGCCTCATCCATATAATGCGTGGTAACAAATACCGTTACCCCTTCGCTGGCCAATTTCTTAATAACTCCCCAAAAATTAGCGCGGGTAATCGGATCGACTCCGGAAGTCGGCTCATCAAGAAATATGATTCTTGGTTTATGTAAAAGCGCGCACCCTAAAGCCAGGCGTTGCTTCCATCCTCCGGCAAGAGTAGCCGTAAGATTTCTCTCCATCCCCCCTAAACCCGCTGCCTGGATAACTTCATTAAAGCGCTCTTTTTTTTCCGCTTTGGGAATCTTGTATATGCCGCTATAAAAATTAATATTCTCCTCTACCGTCAAATCATTATAAAGAGAAAATTTCTGCGACATATACCCGATATGCTCTTTAATCTTATTCTGCTCTTTAATAATGTCGTAGCCGCCAACTGTTCCGCTGCCGCTGGTAGGGGGGATAATTCCGCAGAGCATCCTGATCGTGGTAGATTTGCCAGCGCCGTTTGGCCCAAGAAATCCAAATATCTCCCCTTGTTTAACTTGAAAATTTATTTTATTAACCGCAGTAAAAGCGCCGAATTTTTTTTCAAGGCTCTGCACGCTTACCGCGATATTATCCTGGCTATCTTGATTCATATTCTTTAATTATTTGGATAAATGCTTCTTCCAGCGTCTTGGCATTACGCTCCTTTTTTATGCTATCAGGAGTATCACAACGCAGTAGTTTTCCTTTATGCATTAGGCCTACCCGATGGCAGCGCTCTGCTTCATCAAGATAAGAGGTGGAACAAAAAATCGTCACCTTCTCTTTTAATAAATCATAAAGAATCTTCCAGAAATCCCGGCGGGAAACCGGGTCTACTCCGTTAGTCGGTTCATCCAAAAATAAAACTTTCGGGGTGTGAATTAAAGCGCAAGCCAATCCAAGCTTTTGTTTCATTCCGCCGGAAAGTTTCCCGGCTAAACGCTGTTTAAAAGCAAGTAATCCGGAAAAACCCAGCAAGCGATCAACCGATTCCTCGCGCTTATTTCTCGGCACGCCGTAAACATCCGCATAAAAATTAATATTCTCGATCACGCTTAATTCTTCATAAAGCCCAAAACGGGCAGACATATAAGCAATGCATTCCTTTAAGCTTTCGGCTTCCTTTGTCGTGTGTTTATTATAAACCCAGGCTTCCCCCTCTGTCGGATCAAGAATGCTGGTTAACAAACGCATCGTCGTGGTTTTGCCGGCGCCATCCGGGCCGACTAAACCAAAAATCTCACCCTCTTCTACTTGGAGATTCAAATCACTGACCGCGATAAGAGAAGCAAATCTCTTGGTGAGCCCGACCGCTTTAATCGTAATCATTTTTTATTCAATAATGTAGGCGTCCGCCGGCATACCCGGCTTTAATTCAAGGCTGGAATTATCTACTTGAACCTTAATCCGGTAGACTAATTTTACCCGCTCCTCCTGAGTTTGAATAAACTTCGGAGTAAACTCGGCCTGGCTGGAAATAAAAGAAACTCGGCCCTTATATTTCTTGCCGGTAAACGAATCAGTAGTTATTTCTGATTCCTGATTAAGCTTTACCTTGCCTAAATCTTTTTCATTAATATAAGCCGTAACCCAAATATTATTTAAATCCACCGCGGTAAAAACCGGAGTACCCGACTTAACCACCTCACCGGCCAAGCTGCTTTTCACCAAAATAAAACCATCCAGGGGAGAAGCTAATTCTGCAAAACCCAGACGGGTTTCCGTTAAAGCCAAAGAGGCTTTCAATTGCTCAACCTTAGCCTGACTGGCATCATGATTTGTTTTATCCTGGTCTCTTTTCTGCATCGAGACTGCGCCTTCTTTTAATAAATTCTCGGACCTTTGGTAATCTATCTTGGCCAATTCATAATCAAACTGAGCAGCTTTAAGTGAAGCCATGGCATTATCCCTCTCTTTAACCAGTTCATCTGTGTTTAAACGCGCGACGATCTGCCCCTTTTTAACCACCATTCCTTCATCGGTAAGCAGCTCAATTATCTGGCCGTCGACGCGAAAAGAGATACGCACATCATCACCTTCAATATTGCCAGAGACCTTAATCACTTTATTATGATTCTTCTCTTTGATAAAATATATCGCAGAAATTATACCAATCGTAAAAACTACCACAACGAAAAAAATTAATTTAATCTTTTTTTTCATTTTTTTCTCCCTGTCTGCCGGCAATCAGGCTGAATATAGATTTACCGATGCTGCGGTCAAGATAAGCCTGCGCCATTAAATAATCATAAATGCCCGCCGCCAGATTTTTTTGAATCTGCGCCAGCGAAACCTGCGCATCTAAAACATCCAAATTAATCGCTACGCCATTGGTATAACTGACATTAGCGATCCTTAAAGCTTCGTGCGCCTGCTCAACATTGTCTTTCTGAGACTTGATAATTGCTTCAGATCCTGCTAGGTTAAGACAAGCCTTGCGCACTTCCACAGCAATCTGATCCACAAGATTATCTTTGCTAATTTTAGCCTGCGCAAAACGCGCGCGCGCCGCATCCACTTTAGCTTTAGTGGAAAACCCTTCAAAAATCGGAAAATTTACAGATATTCCAGCATTCCAATTTCTTTGTTTCTCATTAAACAGATTACCCAGATTATCTGACCGGTAAGAATACCCGCCTGACAGATCCACCTGTGGACGATAGCCAGATTTGGCCATGGCAATACCCCATTTGTCAATATCAACACCTAAAGATTTTAATTTAATCTCCGGACGCTCCAAGTAAGCAATCTTAAGGAATTCGTTTTCCTCTATTTTTATAAAAGAATACGCGAGTTTTTCTTTTGTTTCTATCGGAGAATCAACTTTACGCGCCAAGAGCTTATTTAACTCAGCTTTTAAAGAATCAATCTCATTACGCGCTCTGACGACATCCGGTTCAAGCAAAGATACCTGCACGCCGGATTGCAAAAGATCAAATCGCGAAGCAGTGCCCTGCTCAAACATATGCTTTACATCTTCATAATGCGCGATCGCCTGAGTCAAAGCATCCTTGGCAATACGCTCTGTTTCGTATGCCAAAAGTAGCCCGTAATAAAGCCTTTTTGTCTCAAACTCAACATCCAGTTTTTTCGCGCGCAAAGTTTCCTGTTGCACATCCAAAGAAATCTTGGCCTGTTTAAAATTAGCCAGATTTGCCCCACCGCTATAAACAGATTCGCTAAACGCGATCTTGGCAAGATGATCGTTTTTATATCCCGAGAAAATATTCGGGCTAAGTATCTTGTCATTGTAAGTATATGCGCCCTCTAAATTTATTTGCGGCAAAAAAGCGCTTTTGGAGCCGAGAATATTAGCGCTGGCCACAGTAATCTCTTGTTCCTGCATCTGAATATCTTTATTATTTTGGAAAGCAATCAAAATCGCGCTGTTGAGGGTAAAATCGGTGCTTGAAGAAGGCAGATTATCTTGACAAAAACCGGACAAGAAAATAAAAAAAACAGATAAAAATATCATACTCACAACTATTCGTTTTTTATCTGTCAATGCTGCTCCTTTTTATTAATTTGTTTATATTATTATAATAAAAAGGTGATTATTTAGCAAGGAATAAAGAAGCCGTCATTGCGAGCGAAGCGAAGCAATCGCTTTTTTAAATTTTATAACTGATTGTATTTGCTGAGATTGCTTCAGCCCTGCTACGCAGGGCTTCGCAATGACAAGGTTTAACGATAAAATTTTGGTTTGGGGTATTTAAAAGGTTTCTTCGCCTGACCATGCCTTGGTTGTCCATGGCTAGATTGACGGCCCGCAGACCGGCCAGGCTGATAGCCAGCTTCACCGAATTTGTCCAGAGTTAACTCCGCATGTTTTGAAACAGGCAGGGTGGTTTTAATAAGTTTTTCAATATCCCGCACATCGTGTCCCTGATCCGGGGTAGCAAAAGAAATGGCATGCCCCTTATGCCCGGCGCGCGCCGTGCGGCCGATGCGATGTACATAATTCTCGGCATCCTCGGGCAAATCATAATTAAGCACCAATTCAATACCGGTAACATCAATACCGCGAGAAGCAATATCCGTAGCCACCAGCACTCTATATTTACCGGACTTAAAACCCTCTAAAGCATCCCGGCGTTGAGCTAAAGAACGATTAGAATGTATTTCCGAAGCAGAATGCCCCATATCTCTGATGGAGCGGACAATTTTTTTAGCATTATGCTTAGTGCGCGAAAATAATAATACTGAACCATGGTATTGGCCCAGCAGTTTCTTCAGTAACTGCGTTTTAGATTCTTTTTTAACAATAAATAATTCCTGCGTCACCAATTCCGCGGTAGTGCCGGAAGGAGCAATCTCAACGCTCAAAGGTAATTTCATATGTTTACTGGCAATATTCATAATTTCTTTGGGCATGGTAGCCGAGAAAAGCATAGTTTGCCGGTCACGGGGCAGGAAACGTAAAATTTTATCAATTTGCGGAGCAAACCCCATATCCAACATGCGATCCGCTTCATCCAGCACTAACATCACCACACTATCCGGTATAAAATTCCACTGCGACATATGATCAATTAATCTTCCGGGTGTGGCAATCACCACTTGGGGATCCCGGCGTAAAGCCTGCACTTGAGGCGGCATTGGCGCCCCGCCAATTAAACAGGCAGTGCGCATGCCAAAAGCGCGCGCAATCTCCTGAAAAGCTTCATCAATCTGGATCGCCAATTCGCGAGTGGGAGCAAGCACTAAACCAATACCTTTTTTTTGCACCAGGCGCTGAACCATCGGAATGGCGAAGGAATGCGTTTTACCGGTTCCCGTCTGAGCAATCCCCACGATATCTTTTCCTTCCAATGCCAAAGGAATCGCCTTTAACTGGATCGGCGTAGGAACCTTAAACTTCATCCGCTCTAAAATATCCAAAATCTTCGGAGCAATGCCTAAGCCATAAAAATTTGCCGCCGGCGGTGTTAGATTATCCATATTTACCTGTTTATTCGTCATGCTGCTTTCATTGCTTTAGATTTATCATCATAAGCCAAAAGGCCAAGATGAATATGGCAATACAGCTCATGATTATAAATACTTAAAACATGTTTACAATGTAAAAATCTGCATTTCCTGCCTTTAAGCGAAGTCTTTACCTTTTTAATCTTACACCTCCCTAACCACCATAAAAAAAGCCGCAAAGGTTAGTTGTAGTCCTTGGCGGCAAAAAATTCCTAAACTTTAGTCTATTATACCCTTTTATTCCCTTTTGTCAATCATTATAATAGAGCCCTGTTTCCTAGCCAATCGGGAAACAGGGTCCTATTTATGGACAAAAGGGGACTTCAGAGAGATCCGTGAGGAATTTGGCCTTAAGCAGTCCCTCATTCCACTCTCCCTCCGGAGTCGAATCCCAAACTATCCCCCCACCAATCCCCATTTCAGCAGACTTGCCTTTAATTAGAAGCGTGCGAATCGGTATATTAAAGAAGATATCTTTATCCGGAGTAATGTAGCCAATCGCTCCGGTATAGATCTTACGTTGATCCTTCTCTAAGGCGTTAATTATCCCCATTGCGCGGATCTTGGGGGCACCGGTAACTGATCCGGAAGGGAAAATCGCCGAAAAAAGATCATAAATCGAGATATCCTGCTTAACCTTAGCCGTAACCGTAGAAGTCATCTGACAAAGAGTTTTATATCTGGCTACCTCAAAAAGCGTAGGCGCTTTAATATTATCTCCCAACCGGCCTAAATCATTTCTTAAAAGATCCGCGATCATTACATTTTCCGCCCTGTTTTTGCGGTCAAACTTAAGGCGTAACGGGGCAATCAGATCTGAAAGCATACCATTGCCACGCGGCCAAGTGCCTTTCATTGGCTTAGTTAGCAGATGCGTGGAATTTTTCTTAATGAATAACTCCGGAGATAAAGAAAGAATTTGAAATTGATCCGTTTGGATATAAGCCGGATATGGCACCGGCTGTTCTTTTAACAGCTGTGCATACAAAAAAAACGGTTCGCCATAGAATTCAAAAAGCAGCTTAAGGCAATAAGTAATCTGATAAACATCACCTTTAGCAATATAGTCACGAATAGTATTTATGTTGGAAGAATACTGCTGTTGAGTAATATTTAAACGCAGATTTTCCAGATGGTAATCCGAGGTAGATTTTACAAATCTTTCTTTGCGGACGTTTTTATACGCGCCTAAATAAATAAGCGGAAAATCATACTGCTTATTTTGATATAGTTTTTCTTCAAAACAATATCCGGCTTCATAAGATAAAAATCCGGCTAAATAATATCCCTGGCTCAATGCCCGCTCAATATCTGCAAAACTTGACTTAAAATAAACCGGATCAGTACAAGAGATAATAAATTCCGGATCCTGGAATAGAAGAGATTTTTTTTCGAATTGAGTTAAGACCTTCATGGCTTTAAAATCAAAGGGACGGTTCTCTTCAGTGATTTTTTAAAGAAGAGAACCGTCCCTTTGATTATTCATAACGCAGAGCTTCAATTGGATCAAGTGCGGCGGCTTTCTTCGCCGGCCAAAGTCCAAAGAGTATACCCACGATCAGCGAAAATGAAGTTGAAAGTATCACCGAGAACAATGAAATTTTTACTGCCCAGCCGGCAAAAACAGTAATTAATGACGCCACTGCCCAGCCCAACAATACGCCAAAAATACCCCCCAGAAAAGACATCAACATCGCCTCGATCAGAAACTGCACCATGATATCTTTGTTCGTTGCCCCGATGGCTTTACGTAAACCGATTTCCCGGGTACGCTCGGTTACGGAAACCAGCATAATATTCATAATTCCAATGCCTCCGACCAAAAGAGAAATCCCGGCAATCACTCCCAATAACATTGACATAATTTTAGTCGTTGCTTCTAACGTATTCTTAATATCAGACATATTCCGAATCTGAAATGCATCTTCTGCTTCTTTGGGAGTAAGCCGGTGCATCTTGATAATCAACTCCGATAATGCCGCTTGAGCGGCGTCGATGGATTCCGGATCTTTTGCTTCCACATAAATAGTATCCACATATTCTTTCCCAAAGACCCGGAACATCGCGGTAGTTACCGGAATCACCGCCGTATCATCCTGGTCGTGGAAAGTATTGGCCCCTTTAGCCGGAAGGATACCAATTACTTTAAAATTAAGCAGATTTATTTTTATCGTCTGGCCGATCGGATCCGCATCGTCAAATAATTCTTTCACTACCGTGGTGCCAAGCAAAACAACTTTTTCCCGCATTTTTACTTCGCTTTCAGAAAAAAATCTTCCCACTGCCGGATATGCCGCCCGGATAGATTCATAATCAACGGCTACTCCTTCCACCTGCGTATTCCAATTATTGCTTCCATAGACCATTTGGCCGCGTCCGGACACCGAAGGGCTGACGCTCTTAATTACATCAGTAAGCTTGGCCATCATCGCAACATCGGCCAGAGTAAAACGCGTTACTGCGCCAGACTCCATGGCTACTCCGTGTAATTTTGAAGAACCTGGCCGCACTACTAAAAGGTTTGAGCCTAAAGAAGCCAGTTGTTTCTCAATGGCTTCTTTCGCCCCCTGCCCAAGAGCCAACATCGCGATCACTGCGCAAACACCAATTAATATGCCCAGGATCGATAATACCGAACGCATTTTATTCGAAAGCATCGCCGCGGTTGCCTGACGCAAATAATCTAAAAATTTAGTTTCTCCGGAAGCTTTACGCGGCCTGGCCAGAGTATTACTTACTAAGTTATCTTCAATAGAAACAACCTCAGATATTTGTCTTTCGGCTTGCTTGCGCTGATCAGAGATAATTACTCCGTCACGCATCTGAATCACCCGATGGCAATAAGCCGCCACCTCCGGCTCATGTGTAACGATAACAATTGTTTTTCCTGCTTGATTAAGTTTCTGCAGAATATTAATTATCTCAACTTTACTTTTTGAGTCCAAATTACCCGTCGGCTCATCCGCGAAAATAATTAAAGGATCATTAACCAGCGAACGGGCAATCGCCACTCTTTGCTGCTGGCCTCCGGACAATTCATTAGGCCGATGCCGGATCCTCTCCTGCAAACCTACTTTGATCAGCTCCTCTTTAGCCTTCTGTTTTAAATGCCTTTTCCCGGCATAAATTAACGGAAGTTCCGCATTTTCCAATGCGCTCATACGCGGCAATAAATGAAACTGCTGGAAAACAAAACCGATAATCCGGTTACGCAGCAGCGCTTGCTCTTCATCAGAAAGGTTAGTAATATCCCTACCGCCTAAATAATAAGCACCGGAATCCACTCGATCCAGTAAGCCTAAAATATGCATCAGCGTGGATTTTCCGCTTCCGGAAGCTCCCATAATCGCCACAAATTCTCCGGAAGATATCTTGAGAGACACACCGCTGAGGGCTTTAACCTCGACCTTGCCCATCTGATATGTTTTCGATATATTTTTTAACTCGATCATAATGCTTACCTATTTTTTCTTCGCGGTATCTTTTTTCTGGCCAAACGGCGTAAACGGGCTGCTGCTGGTATCGCTTTTGGGAAGAACAAATCTCTTATTTTTTAAGATTAATGTATCTTGCTCGGTAAGGCCGGAAATCACCTCAACATTTTTATCATCCGTAATACCTAATTCCACCGCCTGGACCACCGGTTCAGCCTGTCCTTGCTTTTTTATCAAAACAAAACTTTTTTCTTTATCTTTATATACTGCCCCCACCGGAATAAGTAAGGCATCTTCCTTGCTTTTCTCTATAAAATTCAAAGTAGCATTCATTCCGGAACGGAAAAAATCCGGGACCGCATCAGGAAGCAGGTCAACCGGATAGATAGTTACATTATTTAAAGTTTGTGATTCATAATAGATATGTTCAACCGTCGCTTTAATCTTCGTGTCCGCATAGGCATCAATGACAATGATCGCCTTTTGCCCAAGTTTTACTTTGCCGATATCTGTTTCATCAACCTGGGCCCGGGCGATCAGCTTATCCGACAAAACAACTACCGCATCGGAAGCAGTTACGGTTTGACCGGGTTGAGTGGTAGACACAATCACCTCACCATCAATCGGAGCTAATAGCGCAATGGGCTTATAAGCATCCTGCCAATATTTTAATTTATCCTCACCTTGTCCACGAGCGGCATCAAGCAGTGCCGCTCTTTCTGTTGAACTCATCCAGGCTAAAGTTTCTCCGGCCTTTACCTTCTGCCCTTCTTTAACCAGAATACTTTCAATCCGGCCGCCAACCGGAGGCTTAATTTCGAGGCGGTTTTTAGGCAAAACTGTCCCGGTAGTCGATATAATCGTCTGAATCAAGCCACGCACGGGACTTATTTCTTTAACCAGATTATCAGTATCGGCTTTAGGCTTAAACTTCACCACCATAAAAATAATCGCCATTAAAATTCCCACAGCAATTAAACCAAATTTTAATTTTTTATTCATATTCTAAAACTTCTCCTTTCGCCTGAATCCACTTTGCTTCAGCCAATAACGCGGCGGCCTGAGCATTCAGATAATCCCGCTTCGCTTTGACCAAATTATCTTCAATAATCGTCCAGTTGTCAAAACTGACAAAGCCGATAGAATATTGCGCCTGGGCAATCTTCGAACGTTCCTGCGTCGCCAGTAATGCTTTATTTTGCACAGCAACATTTTCAATCGCGTCTTGTAAAACCGCCCAACTTTGCTGTAAACTTAAAACAGCCGCATCCCAAGCGCTCCTTTCATTCTCTTCCAATTGTTTGACTAAAGCCCGCGCCTCGGAAACCTGAGCGATTCTTAATCCGCCTTCAAATAAGGGCAGTGACAAACTAACCCCCATATCCCATTGTTTATCCGGGGGGCTCCAATGGTTGCCAGTTCGGTTGGCTCCAGCGCTGCCGGTAACCTCCGGGAAAAAATTAGCGTAAGTAGATTTTAAACTGAATTCCGCAGCACGCCTGGTAGCCGTAAGCTGCTGCCAGGAAGGATTATTCTTGGCCAAGAGATTAAAATCAGGTTCTTGGGCGGCACTATCATTTGGTTGTAAATCTCCCTTTACCTGCATTGGCGTGAATTGCTTACGGCCCAGTTCCTTCACCAATTCTCCCTGAGCAACCCCGACTGCTCTTTTGGTTTGTGAAATCCCGTATTTTGCGTCGGCTAAATCTGCCTCGGCAGTTAATAACGCGCCTTTATTTTCCATGCCGGATTCATAGCGCAAGGTAATCAACTCTAAATTGCCTCTTCTAATCTCGTAAATTTCTTCGGCAATCCGCAGCATTTCCTGAGCCTTAAGCAGATCAATAAATGCCGAACGCAATCTAAACCTTACCGTGGTTGAAGTAAACCTAAACCCCTGCTTGGCTGCCAGAATGTTCTGGGAAGCAGCATTTACATTGTTAATCGTTTTAATCCCATCAAATATAAGTTGAGTACCGCTTACTCCATAAGCGTAAGTATCCGTAGTTTTACCGCTGCTTTTAGCAGTTTGCGCGCTTAGGCTTGAGGTAATTTGAGGGAATAAACCGCTGGCGGTTTGCTGTTTAGAAGCTTCCGACTGTTTAATTGACTGTAAAGAAGCAATAATATCCGGATGATTTTTAGCTGCCTCCTGAATACATTGCCCCCAGGTAAGTATCTCTTCGGCCGCAAAGATATTATTTAAACCAACAATTAATAAAATAACTCCTAAAATACAGATAATTTTAAACTTCATCTACTCTTCCTGGCTACTTTTAAAGAATAAAAGAGACGCTTCTAGATTTCATTATAACATAAGAAAGATAAAAACATTTCTTTAATTAGAGTCGTTTACCGAAGATATAAAGCGGCACATCGCGATGTAAAATATGCATAAAATAAGAACGCTTTCCTTTGTAGAGCTGTTTAAATCCCTGCGCCAAAAAGAAATTAGCCGCCGGCTCAGACATCGAGGCTAAATGTACTCCTGGTATTACTTCTGCTTTAAGATAACCTAAATAGGCAGCAATT